>Ga0210409_10000753_pt1 | contig 47891 bp, 45 predicted proteins | sample IncBWH17MmetaG_FD_161649 | JGI IMG/M metagenome (GOLD analysis project Ga0210409, IMG submission 161649) | Forest soil microbial communities from Barre Woods Harvard Forest LTER site, Petersham, Massachusetts, United States - Inc-BW-H-17-M | ecosystem: Environmental > Terrestrial > Soil >... | reverse complement strand
CACGTATATGGAAGAGCAGCTGCCGTTTGCCTTCAATCCGCAAAAGGCCGCCAAGGTGCAGCCGGTGTTGCGCCGCTTCATGGACGTCATGCTGGCCTGGGCTGACGCCCATCGCGCCTGAATAAGCGCATCTTAGCCGGCCTACAGCCAGTATCCCAGCGAGCGCGCGGCCCATTCTTTGATGCGGTCGGAAAACGGCCGCTGCTGCCATTGCTCCAAGGTGATTTGCAAGGACCCGCGCACATCTTCGCGGAAAGCCTTTTCCATCTCGCGCCCGAACTGGTCGTCGATGACGATCACGTTGGCTTCATAGTTGTGCAGGAAGCTGCGGATGTCCATATTGGCCGAGCCGACCGTGGACCAGCTGCCGTCGATCACCGCGGTCTTGGCGTGCAATACGGAGACCTGCAGCTGGTAGATGCGGATGCCGGCGCTCAGCAGCTGGGTATAGAACGACTGGCCGGCATGGAACACCAGGCCGCTGTCGATCACGCTGGGCAGGATCAGGCTGACATCGACCCCGCGCCTGGCGGCGGCGATCAGTGCATCCGCCAGCTGGCGGTCCGGCGTGAAGTAGGGTGTGGTGATGTGGATGCTCTTGCGTGCCTGCTGTATCGCCAGGATATAGGCTTTGTAGAGGCTGTAGTCGCCGTCCGGCTGGCTGCTCAGCACGTGCACCGTCTTGTCGCCGGCCGCTTCCAGCTTGGGAAAGTAATCCAGGTCAGGTAGATCCTCGGCGTGCTGGTTTCCCCAGGTTTGCAGGAACAGCAATTGCAGCGACGCTACCGCCGGGCCTTCTATCCGCACATGGGTGTCGCGCCAGCCGACCGGGCCGGCATCGCTGCGGTGGCGCGAACGGAACAGGGAGCTGTTGGCGTAGGCGGCACTGATATTGACGCCGCCGGTGAAACCGACCTTGCCGTCCACCACCAGGATCTTGCGGTGGTCGCGATGGTTCAGCTGCCAGCGGCCGAAACGTTTCAGCGGATTGACCGGATTGAACTCGACCAGGCGGATGCCGGAAGCTCGCATGCGCTCGAAAAATTCGGTCGGAGTGCCGATGCTGCCGACGCTGTCATAAATGATGTTGACCTGCACGCCGGCGCGCTGCTTCTCTATCAGCAGGTCGGCAAAGCGCTGGCCGAGCTGGTCCTGGTCGAAAATATAGGTTTCAAAATTGATCGTGCTGGTGGCCTGGCCGATGGCTTCGATCATCGCTGTCATGGTCTGCGGGCCGTCGAACAGCAGGCTGACCTTGTTGCCCTTGATGAGCGGACTGCCCGTGACCGCTTCTTCCATGGCCGCTAGCGCGTTCAGGCGCGACGAAGCATTCGCCGGCCCGCTGCTGGGCGTGGCGGGCTGCGGCAGCGTGGCGCTTAGCTGGCTGACATCGGGCAGGGTCGAGCAGGCCGCGGCCAGGAGGCACAGCAGTACGAGGGAAAAAAAACGAAAAGAGGGCAGCAAGGGCGGATCATTCAACATGTAAATTCATCTCTCGCGGCGTATTCATGATTGTTGCCGTTCGGATACTACCTTGTTGCTGCGCTTTTTGCTTGAATTCGTGTGAATGCGCAGGCCGGATCGGCCGGCCTGCGTTTGCCCTCAGGCGCTAGGGCTATTCCCGCTGTCCTCTGGAATCGGGACTCTCTTCGGTGGAATGAAGAAATCCTTGGGGCCTTTCAAAAAGCGCGAGAACACGGCCTTGGCCAGGATCCAGCCATGGCGGAAGCGCACCTGGCGTGCACGCAGCGCCACGAACAGCGCCAGCGAGAAGCTGACCCAGAGATTGACGGTGCCGATGGCGAGCACGCCGACCACGGAAACGACCGCGGTATGCCAGCCCATGTGATTGTCGAGGCCAACCAGTGCAGTGGCGAAGTTGGCCGCCGAAAAGGTGATGTGGCGGATATCGATCGGCAGGCCGAGCATGAAACCGATGGTGCCGATGGTGCCGAGCAGTATGCCGAAGTAGAAATTCCCCATCAGACCGCCCAGGTTGTGCTCCAGGTACTCGCCGAACCTGGCCAGGCGCGGCTGGCCCAGCAGCTTGCCCAGCCAGCGTGCGCGCGCCACCCGCTTGGCCATATGGGTGTAGAGGGCCTTGTTGTCGTAGTAGCCGGAAATCAGGCCGGCCAAGAACAGGCAGACGCCGGCAATCGCGGCATGGAACAGCGCCAGGCTGGCGAAGGGATCGATGTCCTGCAGCAGATGGGCAGCCTTGTCGGGCGTCACCAGGTGGTGGCCGAACAGGGCGTGGTAGCCGAGCGCGATCAGGTAGGCCATCGGGAAGGCCAGCAGCAGGTTGCCTGCCACCGCGATGAACTGGGTGCGTATCACCTTGGCGATCAGTTCCACCAGGCTGTCGATATCGATATTGCGGCCGTCGCGGCTTTGCAGGCCGGACGCGATGCGCGAGGCGGTCATGGCCGGCTGCTTGGTGGCGACCGTGAAATGCAGCACATGGATCAGCATGAAGCCGAGCGAATAATTCATGCTGAACAGGAAGGCTTCCACCAGCGGCGCCGCGCGCAGGTAGGAGGCCAGGATTTTCAGCATCGCCATGAAGCCGATGATGAAGCCGGCGCCGGCGGCGGAGCGGAACATGGCGCCGTACTCGCTGCGGTCTTCGGCAATATAGTGTTCGCCGGTGCGGCTGGCGTTTTCGGTGACGTTGCGCGCCAGCAGGTTGATATTGTCGGTGAACAGCTCACGTACCGCGTACTTGCGGTTATGTCCTTCGATCAGTTCCCGCCCCAAGGCAAGCGCTTCTGCCTCGTCGAGCGCGACCGGGCCTTCCTGCTTTTCGGTGTTCGGCGCGCTGATGCTGACTTCGCCGACGTCGACCAGGTTCAGCAGCTTGCGCAGGCGGGCGATGCTTTGCTCCAGCCTGACCAGCAGATAAGTGAGCGAGACGCTGCTGCCCATGCGCAGTGCATTCTTGCGGATCTTGAGGACGATGGTGTCGCACTGGTCGAGCATCACCGCCAGGTGGCGGGCGTCTTCCAGCGGCGGCAGATCGGCCAGCGGCACGGCGGAATCGGCTGCCGCCAGATGGTGGCGGTAGCTGTTCAGATACAGGTGCAGTTCGACATTCTGCATCAGGAACGGCGATTCGAATTCGTCGATGCTGGGATACAGCCTGAGCAGCGCCGGCTCCAGGCCCATGGCGCTGATGCGGTAGGAAAGGGTCTGGATCGCTTCCAGCAGTTCGCCGACGGTCTTGTGGCGGTCGATGGCGTCGCTGGCGGCATTGTTGTCGGCGTCGGTATAGGGCGCGGCCTGGCTCAGCAGGTCGAACAGGCTGAACCAGTCGTCGTTCGGCACAGCGTTGATCCAGATATAGTCGGTTTCGGCCGGCAACAGGCGGTCGAGGCAGTCGCGCAGATAATTTTCATCCAGCGCCGGCGGCAGCATGCGAAACGACAGACGCTGGAACAGTTCGGTAAAAAAGCCTGCGTTCGGCAAGATCCCGGTGTCGGTGTAAAGGCTGATCTGGCGCCGCGTCGAAAACAGCCGTAGTACATAATGGCGCAGGGCGCTCGCCTGGGCCGGCTCGCCATGCAACAGCTGCACCAGTATCCGCAGGTTCTCGGCCGCTTCCGTGGCAAGCTCCGGCTTGCGCGGACGCAAGGTCTTGATCAAGGCTACCAGATGACTGATGTCGTCGGTGTTGGGATCGGCGGCGATGAGTTTTAGTGTTGACAGCATGTAAAGTTTTATAGAATACGAAGTCGCTAGTGTACGTTCAGTTTAACTGGGCCGGCTTGCTGATATGAGCGGATCTTATGCGATTATGATGTTTATGAATGTTAAATAAAGAAATATGAGAACTACTATCTGGAAATTCCACGGTAAATTACTGGCCTGCCTGTCAATCTTTCTGCTGCTGGCGGCCTGCCAGCATTTGCCGCCGGCGCCGCATCCGGCTGATGCCGCAGCGGCTGACCATTTGCTGCAGCTGATAGCTCAGCGCCTTGACGTTGCCCCCATGGTGGCCAAGGCCAAATGGAATTCCGGCGGCGCCGTCAACGACCCGCCGCGCGAGCAATTGATCCTGGACGCCGTTACAGCGCAAGCGAGCGGCTTGGATGCAGTTTTTGTACGAAGGTTCTTCCAGGCTCAGTTTGATGCCGGTAAAGCCCTGCAGCTCGGCTTGCTGGCGCAATGGCGGCAGCAGGGCGCCGGCAAGTTCAGCGACGCCCCGGATCTCGGCCGCGATGTGCGGCCGCTGCTGGACAGCCTGACGCCGCAATTGATCGCTTCATTACGCCAGATGCAGCCGCTGCTGACCGAGCCCGGGATGAGGAGTTATATCGAAAACCGTTCTGCCAGTATCGTGCGCGCCGATTTTGACGGTTTGCCACGCCGCATGGCGGTGGCCGGGCTGTTCGCCAATTAATCCGGGGCGCTGCCAGGCCGTTTCATTTCCTGATCATGCGCCGCAATGGCGACGGCAGGCAGTTGAAGAGGCTGACCAGCCAGCGCATCTGCCAGGGAAAAATGCAGCGCGCCTGGCGCTGGGCGATGGCTTGGGTGATATGCGCCAGCGCTTGCCGTTCGGTCAGCAAAAATGGCTTGTGGCTGGCGTCGCCGTGATTCAGCGCGCGTAGCTTGGCAGTGTCGATATAACCCGGCACGATGGTCGTGACCGCAATCGAGAATGGCGCCAGTGCCTTGCGGTAGGTGTCGCACAAGGCGATAACCATGCGCTTGCTAGCGCTGTACAGCGAAGCGCCCGGGTAGTCGTGCAGCAAGCCGGCGATCGAGGCAATCGCCACCAACTGTCCCGCGCGCTGCTGCAGCATTTTAGCGGACGCCAGCTCGAACGCGTGATTCAGGCCGCTCACATTGGTTCGCAGCATCTGCAGCGCAGTGGCGGGATCGAGCTGGATGCTGGGCGTGTTGAAATAGAGGCCCGCCGTCACTATCAGCAAATCTAGCCCGGGGCCTGAAAAATCATCGATGGCTGCCGCCAGCGCGTTCTTGTCGGCGATGTCCAGCTGGTAGGCGCCGATAGCAGGATAGCGCTCGATGAGCTGCGGATCCAGGCGCTGCAGATCGCGGCCGCAGACGGCGACCTGCGCGCCAAGCGCCAGATAGTGCTGCGCCAGCGCCAATCCTATGCCGCTGGTGCCGCCGACAATCATGATCCTCACGCGCTGCCCCGGTTATGCTTGGTGGCGTTGCGCATGTGCTGCTTGTGGTTGGCCTCGGGCTTGGCAAAGGCTTCCAGTCCGCGCTGGTAGCCGTATTGCCATTGCTCTTCCACATGCGCCAGATAGGTTTCGTAGCGCGCCGGCATCAACAGGCGGAAGCGGTTCCTGGTCCAGGAAATCTTCTTTTGCATGCCGCGTTTCTGGAACACCTGCTCGACATCGGAAGCGTCAATCCAGACATCGGCAAACTGGCCGTGCACGTGGCGCAGCCGCTGGTTGCCGTCGACCCCCAGCACGGCGCGCCAGGCCGGAATCGCCAGCGCCTGGCTGAATGGCGCTTTCAATTCCATGATGACGCGTTGCGCCAGCCGTTTTGCCAGTTCGATAGGAAACAGATCGACCACGCCGCCGGTATAGTGGCTGGCCTGATGCGTGTGACAGCGGAAATAGAACATGTCTGATATGGAAATCCGCACCGCGTCGCCGATCGGCATGCTGGTGTCGGTCAGCAATTCCGGCGCGATGGCGTTGTCGCCCCACTGCGGCGCGCTCAGCGGCGAGGACATGCCGGCCAGCAGCGCGGCGGTGCGGGCGTCGCCGAACACGGTCTCGGCGAACAGCTTGCGCTGCTTGCGCGGCTGGCCGACCTGGTCTTTGGAAAACAGCATTTTGCCGCCGACGATCGCTACTGCAACCGCGGGGTCGGATTGCGGCCTGGGCAACGGCAGCTGGGCCGGGATGTCGAAGAAATAGTCGCCGAACAGATCGGGAATGACATGCGCGCGCTTTGCCGTCAGGCCACGCTTGACGGCGTGCGCGAACGAGCGGCCGATGGCGGCCTTCGGCGTCGATTGCAAGCCGCACAGGAACTGGTACATGGCAGGCGAGCTGATCCAGGCCTTGCGCTGGGCATCGTCAGGCAGCGCCTGGATCACCGCGGCAGCGATGGCGCCGCCGCAGCTGGCCAGCAGCAGGTCCGGCTTGTTGCCGCTGTCGACGGCAGCGGCGTACATGCCGAGATAGTAGCCGAAGCGAAAGCCGCCGCCGGCCATCACCATGCAACATTGATATTTTTCGGTTTGCGTCATGAGCTAGAATAATGCACTAATTTCACCCTTGGTCATAAGGACCTATCTGATGGTAGCAGCCGCAGCGATCACCTGGCAGATGCGTGGGCGCCACTTTATCATCAATTTCCTGGTCTTCGCCTTGTGCTATCCGCTAGCCAACCTGCTGGCGGCGCATAGCAACATCACGCGCAACGTCGCATTGCCGTTTGAAAGCGCGCTGCCGTTCGTGCCATGGATGATTATTCCTTATCTGAGTTCGGGAATCTTCTTTGCCGCCAGTTTCGCCTGGGTGCGTACGGCCGACGATCTGCGCGTGCTCAGCCAGCGCCTGCTGCTGGCGACCGTGGTGGCGACCCTGGCGTTCGCCATCTATCCGCTGCAGTTCAGCATGGCGCGGCCGGCGGTCGGCAACCCGCTGTTTACCGCCTTGTTTGAATTCCTGTCCGTGGTAGACCGGCCGTATAACCAGCTGCCCTCGCTGCACGTCGCGTTCTGCTTCATCTTCTGGCGCGCGTTGCAGACATCGTTTGTGCCGGCGCTGACGCGTATCCTGCTGACGGCATGGCTGGCGCTGGTGGCGATCGCCACCGTGTTTACCTATCAGCATCAATTCCTGGATGTGGTCGCCGGCCTGATGCTGGGGCTGGCGGCAACGCTGCTGGTGCGTCACGGCAGGACGCAAGCCAACGTGGCGCTGTATTATCTGCTGGCCGCGGGCATCACGCTGCTGGTTGGCGTGCTGGCCTTGCACAGCACGCTTGCCATGTATCTGACTGCCAGCCTGCTGCTGGTCAGCCTCGCCTACGCCAGGCCGGACCGCTTCTTTCTACATAAACGGCAAGGCCGTTATCCGCTCTGGATCTGGCTGTTATATGCGCCATACCTGCTCGGCTATTGGCTGACCTGGTGCTGCGTGCGCTGGCGCGAGCGGCAGCGCACGCCATTCATTGAAATCAGCGAGCGGTTGTGGATAGGGCGGCGCCTGACTGCTGCCGAAGCGAAGAAGTTGCCGCCGCAGCCAGTGGTCATCGATCTCGCCAACGAACTCAGCGAAACGCCCGCTTTGCGGAGCGGCGATTACCACTACTTTCCTTTGCTCGACCTGCGCCTGCCGGATGCCGCCATGACCGATGAAATCGTCGAGCTGCTGTTACGGCAAATCGGTGAAGGGCGCTCGGTCTACCTGCATTGCGCGATGGGCTACAGCCGTTGTACATTGATTGCCAAACACTATATGGAAAAAACTGCCAGATGACTTTCTCGATCTATCAGCTCAAGCCAAAATTCCAGCAACTGCTCAGTCCCTTGCTGAAAGGGCTGGTGCGGCTGCGGGTCACGCCGAACCAGATTACGGTGCTGGCGCTGCTGCTGTCGATGGCCTACGGCGTTGCGCTGGCGCTGTTTCCGCAGTGCTTGGGGCTGTGGTACGGCTTGCCGCTATTCCTGTTGCTGCGCATGGGCTTGAACGCTATCGATGGCATGTTGGCCAGCGCCACCGGACAAAAGACCCGTTTGGGTGCGCTCTTGAATGAAATGTGCGATCAGGTTTCGGATGTCGCCCTGTACCTGCCGTTTGCGCTGCTGGCCGGCATTAGTGCGCCGTTGCTGGTCATCGTGCTGATGCTGGCCTTGCTGGCGGAGTTTGCCGGCGTGCTGGCGGCAACCATAGGCGCGCCGCGCCGCTTTGACGGCCCGATGGGGAAGAGCGACCGCGCCTTCGCATTCGGCCTGCTGGCCCTGTTGTCCGCAGCAGGGGCGGCGCCGCATTGGCTGAATGCGGTGCTGCTGCTGATACTGGCGCTGTCGCTGTGGACCGTGGTCAATCGCCTGCGCCAGGCTCTGCGCTTTTCCGCGCCACCGACACCGTAAAAATCCCGGCGATGCCGATCTGGCTGGTGGTCTTCCGGCAGTCGATGCTGGCTACCAGCGCATCCATTTCCGCTTGCGGCCGCGGCCGCATCAGCCACGGCGCGCCGCGATGATTGGTCAGGGTCTGGGCGATCATGTCCAGCTGCGGATGCCAGGGCTGGCCGGTATAGATCAGATGGCCGCCTCTTTTCAGCTGGCGCGCGATGCCTTGCAGGGAGCGCAGCACCATGGCGTTTTCGCTGAACAGCTCATACAGGCCGGAGACGATCACGATGTCATACGGCGGTTCGTCGGACGGATAGCTGGCAGGATCGAAGGCGTCGCGCTGCTGGTATTCGATAGCGCTGCGCAGTTGCAAATGATCGGCCAGTTTCCGCGCCTGCTCCAGGTTATGCGCATCGAAGTCGCGCAAGGTGACTTCGATGGCCTTGTCCTGGAAACGCTTGACGCTCTCCAGTACGTAGCGCCCCGAGCCGGCAGCGACGTCGAGTATGCGCAGCGGCTGCTCGCCTTGATGCTGGATGATCCGCTCGGCCAGCAGCTGTTGCAGCTGCATCTTGCGTTGCCGGATGCCGCGCCAGCCGATGGCGTCCAGATAGCCGCGGTCAATCGTCTTGCCGATCAGCAGGCCGCCGCCGGCCTGGTTGCGGTACACGTAATCGAGCGAAGCGCCTGAATCGAAACCATGCGTTTTGCCGATCGCCATGCCATTGCTGAGCGATCCCAAGGTGCCGAGCATGGCGCGCTGGATGCCATAGAAGGCCTTGCCGATGGCGCTGCTGGTGCTGCCGTTTTGCAGCGCCGCGTACTGGCTGGCGCTATGGCTCTGCAGGTCTGCGTTATGGTAATAGTGCGGCGGCAGTGGATCCAGCAGGAAGCATTCGTGAATGAATTTGCGGCTGGCCTCGATGGCTTCGCTGGTGTCGCGTTCGTAGAAAATCGCGTGGTAGCAGTCCTTCAGCAGGATGTAGCGTTTCAGCGGCGACGACAGCCGTTCGAAGAAAGCTTTCTGCGGCGCCTGCTTGACCACGAAATCCTTTTCCGCCGCCAGCATCAGGATTGGCGTGTCGATGGCGGCGGCGTCCTGCACGATGCGCCTGGCGGTATCCGCCAGATCCAGCAATACGCGCGCCGAAATGCTTTTGGCGATCAGCCTGTCCTGGTCGTAGCTCCTGGCTTGCTCAGGCGAGTGTGTCAGCATCGAAGAGCGGATATAGCTGGTGACGAACAAATCCGGCTTGAAGCAGGTTGCCAGGCGCAGCGCCGGCTTGGCCAGCGGTACATACAGATTGATGTCGAAGGCCGCGGCGGCCATGATCACGCCGCGCACGCGCGGCGCGTAATCGTGCAGCCAGGTCGCCGCGATGACGGCGCCGACGCTGTTGGCGACGATCAGCATGTTTTCCGGCTGGATGCCGTGGCGCAGCTGAATGTGCAGGATGAACGCATTGAAATCCTGTACCAGTATCTCGAAACCCGGGGCATCGCCGCGTTCGCCCGGCGAATGGCCGTGGCCGCGCGCATCCCAGGCAAAAGCCCAGTCTTCTTCGTAGCCGAACTGTTCCACCAGCGGCTGGATCCGCCCGGAGTGCTCGGGGCCGCGATGCAGGAAGACCAGAGCCCGCTTGACGCCGTCGGCACGGCTGATCTTTGGCTCCCATGTACGATAGAACAAACGCGTTTGATCGACGCTGTCGAAGCCGGATTCAATCTGGGTCCATGCAGTGGCGCTCTCAACTTTCATCCTGATCATCCTTGATGTGAAAAGTACATTGCGAAATACAGCAAAGGCGCCGTAACTACCAGGCTGTCGACACGATCCAGAATGCCGCCATGGCCTGGAATCAGACTGGAAAAATCCTTGATGCCCAGAAACCGCTTGGCGGCCGAAAACAACATGTCCCCGGCGAAACCGCCGAGCGACATCAATAATGCCAGGAACAGCAATTGCGGCAGGCCGGCCAGGTGCAGGTAGCTGCCCAGCATCACGGACGCCAGCATGCTGACCAGCATGCCGCCACACAGGCCCTGCCACGTCTTGTTGGGGCTGATGCGGGCAGCGATCGTGTGCTTGCCCAGCGTTTTCCCGGCGATGAACTGGCCGATGTCATTCAACGCCGTCAGCGCAAACAAATAAAACAGCCAGGCGATCCTGGTTTCTTCCGTCAGCGGCAGATGCATCAGCTGGACGATGAAGCTGAGTCCGCAACAGGTCGAGAAAAACAGCAGGAGCAGCAGCTGATCCGTTTGCCGCCGCCACAAGAAATAAGCGAATTGCGCCAGCGTCATCCACGGCAGCAGAAGCAGCGCAAGCTTGGGTTGTTGCCAGCTCAATACGGCGGCCAACGCCAACGTCGCCGTGCAGCGAAACAAGAATAGCCCGCGTGAACTGCGGCAGTACCGTGTCAGTTCACGCAGTGCCAGGACGCAAATCAGGAGCGCAAGCAAAGCGGGACCGGCCGGGTAGAACAGCAGGCCGAGGCTGACTAAAGGGAAGATCAGCCACCAGGCATTGATCTGCAGGCGCAGCTGGCTGTGCGCCGCCGCCCTGGTTTTGTAGGCGGCGCCCAAGGACGCCATCGCCAGCATCAGGTACAGGATCAGCATGGCGGAGACTGTGGAAGAACCGACGACCAGCGATGAAAGCACGGGAGCCCTTGTTGTCGAGTAGTGCGGTATCAGGAGTATATGCCGGGCGCTTGCTTTATTGTCATTATATTGTTGCCGGCTGCGCATGCTCCGCTGTACATATGCGTTAGCAATGCGCCCAGAACATCCTGGTTTGCAGATCGTCGCGTTCGCGCCGCATGCGGTCGTGCACATAGTGCAGCTGGCGGCGGTGCAGCATGCCGTTCAGCCACTCGTAGCGGCGTCCCAGGGCAGGGCAGTCGACCGTCGGTTCCGTGCCGATGGAGGTGACCGGTTCGATCACGCCTCCCGCCGGCGCCGCTTGCGCCAGCGCCGGCGGCGGCTGGCGGAAAGTCTTTTCAACAGTGGCGCGGTCGTAGCCGGGAATCACGGCGTTATCGGTAATCTGCAGCGGCTTGACCTTGCTGCCTTGAGGGCAGCCTTTGTCGGTGTAGACGATCTTGCCGTCGACAATGCATTTGGCGATGGTGTTGCCGGCTTCAGCCGGCGGCGCGGCAGCCATCGGCGGTGAACTGGCGACCGGCGGCGTCAGCGCTTGCGCAGGCGCTGCCGGAGCGGTCGCCTGCACAAGCGGCTTGGCAGTGTCGGCTGCCTGGGCATGCACGGCTGGGGGCTTGCCGCCAGCAGGCTTGTTTGTGCGGTCGATCGCATACAAGGCGGCGCTGGCCAAGGCGATCGCAAACAGGAATGCGGCAAAAATCCTGAGGGTTGGATGCATAGGCGGGTTTAAAAAATGATGTGGATTGCGCTTGCTGCCGCATGTCGCAGGCAGCAAGCGCACGGCCGCTAGAGCGCCAGGAAGGCTGGATCAGGGCAGTATCTGGCCGCGGATTTCGCCGCCGGGATTGCTGGCGCTATGGACGTTGACGTAGAGCTTGCCGGCCAGGTAGCTGGCGTACTGGGCATCGGTGAACTTGGTGCCGGCCGGGACTTCCCAGGTGTCATCGCCGACCTTGGTCAGGGGCACCAGCACCGGACCGTTCACGCCAAGCGCGCCTTCGTGGATGTGGGCCATCTTTCCCTGGATGCCGCGAGTGTTGATGGTGCCGCTGACGGTTTTATCCGAGGCGATCTTGATGGTTGCGCTGCCGCTCGCCGCCGAGTTGGTGGGCGGGACTTCATGGGCGCCGTCCAGTGTCACTTCGCTGATATGGTTTTGGTCCATCGACATGCTTGAACATGCTCCCAGCAGCAAAGCCAGGGTGAGAGAAGCGAACAACGATAGCCCTACTTTTTTAAGCAGCTTAGTCATTTTTTTTCCTTGGTTTTGTTTAGGGAGAAGCAAGTATTAGTTTAGTCCGCTTTTGGCCCAGTGAAATATTTTATGTATCTGCTTGACCTTGAAGTAACTACAGGGTTTTTAATGGAGTCATGTCAATTCGGCATCCTAAGCGTGAAGGAGCATCAAATGAGTTTTCTCAAGAATCTGCTGAACATGGGGCATCACGGCGGCGGTAATAACGCGCAGCAGCAGCGCAGCAAGCATCACGGCGGCAGCCGCCAGAACGACTGGGAAAATGTCCCGGCCAATCAAATTAATTGCCTCGGTTGCAATTCAGGCAATCCGGCCGGCGCCCGTTTTTGCCAGCAATGCGGCAATCCGCTGCAGCCGAAAAACTGCAGCGCTTGCGGCGCCGCGAAACTGGCCGGGGCGAAATTCTGCGCCAATTGCGGTAGCCAGCAATAACGCTGTACATTACATCAACGCAACTTCAAGGACGGTATCCATGAGTGCAGGCCATACACATGCTTTACCCAGCGCCGGCAATGAGAGATATATCTGGATTGCGCTCGGCCTGACTTCGACCTTCCTGGTGGTCGAGGTGATCGGCGGACTGGTCACCGGCAGCCTGGCGCTGATATCCGATGCCGCCCACATGCTGACCGACACCATGGCGCTGGCGATCGCACTGGCGGCGATCCGCATCGCCAAACGAGCGGCCGACGCGCGCCGCACCTTTGGCTATCATCGCTTCGAGATCCTGGCGGCGGCGTTCAATGCCGTGCTGCTGTTCCTGGTGGCGATCTACATCCTTTATGAAGCCTACCAGCGCTTCCGCAACCCGGCCGAGATCCAGTCCACCGGCATGCTGGTGATCGCCACCATCGGCCTGATCGTCAACCTGATCAGCATGCGCCTGCTGAGCAGCGGCAAGGATGCCAGCCTCAACGTCAAAGGCGCCTACCTGGAAGTCTGGAGCGACATGCTGGGTTCGCTCGGCGTGATCGCCGGCGCCTTGCTGATCCGTTATACCGGCTGGACCTGGGTCGATTCGGCGATTGCGGTGCTGATCGGGGTGTGGGTGCTGCCGCGTACCTGGATACTGCTGAAGGAAAGCATCAATATCCTGCTGGAAGGCGTGCCTGAAGGCATGGACATAGAAAAAGTGCAGGCGGCGATGCGCGCCGTGCCGGGCGTGCTGAGCGTGCACGATTTTCACTTGTGGGCGGTCACCAGCGGCAAGGCCAGCCTGACGGCGCACGTGGTCTACGATGCGGCGTATTCGGCAGAGCAGCAGTTGCTGCCGGCGCTCAAGGAAATCCTGGCGTCGCAGTTTGCGGTGTATCACACCACCTTGCAGTTCGAGACCCTGCCTTGCGCCCACACCGAGGATGGCTGCAACTATAGTGCGCCGGCGCATTCGCACGACGAATCCGAGGCGCACGTCCACGGCTAGCGCCACCTTTTTCCCTTGCAGCGGATGCGCACTGGTCAGTGCGCATTTTTTTGCGTTAAGGCCATGACCATGCGGCTGCGATGGCTTCTTTAGAAATTGATTGATAATAGCAATCATTCGCATTATTATTCTGTTTTTCAAAGATACTCCCTTTTGCCGCCCATTTCCCTTGCAAGCCGGATGTTCGTATCCGCGGCTGTTCTCAGCTGCGGCGGCAAGCCATGGACGGGAGCGTGCGAGGAAGTTTCCAAAGCGGTGTCTGCTTTCAAAAAAATATAAATAGCGCTTAACGATAGATAGTCTCGGGGAATACAGAATGACAACCAACACCACGGCGTGCACTACGCCTGTGCCTGCTTTTTCATCTAAATCGCGCAATCCGCCAGTCTTGCGCGCCATGAGCCTGGCGGTGGCGCTGACCTGGTCGGCAGCCACGCCGCAACTAGCGCTGGCGCAGCAGGCGGCGGCAGCCGCCGATGATGCGGCATTGCCGGAAGTGGTGGTGACGGCCGGCAGCGACCGCCAGAAGCCGAGCGAGAAAACCGGCAGCTACACCGTGCGCAACAGTAATTCGGCGACCAGGATGGACATGTCGCTGCGCGAAACGCCGCAGTCGGTGTCGGTGGTCACGCGCGCCAAGATGGACGATTTCAAGCTCGACAGCGTCGACCAGGTGCTGGCCGGCACCACCGGCGTCACCGTCGAGAAGGTGGAAACCAACCGCACCTATTTCACCGCGCGCGGCTTCGATATCACTAATTTCCAGTACGACGGCGTCGGTATCCCGCTGACTTTCGGCCTGCAGAACGGCGACCTGGATACCGCCATCTATGACCGTGTAGAGATAGTGCGCGGCGCCAACGGCCTGACTTCTTCTACCGGCAATCCATCGGCCACGGTCAATTTCGTGCGCAAGCGCCCGACTTACGATTTCCAGGCAGCTACCGGCATCAGCTATGGCTCCTGGAACACGCGCCGCATCGACGCCGACGTCTCCGGCGCGCTCAACAGCGCCGGCACCGTGGCGGCGCGGGTGGTGGCGGCGCACGAGGATGGCAACTCCTACCTGGACCGCTACCAGCCGAGCAAGGATATCTTTTACGGCGTGATTGAAGCAAACCTCAGCAGCGATACCTTGCTGACCCTGAGCTACAGCTATCAAAAGAACGACGGCAAGGGGGCGATATGGGGCGCCTTGCCGCTGTATTACAGCGACGGTTCGCCGACCGACTACGGCAGGGGCACCAGCACCGCGGCAAACTGGTCGCGCTGGAATTCCGAGGAACAGCGCGCGTTCATCGAATTGAATCATCATTTCGACAATGACTGGCAATGGAAGACCACGCTCAGCCATAACAAGCTGACTACCGACGGCAAATTGTTCTATGTCTACGGCACGCCGGACCGCACGACCGGTACCGGATTGTTCAGCTATCCGTCGCTCTACAACTCCGACAACCAGCAGACCGTGATCGACAGCTACCTCAGCGGCAAGTACATGCTGGGCGGCCGCCAGCATGACCTGACCGTCGGCGCCAGCTGGTCGCGCGCGACGCTCAATGACATATCGCATTACGGCCAGGGCATAGGTACGCCGCTGACGGCCAGCGGAGCGTTTGACGGCAGTTATCCGGAGCCGGCCTTCGATGCGTCGACTGACGGCAGCAGCTACACCGACAAGCGCAAGACCGCGTACGGCGCCACGCGCCTGAACCTAGCCGATGATCTCAAGCTGCTGCTGGGCGCTAATTACACGAGTTCCGATACTACCGGCATCGCTTACGGCGTCAGCCGCCAGAGCAGCGCCAGCAAGGCCACGCCGTATGCGGGCCTGGTGTACGACCTCGGCAAGAATGTATCGGCCTACGCCAGCTACACCGAGATTTTCAATCCGCAATACCAGACGGACAGCAGCGGCGCGACCTTGAAGCCGCTGGAAGGCAAGAGCTATGAACTGGGCTTGAAGAGCGAATTCTTCAACAAGAAGCTGAATGCGTCGGCGGCGCTGTTCCGGGTTGAACAAAGCAATGCGGCGGAGCAGGCGGGTTATATCGGCGCCAAGGCTTACTACCGTGGCATCCAGGCGCATTCGGAAGGGTTGGAACTGGATCTTTCCGGCGAGCTGGCGCAAGGCTTGCAGGCCAGCCTCGGTTATACGATCATGACGATCAAGGATGCGGATGGCAATTCGGCCAGGAATTACGTACCGAAAAAATTGCTGCGCATGGCGCTGACTTACCAGGTCCCGCAGGTCGAGAAGCTGCGCGTCGGCGCCAGCGTCAACTGGCAAGGCAAGACCAGCCAGCTGCAGACGCCAGCCATTACCACCGTGCAGGAAGGCTATGCCTTGCTGAACCTGATGGCGCGCTACGATATCAGCAGGCAGCTGAGCGTCATTGCCAACCTCAACAACGTCACCAACAAGAAATACATCCAGAGCCTGTACGCCTCGCAAGGCTATTACGGCGCGCCGATCAACGGCAGCCTTGCGCTCAACTGGAAATATTAAGAGCACATCATGGTCTTGCGTCCTCTTCTGGTACTGCTGCACCGCTGGTTCGGCCTGGCGGCTGCGGTGTTCCTGTTCATTGCCGGCGCTACCGGCGCCGTCATTTCCTGGGATCACGAGCTGGATGCCTGGCTCAATCCGCAGCTATTCCATGCCCGCAGCGCTGACCGGCCGGCGCCGGGCCAGCTCCTTCCAGGCCTGGAGCTGGCGAACCGGGTGGAGGCCCAGGACCCGCGCTTGCGTGTCACTTACGTGATGACAGAAAGCGAAGCGGGGCATACCAGCAGCATGATGGTGGAAGGGCGCGTCAATCCAGCCACCGGCCAGCCTTACGACCTGGGTTTCAACCAGCTCGCGGTCGATCCCGTCACGGCTGAAATACAGGGCAGGCGCATGTGGGGCGCCATCTCGCTCAGCCGCGAGAACCTGCTGCCGTTCCTGTACAAGCTGCACTACACCATGCATCTGCCCGAGGTCGGCGGCATTGAGCTCGGCACCTGGCTGATGGGCATCATCGGCATCGTCTGGACGCTGGACTGCTTTATCGCCCTGTGGCTGTCGTTTCCGAACTGGCGCAGCTGGCGCAAGTCTTTCGCGTTCCGCTGGCGCCAGGGCGGCCACAAATTGAACTTCGATCTGCATCGTTCTGGCGGCGTCTGGCTTTGGGGATTGCTGCTGGTGCTGGCGGTGACCTCGGTTTCCATGAATCTGTATAACCCGGTCATGCGGCCCATCGTGCAAACCTTCTCGACGCTGACGCCGGATCCGTTCGACAGCCGCAAGCCGGTCGCGCCTGCGTTGGCGGCCAAGACAGAGCCAGGGGTCAGCCGTGAGCGGGTGGCGCAGCTGGCTCGCGAGGACGGCCAGCGCCGCGGCTGGAGCGTGCCGGTCGGCGGCGTGTTTTATTCTTCGGCCTTCGGATTGTACGGCGTCGGCTTTTTCGAGGCTGGCAACGACCACGGCGATGCCGGTCTGGGCAACAGCTGGCTGTATTACGACGCCGGCGACGGCCATGCGGCTGGCGCAAAAATTCCCGGCAGCGGCAGCGCCGGCGACATTTTCATGCAAGCACAGTTTCCCTTGCATTCAGGACGCATCCTTGGCCTTACCGGACGCATCCTGATTTCGCTGATGGGAGCGGCGGTGGCAATCCTGAGCGTGACCGGCGTGATCATCTGGGCCCGCAAGCGGCGCGCCCGCGCACTGGCTGCGCGCCAGACGGCTGCGGCCGGGCGGGCCCGAACCGCCTGAGGCAAGCAGTGCCTGGATTGCAGATCCAGGCGCTGTCTTGGCCCGTTTACTCCTGAGCGATCTCAACCCGGTTCTTGCCGCCGCGCTTGGCGCGATACAGAGCCTGGTCGGCGGCTTCCACCAGTTTTTCCTGCGAACTGCCGCGCTGCGGCACGATGCTGGCGCCGCCGATGCTGATGGTGACGCGGGCGTCGTTGTTGGAGGTGACATGCGCAATGCCTAAAGCGTGCACCGCCGCCTGCAGCTTGTCGGCCTGGGTCTCCATGTGTTCGCGCGACATCGACGGCAGCACCAGCACAAACTCTTCGCCGCCGATGCGCGCCGCCAGGTCGGTCGGACGCCGGGCAAAAACGCCTATGCTTTCCGCCACCTGCTTGAGGGCGGTATCGCCCGCCAGATGGCCGTAGGTGTCGTTGTAGAGCTTGAAATCGTCGACATCGATCATCAGCAGCGAGAGCGGACTTTGCTCGCGTTCGGCACGCTTCCATTCGGCGCTGAAATACTCGTCGAAATAGCGGCGGTTGGCGAGCCCGGTGAGGCCGTCGGAATTGGTCAGGCGCTGCAGCTCCAGATTGGTTTCCAGCAGCTGCTGCTGGCTCTGCCGCAGCGCGCGGTAGGCTTCATCACGCTGCAGCAGATTGACGTAGGAGCGCGAATGATAGCGGATGCGCGCCACCAGTTCGATGGTGTCGGGCAGCTTCACCAGATAGTCGTTGGCGCCGGCGGTGAAGGCCGCGCTCTTGACCGCCGGGTCTTCGCGGGTCGACAGCACGATGATGGGGACGTTGCGGGTGGCCGGGTTGGCGCGGTACTGGCGCACCAGGGTCAGGCCGTCGATGCCGGGCATGACCAGGTCCTGCAGGATCACAGTCGGCCGGGTTCTTTGCGCCGCCTCGATGGCTTCGTCGGGATGGGCGCAGTAGTGGAAATCGATGTTGATCTGGTTGGCCAGCGCGCGCCGCACGGCTTCGCCCACCATGGCCTGGTCGTCGACCAGCAGCACCATCACCGGATAGTCGTCTGGCGGCTGGTCGCTGTCGAGATTTAATTCTGTATGCATGGCTTGCTCCATATCTGAACTCAGTGCTGCTATTGTTTGTCGCTATTGTTTGCTGATCAGACTGACCAGCTTATCTGCAATCCGGTTCACCGGCAGGATGGCGTCGGCGGCATTCATCTGCGCCGCTGCCTTCGGCATGCCATATACTGCGCTCGAATCGCGGTCCTGGGCAATCGTGTAATAACCCTTGTCGCGCATGGCTTTCAAGCCCAGCGCGCCATCGCGGCCCATGCCGGTCAGCAGGATGCCGATCGCCTTGCCGGCCCAGGTTTCCACCACGCTCTGGAAAAATACATCGATCGAGGGCCGGTAGGGATAGCCGCTGGGCTGCTCGGTGTAACCCAGCTGAAACGGCCGGGTCAGGCGCAAATGGTCGTCGGTGCCGGCCAATAATACGGTGCCGGGGGTCGGGCTGTCTCCCGCCAGCGCCAGCCGCACCGGCAATGTCGACTGGCCGCCCAGCCAGTCGGCCATGCCGGCCGCGAACTGGGCGTCGACATGCTGCACCACCACCAGCGCCGCCGGAAAATCCGCCGGCAGTTGCGAGAGCAGGGTTGCCAGCGCCGCCGGCCCGCCGGCGGAAGCGCCGATGGCCACCAGGTACTTGGAATTCGGCGCCTGTGGCGACGACTTGCGCGGCGTCGCCATGGCCGGGGCTGGCGCCGGTTTCTCGGGGACGGCCGTTGTCTCGGGCGCCGCCTGCCGTTGATTGATCAGTTTTTCGATCGAATCGATCTTCGCCAGCAAGGAATTGACGCCGTTGCGCGGGTGGCTGGCGAGCGAGCTCGGGGTGTCGATCGCATCCAGCGCGCCATAGGCCATGGCGTCGTATACCGCCGAGACGTTGGCGCCGACGTCGCCGGTGACCACCAGGATCGCGCACGGCGTATGGGCCATGATGTGGCGCGTGGCGCCGACGCCGTCCAGCACCGGCATGATCAGGTCCATCAGGATCAGGTCCGGTACTTGCCAGGCGCATAATTCGATGGCGCGCTTGCCATCCTCCGCAATCCAGATGATTTCGTGGTCCTGGCGCAGCGCCAGCGTGCGGCGCAATGCTTCGACCGCAATCGGGGCATCGTTGACGATACCTATTTTCATTATCCAGGATTCCTTTGCTAGAAACGTGCGTCATCACGGCAGTAGGGCTTGCTACTCATCAGGTAACAATGAATGACTGAAAATATACACGCGTTCATCAGGTTCTTTGGAGAAAAATAGGCACTCAATGCTGAAAACTAGGAATCATGCGCCGCGCCGATCAGGTCCTCAACCGCCTCCAGCAAGGTCTCGTCGTGGAAACTGGCCTTGGCCAGATAGTAGTCGGCGCCGGCTTCCAGGCCGCGCTGGCGATCTTCGGGGCGGTCCTTGTAGGAGACGATCATCACCGGAATCGCTTTGAGCTGCAGGTTGCTTTTGATCAATGTTACCAACTCGATGCCGTCCATGCGCGGCATGTCGATATCGGTGATCACCAGGTCGAACGGTTCGCTGCGCAAGGCGTTCCAGCCGTCCATGCCATCCACCGCGATCCTGACCGTATAGCCGCGGCTGCTGAGCAGCTTGCGTTCCAGTTCGCGCACCGTGAGCGAGTCGTCCACCACCAGCACCCGCTTGCTGGCCTGCAGCTGCAGCTGGCTGCCGCCTTCGTGGATCTTGTCGAGCTGGCCGTGGGCGATCAGCTTGTCGACCGAATGCAGCATGTCCTCGACATCCAGTATCAAGACCGGCGTACCGTCTTCCATCAGTGCCGCCGCCGCCACATCCTTGATCTTGCCCAGCCGTGTATCCAGCGGCTGCACCACCAGCATGTGCTCGCCCAGCAGGCGGTCGACCTGCAAACCGTAAGTCTGGTGCATGTCGCCAATCACCACCAGCGCGATGCCGTCGTCGCTGGCGGCGCTCTCCTTGCTTTGCAAGATCTGGCTGGCCGCCACCAGGCCGATCTGCCTTGCTTCAAAAGCGAAGTGCTGACGGCCTTCCAGCATTTCGATCTGCTCCTGGTCCAGCACCATGGTGCGGTTCACATATGCCAGCGGGAAGGCGTAGGGTTCGCCGCCGATGCTGACCAGCAGGCTGCGCACCAGCGACAGGGTCAGCGGCAGCTGCAGCTGGAAGCGCATGCCGCGGCCGCTCTCGCTGAAAATCTGAATGGTCCCGCGCATGCGCTTGAGCATGTTGTGCACTACATCCAGGCCGACCCCGCGCCCGGAGATTTCGGTGACCGTATCGCGCATGCTGAAACCGGGCAGCAGCAGAAAGTGCAAGAGCTCGGCATCGCTCAGGCGCGCCGAGGTGGCGTTGTCGACCAGGCCGCGCGCCACGACGGCGGCGCGCAGTTGTTCCAGGTCGATGCCGTTGCCGTCGTCGCTGACGGTAATCTGCAGCGGCCGGCGTGATGGCGCGCAGTCAGTCCGATCACGCCTTCTTCGTCCTTGCCGGCGGCGCGCCGCTGCGGCGCTGCTTCGATGCCGTGATCAAGCGCATTGCGCAGCAAATGCACCAGCGGCGCCTCCAGCTGCTCCAGGATATCGCGGTCGACCTGGGTGGCCTCGCCGCTGATTGCCAGCCTGACCTGTTTGCCGAGGCTGCGTCCGAGGTCGCGCACCATGCGGTCGTAGCCCGCCACGCGATCGGCGAACGGCCGCATGCGGGAGGCCAGCGCCTGGTCGTACAGCCGCTGGGCGCGGCTGCTGTTGCGACGTTCGAAGGATTCCAGTTCCGCCAGCCGTTCCGCCAGCATTTTCTGGCAAGCGTCAAGCTGTTGCCGGGAATCCTGCAAGGCTGCGAACTGGGCCGAGGCGACGCCGTTTTCGCGCAGCGCTTCGTGCAATGTCTCGTGCAAGGTTTCCAGAGCTTGCGCGGCGCCGTGCTGCAGGCGTTTGAGGCGCAGCAGGGACTCGTTGAAGGCCGGCAGCCAGCGCGATTCCACCAGCGATTCGCCGGACAGGCTGACCAGCTGGTTCAGGTGCGCGGCGGTGACCCGCAACATGCGGTCGGCGTTCTCGGCTTTGTCTTGCTGAAAATCGCCGGCCGGCAGCAATTCGCTGACCACCGCTGCTGGCATGGTCGGATTGGCCGTGGGAACTTGTGTGTCGCGGGCGTCGTCGTCGGCTTGCAGCAGGCTGTTGTGCAAGCCTTGCAGAAAGCTGTCGATTTCCTTGCGGCCGTCGCCGGCCTGCCACAACTGCAGGTCTTCCGCGCTCTTTGCAATCCGCTGCAGCAGGTCGACCCCATGCAGCAACTGGTCGATGCGGCGCGGTCCGAGCTGGATTTTGCCTTGTTGCGCCGAAACGAAACAGTCTTCCATCACGTGCGTGACATCGACGCCAGCCTGTATGCCGACAATCCGCGCCGCGCCCTTGATTGAATGGGCCGCGCGCATGCAGGCTTCCAGATCCTGCGGCGAGGCGCTGCGTTCGATCGCCAGCAGGCCGCTGCTCATCACCTGCGCCTGGGTTTCCACTTCCTGCCGGAACAGGTCCAGCATCGAGGCGTCGCGCATGTCGTCGGCGTTCATGCCAGGCTCCGATCCAGCGTGTGAAACAGCAGTTCCTGGTCCAGCAAGCCGACGCTGTGGCCATTCCATTGGACCACGGCGCTGGTGAAATGCCCGGCGGCGCGGGTCAGCGTGGTCGGCACCGGCTGCTGTTCGGAAAGGGCGACGCGCAAAGTGCCATGCACCTCATCGGCAGGAAAGGCGGTTGCCTGGCCGTTGCGCCTGACGATCAGCATGCGCCCCAGCAGTTCCTGGCGGCCTGCGGTCTTGGCGCTGGCGGCAATGCCGAGCATCGCCGCCAGTGAAATACAGGTGACCAGGGCGCCGCGAATATTGGTAATGCCCAGCACCACGGCATTCTTGCGATGGGGCAGGCTATGGATGCCGCGCAGCTCTGTGATTTCTTCGAGCAGGGCGGTCGGCAATGCAAGCCATTCTTCGCCGATACGAAACAGCAGCCACGAACTGAGGCCGGCGCCTTGTTCCTGCGCCGGTTCGGCCTGCTCGCTCCAGCCGTCGGCCATCTGCTCCACCTGCAAGCGATCCAGCAACTCCGCGGCGGCGCGCGCGTGTACCGGGCAGTTGCGGCAATCGATATGCTGCGCCAGTCTTTCGCAGGAAGCGTCGCCGCGCACGCCGATACGGTTCCAGCAATCGTCGATCACTTGCATGGCCGTATTGCCGGCATCGCTGGCAGGCTGCTTCATCACATCGCTCATGATGGCTTATCCCCATGGCAGCTGCTGCTGCCGACGGCTGGCAGCAGCGAACGGCGACGGCATGGCGAGTGAAAGTTCAGGGCTTGATTCATGTCAGGACGGATTGTTTTCGGTCGAACGCCGCGCGCGCTGCTGCAGCAGCTTGGCGCCGGCGTGGTCGCCCAAGGTTTGCAGCAAGGCTGCCAGGTGCGTCATGGCGTCGGCGTGGTTCGGCTCCAGGTACAGGGCTTTGCGATAGCAGTCGGCGGCAGCCTGCTTGCGGTCCGCGGCGTCGTGGATCACACCGCTCAGATAGTAAGCGGCGGCCGAGGCGCCATGCTGCCTGATGAATTGTTCGCATATGGCGGCGGCTTCTTTCAGCTTGCCCTGGTCAGCCAGCAGCTGAGCCGTCGCCAGGCTCGCTTGCGCCGGCGGCTTGGCGGAATTGCCGGTGGCGGTCCTGGCTCTGGCAGGAGTGCCCCTTGCCGCGGTTGTTCTTGGCGCTGGCGCCAGCGGCACATAAGCGACAGCGGGCGACAGCGCCGTTCTGGCGGCCTCTTGTTTCGGCGCTCCCTGCCGGAAAGCGAATGCCATCGGCGCCTTGATCGGGGTCAGCTCATGCAGCATCATCAAGGCGCTTTCAGCGGGGCCGACGAACATCAGGCCCTCGGGCGCGAGGCGCCGGATCAGGATGGTCACGGCCTGGTGCTGGGTAGCGCGGTCGAAATAGATCAGCAGATTGCGGCAAAAGATGATGTCGTAAGGCGCTTGTGCGGCCAGCAGATCGGCTGCGAACAGATTGCTTTGCGCGAACCTGACCTGCTGCCGTACCGTTTCAGATAAAGCATAGCCTTGTTCGTTGAGCGCAAAGTAGCGGTCGCGGAAACTCAGGTAGTCGCCGCGAAACGAATTCTTGCCGTATACCGCCTGGCGCGCCACATGTAGCGATTGCGGGCTGATGTCGATCGCATCGATCTGGAAATGCGGCGGCGGCACGCCGGCATCCAGCAGGGCCATGGCGATCGAATACGGCTCTTCGCCGGTAGAGCAGGGCAGGCTGAGGATGCGTAGCGGCTGGCTGGCGCTGATCAGGCGCGGCCAGCGCTGCTGCAGTTGCGCCATTTCCAGGAAGGCCTCGCGATTGCGGAAGAACCAGGTCTCCGGCACGATCACGGATTCAATCAGCTGCAGCTGTTCCTGCTCCGATATCTGCAGCAGCTGCCAGTAAGCGTCAAGGTCTGCCACGCCGCAACTGCCCTGGCGTTCCTGCAGGGCGCGTTCCAGCATGGGGCGGCCTATGGACTGGATATCCAGCCCCATGGTGCGTTTCAGCATGGTTTCGAATTTTGCCAGCGGCATTATGTCTCCATGCCCGGGAACAGCTGGGCTCGTACTGCCGGCGGCAGCAGGTCTTGCACTTGCACCGATTGGATCAGGCCGCGCGCATCGTCTGTGACCGGGCCCAGGTAGGGCGCCTCGCCATGATCCAGTCCGCTGTCGCGAAATTCCGACGATGCACGGCGCATGATCTCGCTGGCCTTTTCCAGCACCAGCCCGAGCAGGCGGCTATCCGGTCCCGGCGCCGGGTAGTGCACCAGCACGATGCGGGTGCTGAGGCGTTGCCGCGACGGCTTGCCGGTCGCCAGCTGGCTGAGGTCGATCACCGGCACCGACTGGCCGCGATAGGTGAACACGCCGGCCACCCATGGCGCAGTCGCCGGCATCTGTTTCAGCTTGACCAGCGACAGTACCACCGCGACCTGGCGGGTATCCAGCGCGTAGTGGTCCTGGCCGATTTGGAACAATAGAAAAAGCATGTGGCTGGCTATCTTTTCTTGTATGCAGGTGTACAAAAATGTTCGTTGTCGCAGGCAGTGCCGGCCGCACCTCGCCGGCCGCACTTTGCGTTAGACGGCTTTCAGCTTGAAGCGCGAGACGCCATTGCGCAGGCCGTTCGCCGTCAACGTCAATTCATCGATCGCCTGGCTCGACTGGCGCAGCGATTCGACGCTTTGCTGGGCGGCTTCGCTCAATTGACCCAGCGCCTGGCTGATCTGCTCGGCGCCCACTGCCTGCGCCTGTACGCCTTCATGAACCGACTGGAAGCGCGGCGTCAGCGCCTGCACCTGCTGGATGATCTGCGACAGCTGGGCGCCGACGTTCTGGACGTCGGCAATGCCGCGCCGGACTTCTTCGGAGAACTTGTCCATGCCCATCACGCCGGCCGACACCGCTGACTGGATTTCCTTGACCATCTGCTCGATGTCGTAGGTGGCGACGGCAGTCTGGTCGGCCAGGCGGCGGATTTCGATCGCCACCACGGAAAATCCGCGGCCGTATTCGCCGGCCTTTTCCGCTTCGATGGCGGCGTTCAGCGACAGCAGATTGGTTTGCCCGGCAACCTTGGTGATGGTGGTGACCACCTGGTTGATGTTGCTGGCCTTCTCGTTGAGGATGGCCAGCTTGGCGTTGACCGAGCCGGCCGCATCCATCACGTGGTGCATGGTGTCTTCCATCTGCGTCAGGCCAGCCTGGCCGGCGCCGCCCAGGCGCGCGGCTTCTTCCGCGCCGGAAGAGACCTCGTTCATGGTGCTGACCAGTTCGCGTGAAGTCGAATAGATCTCGCGCGAAGTGGCGCCGATCTCGGTGGTGGTGGCCGCGGTTTCGTTGGCTGTGGCCTGCTGCTGCTTGGCGGTGGCGGCAATTTCCACCACCGAGGTGGTGACCTGGATCGCCGATTTTTGCGCCTGCCCCACCAGGCCGGTCAGTTCGTCCGACATGCGGTTGAGGCCGACTTCCAGCGCCTGGAATTCATCGTGCCGGTTCAGATTGAGCCGCTGCGACAAATCGCCGGAACGGATCACTTCCAGCGCCGCCACCAGCTCTCCCATCGGCCGCGTGATGGCGCGCAACAGGAAGAAGCCGCATATGAGCGCCACCACCAGGGCGATCGCCAGCGCCGTCAGCAGCGTGCTCTTGGCGATAATCACGGCAGCTTCGATCTTGTCGACCGAGCGCACTTCAGCCTGCTGATTGAAGTCGCGCAATACGGTGGCGGCATTGCGGCCGCGCTGCCAGGCCGGCTCCAGCTGCTCGATCAGCAAGCTGCGCGCCTGGGCGTTCTTTTGCGTGTCGTCCAGTCGCAGCACTTCCGACATCAGACGCACATATTCGATGCGCGCCTGCTTGAACGCGTTGAAATTGAGCCGGTCTTGGGATTCGAAAATGGTTTTTTCATAGTCGTCGACCAGTTTGTCCATTTTCTCGTTATCGGAGAGCAGGGTTGCCAGGTCCTGCTTGCGCTGGTCTGGCTGGGTATCGACAGTAATCACTTGCAGCACCAGCAGATAGCTCTGGAACCAGGTTGAGCGGATCCCCGTGCTCAGTTCCAGGCCGGGCATGGAGTCTGTCTGGAAGCTATTGGTTTCATGTTCGATCGCCTGCAGCTTCAGGTAGCTGATGCCAGCCATGAAGCCCATCAGCAGCAGGATCACGCCAAAACTGACCAGCATCCGTTGTCGAATAGTCCATTGCTTCACGTGTTGTCACTCCTGTCGTTGATTGATGTTCACCGAACTCTCGTTTTGAATCCGAGAATGTCGCGAAATTGTTCATGTAGCAACTGCGCCGGAATGCCATCTTTCTAAGCGGATACAATAAACCAGACAGATCGAATGTGGGGAAAATTCGGCGTCGGCGAGGCTGGGCAGCGCGCGATTATTGCAGATTTTTAGCTTCACGTTTGTGGCACATTGTTAAATGTCGGAGGTAACATTTGAAATGTGCGGCGCTACCCTCGGCGCCTGCCAACTTGCTCGAAATTTGACATTTGATCCTGGCTTCCGCGGATTTGCTTTCCTCCCAGCCTTGCCACGGCCAATACACAAGGGAAACCGGATTTTTCTTGCCCGGCCCTTCAGCTTTGCCGCAGCGCTGCCGTTAATCCGGAGGATGACGAGGCGCTATGCCCCGTATCCGTGCCGGCGCGTCGACGCTGCACGTTACCGATAACAGCCATGGCAAAACGGGGACACATTCATGAACAAGCTATCTTTTACGCAAAAACTCTGGCTGCCGCTGCTGATCAGCCTGCTGGCGTTGTTTGCCGTTTCCGTATTCAATGCGTACCAGGCGCGGCAGATCCGGCTGGACGAGCGTAAAAGCGATTTGATCAACGTCTCGCATACCGCCATGAGCGTGATCAAGGAGTATGGCGCGCTGGCCGCCAGCGGCGCGCTCGGCAAGAGCGAGGCGCAGCAGCAGGCGCTGGCGCGGCTGAAAGCCATGCGTTATGGCAAGGACGGCTATTTTTCGATCTCGACTTCCAGCGAAATGATGGTCATGCATCCCATCAAGCCCGAGCTGGACGGCAAGAAGATGAGCGATTTCAAGGACCCGGCCGGCAATCTTGTGTTCGTCCTGATTTCCAAGGCCGGCAGCGAGGCTGGCGGCGGCTTCATCAACTATGTCTGGCCGCGCATCGGCGCTGCCGAGGCGGTGCCCAAGCTGTCGTTCGCCATCGGCTACCAGCCGTGGGACTGGATTTCTACCACCGGCATTTATGTCGACGACCTGGACCAGGCCTTCATGCAGTCTTTGTACCAGGCCGGCGCAATATTGCTGGCGGTGGGATTGGTCCTGGCGTTGCTGGTGGCGTATTCCAACCGCAGCATGCTGCAGGCGATCGGTGGCGATCCTGCGCGCGCGGCGGAGATCGCCAACCGCATTGCCGAGGGCGACCTCAGCCTGGATATCGCCACCCGCCAGGGCGACCGGCACAGCCTGGTGTATGCCATGAAATGCATGCGCGCATCGCTGCTGCAAACCATTTCGCATATCAAGAGTTCGGCCGACACCATCGCCACGGCGTCGTCGCAGATCGCCAGCGGCAATCTGGATCTGTCCAGCCGCACCGAACAGCAGGCCGGATCGCTGGAAGAAACCGCCTCCGCCATGGAGCAGCTGACCTCGACAGTCAGGCAGAACGCCGAGAATGCACGCCAGGCCAACCAGTTGGCGGTCACCGCTTCGCAAGTAGCGACGCAAAGCAGCGTGGTGGTGGCGCAGGTGGTGGACACCATGGGCAACATCCGCAATGCATCGCGAAAAATCGTCGACATCATCAGCGTGATCGACGGCATCGCCTTTCAGACCAACATCCTGGCCTTGAATGCGGCGGTGGAAGCGGCGCGCGCCGGCGAGCAAGGACGCGGCTTTGCCGTGGTGGCGTCCGAGGTGCGCAACCTGGCGCAGCGTTCGGCTGCCGCAGCCAAGGAAATCAAGGTATTGATTGACGATTCGGTCAGTCAGGTGGGCAGCGGCAGCAAGCTGGTGGAGCAGGCCGGGAGCACCATGGGCGAGGTGGTCAGCAGCGTCAAGCGCGTCACCGATATCGTCGGCGAGATTGCCACCGCCAGCCAGGAGCAAAGCATTGGCATCGAGCAGGTCAACCAGGCGATCACGCAGATGGATGAAGTGACGCAGCAGAACGCCGCGCTGGTGGAGCAGGCCGCTGCCGCAGCGGCATCGCTGCAGGAACAGGCCGCCAGCCTGGCGCAGGTGGTGAGCGTCTTCAAGACTGACAGTCATGACCATGCATTGGCGCCTGGACACGGTGCCGGCGCTGTGATGCCGCAGCAGTCCTCCACCTGGGATGGCGGCCGGCGCATGGCCGCCTAGGTTTACCTTCATAGTGAAAGTGCGCAAGCAATGAAAAATCTGAGTCTGAAAGCAAAATTGTGGCTGGTGCTGGCGGTCATGTGGATAGGATTGCTGCTGCTGGCCGGCTGGTCTGCCCTGAATACCCGCGACACCATGATGAGCGAGCGCGAGGCCGGCCTGAAGAATGTGGTGCAGACTGCTGCCGGCATCGTCAAAGGCTATGCCGACGAAGTCGCCGCCGGCAAGATCAACCTGGCGCAGGCGCAGAGTCAGGCCCTGCAGCGCATCAGCAGCATGCGCTATGCCCAGGACAATTACGTGTTTGTATTCGATTCCCGGCCTGTGGTGCTGATGCATCCGACCAGCAAGGATATCGTCGACAAGAATGTCGGCGAACGCAAGGATACCGACGGCAAGCTGTATTACGTTGAAATGGTCAGGGTCGGCAAGCAGCAACAGCAAGGCATTGTGCATTACATGGGGCGCTTGCCTGGCACCGTCGATACCCGCGCGGAAAAGATCAGCCAGGTTAATTACTTCGCCCCATGGGACTGGTTTCTGGTGTCGGGCGTGTTTGTCAACGATGTGCAGGCGGCTTTTTACGACAACCTGCTGAAGCAGCTGCTGATCATGTTCGTGATCGGCGCCACGGTGACGGCCACCATGCTGCTGATCATCCGCAGCGTTACCCGCAGCCTGGGCGGCGAACCGGGTTACGCGGCCGGGATTGCCGCCAGGATCGCTGCCGGTGAACTGGACTTGCCGGTGCTGGTGGACGAGCGCAACCGCGGCAGCCTCCTGTATGCGATGCGGCAGATGCAGCAACAGCTGGCCGCCGCCATCAGCGAGATCCGCGACGGCACCCAGCATATCGGCGCTTCGATCAGGGAGATTTCCGCCGGCAACGGCGATTTGTCGGCGCGTACCGAGCAGCAGGCGGCTTCGCTGCAGCAGACCGCCGCCAGCATGGAACAACTCACCGCCACCGTGCGCCAGAATGCCGACAACGCCAGGCAGGCTGGGCAACTGGCGCAGAGCGCATCGGACATTGCGGCGCAGGGAGGCGCGGTAGTGGGGCAGGTGGTGCACACCATGCAGGGCATTACCGACAGCTCGCGGCGCATTGCCGACATTATCGGCGTGATCGACGGCATCGCCTTCCAGACCAACATCCTGGCCTTGAACGCCGCGGTGGAGGCCGCCAGGGCTGGCGAACAGGGGCGCGGCTTCGCCGTGGTGGCCGCCGAGGTGCGCAACCTGGCGCAACGCAGCGCCCAGGCCGCCAAGGAAATCAAGGAATTGATCGGCGACTCGGTCAGCAAGGTCGACGGCGGTTCAGAACTGGTCAGCCGGGCCGGCCAGACCATGGACGAAATCATGCAGGCGGTGAAGCGCGTCACCGATATCATGGCTGAAGTGACGGTGGCGTCGGAAGAGCAAAGCAGCGGCATAGAACAAGTCAACCAGGCAGTGACGCAGATGGATCAGGTGACGCAGCAGAATGCCGCGCTGGTGGAACAGGTGGCGGCAGCAGCCAGCTCGCTGGAAGGGCAGGCGCAGCGGCTGCAGGATGCGGTCTCGGTGTTCCAGGTCGGCGCCGTGGCAAGCCAGGTTTTGCCGGCGCCTGCAGCGATACGCACCGGCGCCCGGCGCGCACCGGCGCCGTCAGCAACCAGGCCGGGGTTGCTCAAGCGCGCTCCGGCAACGGCGCTGAAAGTGGTCGCAAGCACTAAACCGCGTGCCAGCACAGGTGCGCCGCTTTGGCCCGCGGCAACATCGCCGTCCCTGCGAAAAGCGCCTGCCGTCAAGCTGGCCGGTACCGACAGCGACGACTGGGAAACATTTTAAGGGGGGGGGCTCGCCAGGCAGGCTGCCGTGAAATACTGGCCGAAAGAAAAGGTCCGGCGCCGCGGCCAGGAGGTATACTTGGGAGAAATATCTCGCCTGCTTCGTCAGGCGAGCCTGCAGATGGTGTTTTTGCAAACATCGCGCCTGCCTTCCTCCCCTATACAGATCGAGATCACTCCATGCACTTGACTTCCACCTTGCCAGCGTCGCCGCCGGCACCGATCCTATGATTACCGCCGAACAGCCGCTGATCCACTGGATCGAGAACGATCAGGAATGCTCGGCGCACTGGCGCTCGGAAAGCGGCAACCCGGCGCCGAAGCGGGTGGTGATCGCGGACGACCGCATGACTGCCGACAGCGCCTACCGCCTGGCCTGCGAAGGCACCGGCATGCTGTGGCGCGGTGATTTCCAAAATGCCCGCCAGCTGCTGCAGGCGCTGGCGCGGCGCGCCGAACCGAAGCCTAAAAAACGTCCCAAGCTGCCGGCCACGCCGGCCGATGCTTTCAATCTGCATCGTCAGGCGCAATCGCAGCGCGCCCGCACGCTCGGCATGCTGCTGCTGCCGTTCGACGCGAACTACAGCATCCCCTTGCGCCGCGCGCCCGATGTGCAGCAGGCTTGCAATGAGGCTTATGGCGCCTCGACAGAGCCATTCGTCGCTTCCCTGCGTGAGTTGCTGGGCCTGGTCGGCGCCCACGAATGGCGCAAGAAAGGCGTTGAAATTCCGGCGCTGGGCGAACGCATCCATCCGCACTACGGAGTTTATTCGCCGGTACGCGGCGAGTACATCGGGCTGGTAGCAGAGGCGCAGCTGCCTTCCACCAAGCTGGCTTTCGATATCGGCACCGGCACCGGCGTGCTGGCGGCATTGCTGGCCAAGCGCGGCGTCGCCAGGATCGTGGCGACCGACATGGACCCGCGCGCGCTCTCCTGCGCCAAGGAAAATCTGTTGCGCCTGAACCTGGATGGCCAGGTAAAGCTGGTGCAGGCCGACCTGTTCCCCGAGGGGCGGGCGCCATTAGTGATCTGCAATCCGCCGTGGATTCCGGCACGTCCCAGTTCTCCCATCGAACACGCGGTCTTTGATCCTGACAGCCGCATGCTGCGCGGTTTCCTGAGCGGGTTGGCGGCGCATCTGGAGCCTGGCGGCGAAGGCTGGCTGATCCTTTCCGACCTCGCCGAGCACCTGGCTTTGCGTACGCGTGCCGAGCTGCTGGCGGCAATCGCGGCGGGCGGACTGAAAGTACTGGGGAAGATCGATGTGCGGCCGCAGCACCCGAAAGTATCCGATGCGACCGATCCCTTGCATACCGCGCGCGCCGCTGAACTGACTTCCTTGTGGCGGCTGGCGGCGGCCTGATCGTCCCGGGGCGATGGCGTCACGCGATGACGCCGGATCGACAGCGCGGACGGCTGACGCGGGCAGATGATTGTGAAGCGGAAAGTATTTGCCGGAAATTCGCTTGCGGCATGCGGTTTTACCCGCGAATTGTTGTTACCTAATGTTAAAGATTGTGAATTATATAAGTCTGCTATTGCTGCAATCAGTCTCCAAATCTAGGCTATCTCTATTCATCTGGCTGTAAAAGATGAACAGAAGGTCGCACGACCTTTTTCTGCGGTACTTGTAAAAGGTAACAGCGATGTCGCGCGATAATCACTAGAAGTGGATGAAATGAACAAAAGCAAGCCTGGGCCACTGCAGCCGGAACCGCTATTGCCTTTGAACGATTCCGAGCTCGGGCTGGATGACCTGTTCCTGGCCAGCGCCAGGCAGGACCTGATCAGCATCGAACTGGCGCTTGAGTGCCGCGACTATCGCGCCATCCAGCACACGGTGCACAGCCTCAAGGGAGCGGCCATGATTTTCCGGATGGCTGCTACCGTCAACGCCACCCAGCACATCGAAGCCGTACTGAGCCAGGGGCCGGTGGTCGACCATGCCCGGCTGAGCGCCGCCTGCAGCGCCCTGCGCCAGCAGATTGAACGGTCTTGAACATGTCATGCGATCGGCTTGTGCAGGATTAATTTTCCATCGCGCTTATCCCGCCCTTATCCTTCTCTTCCAAAACGGCTATAGTCTCCATATCAAATCCGGCCACGCAATGTGACCGGAGCCGGCATCTGAAACCGATATGGAGAGTGTATGGCGTCTGTTCACCTGCAAAGCGCTAGCGGCTTTGTCCAACAAATCCAGGCCCGCTCGCACCAGTTGCGTGCTGACGAACCGCTAGACAACGGCGGCACCGACAGCGGCCCTGCGCCTTACGAGCTGCTGCTGGCCGGCCTGGCTGCCTGCACCTCGCTGACTTTACGCATGTATGCCGACCGCAAGCAATGGGAGCTGGGCCTGATCGATGTCCGCCTGCGGTTTTCGCGCGACGAGCAAGGACGGGAAAAAATCGACCGCACAGTCGCTTTCGGCGCTGCGCTGAGCGAGGTGCAGATCGGCCGGCTGGCTGAAATCTGCGAAAAGACACCGGTGACCAAGACCATTCGCCAGGGCACGCCGATTGCCACCACCTTGCAGCAGACCAGGCTTGAGATAGACAGCTAACGTTGGGGAGACACGGGCATGACCAAAATTGTCGGAGTAGCAGGAAGCTTGCGCAGCGGCTCCTTGAATGCCGCCTTGTTGCGGGCGGCGGTAGACCTGATGCCGGCCGGGGCTGGGCTGGAACTCGGCACCATCAAGGGCATCCCTTTGTATGACGGCGATCTGGAACAGGCGGAGGGCATCCCGGCGGCGGTGGCGTTGCTGAAGGAGCAGATTGCGGTGGCCGACGCACTGCTGCTGGTGACGCCGGAATATAATAATTCGATACCGGGCGTGTTCAAGAATGCGCTCGACTGGCTGTCGCGGCCGGCGGCCGACAGCGCCCGTATTTTCAGCGGGCGGCGGGTGGCCGTGATCGGCGCCTCGCCGGGCGGATTCGGCACTATCCTGGCGCAGAATGCCTGGCTGCCGGTCTTGCGCACGCTCGGCATGGAGCCTTGGTTTGGCGGCCGCCTGATGGTGTCGCGCGCCGGCAAGGCGTTCAATGAAAACGGCGAGCTGGTGGACGAACAGGTACGCGACCAGCTGCGGGAATTCAATCGGAAGTTCGTTGAGTTTTTGAGAAATTGAACGAAGGATGAAATGAAATTCAAAGATTACTACAGCGCCCTGGGCGTCGAACGCACCGCCAGCACGGCTGAAATCAAGCAGGCGTATCGCAAGCTGGCGCATAAATACCATCCGGACGTCTCCAAGGACCCGGCCGGGGAAGAGAAATTCAAGGAAATCGCGGAAGCGTACTCGACTCTGAAGGATACTGAGAAGCGCGCCGCCTACGATCAGCTGGGCAGCCATCAGCCTGGTGAAAACGTTGAGCCGCCGCCCGCCTGGCAGCAGGGGTTCAGCGATGGCGGCACTTCCTTCGGCGATGTCGACATGGCCGATATCCTGGCCGCTTTTGCCGCATCGCGCCAGGGTGGCCGGCCGCGGCCGAGCAGGGGCGAAGACTATGAAGTCAACACGCCCATCACGCTAGAGCAGATTTACGAAGGCGGTGAAACCGATGTCCGGCTGAGCATGCCGGAGTACGATGAGCACGGCAAACTGCACCGGGTGCCGCGCACTTTCCGGGTGCGCATACCGAAAGGTGCGGAAGACGGCCAGCGCCTGCGCCTGTCGGGCAAGGGCGGGCAGGGCAGCGACGGCGGCAAGCACGGCGACCTGTATGTGATGATGAAGCTGATCCCGCATCCTCTGTACCGGGTGACCGGCAAAGACCTGTATTTCGATTTGCCGCTGACGCCGTGGGAAGCAGTGCTGGGTGCGGTCGTACAGGTGCCGACGCTAGGCGGCAAGGTGGAATTGAATGTTCCTGCCGGCACCGCCGCCAATCGTCAGTTCCGCCTGGCCAAGCGCGGGCTGCCGTCCGCCGGCGGCGAGCAGGGCAATCTGTATGCGGTGGTCAGGATAGAGGTACCGAAGACGCCCACGGCGCGCGAGCGCGAGCTGTTTGAGCAGCTCGCTGCAGAATCGGCTTTCGATCCACGTCAGCATTTGCATTGAGGAGAGCGGGAATGACTAGCCTGTTAGTAGAAGCCGTCTGGCTGAACGATGCGGACGCCTGCACGCTGGAAGAGCTGGCGGAATATTCCGGGCTCAGCCATGCCGAGCTGGCGGAACTGGTGACGCTGGGCGCCATCGAGCCAGACCGCGAGCGGGAGCCCGGACGCCCGGCGCCCGGCTACGTGTTCAGGTCGCAGACCATCGTGGTGGCCAGGACCGCGCGGCGCCTGCGCGACGACTTTGAACTCGATACGCAAGGCCTGGCGGTGGCGCTCAATCTGCTGCAACGGATCCAGGCGCTGGAAGCGCGCCTGGCCGCCGCGGACGCGCGCCTGCCGCATCCCCTCTGAACCACGGCGCAACTGTTGCTAGGCGCGGTTCGCCAGGTTTGGAGTCGGTTTGCCGCTCAAGGCATCCAGCAGGTTTTGCGCCGCGCAGATTGCCATGCGCTTGCGTGTTTCATGGGTGGCGGAACCGATGTGCGGCAATGCCACTGCGTTCGGCAAACGCAGCAAAGGCGAATCCGCAGGCAGCGGTTCACGCTCGAATACATCCAGCCCTGCGCCGCCCAAGCGGCCGCTTTGCAGCGCCTCGATCAGCGCCGTTTCGTCGATGATGCTGCCGCGTGAGATATTCACGAGAATGGCGCTGGAGCGCATCATCGCCAGTTCAGCCTTGCCTATCATGCCGCGGGTCTGCGGCGTCAGCGGCACCGTGATGCAGACAAAATCGGCATCCTGCAGCAACTGGCCGAGCGGCGTGAAGCGCGCCGCATAGGCGGCTTCGGCGGCGGGGTCCGGCTTGCGGTTATTGTAGAGAACCTGCATGCCGAATCCTAGCGCGGCACGCCGTGCAATAGCGCCGCCGATGCGGCCCATGCCGATGATGCCCAGGGTTTTGCCGTGAACATCGGTGCCGAAGCAGTTCTCGCCTATGCTGTGGGTCCAGCGGCCTTGCCTGACATAATCCGCCATTTCCACCACCCGCCTGGCCGCCGCCAGTATCAGCGCAAAGCCGGTGTCGGCCGTGGTCTCGGTCAGGACATCGGGCGTATTGAGCAGCGCGATGCCGCGGCGCCGCAAGTCGGCCGGATCGAACTGGTCGACGCCGACGGAAATTGTCGAGATCGCCTTGAGCTGCGGGGCCTGGTCGAGGATCTCGCCGTCGATCTTGAGGCTGGCGCCGATCAGGCCGACCGCATCTTTCAGCTGCGCCACGAAGGCGGCGCGGTTGCCGGCGTCGATACCGTCGAACTGGATCACCTGATAGTCTTGTTGCAGCATCGCCAATACATCGTCGGCCACCTTTTTGTACAACACGATTTTCGCTTGCATCTTTTTTCCTGAACGATTGATTAGTGCGTGACAGATTGCGCCAGAGGCATGGCTTGTGGTTCCGGTTTAATGGAAATGGTCAGCACCACCGCTGCCAGCAGGCCGCTAGCCATGAACAGATAGGAAGCGGACGGGCTGCCGGTGGCGCCGTTCAGGTAGCCGACCACGTAGGAGCCGAGGAAAGACCCCAGCGCGCCCATGCTGTTGATCAGCGCCATGGCGCCGCCGGCGACGTTCTTCGGCAGCAGCTCGGGAACGATGGCAAAGAACGGGCCATAAGGCGCATACATGGCAGCGCCGGCAATCACCAGCAAACTGTAGGACAGCCAGAAATTGCTGCTGCCCAGCAGGTAGGAACCTAGAAATGCCAGGGCGCCGATCAGCAGCGCCGGCCAGACAAACAGCTTGCGGTTCTGCATCTTGTCGGAAGCCCAGGATGTCAGCAGCATGGCGATCACTGCGGCCAGGTAGGGCAGGGAAGAGAGCCAGCCGGTTTCCACCATGCTGATATTGGCGGCGTTCTTGAGGATGGACGGCAGCCACAGTACGAAACCGTAGACGCCGATGCTCCAGCAAAAATACTGCGCACAGAGCTTGATTACCACCGGCGACTTGAAGGCTTCCGCATAATTGCGCATCGGTTTCATGCCGACCTGTTCCAGGTCGAGGGCGGCCTTGAGGTCTGCCTTTTCCTGCGGCTGCAGCCAGGTTGATTCAGCCGGCTTGTCTTGCACTACGAACCACCAGATGCAGGCCCACACAATCGCCGGCACGCCTTCAGCAATCATCATGTGGCGCCAGCCGAAACTGTTGACCAGGTAGCCGGACAGCACCGACATCCACAGCACCGTGACTGGATTGCCGAGGATCAGGAAAGTGTTGGCGCGCGAGCGTTCGTTCTTGGTGAACCAGTTGCTGATGTAGATCAGCATGGCAGGCATCACCGCCGCTTCCACCACGCCCAATGAAAAACGGATCACCATCAGCATCGGAATATTGCTGATCACGCCGGTCAGGGCGGCGCAGCTGCCCCACAGCACCAGGCTCCAGAAAATCATCTTCTTGACGCTGCGCCGCTCGGCATAGATGGCGCCGGGAATCTGGAAGAAAAAATAGCCTAGGAAAAACAGGGCGCCGATCAGTGAAGAAGTGCCTTGCGTGATGCCGAGGTCATGGTTGATGCCGGCCGCGCTGGCAAAGCCGAAGTTGGCGCGGTCCAGGTAAGCCAGGCTGTAGGTGATGAAGACGATCGGCATGATGAACCACCATCGCCGCATCGCCAGTTTTCTTGTTTCCATTGCTTGTCTCCTTGTTTTGATTGTCCGCTCTTCAGGTCTGTTGCCAGCCTGCTGTTTTTAGCGGTGTTGTTCCAGCTCCAGCTGTTTTCGTGTCGGCAATCCCTCGCTGTCGCCGATTACCTGGATTGCCCTTGCCCCGATCAGGTTGCCGCGAGTCGCCGCAAAATGGGCGTCGCGCCCTTCCAGCAAGGCGCTGATGACGCCGACGGCAAAGCCGTCGCCGGCGCCGACGGTGTCGATCACCTTGGCGACCGGCGCGGCGGGAATGGTGGCTTCCTGATCCGCTGTGCGCAGATAGGCGCCGGCGCTGCCCAGCTTGATGATGACGCCGCTGGCGCCGCGCGCAAGGTAAAAGCCGGCGATCTCATGCGGACTGGCCAGGCCGGTCAGGATGCGGCCTTCTTCCAGGCCGGGCAAGACCCAGTCGGCGTAGGAGGCCAGGGCATTGAGCCGGTCTGCCATCACTGCGCGTGAAGACCACAGGGTGGGGCGCAGATTGGGGTCGAAGCTGATGCTTTTGCCGGCGGCCCGCATTTCGCTTGCGATATGGAAGGCCAGCTCCAGCGAGGATGCGGAAATGGCCGGCGCCACGCCGGATAAATGCAGGTGGCGCGCCGCCATGAAGTAGTCCGGACGATAATCGGCGATCGACAGATGGCTGGCGGCGGAGCCTTTGCGGAAGTATTCGATTTCCGGGTCGCTGCCGTCGTCGTTGCGCGATTTGAGCTGAAATGCAGTGGGATAGCGATCATCGATGGTGACGGCTGTGCTGTCGATACCCTCGCTGGCAAGCGTCTGCAGCACGAAGCGGCCGAAGGAATCGCGTCCGACCCGGCTCGCCCAGCCAACCCGGAAACCCAGCCGCGCCAGGCCGGTGGCGACATTCAGTTCGGCGCCGGCGGCACGCTTGATGAAGCTGTGCACCGTGGCCAGGTCGCCGTCTTGAGTGGCGACAAACATCGCCATGGCCTCACCGTAGGTGACAACGTCAAAGGATTTTACTGACATGTGCTTGCTCCGTGAGAGAGGGATGCCGGCGCCGAGCGCAGCTGTTGAGCATGGCGCATCTGGGCAGCCGGGTCGGCGGGCAAGGGATATTCGATGGCGCGCGGCGCGTCGCCGGGCAGCCGGGCCAGGCATGCGCGCCAGTCGACGCTGCCTTCGCCGGGCGCCACTGCAAAGCGCCGCATGCCGCTGCCTCGCACATCCTTGCAATGAATATAGCGCACGTGCGATGCCAGTGCCTGGGCTGCCGTCACTGCATCTTCGCCGGCCCAGCTCCAGTTGCCGATATCGAAAGTCATGGCTACCGGGATGGCCGGTGAATGGACCGCGCAGATGGAAAAAAAGCTGGCGAATTCGCTGACGCGGCTGCCGGTTTTTTGCTGGCCGTTCTCCAGCAGCAGTGTTACCGTCGACCCGCTGAGTGCGTGTTGCAGGGCCGCGGCGTCGACGGCGCAGGCATAGTCATGCATCTGCAGCTTGAGCCTGGCGGCGCCGAGGATTGTTGCTTCATGCAGGCGCGCAGCCAGCAGCGCCAGATCGAGATCGCCGCTTTGCCGGAACAAGGATTCCGGCGCCGAATAAACCGCCTGCAAGCCGTGCATTTCCATGGCGTCTTTTAAACTGGCAAGCTGCAGGGCGATTTCGGCATCCGAGCCGGCGCACAGTTCGCGCCGCACTTCGAGTCCGTCGGCGCCGGCGCTGGCAGCCAGCGGCAGGACGGCGGCATGGCCTTGTTTTTGTACATAATCGACGCCGTAGGCCGACGCCACGATGAGGATCTTCAGCGGTGCTTGCAAATCTGTCTCCTGAATCAGGTTTTGCTTCGCATTTCTGGGATGCGATGGCTTCATGGAACCGGTTCCATAAATGATTTAAAAAATTGCCTGATTTGCAATATCAGGCAGCGGGGCCGATGTTTTCTGGAACCGGTTCCAAAGTAATCCATAAAAAACAGGGCGTCAAGCCTCGCTTACATTTTTCAGCGATCCGGTAGAGCCGCGGATGATCAATTCGCCCGGGAAGGCCTGCATGCGCGCCGGGCTGACGATGCCGTCAATCCGCTGCACCAGGAAATCCAGTGCGGCATGGCCGATGTCGAAAGTCGGCTGGCGGATGCCGGTGATGCCGCTGCCGGCCAGCGCCGCCCAGGTCGGATCGTCAAAACCCAGCAAGCCGATATCTTCGGGCCAGCGCGCGCCCAGTTGCTGCAGGCCGAGCGCCACGTTGAGCAGCATGCGGCCGTTGCCGGCAAAAATCGCGCTGCGTTTTTTGCTCTTCAAGGTTTTCCGCAGGGCGTCGGCAAGTGCCGCGCTGTCCGTCACGTCGAGTTCCGTTGTGCTTGCCGAGTGGCCCTTGCCGGCGGCCGCCACCACTTGGCGCAGCGCCTGCTCTCGTTCGCTGCGGCTGCTGATCTGGCCGATCGGTTCGGTAAAAAAATGAATCGCCTGGAATCCTTGCTGCAGCAAATGCTGTGTCGCCAGGGTGGCGGCCTGCCGGTTGTCGAGGCCAACCATGTCGCACTGCAAGTGAACGGCGCGGCGGTCGATGATGACCAGCGGCAGGCCGGTGTTGCTGATGGATGCCAGATCTTCCTCCGGCAGGCCGATCGGATTGATCACCAGACCTTCGACCCGGTAGTTGGTGAGCAGATCCAGATAGCGCTTTTCCAGTTCCAGCTGGTTATCCGAGTTGCACACCATTAGCATGAATCCCTGCTTCTGGCAGGCGGCTTCGACGCCGCGCATCACTTCGACCGAATAGGGATTGCTGATGTCGGCCACCACCATGCCGACCATCCGCGTGCGGCCGCGCTTGAGTCCGCGCGCCATCTGGTTGGGACGGAAACCGAGGGTCCGGATGGCTTGCTGGATACGCAATCGCAAAGCCTCGGAGAGACTGTCGAATTCGCCGTTGAGGTAGCGTGAAACACTGGTTTTACCCACTTTGGCTTCGCGCGCCACATCGGTGATGGTCGGCGTGCGCAGCGTATCTGTACGGGGAGTCGGGGGCATGGGCAAGCCAATAAAAAAGTGGAAGCAAGCAATTCGTTCTTGCGCATTATTCCATGCGGCCTTCAGATGGAACAGAATCTTTGCGGTCTGTTAGTCCGGTACTCGATCTCGTTCACAGCAGCCGGATCGGTCCCGGGTACTGTGCAACCACAGAATCGACGGTCAGCAGGAGGATGCCCTCGACAGTCGCCTGGGCGACCAGGATGCGGTCAAACGGATCTTTGTGTATGAGAGGCAGGCTGTCGATCGCCACGGCATGCTCGCTGCCGATCGCCAGTTCGCTATAGCCGTTGTCCAGCAGGCCGCGCCGTAATAACCGTGCATCAACCTGGAAATCGCTGCGCCCAAGGCCGCGCTTGATGGCGATTTCCCACAGGCTGGCCGCGCTGAAGAACAATTCATTTTCCTGCGAGTCGAGCAGGGCAAGCGCGGCCGCCGATAAACGATCGGGACTTCCTGCGGCCCATAGCAACAAATGCGTATCCAGCAGCAACTTCATGCATCGCCGCCAAACAGCTGTTCGATCTCGGCGCCGCCCATGCGGTCGAAGTCGTCCGGTACGGCAATCTGGCCTTCCATGAAACCCAGCCGCATTAGCTGGCCTGCCTCCGGCGCATTGAGCGGCATGACTTTCACCAGCGGTTTTCCGGCCTTGGCGATGACGAAAGATTCGCCCTTGGCGGCTTGCTCTACCAGACGGGACAAATGTGTCTTGGCTTCATGGATGTTAAAGGTTTGCATGATATTTTTTACTGGACTAAGTTCGGTTAGTTTAGTCCGTCCCTTGCTACCTTGCAAGGGGATGCCTTTTAGGCAGTAAATCTGGTCCGCAAGGCAATCAGATTCAGAGATATGCATGCCAATAAGCTCCATTGGTTCTTTTACGCCTGTAAATGCACAGCTATTTAGTGTCCCGAGCGACTGTCAAATGATGCCTCATTAAGGCAGATGCCCATTCCCTGTTGTCGTGTTCCAGCGCTTCGATGATTTGCAAGTGTTCCTTGCAAGAATCAATCTGGCGGGGCGCGCGGTACCGCGGCAAGTCTTCATCGAGCCGCCTAAGCTGGTTTTGCTGTTGCACCGCCTGCAAGACGAAGCGATTATTGGAGAAGCGCGCCAGCATTTCGTGAAACGCCGCATTGAGGGTAAAAAAAGCCGCGGCGGAATAATCGGCTTCGGCTTGTCGCAGCAGGTTTTCATGCGCCAGGCGGCTGTTGCGCAACTGTTCGGAATCGGCCTTGAAGCTGCCTTCCAGCAGGCCGGCGCATTCTACAGCGATGCGGAACTGGTAGCTTTCAGCCATCTGCTCCGGGGCGCTGACGATGGGCGGGAAGTTCCAGCCCTGGCCACGCCGCTTTTCGATCAGGCCTTCTGCCGCCATGCGCACCAGTGTCCCCCTGAGCAGACTGCGCGACACCGGGTACTGCTCCAGGAAATCGGTTTCCGTAATGGAGTCGGCCAGCAGGCTGTGCTTGCGGTCGTCGATCATTTGCTGGTACAGCGCATCGCCGCTGATGCCGCCGACAAAGATGCTCGGCGCCTGCTGCGGGCTGGCGCTGACGAAATAGCCGCTGTTGACGTGGTAATCCAGCAATTCCTGTTGCGCCACCAGGCGTAGCGCCGCTTTGACCGGCGTGCGCGAGACGTCGAACTGGCTCGCCAGGCTCTCCTCAGTCAGGTGGGTCCCGGCCGGCAATTCACCGGTGGCGATCTGCCGGATCAGTCGATTGGCCAGATCGAGCTGCAATGGACTGGGGCGGCTGGGGTGTTTGGTTTTGCTCATTCTCTCGCCGCAGAGTGGTTGATAAAAATACATTCAAATAGATGTTAATTGATTAATGTCATATGAGTAAACACCTCGGCAAGCGACTTCGGCGGTCATTCCTTGTAAGCGGTTTCTTAAAAAACATTTTCAAATTGAATTTATCAAAAAAATAATACAAGATATAAAAATTATCCTTTAGTTAATTTTTTTGAGCGAGAATGTCGGTGAGCATACGTGATGTAGATATCGGTCATTTCCCTTTGATTGAAGTCGCCGGTACGGCTTATCAGCGCGGCAGGCTGCACGGCGGCGCTGCGCCGGAACGTGTGGCACGCAGTGCGCGCCTGTATCGGCGGCAATTGACGCGGCAGGGTCTGGGAGGCGATCGCCTGACCAGGCTGGCGCTCGGGATGCGCAGCGTCATCGAACGTTTCGATTCCGCCTATCTGGACGAAATGCAGGGTATTGCCGACGGCGCCGGCGTGCCGCTGGCAGACGTGATCTTGATCAATTGCCGTACCGAGATGATGTTCGGCCAGAGCGAACTGAAAATGGTTTGCCGGGAGCTGGAGGACGGCTGCACCGGGCTCGTGGTATTGCCCGAGCACGCAGCAAGCGGCGGCTTGATGCATGCGCTTAACTGGGACTGGCTGCAGGAATGCGCCGATACCGGGATTGTCCTGCGGATGCGGCGCGACGGCGCGGACCAGCCCGATCTGCTGCTGTTCACCGAGGCGGGGGCGTTGGGGCGGCATGGTCTCAACAGTGCCGGCCTGTCCATGAGCGTCAACTTCCTCAGTTCTGACCGCGACTACCGCCAACTGGCCGATGTTCCGCTGGCCCTGGTGCGACGCAAGATGCTGGAGGCCCCGGACATGGACAGCGCCATGAAAGTCCTGTGGCGCACCCGGCGCTTTTGCTCCAGCAACCTGATGCTGACCCAGGCCGGTATCGACCGCGGCGGCCAGCCGCTTGGCGACGCAGTCAATCTGGAGTGCGCGCCCGACGAAATTTTCTGGCAGGCGCCGCAGCACGGTTTGCTGGTGCATGCCAATCACTGGCTATGCCCGGTTGCCCGCAGCAAGCTGCGCGAACTCGGCCTGGCCGACAATCCGGATTCTCTCTACCGCCAACGTCGTGTCGAGACGGTGCTGCAGCAGGCGCTCTATCGCGGCAGTGGGAAAGTCGACTGGGCCTGCATAAAAAATGTCCTTGCCGGCGCTTTCCTCCATGCCGGCGGCGTGTTGCGCAAACCTGGCGCCGACGGCCAGCACGCAACGGTGGCGACCACCCTGATGGATGTTGCCGCAGGCGTCATGTGGATCGCGCGCAAGCCCTGCCAATCGCAGGTCTTTGCCGAGTATCGCCTATAGCCGGATGTACGGCACATAAGAATGACAAACAGGACATCGCCACCGCGAGGACAGATCAGGTCTTCAAGCAACGTCGATGGAAGGAGCGCATATGACATAGACCGCATTGCCGCAACGATTGCGCCGGCTGCAAGCAGGGAGCCGGATCCGGAGGAAGTAACCAGGAGGAGATTGAAAAATGAAGAAAAATTTTTGCATGACGACATTAGCGGCGATGCTGGCCGGCGGCGCTTGTGCCGAGACTGGCGTCACGCTGTTCGGCGTCATTGATACCGGTCTGGAAACGTTGAACAATGTACCCGACGCCAAAGGCAACGCCGGCCGCCGCAGCCATCTTAATTCGGGCAACCTGTGGGGGTCGCGCTGGGGCCTGCGTGGGCGCGAAGACCTGGGCGGTGGTTTGCAGGCCATTTATCACCTGGAAAGCGGATTTTATTCCGACACCGGCGCCGCCGGCCAGAACGGGCGCTTGTTTGGCCGTGGCGCCTATGTCGGCCTGGCGGGGAAATCCCATAGAGTGACGCTGGGGCGCCGGAACAATACCTTGTACGATTACATCTACCCCTTTGATCCGACAGGCATGGCGGCTTATTCGGCGCTGACGCATGATGCAGTGCTTGCCGGGCGGGCCGACAATGCGATTCGCTACGACGGCGTATTCCAGGATCTGGAAATGACGGGACTCTACAGTTTCGGCTATGACGGCAGTTTGAAAGATGGCGGCGAAATGGCCGGCGCTCCTAGAGTCGGGCGTGAACTGGGCATCGGCTTGAGGTATGCACCCGGTGCGCTGGCTTTCGGCATGGCTTTCGACCAGCGTCATGGCACGTCCCATGCATCGCAGCGCATGGCGGACAGGCGGCTTGCCGCCGGCGTCAGCTACAGCAGCGGAGCGGTGATCTCCTATTTCGGTTATCGCTGGTTTGCATCGAAGTCCCCCGACATGGCTTCCCGTGCATCCAATCTGTATTGGGGCGGATTGAAGTACCAGGCGACGCCAGCATTTTCCCTGGCCGGAATGAGCGCCTATACCGACACCAGGGGCAGCGCCGCCGATCCGCTGACCTTTGCATTATTGGGAACGTACGACCTGTCCAAGCGCAGCAGCCTGTATTTGCTGGCGTCTTATGCCAGTAATCGGGGCGGGTCGAATTTGGGCGTCAATGGTTTTGACGAGCAAATCGTCAGCGGCAGCAACCAGAGCGGGGTGATCGCCGGCATTCTGCACCAGTTCTGAAACCAGGGGCGCTGCGGATCAGCCAATGTCTGACGTTGTGTCAATATTCCTTGATCGCTTCGACGCTGATGTGCAAGGTTACGGCGTCGCTGACAAACGGCACGTAACGCCCCAGCTTGTAATCGCTGCGCAGGATGCTGGCTGAGCCGTTGGCGCCGCAGGCTTGTTTGCCGTAGATAAGCATGAAGCGGCAATTGAAATTGCTGATCTGCAGCGTGACCGGGTGGCTGATGCCCTTGATGGTCAGGTCGCCATCCACCTGCGTCAGCTGGGGACCGTCAAAATGCATGGCGGAAGATTTGAAGCTGATCTTCGGATAGTTGGCGCTGTCAAAGAAGTCGCCGGAACGCATGATCTGGTTAAAGCTATCGCTGCCGGTGCTGACCGACGCGGCGTCGATGTCGATCTCGACGCTGCCGCTCTGGTTGTCGCGGTCAAGTTCGATCGTGCCGGTAGTCGTGTCGAAGCGGCTGCGCTGCAGCGACAAGCCCCAGTGGCTGTATTCGAAATAGGAAAAAGTGTGCGTGCTATCGATCTGATAGCGCTCGGCGGCCGTACTGGCGTTGGCGGCCAGCGTCAGCAGCAACAGCGATCCGCGCAGCAGCAGGCCGCTCGCGCTCACGAGGGCATTGGGTCCGGCACTGAATGATTTCATCGTCTTTTGGCAAATTGTCGGCTGCGATAGCCATCATGCCTCAGCTGACATGGTTATGCCATAGTTGCCCGAGTATTCTTCGCTGGAAACATATAAAATCCCTGGTTGCAAAGCGAGGGCAGCTCGTCCGAGAGCTGTTCAGATTGCACCCTAGTGTCGTGTCACGCCTCATCTGTCGGCATCTCGCTGGTCCTTGACCCGTATCGCGTCGTTGTGCCTCGTCGCCATAGCCCCGCTATGTCTCCTCGGCACGCCTAGCGCTACGGGCCAAGGCCGGCGCGATATACCGGCAGATGAGGCGTGACACGAGCCTAGCCATGTCTAACCAACACAATTCAAGCCGGAGTGTCTGCCATCATGTATGAGCTGTATATTGCCAATAAAAATTATTCGTCGTGGTCCTTGCGCCCTTGGGTGCTGATGCGTGAACTGGGCCTGGCGTTCAACGAGCGCCTGATGCCGTTTTCGGCCGGAGGCATTGGCGCCAACTGGGATGCTTTCCGCAGTTTTTCGCCAACCGGTAAAGTGCCGGCCCTGAAAGATGGCGCGACCGCAGTCTGGGATTCGCTCGGCATCATCGAATATCTGGCAGAGCGCCATGCGGGCGTCTGGCCGGCGGATGCGCAGGCCAGGAGCTGGGCCCGTTGCGCGGCAGCCGAGATGCATTCCGGCTTTGGCGCCTTGCGTGAATACTGCACCATGAATTGCGGCGTCCGCATCAAGCTGGCGCAGGTCCCGGCGGCGCTTGCGCGCGATGTGGCGCGGCTGGACGAATTGTGGAGCGAAGGCCTGCAGCGCTTCGGCGGACCTTTCCTGGCAGGCGTCGGCTTCAGCGCTGTCGACGCGTTCTTTGCACCAGTCGCTTTCCGGGTGCAGACCTATGGCTTGCAACTGAGTCCGGCCGCGCAAGCCTACGCCACACGGTTGCTGAATCTGCCGTCGATGCAGCAATGGCAAGCGGATGCCTTGGCGGAAACCTGGCGTGAGCCGGGCCATGAAGCGGAACTCGCGGCCGCCGGCAGCTTGCTGGAAGATCTGCGCAGCCAGGCCTGACATTGCCTCTATAATAATGCGCATGTTTCCCCTTAATGACGACAAGCTGCTGCGCATTACCGATACGCTCGCCATCCCTCTGAGCGAGATCGAGATCAGCGCCGTCCGCGCCCAGGGGCCGGGCGGCCAGAACGTCAACAAGGTATCCTCGGCCATTCATCTGCGGTTCGATATCCGGGCGTCGTCGCTTTCCGAGTTTTACAAGGAAAGGCTGCTGGCCTTGAACGACCAGCGCATCACCAAGGACGGCGTGCTGGTCCTCAAGGCGCAGCAATCGCGCAGCCAGGAAAAGAACAAGGGCGAAGCCATGCTCAGGCTGCAGGAACTGTTGCTGAGCGTGACCGTGATCCAGAAAAAAAGACGGGCTACTGCGCCCAGCCGCAGTTCTCAGCTTAAGCGCGTCGACAGCAAGACTCGGCGCGGCAAGGATAAAGCCATGCGCGGCAAGGTCGTGCTTTAGTTTGTTTGGTCAGGCAAGGACCAGCCGCAGGCGGGTAATTTCGGAAGGTGCGAAAAGGCGTTTGGGCGGGCCCCAGTAGCCGGTGCCGCGGCTGGTGTATACCCACAGGTTGCGCAGGCGGTTCAAGCCTGCGGTATACGGTTGCTGCAAAGGCACGAACAGATTCCAGGGAAAGAACTGGCCGCCATGGGTATGGCCGGACAGCTGCAGGTCGAAGCCGGCCGCTGCCGCTGCCGTGGCGGAGCGCGGCTGGTGCGCGAGCAGCAGCTTGACGGCGACATGTGGCGGACTGCCAGCCAGCGCTGCCTGCGGATCGCTGCGTTCGGCTTCGTCGAAATGATGGGCGCTGTAGTCGGTCACCCCGGCCACCAGCAGCGAGGCTCCCTGATGCTTGAGGACGACGTGCTCGTTCATCAGGACCGTCAGTCCCAGCCGGCGCACCTCGGCCACCCATTCCGGCGCGTTAGAGTAATACTCATGGTTGCCCGTGACAAAGTAGGCTCCATGACGCGATTGCAAGTTGGCCAGTGGCGCCGTGTGTGGCGCCAGTTCCTGCACGCTGCCATCCACCAGGTCGCCGGTAATGGCGATCAGGTCCGCTTTCAGGGTGTTGACTTTGTTGACGATGGCATCCAGGTAGCCGCGCTTGATGGTCGGGCCGACATGGATATCGCTGATCTGGGCGATAGTGAAGCCATGCAGGGCGGCGGGCAGGTCGCGGATCGGGATGTCGACGTCCACCACGGCGGCGAGCCGGCGGGCATTGACATAGCCGACAACGCTGGATCCTGCCGCCAGCAGCAAGACCGCCAGCGTGCTCCAGAGCGGCAGACGCGCATCATGCACGCCCAGCCAGGGCAGTACCAGGAGACACAGTTCGCGCAGCAAGCTGAGGACAAACAGCGATGAAAACACGCCCATGGCCAGCATGCCGGCCCAGGCCAGCCGGTCGGACAAGGGCTGGCGCTTGATGACGCGCCCCAGCATGCCGGCCGGGATCAGCAGGAAAGACAGCAGCAGCCACAGGCCGAGCAAGGCTTGCAGCAGCGGAATTGCACTCAGTGCGGGCATCAGCAGCAAGCCGATCAAGGCGTGCAAGGCCCCCAGTAACAACAGCACAGTCAGGATGGCAACGCGGGATGGCATGTGGAAGCCTGTGAAAAGAGAATCGGAATGGCGCGAACGATGAAACGACGCTGTTGCGTCATTTCTCCCATATGAGGTCGCGCAGCCCGGCTTCAAGATGGCGCAATTTGGATAAAACATCCGAGGTAGCGCCAGACCCAGGGGCGTATTCAAATATAATCATGCGGGTCTTTACTAAACAATCCTATTAGCAGGTGTTTTCCTGCCAGTCATGGCTCTTTTGAAGCGAAATATTGTGAATTTCCGTCCGCTGCGCGATTTCTGTATTTATTTTGGTTGCCTGCTGCTGGGCCTGGCGCATGTCGGCACGGCATCGGCAGCGTCGGAAGCGCTTGCCGGCGATGCAAATAATGCAAGCAAGAGCGCTCCGGCCCGCCCCCGCATCGGCCTGGTGCTGTCCGGCGGCGGCGCGCGTGGCTATGCGCATCTGGGGGTGTTGCAGGCGCTGGAGAAAATGCATATCCCGATTGACTATGTTGCTGCCACCAGCATGGGCGCCGTGGTCGGCGGCTTGTATGCGAGCGGACTGTCAGTCGATGAGC
>Ga0210409_10000752_pt1 | contig 47894 bp, 37 predicted proteins | sample IncBWH17MmetaG_FD_161649 | JGI IMG/M metagenome (GOLD analysis project Ga0210409, IMG submission 161649) | Forest soil microbial communities from Barre Woods Harvard Forest LTER site, Petersham, Massachusetts, United States - Inc-BW-H-17-M | ecosystem: Environmental > Terrestrial > Soil >... | reverse complement strand
AACCCGTCGAGGTTGAAGTCGACAGCGACGACACACTGCTGTTGGTTGTGCTCAGGCCGCTGGACAGCGAGGTCACGCTACTGTTTGTTGTACTCAAGCCAGTCGAGGTTGAAGTCGACAGCGACGATACGCTGCTGTTGGTTGTGCTCAAACCGGTCGAGGTTGAAGTCGACAGTGACGACACATTGCTGTTGGTCGTGCTCAGACCAGTAGACAGCGAAGTGATGCCGGTCGAAGCCGACGTCGACAACGAGGTCACGTTGCTGTTAGTCGTGCTCAAACCCGTCGAGGTTGAAGTCGACAGCGACGATACGCTGCTGTTGGTTGTGCTCAGGCCGCTGGACAGCGAGGTCACGTTGCTGTTGGCCGTGCTCAGGCCAGTAGACAGTGAAGTGATGCCGGTCGAAGCCGAAGTCGACAATGAACTCACATTGCTGTTAGTCGTACTCAAACCCGTCGAGGTTGAAGTCGATAGCGACGACACGCTGCTGTTGGTTGTGCTCAGGCCGCTGGACAGCGAGGTCACGTTGCTGTTGACCGTGCTCAGGCCTGTAGACAGTGAAGTGATGCCGGTCGAAGCCGAAGTCGACAATGAACTCACATTGCTGTTAGTCGTACTCAAACCCGTCGAGGTCGATGTGGACAACGACGACACGCTGCTGTTGGTCGTGCTCAGACCCGTCGACAGCGATGTGATGCCGGTCGAGGTCGATGTGGACAACGAGGTCACATTGCTGTTTGTCGTGCTCAGGCCAGTCGACAGCGAAGTGATACCGGTCGAGGTCGATGTGGACAGCGACGACACATTGCTGTTGGTCGTGCTCAGGCCGCTGGACAGCGAAGTGATACCAGTCGAAGCCGATGTGGACAGCGACGACACATTGCTGTTGGTTGTGCTCAGGCCTGTAGACAGCGATGTGATGCCGGTCGAAGCCGATGTGGACAGCGACGACACATTGCTATTCGTAGTGCTAAGGCCAGTCGACAAGGAGGCTTCCGCCACCCGCGATGTACTGACGCCCGTCGAAGTGGAGGTCGAGAGCGAAGACACGCTACTGTTGGCGGAACTCAATCCGCTGGACAACGAGGTCACGTTGCTGTTTGTTGTACTCAAACCCGTCGAGGTTGAAGTCGACAGCGACGATACGTTGCTGTTGGTCGTGCTCAGGCCGGTCGACAGCGAAGTGATACCGGTCGAGGTCGATGTGGACAGCGACGACACATTGCTGTTCGTTGTGCTCAGGCCAGTAGACAGCGATGTGATGCCGGTCGAAGCCGACGTCGACAGCGAAGTCACGCTGCTGTTAGTCGTACTCAAGCCAGTCGAGATCGATGTCGACAACGACGACACGCTGCTGTTCGTCGTGCTCAGGCCAGTAGACAGTGAAGTGATGCCGGTCGAAGCCGAAGTCGACAATGAACTCACATTGCTGTTAGTCGTACTCAAACCCGTCGAGGTTGAAGTCGACAGCGACGACACGTTGCTGTTGGTTGTGCTCAGGCCAGTGGACAGCGAAGTGATGCCGGTCGAAGCCGAAGTCGACAATGAACTCACATTGCTGTTAGTCGTACTCAAACCCGTCGAGGTTGAAGTCGATAGCGACGACACGCTGCTGTTGGTTGTGCTCAGGCCGCTAGACAGCGAGGTCACGCTGCTGTTAGCCGTACTCAAGCCAGTCGAGGTCGATGTGGACAACGACGACACGCTGCTGTTCGTCGTGCTCAGGCCGGTTGACAGCGAGGTGATGCCGGTCGAAGCCGAAGTTGACAACGAAGTCACGTTACTGTTTGTTGTACTCAGGCCAGTCGAGGTTGAAGTCGACAACGACGACACGCTGCTGTTTGTCGTGCTCAGTCCAGTGGACAACGATGTGATACCGGTCGAAGCCGATGTGGACAACGAAGTCACGTTGCTGTTGGTTGTGCTCAGACCACTAGACAACGAAGTGATGCCGGTCGAAGCCGATGTCGACAATGACGAAACGTTGCTGTTGGTTGTGCTCAGGCCAGTCGACAACGAAGTCACGTTGCTGTTTGCTGTACTTAAGCCAGTCGAGGTCGAAGTCGACAGCGACGATACGCTGCTGCTGGTGGAACTCAATCCGGTGGACAACGAAGTCACATTGCTATTCGTCGTACTAAGGCCAGTCGACAAGGAGGCTTCCGCCACCCGCGATGTACTGATACCTGTCGAAGTGGAGGTCGAAAGCGAAGACACACTGCTGTTGACGGAGCTCAGTCCAGTGGACAGCGAGGTCACGTTGCTGTTAGCCGTACTCAAACCCGTCGAGGCAGAAGTCGACAGCGACGACACGCTGCTGTTCGTCGTACTCAGGCCAGTTGACAGCGAAGTGATACCGGTCGAAGCCGACGTCGACAGCGAGGTCACGTTGCTGTTAGCCGTACTCAAGCCAGTCGAGGTCGATGTGGACAACGACGACACGTTGCTGTTCGTCGTGCTCAGGCCGGTTGACAGCGAAGTAATGCCGGTCGAAGCTGACGTCGACAACGAAGTCACGTTGCTGTTAGTCGTACTCAAACCAGTCGAAGCCGAGGTCGACAACGATGACACGTTACTGTTGGTCGTGCTCAGGCCAGTCGAGGTTGAAGTAGACAGCGACGACACATTGCTATTCGTTGTGCTCAGGCCAGTCGACAGCGAAGTGATGCCGGTCGAAGCCGACGTCGACAACGAGGTCACGTTGCTGTTTGTTGTACTAAGACCCGTCGATAAAGAGGATTCCGCCACTCGCGATGTGCTGATACCGGTCGAAGTAGAGGTCGATAGTGACGATACGTTACTGTTGGTGGTGCTCAGGCCAGACGACAGCGAAGTCACGTTGCTATTTGTCGTACTAAGACCCGTCGATAAAGAGGCTTCCGCCACCCGCGATGTGCTGATGCCGGTCGAGGTTGAGGTCGATAGTGACGATACGTTACTGTTAGTCGTGCTCAGGCCAGTCGAGGCTGAAGTCGACAAACTGTTAAGGTAAATTCTGGTGTTATTTACGTAGTTAACGCAAGAAGGATCGGCAGTGTACATGGTGCCGCCGGTGCCTGAAGTACACGCCGCTTCTGGCGTCGTTTGCGCGAACACATAATTCGGTGCAAACAAGAACAGCGGCGCAATGGCTCCCGCAGCCACTATTGCGGCGGCCACTTTTGAGCCACTACGCTTACCGCGCGCCGCAGTATTTTCGGAGACGGCGACCCAGGTGCCGAGTACTTCACTGTAGACGCTGCGGTAAATCTTATTCATTGATGACTCTATTCAAAATGTGATCAGGCTTGCGGCATGGGATCTGACTGATCGCACAAGCGAGATCACATGAAAAAAATTGGGGAATAACTAAGGGAAGACAAGCGGATGCCGGCAAGGCGTTAGTTGGCCGTAGCTTCTAAAGGAGCGTGCTGGTAACCGACCGCCACCCGACGTGTGCCCTGCTGGAATCGCTTGCCAGGCACTAAGGTGCAACTGCTGCGCAAGAGTGCGGCCCCATCGATGAGTGCCTTAAACGGGACCGTCTGATGCAATTTATTCATCGTTCCACCCTGAAAATTTGATGTTCTATGACCAAAAAGAACTCAGTTTCATCGCATCAAAGACGGGAAGCTCAAGTGACTTGGGTACTTGCCTCAGATATCGATCGAAAATCTAGGAGCTCAGATAATTCGCAAGGCAGACGGAATTTGGCGCCGCTCCTGCCATCTAAAAATTAACAATATTACACTTTATATAACATTCGTTGGCGACTTAAGTCCTTCTTATCTACCGCTCCGCTGCATAAATGCCGCTAAACCCGGGCCAGCATCTCGTCCAACCGATCAAGGCGGCTGGCTGAAATGGACGCATTGCAATTTGCACGGCGCCGGCTTGTATCTAGACGTTCAACGACTCGCTAGTTGCCATAACCCAACTATTAACAAATGTCAAAATCTATAATTTCATAGAAGAGCCAAATGTTAATTTCAATTAATACTTATGTCATCAAAATAAGTTCCCGAAAGTCGCTAATAAACAACGAAAAAATTTGTATATGACGATCTGGTTTTTTAAAACCAGCCGGTATTTTTTACCGAATTTCCTAGAAAAATTCGCCGGAAAGCCTTATAGATACTGACATCACCCAGTTATATATATTTTGCATATCACAAACCAAAATTTTTCAGGTAGCAAAATAGACAAGTAACAATAGTTCACAAACCTAAAGTGAAAACCCTCTAAAACAAAGCAGATTCATTAATTTGTTTCCACATGGAAATGATAAATATGTTTCTTTATATTGCCAACATAGCAACCAAATGAATTCTCAATCGAGCATTTGACATTCACTGCCGCGAGTTCTGGGCTTAATGTGGAAATGACATTTTGTATAGCTGTAATTGCAAGGAGTGGAATGCTGCGAGGAAGCCGCCATGAGGCCGCGAAAAGCGAGGGCTCGCGACAATACCGGGCATGCGGCGTTGCTCGCGAAAGAATGCTGCTTGTCTCATTGCCAGATGCAGCGATGTAGATGGAAATGTAAAGTTGGTTGTCAACTCGATCATGCAATTGCTGCTCCGATAGCAAGGTGCTGACCAACTGCAGACCAACCGCAGGCCAACTCCAGGCAATAAAAAACCCGCAGCGACATGGTCATTGCGGGTTTATTGCGAAGCTGACGCGGGCTATCTTGTATCGTCCTGATTGTCCTGATTGTCGCTTTCCGCCTCTGCCTCTGCGTCAGCCTTGCGCTGCGCCATTTCCTCCTGGTGGCGGGCCAGCAATGCGGCGCGCGTTTGCGGCGTTTCCAGGCTGATGCGGCCAAGCGCGCCGGTACGATAATCTTGCAACAGGGTATGCGCAGCCTTCTCCAGATCAAGATCGCCGCCCTTGAGGCGAAAACCGCGCCGTACCGCCACCCCTTCGATCACGCTGACGCCGTCTATGCCTTCCGTTTTGAGGCCATAACGGGCGGCCAGCAAGGGGGCGTAGCGAATCAGCAGCTCATCAGCCAGAAATGTGGCGACCTCTTCTTCGATCAGCGCGTTGGTGCCTATGGCGTGGCTGGCAGCCAGCATCAGACCGTCGCTCGGGTGGGCGATCTTGGGCCACAACATACCTGGTGTGTCGATCAGCACCATATTGTTGCCCAGGTACAGGCGTTGCTGGACCTTGGTCACGGCCGGCTCGTCGCCTACCGCCGCCACACGGCGTTTCAGCAAGGCGTTCATCAGCGTCGATTTGCCGACGTTGGGAATCCCCATGATCATCATGCGCAACGGTTTTAAAGGCGTGCCGCGATGCGGCGCCAGCGTCAGGCACAGACCCGGTATCTTGGCGACGTCTGAAGGTTTCTTGCAGCTAAGCGCCACCGCGTGGACGTTTTTCTGGCTGTTGTAATAGGCAATCCAGGCCTGGGTGACGGCCGGATCGGCCAGATCGCTTTTGTTCAGGATTTTCAGGCAGGGACGCTGGCGAAACAGGCGCAGCTGTTCGATCATCGGATTGCAACTGGCTTGCGGCAAACGGCCGTCGAGCACTTCGATCACGAGATCGACCTTCTCCATAGCTTCCGCCGCCTTCTTGCGGGCGGCGTTCATATGACCTGGGAACCATTGTATGGACATGCGTTGTCTTGTCTTACTAAAATAAACCGCTATTGTACGGACTTATTTCGGTTCTACCTTAACCGCGGCGCCGCGTCCTGCATGATACAGGGCTGCATATCGCCATTAGCCGGGGGTTTTGGCACTTCACCCATGTTCCCGCGGCAGCACGATTATTCGAGTTCGGCCAATACTTTCATGTGCGCAACCACGCTGCGCCCCAGCGCCGACAGGTTGTAGCCCCCCTCCAGGCAACTGACGATACGGCCCTGTGCATGCTGAGCGGCGACCGCCATGATTTGCCGGGTAAGCCAGGCATAGTCAGCCTCGACCAGCCCCATCTGCGCCATATCGTCTTCTCGATGCGCATCGAAGCCGGCGGAAACAAAGATCATCTGCGGGCGGTGTGCATTCAAGGCCGGCAGCCATTGCTCAGTCACCAGCTGCCGCACTACCGTGCCGTCGCTATAGGCTGGCACCGGAACATTGAGCGGATTGCCGCCTTCCGGCTCGGCGCCGCTGAACGGATAAAAAGGATGCTGGAAAAAACTCACCATCAGCACCCGCGGATCATGCGCAAAAATCTCTTCGGTGCCGTTGCCATGATGAACGTCGAAATCGACAATCGCTACTCGCTCCAGGCCATGCGCTTCCAATGCGTGGCGGGCGGCGAGCGCAATGTTATTGAACAGGCAAAAGCCCATGGAGAGGCTAGAGGTTGCGTGATGCCCGGGCGGACGCACCGCACAAAACGCATTGTTGATCTCCCCCGCCAGTACGGCGTCAGTCGCGGCCAGCGCCGCCCCTGCAGCGCGCAGCGCCGCTTGCCAGCTATGCGCATTGATTGAAGTGTCGGGATCGAGCTGATAGTGGCCGCCCTGGCCACCCTTGCTGGCCAGGGCCAGACTGTGCTCGCGGATTAAAGCGATCATGGCCGCGCCGTGCACCTGCGCAATCTCGCTCTCCAGGGCCAGCGGCGCATTGCGGTAATCCAGCAACTGGTCGATACGGCTGGCAATCAGCTGGTCTTCGATCGCCTGCAATCTGGCCGGCGATTCCGGATGCCCGGCGCCCATGTCGTGCAGTTTGCAATCGGGATGAGTGTAGAAGGCAGTAGTCAATTGATCTCGCCAAAAGTCTTGCTGAAAATGGTGCGCAACGTGACTAGTGTACCCAAGAACCGGCAGATGAATGAACAGATACGCACAAGATACGCACAAAGTGCCGCGCTCAGCTGCCTGACTCAGCTGTCGGAAATAACTGCTTGAAATTCGGACAGCTTTAAAAAAAATGTCGCATTTCGTTAAAGGAACTAGGTTAACTCCGGGGAAGTTTGTATGATTCTCTCTCCGCAATGCTGCCCTCACCAGACAAACCCATGTTCGCAAAAATCCACGCAGTTGCCCAGCAAGTCGGTCAGATCGTTGTCGGCAAGGATCATCAGATCCGCCAGGCATTGGTATGTCTGCTGGCGGGCGGCCATCTTTTGATTGAAGACGTGCCCGGGGTCGGCAAGACCACTCTGGCGCACGCACTCGCCATTTCCCTGGGGCTGCGCTTCAACCGACTGCAATTTACCAGCGATCTGCTGCCTGCCGACGTGGTGGGAATTTCAGTGTTTGACCGCGAGAAAAGCAGCTTTGTGTTTCACCCGGGACCGGTGTTCACTCAGGTGCTGCTGGCTGACGAAATCAATCGGGCCACACCCAAGACCCAGTCGGCGCTGCTGGAAGCGATGGAAGAACGCCAGGTCACCGCGGAAGGCGTGACGCGCGATCTGCCCGAACCATTCTTCGTCATCGCCACCCAGAATCCGGCCCATCAAGTCGGCACCTTCGCGTTGCCTGAATCGCAACTGGATCGCTTTCTGATGTGCTTGTCGCTGGGTTATCCAGATGCTGGCGCCGAGCGCGCGTTGCTGATGGGTGAAGATCGCCGCGTCTTACTGAAATCCATCGCCCCGGTGATGCAAGCGGCTGAATTGATCGAGGCCAGGCAAGCATTGAAGCAAATCCATACTTCGGCCTCGTTGATCGATTACGTACAGGCGTTGGCCCATGCTTCGCGCCAAAACGGCTTGTTTGCGGAAGGCATGAGTCCGCGCGCAGCTATTGCGCTGTTGCAGGCGGCTCGGGCCTGGGCCGCCCTGGAAGGCCGCAACCACGTCAATCCCGAGGATATCCAGGCGGTATTGGTGCCAGTGACGGCGCATCGCCTGCGCCCGCTCAAAGCACACATCGGCAGCGCCCTTGGTGCGCGCGACCTGGTATTACAATTGATGAAGTCGGTCGCGGTTTAAAACGCCGCTTCATGGCTACCAGCCTCAGCCTGAACTCGCCGCCCCTATGCTGACCTCACTCCGCAAACAATTCCGCGATTGGCTGGACCGATCCTTGTTTCAGCTGCGCGATGCCGAGGTGGGCGAGGTATTGCTCACCCAGCGCCGCGTATTCATCGTACCGAGCCGGCCCGGGCTGGCGTTTGCCGTCATGTTGATATTGCTGTTTTTATGCTCCATCAATTACAACCTGAGTCTCGGCTTTGGTTTGACCTTTCTGCTGGCCGCCTGCGCTGTCATCGACATGCATCTGACTTTCCGTAATCTGGCTTATTTGTCTCTGACGGCAGGCAAGGTCGCTGCGGTATTTGCCGGCGAAGATGCGGTGTTCGAGTTGCATCTGACGAACCGTCGCAAGCATGCCCGTTATGCAATCTGGCTCGGCTTCATCGGGCGCGGCCTGCCCGCCATAGAACGGGCGACGGACGTTCCGGCCCATAGCGCCAGCCACCTGACATTGGCGCTCACCACCACCCATCGCGGCTGGCAGCCGGCTCCAAGGATACGTTTGCGAACCCGCTTTCCACTTGGCTTGTTGCGTGCCTGGAGTTACTGGCAACCGGATAGCAGAGCCTTGGTCTATCCACAGCCGGAAGCGTCAACCTCGACCCCGCCGTTACCGTTGGCGCCGATCGAAAAAAGCGACGGCAGCGGCGTTGCCGGCCACCAGGATTTTGCCGGGATCCGGACTTACCAGAGCGGCGACTCGCTTAAACACCTGGCTTGGCGCCAGATCGCCAGGCTGGATACCGAGATCGACGCCAAGCTGATCACCAAGCAGTTCGAAGGCGGCGCGGCCAGCGATTTGTCGATTGATTTTGACGCTCTGCCTGACGACATGGCGCTCGAAGCCAAACTCTCGCGCATGACACGCTGGATACTGGAGGCAGAAGCGCGCCAGCTGCCGTATGCGTTCCGCCTTGGCGACAACATCCATGCTGCGGCGCTGGGGCCGGCCCATCAGCGCACCTGCCTGCGTGCGCTGGCGCTATATCAAGGCGCACCATGAGTACCAAGTCTGTGCAACAGCTCAGAGCTGAGCTTGAGAACAAACCACTGTTCCGCATCTCAAGCACGTACATGCATAACCTCCCACGCGACAAGAGCGACACCTTGTTGCTGCTCAGCGCCTGCGCCATGGTGTTGCTGCCGCATTTCGTGCATCTGTCCTGGTGGACGTCCCTGATCTGCGGCGGGCTGCTGCTGTGGCGCGCCTGGATCACCCTGCGCGGCCAACGCCTGCCGCCGATGTGGCTGTTGCTGCCGCTGGCGGCGCTCACCATGGGAGCGGTCTATCTCGACTACCGCACCTTATTGGGACGCGATGCCGGAGTAGCGATGCTAGCGCTGTTGCTGACATTTAAATTGCTGGAAATGCGCGCCCGGCGGGATTTGTTCGTGGTGCTGCTGTTGAGTCTCTTTTTACTGCTCACCACTTTCTTCTATTCGCAAACCATGCTGTCCATGTTGTGGATGATCGCAACTCTGGTGCTGATACTGACGGCGCAGCTATCGTTTCAATACACCGGCACCGTGCCGCCGCTCAGGCAGCGGCTGCGGCTGGGCGGCATGATATTGGCCATGGCGTTGCCGCTGACGCTGATTCTGTTCCTGCTGTTTCCACGGATTCAAGGGCCGTTGTGGGGCTTGCCTGGCGATGCCCACGGCGGCCGCACGGGTTTGTCGGACAGCATGGCGCCGGGGAATATCGCGCAACTGGCCTTATCCGATGAGATTGCGTTCCGCGTCAAATTCTTCGATGCTCCGCCGGCCCCTGCCAAGTTGTATTGGCGCGGCGCCGTGTTAAACGATTTCGACGGCCGTACCTGGACTCAAGGACCAACCAGCCGCGCGGCAGCCGATACTGCACCTCATGTTCAAGCGGTCACTCAGGCGCTAAGCACCATCAACCCAGCGCTCACAGTGCACCAGCAGGTCACTATGGAAGCGAACGGCCAGCGCTGGCTGTTCGCGCTGGAAACCCCGCAACTGGCGCCGACCGTGGAGGGCATACCAGTACGGCTGACGGCAGATCATCAGATACGCGCAGCGCGTGCAATCGACGAGCGCGTGCGCTACGACGTCATGTCCAATCTCCGGCCTGCGCCGTCCGAGCAGATCACCCCAGCCGGCATGCGGCAGGCGCTGGCGTTGCCGAATAATTTCAATCCGCGCACCCAGGAATTTGCAGCCGACTTGCGGAACAAATGGCCAGACGACGCCGCGCTTGTGAATGCGGTGCTGAACTTCTTTCGCCATGAAAAATTCAGCTATACGCTGGAGCCGCCGTTGCTTGGCAGAGATAGCGTCGACGATTTTCTGTTTTCCAGCCGTGCCGGCTTTTGCGAACACTACGCCAGCTCCTTCGTGGTGCTGATGCGTGCGGCAGGCATCGCTGCACGCGTGGTGACCGGTTATCAGGGTGGCGAAATCAACCCGGTCGATGGCATGATGACGGTGCGTCAATCCGACGCCCACGCCTGGGCCGAAGTCTGGCTGCCGCCACGCGGCTGGGTCAGGGTCGATCCTACGGCTGCGGTAGCGCCGAGCCGGATTGAAACCCAGCTCAGCAATTTGCTGCCGCGCTCTTTCTTCGGCAACCTGCTGGGAGCCGCTCCCGGCCAAGCTAACTGGTGGTCAGGCTTGAACGACTCGATGGCGCTGCTGCGCGCCAATTGGGAAGCGTTGAGCAACGGCTGGAACCAATGGGTTCTGAATTACACGCCGGCACGGCAGATGGGGCTGATGCGTTGGCTTGGATTCGATGAACTGGACTGGCGCACCTTGGTCATCCTGATGCTGGCCATAGGCTCAGTGGCGGCCGGCAGCGTCACCTTGCCTTTGCTGCTGGCGCGAAACAAGAACAAGCCACTCGATACGGTATACTCCGCGCTGTGCGCACAGATGGCGCGACGCGGCATGGCGCGCAACAAGCATGAAGGGCCAGGCACGTACGCTCGCCGCTTGTGCGCCAGCGACTCGCCGCTGTCACCGTCTGTCAAGATGGCGGTCACGCGCTTTATGGCATTGTATGAGGCCCTGCAATATGGCGCCGATTACGGGCCGGACAATAAGCCGCCGGCGCCTTTACTGGCACAACTAAAATTACTGCTCTCCCAATGTCGATGAAATCAACTCCCGGTCTCCATACTGTCGCCCAGCTTTGCGCTATCGCACTGGCAATCTGCGTCAGCCCTAATCTGCTGGCCCAGCAAAGCGGCTCCGCTAAAACAAGCGCGGCAAAAACAAGCGCCGCAAAAATCCGCAAAGTCAGCAGCAATGCCGACGACGGCGAGTTCGCCAATTTCGCCGAATGGAAAGAGGTCTCGGCTTTCATCGATCAGATGGTTGAAAAGCATGGCTTCGACCGTAGCGAACTGGTCGCCACCTTCAATCAGGTGCGCTATATCGACCGCGCGATCCAGCTGATGAAACCGGCTCCGGCCAGCAAACCAAAGAACTGGGCGGCCTACCGCGCCCGCTTCGTCGAACCGGTGCGGATACAGGCGGGCGTCGATTTCTGGAATACTTATGCCGATGCATTGAGCCGCGCCGAGGCGCAATATGGCGTGCCGGCGGAAATCATCGTTGGCATCATCGGCGTCGAAACGGTGTATGGCCGCAATGTCGGCAACTTCCGCGTGATGGACGCCATCACCACGCTGGCATTCGATTATCCGAATACGCCCACGCGCGAAGCACGCATGGCTTTCTTCCGCGGCGAGCTGGAAAGCACCCTGCTGTATGCCAAGGAATCGGGCATAGATCCGTTTACCCTGCTGGGCTCCTATGCAGGCGCCATCGGTTGGCCGCAGTTCATGCCGAGCAGCATACGTCAATACGGGGTGGATTTTGACGGCAAGGGTAGGGTCGATCTGCGCAATTCACCGGTCGATGCGATCGGCAGCGTTGCCCATTATCTTGCCGAGCATGGCTGGAAAACCGGCATGCCCATCGTCTTTCCAGCGACCTTATCGACCGACACCAGCGCCGAAAACCGCTGGCAGGCATTTATCGGGCAGGGTCTGGAGGCCAAATATTCGCTGGATGAATTGACGGCGGCAGGTGTGGTGCCAGGCGTGGTGCCGCCGAACGACATGCGGTTCGGCCTGATCGATTTGCAAAACGGCCAGGACCCGAGCGAATACTGGCTGGGCACCGATAATTTCTTCGCCATCACCCAATACAACCGCAGTTTCTTTTATGCGATGTCGGTAGTGGATCTGGGGCGTGCGGTACGGGTGGCGCGTACTCAGCAATAGATCAGGGATTGCTGACGCTGAGTTCGACTTCGACGGTCTGGCCGTTGGCGGTCAGCCAGATCTGCCCATCCTGGATGGTGCATTGCAGTTGCATATTGCGCTGGGCGAAGCAGGTCAAGGCCTCGCTGCTGTGGGCGGCGATATTGATGACGGTCAGGTTGCGGGCACGCGCGACCCTGCTGCCGATCTGACTCCACCAGATGTGGCTGGTGCTGCTGTAGCTGTACACCACCACTTGCGCGGCCCGCCCACAGGCTTTGAGAATGCGTTTTTCATCGGGCTGGCCGACTTCAATCCAGAGGTCGATGGCGCCGGTCAGGTCCTTGGCCCACAAATCGGGTTCTTCAGCATCCGACAGGCCTTTGCCGAATACCAGCGCGGCCGATGCGTGACGGGCGAACGCCAGCAGGCGCACCATCATGCGTTCGTCGGTTTCCGAGGGATGACGCGCCAAAGTCAGTGCATGTTCCTGATAATAATGACGGTCCATATCCGCAATTTGCAGATCGGCTTTGAAAATAGTTGCTTTAAGGGCCATAACGCCTATTGTTATATATAGTTGAATCAAACCCGGCGTATCGCAATCACGGGATCGGAAGAATAACCCGATTTGCGCTGATTGGAGTACATATATGCGCGCCGGCAAAGCTTGATACTGTCAGATTTGCCATTATATTTATGTCAACTACTTGTAAAATATTACTAACTATCCAATGAAAACTGTTTCATCAACTGCTTCATCAACAACTACATCGCCATTTTCCAGCGAAGTAATCGCTCACACAAAGCTGTGGCTGGAACGGGCCGTGATCGGGCTCAATCTTTGCCCGTTTGCCAAAGCGGTGTTTATAAAGGATCAGATACGCTATGTCGTCAGCACAGCGCAGACGCCGGAAGAGTTATTGACGGACTTGATGAAGGAGCTGGAATTCCTGCAACAGGCTGATCCGGAGACCATCGATACTACTTTGCTGATCCATCCGGATGCACTACGTGATTTTTTGGATTACAACGATTTTCTTGATGTTGCCGATGCCGCCGTCGACAAACTTGAGTTAGACGGCGAGATTCAGGTTGCCAGCTTCCATCCCGACTATCAATTCGCCGGCACTGACATAGACGACATCAGCAACTATACGAATCGCGCGCCCTATCCGACTTTGCACCTGTTACGCGAAAGCAGCGTCGAGCGTGCGGTTGAGGCGTTCCCGGACGCTGCCGAGATATTCAATAAAAATATGCAGACATTGCAACAATTGGGTTTAGACGGCTGGCAGAAAGTACTTAGGGAGGGACAGGAACAAAAACAATCTTGATTGGCACTTTGATAACGATAAAACGTTGTAAAAATGGTGTTCCTTGCAATTTTTACGGAAAGTTACTAAATAGTAATAGACAACGTAATAAGAAAATTTTAAATTGAGCTTGTGCAACTTATTTGTATATTTGGTCACTAAACAAGGTAGGCAAGTTGTTTGTTCCCAAGGTAATGTACAAGACGCTGTGCAATGTACTTAGCAATATCAGCTGTCCCATGAAGAAAAAGATAGGGAGTTTCTTTATGATAAATATGTACTCAAAATCAGTATAAAATACGAAACTTATAGTTTCGCTAATAAAACTGGGAGGTGCATTTGGTAATAGTTCGGTACATATTGCACAAACACTTCCCATATATCAACTAGGATAACGGAATCAATTGATTATGACTATTAATACTACCCCAGACGCACCGACTAGCAACAAGCTCGATGAGCAGGTGACCTATGACCCAAATCACCTGCTTGATTCGTTGATCGACAAGTTGCATTTGAAAAATGATGCGGCACTCTCGCGCTCACTCGAAGTCGCGCCGCCGGTCATCAGCAAAATCCGTCATCGCCGCTTGCCGGTTGGCGCATCGCTGCTGATTCGTATGCACGAAGTCAGTGATCTGACGATTCGTGAGTTGCGCGCCTTGATGGGCGATCGTCGCGAGAAATTCCGTATCAGCGACAAGCAATTTAAGCCAAAGAGCAAGATCGAAGCCGAAAAGCTGAAGTAATCAGCATTCCGGCTAGGAAATTGCCGGGCTTAGGAAATCCCTGCCTGAAGCAGCTTGCTTTAGGCAGGGAAAACGCCTGTCGATAAGTAGCGGTCGCCCCGATCGCAGACGACGAAAACTATCGTCGCGTTTTCTACTTGCTGTGAAATCCTTAGCGCTACCTCGCAAGCACCCGCCGCAGATATCCCACAGAAAATTCCTTCTTCGCTCGCCAGTCTGCGCGCCATATGTTCGGATGCTGCCTGACTGACTGGCTCGATCTGATCTACTTTCGAACGATCGTATATTTTTGGCAGATAGGCTTCCGGCCACTTTCTGATGCCAGGGATTTGCGAACCTTCTTCCGGCTGCGCGCCGATAATGCGAATCGCCTGATTCTGTTCTTTCAGATAGGTGGAAACGCCCATGATGGTGCCGGTGGTGCCCATTGCGCTCACAAAATGCGTGATGCGTCCTTGAGTGTCGCGCCAGATTTCCGGACCGGTAGTTTCGTAGTGCGCCAGCGGATTATCCGGATTGGCAAACTGGTCGAGAATCAGTCCCTCACCATCCTTCTGCATTTTTTCGGCCAGATCACGCGCATATTCCATGCCGCCGGTCTTGGGTGTGAGAATGATTTTGGCGCCATACGCCGCCATGCTTTGGCGCCGCTCCTCGCTCAGGTTTTCCGGCATCAATAACACCATCTTGTAGCCGCGCATGGCCGCCACCATCGCCAGGGCAATGCCGGTGTTGCCGCTGGTTGCCTCAATCAAAGTGTCGCCAGGCTTAATCTGGCCACGCTCCTCAGCGCCTTTGATCATCGACAATGCCGGCCGGTCTTTCACCGATCCGGCGGGATTATTGCCTTCCATCTTGCCCAGGATAACGTTATTTCGCTGCTCGGCGTCGCTGCCGGGAATACGTTTGAGTTGTACCAGAGGTGTATTGCCGATTGTGTCTTCGATAGTCAGATAAGGCATAGTGTGATCAAGCGTCTTGTGCAAAGAGCCCATTTTAATATGAGACTTTGTTACGCGTATGAAAGCCCGCTAAACCGGATAAAACAAGGCTTGGCAAGGCCACAAGCCATCCCGGAAAAGAAAAAGCCCCGCATCGAGGACGGGGCCAGACAAGCGCACGACGAAGCGCACGACGGAGCTCACTATGCGTTTTATCCGCCGGGATTAGCCGGATTCTCCTATTTGCTCTTGGCAGCCGGTTTGGCGGCAGTCTTGGGGGCCGTTGCAGCCTCTCCGCTTTTCGGTTTGCCGTTCACCTGTAAACCGGCTTGCGACAACTTGACAGACTTTTTCTCGCCTATGCCCGATACCCGGTTTTCGAAATCGGCCCAGTCTTTGAAATTACCACCTTTGCCACGTTCATCGACAATGCGTTTGGCGGTGGCGGGGCCGATACCCTTGATACTGTCCAAGGCAGCCAGATCACCTTTGTTGACGTCGACCTGAGCAAAGCTGGCGGAGGCCATCAACATGCAGACTATCAGCAATAATTTTTTCAGCATTTGGTCTTTCTCCCATGAGTGTGTTGGTGACTGAAGTGATCAGCCAGACGCGAAAACGTCTGGTTGATTATAGTCACGGCCACATGGAAAATTGACTTTTACACCACAAACAAGAGTTGACTTAGCTAACGACGACGCTAAGCAAATGATGCAGCGTTACCCTAGCAACTCTTCGCGGCTGACGGTTGCCGTACCAAGTTTGCCAACGACAATGCCACCAGCACGATTCGCCAGCGCGACGGCCTCGGCAATTGGCAAACCTGCGCCCAGCATGACTGCCAGTGTGGCAATCACGGTATCACCGGCGCCGGAGACGTCATATACCTCGCGCGCCATTGCCGGGAAATGCCTGATTTCCTTCTCGGTATATAAACTCATTCCCTCTTCCGAACGCGTCAACAGCAGCGCTTCGAGTTGCAGCGAGGTACGCAGTTTTTGCGCTTTTGCAGTCAGCTCTTCTTCATTCTTCCAGCTGCCGACGATACGGATCATCTCCGACTTGTTCGGCGTCAGGACGGTGGCCCCTGCATAGCGCGAGAAATCGTCGCCCTTGGGATCGACCAAAATGCATTTCCCGGCCTGCCTGGCAGCGGCAATCATATCCGCCACGTTGACCAGGCTGCCTTTGGCGTAGTCAGACAAAACCACCACCTGGTATTGCGGCAACAGGGTATTGAAACGCGTCAGTTTGTCGCGCAACACCGCATCAGTCGGCGCTTCTTCAAAATCGATGCGCAGCAATTGCTGCTGGCGGCCTATTACGCGCAACTTGATGATGGTCGAGATAGTGGGATCTCTGGTCAGGAAACTGTTGACCCCCATCTCGCTCAGCATGCTGTCGACGGTGTCGCCGGCTTCGTCCTGGCCCACGACTCCCAACAAACCGGCGCCACCGCCCAGAGTGGCGATATTACGCGCCACGTTGGCGGCGCCGCCCAGTCGTTCTTCGCGCTTTTCAATGCGCACCACAGGCACTGGCGCTTCCGGCGAAATCCGGCTTACCTCGCCGAACCAGTAACGATCCAGCATGACGTCGCCGACCACCAGGATCTGTACATTTTCAAATGAAGCGGGCAGCTTGTAGGCAAGTTTACTCATCGTTTTATCCACGCGCCAGCATCGAGCGGCCGATACCGTAATATTCGAAACCAAGCTCCCGCATCACTTCCGGCTCATACAAATTACGACCGTCGAACACTATAGGTGCTTTCAGCAGCGTCTTAAGCTGATCGAAGTCCGGGCTGCGGAAGGTTTTCCATTCCGTGACAATCATCAGTGCATCGGCATTTTGCAGGGCGTCAGTCTGATTTTCGCAAAACCGTATGCGCTCAAAGGCGCCGGGGGTTGCGACGAAATCCAGTTCCAGCACGCGCTGCGCCTCCGCCATCGCGACCGGGTCATGCACAGCCACCGTGGCGCCGCGCCCGATCAATTCGCCTAACAGCACGCGTGACGAAGCTTCGCGCATATCATCGGTGTTCGGTTTGAAAGCCAGACCCCATAAAGCAAAGTGCTTACCGCTCAGGTCGGCGCCAAACCGTTCTGTAATCTTTTGACCCAGTACATGCTTCTGGTTGTTATTGACTTGTTCCACTGCGCGCAAGATCAGCAATTCCTGGCCATAGTCGCGCGCGGTGCGCTCCAGCGCTTGCACGTCCTTGGGGAAACAGGAGCCGCCATAACCGCAGCCGGCATACAGAAAACTGTAACCTATGCGCGGATCGGAACCGATGCCGTGACGTACAGCTTCGATATCAGCGCCTACCTTGTCGGCCAGGTTGGCCAATTCGTTCATGAATGAAATGCGCGTCGCCAGCATGGCGTTCGCGGCATATTTGGTGAATTCGGCGGAACGCACATCCATCCAGAAAGTACGTTCGTGATTACGATTGAAAGGCAGATACAACTGCTTCATCAGTGCTTGCGCCTGCAGGCCAGAGGCACTTTCATCGCAGCCGATGACGATACGGTCGGGCCGCATGAAGTCTTCAACCGCGGCGCCCTCTTTCAAGAATTCCGGATTGGAGACGACGGAAAATTGCAGCGCCTCGCCGCTCAACTGGCGTGCGCTCAGCTCAGCCTGGATCGCAGCCGTCACTTTGTCTGCCGTACCTACCGGCACCGTCGACTTATCGACAATGACCTTGAAACCGTTCATGTATTTGCCGATGTTGCGCGCCGCAGCCAACACGTATTGCAGATCGGCGGAACCGTCTTCGTCCGGCGGCGTGCCTACCGCAATAAATTGCACCTGGCCATGCGCCACACTGGCGGCGATGTCGGTGGAAAAATGCAGGCGTCCGGCGGCGCGGTTGCGGCTGACGATTTCCGCCAGGCCCGGTTCGTGGATAGGTATGCCGCCGCTATTCAGCAAGGCGATCTTGCGTTGATCGAGATCCAGGCAAAATACATCGTTGCCCAGTTCGGCCAGGCAAGCCCCAGTGACCAAACCGACATAACCGGTACCGATAATAGTAATTTTCATGTTATTCCGTGATAGCGCTACGCTGACCCCGGCAATCGCCATGCGACTGCCATTTTCATTACGAGCCAGCCGATTTAATTCATTACATTCAACTCTTCAGTACGACGCGGCGGATAGGTTTCCCATCGGCTGCAACCAGGGCATTGCCAATAGAATTGACGCGCCTTGAAACCACAGTGACTGCATTGGTAGCGCGCCAGCTTCTGGGTATAGCCATGCACCAGGTTCTTGACTACCGACAGCTCGGTATGCATTTCCGGCGTTATTTTCATCAAGCGCGCTTCCAGCAGCTTGTCCAGTCCGAGCAAGGTCGGGGTACGCCGCAGTTCATCGCTCACCAGCTGATTGGTGGCTTCCACGCCATCCAGCTCCAGCACCGCCTTGAACACCACTTCCAGCAGATCGATGGAAGATGCTTCGGCCAGATAGGAGCGCAGCAGGCTGACGCCTTCGTGCGGCCGCCCAACGGCGCGATAGCCATCCATCAGGCGCTGCGCCACCAGCGCCACATGCGGCACACTTTGCTGTTCGACCCGGCGCCAAACCTGCAAGGCCGCCTCAACGTCGCCCTGCGCTAAATGAACGTCGCCCAACAACATGGTGGCGCGCACACTGTTACGGTCATTGCTCAGCGCTTTTTCCAGCAAGGACATGGCGGCTTCGGGGTGACCATCCACCAACTCATCTTGCGCCAATTCACAGTAAAACTGCGCGATTTCCTTTTGCCGGCCGCCGGCGCCGGATTGCTGCAAAGTCTGGGCCGCCTCGATCGCCCGCAGCCATTCTTTTTCGCGCTGATAGATTTCCAGCAGGGCACGCCCTGCTTGCGCGCCATATTGGCTGCCGGCCAGCAAATTGAAGCTCTCTTCGGCGCGATCCAGCAAACCGGCCTTCAGGTAATCCTGCCCCAGTTCATATTGGGCGTGCAAGCGATGTTCTTGCGCCAGATCGGGACGCGCCAGCAAATTCTGGTGCACCCGGATGGCGCGCTCGGTTTCGCCGCGGCGGCGGAACAGGTTGCCTAGTGCGAAATGCAATTCCGCGGTTTCAGGATCAAGCTTGACGATTTCGATGAAGGCATCGATGGCCTTGTCCGGCTGTTCGTTAAGCAGAAAATTCAAACCCTTGAAATAACCACGGGGCAAACTGCGTGATTCGGATATCAGTTGATTGATATCAACCCGTGCGGCGATCCAGCCTAATCCAAAAAAGACCGGGATACCGAGTAACCACCAAATTTCAAATTCCATACGGGTTGTGCTTTATGCGAGACCTGAATCTCAAGTGTGAGTTGCCGCCAAGCTATCGCCTTAGCGCGACGGCGATGCAGTAAGTTTGATACCTAACGGCATTATATATTCTTGATGCTATCCGGTTGCGGTGCTTGCGACTCTGCCAGCCGTTGTGCTTCCTGCTCTTTTTGCATCGAAGTAAGGGCTTTTTTTGTTTTTGCAGCGTTGCGGCGGTGACGGAATACGGAAGGCGCCATCGCCAGTACGCCAAGGATCGCGCCAAAGACAAAGAAGCCCAGCAGAAACAATACCAGCGGCCCTTGCATGGTCGTGCCAGGGAAGAACTGGAGATCGACGTTACCTTTGTTTTGCAATGCGAATCCGAAAAATACAATAAAGAGCAAGATCGAAAGAATTCGGGAAATAATTTTCATGATGCCTTTCCGTGATTGGTAATAGTGGGGAGCAGATGCACTACTCAAGATGCGCTACTCAAATTTGCAGTTGGCTGGTTTTACTCTTGCCATTTTTGCAAACTCACAACTAATACACAAACAATATAACTTTAAATGATGCGAAATTGTACGTGAAAAAAAACGGCATCCGAAGATGCCGTTTCGATTTTGCACTCACAACTCAGTCTTCTTGAATCGGTTGCCCGACCATCGCATCGACTCGTTCACGCAGTTCCTTGCCTGGCTTGAAATGCGGCACCCGTTTTTCAGGAACCATCACCTTGTCACCAGATTTTGGATTGCGTCCGATCCGCGGCGGCCTGCGATTCAACGCAAAACTGCCAAAACCACGAATCTCGATGCGCTGACCGGTTGCCAAGGCATCCGCCATTGCATCGAGTATGGTTTTGACAGCGTAATCCGCATCCTTAGCTACCAGTTGCGGATAACGCTCGGCCAAGCGGGCAATCAGCTCCGACTTTGTCATTAGTTTTGCTCGATTACTTAGTTCTTGTTATCGAGTTTTGCCTTCAACAGCGCGCCCAGGCTAGTTGTGCCGGAAGCAGCATTGGAGTCCGAAGACAGCTTTTGCATTGCTTCCTGGGTTTCAACATTGTCTTTCGCCTTGATCGACAGCTGGATGCTGCGAGCCTTGCGGTCGATATTGATGACCATGGTTTCGACAGTATCGCCAACCTTCAGGTGCGTACCGGCATCTTCCACGCGATCGCGGGAGATTTCGGAAGCGCGCAGGTAGCCTTCGACTTCGTCCGACAACTGGATCACTGCGCCCTTAGGCTCAACCGACTTGACGGTACCGGAAACCAGTGCGCCCTTGTCGTTCATTGCAGCGAAGTTGTTGAATGGATCGCCTTCCAGTTGCTTGACGCCCAGGGAAACGCGCTCGCGCTCAACGTCGATTGCCAGCACGATAGCTTCCAGCTCGTCACCCTTCTTGAAGCGACGTACGGCTTCTTCGCCGGTTTCAGTCCAGGACAGATCGGACAGATGCACCAGACCGTCGATGTTACCGGCCAGGCCGATGAACACGCCGAAGTCGGTGATCGATTTGATCGCGCCCTTGACTTTGTCGCCCTTCTTGTGGGTAACAGCGAAATCGTCCCAAGGATTAGCCTTGCATTGCTTCATGCCCAGGCTGATACGGCGACGGTCTTCGTCGATTTCCAGAACCATGACTTCAACTTCATCGCCCAATTGAACGACCTTGTTTGGCGCCACGTTCTTGTTAGTCCAGTCCATTTCGGAAACGTGGACCAGGCCTTCGATGCCTTGTTCGACTTCTACGAATGCGCCGTAGTCGGTGAGGTTGGTGACTTTACCGAACAGACGGGTGCTTTGCGGGTAACGACGTGACAGACCGGTCCAAGGATCGTCGCCCAGTTGCTTGACGCCCAGGGAAACGCGATTCTTTTCTTGATCGTACTTCAGAACCTTGGCAGTGATCTCTTGACCGACTGTCAGCACTTCCGATGGGTGACGCACACGACGCCATGCCAGATCGGTGATGTGCAACAGGCCGTCGATGCCGCCCAGATCCACGAATGCGCCATAGTCGGTGATGTTCTTGACGACGCCGGTAACGATGGTGCCTTCTTTCAAGGTTTCCATCAGCTTCTGGCGCTCTTCGCCCATCGACGCTTCGATAACCGCGCGACGCGACAACACAACGTTGTTACGCTTGCGATCGAGCTTGATGACCTTGAATTCCATGGTCTTGCCTTCGAACGGCGTAGTGTCCTTGACCGGACGGGTATCGACCAGCGAACCCGGCAGGAAGGCACGGATGCCGTTGGTCAGAACGGTCAGGCCGCCCTTGACCTTGCCATTGACAGTACCGGTAACGATCTCGCCGGACTCCATCGCTTTTTCCAGCGAGAGCCACGATGCCAGACGCTTGGCCTTGTCGCGCGACAGGATGGTGTCGCCGAAACCGTTTTCCAGCGATTCGATAGCGACGGAGATGAAATCGCCGACAGCTACTTCGAGTTCGCCGTTGTCATTTTTAAATTCTTCAATTGGAATGAAGGCTTCCGACTTGAGGCCAGCGTTGACGATAACGAAGTTATGGTCAAGGCGCACGACTTCAGCAGAAATCACTTCACCAGAACGCATGTCTTGACGTGACAGCGATTCTTCAAACAGCGCGGCGAATTCATTAGCGCCGGCAGATGCAGGGGACAGAACAGTGATGGACATAGTTTTGACTAGTTGGCCAGTATTGCCGCGCAAGGTACTTACTAGGATGCGGTCAATAAAGGGTTAGGTTTTTCAACGTCCGGCCAGACTTTGCGTCAGACCGAACACCAAGATACAACAAAAAAACAACGTGTTAATTCATGTTTGAGACTTAAACACCTCTCACACTACTCAATCAGATTGGCTTGGTTGCAGCGTACCAGTGGAGTACTTGTTCGACCGCCTGATCGACAGTCATTGCAGAAGTATCCAGCAAATACGCCCCTTCCGCGGCCTTCAACGGTGCCGAGCTGCGGTTGCTATCGCGCGCATCACGCTCCGTCAAATCCTTTGAGAGGTCTTCCATATTAGCAGAAAAACCCTTGTCAATCAATTGCTTATAGCGCCGTTCGGCCCTGGCCTCGACGCTGGCCGTCAAAAATACTTTCAAACCGGCGTGCGGAAAAATCACCGTACCCATATCGCGGCCGTCGGCAACCAGCCCGGGATGTTGCCGAAAACTTAACTGCAAGCCAAACAAGGCTTGCCTGACTGTTGGTATGGCGGCAATCTTCGAAGCCAGGTTTCCCACTGCTTCGGCCCGGATCTCATTCGACACATCCTCGTTCGCCAGGAAAATATGCGCGCCGTTGAAATGGCAATGCAAATGCTCGGCAGCCTTGGCCAAGGCATGCTCATCGTCCAGCGGCGTAGCGCGCCGCATCACCGACAAGGCCGTCAGCCGATACAAAGCGCCGGAATCGAGATAATGAAAACCCAAGTGTTGCGCAACTTTCTGCGCCACTGTGCCTTTACCGGATGCCGTTGGGCCATCAATGGTGATGACAGGGATGTGGGGATTAGGCATAGGAATATTCGATGGATATTATTAAAATTAATGCGATTAAAATTATTGCTCGTGTGAAATGCAGCTGGCACTTACGCTAGTTATTACTCTGACTATTGCTCTGACTATTGCTCTGACAAAGGCGCAAAAATTGCCTGCAAATCGTCTTGCGTCAATCCGATACTCTGGGTTTCGCCTTCGGGAGAAAGCATTGCCTGTGCCAGATCAGCTTTCTTTTGCTGCAGCAACTGAATGCTTTCCTCTACCGTGCCCTTGGCGATCAATTTATAGACGAATACCGGCTTGTCCTGGCCGATGCGCCAGGCCCTGTCGGTAGCCTGGCTTTCTGCCGCAGGATTCCACCAAGGATCGTAGTGAATCACGGTGTCCGCCGCGGTCAGGTTGAGGCCGACGCCGCCGGCCTTCAGGCTGATCAGGAACACCGGCACCTCGCCGTCCTGGAAGCTGCGCACCGCCTCAGCCCGGTCCAGGGTGGCGCCGGTCAGCAAGGCATAGCCGATATCGCGCTGCCGCAGTTCGGCAGCAATCAGCGTCAGCATACTGGTAAATTGCGAAAATACGAGAATCCGCCGGCCTTCCTGGCGCAACTCTTCCAGCATTTCCAACAACTCAAGCAACTTGGCTGACGGCAGCTCGGCCTGCGCGGCTTCGGCTGCGGGGGATTCAGTTTTGAGCAAACGCGGATCGCAGCAAGCCTGGCGCAACTTCAGCAACGCTTCGAGGATCACGATATGGCTGCGCGCGACGCCTTTCTTGGCGACTTCTTCGCGCACCTTTTTATCCATCACCAGACGGACGTTTTCGTACAGATCGCGTTGTGCGCCGCTCAGTGTCACCGACCGCAGCATCTCGGTTTTCGGCGGCAGCTCCTTGGCTACCTTGTCTTTGGTCCTGCGCAGCAAAAAGGGCTTGATACGGCGGCCTAATAACGCGCGTCGGGTAGCGTCGCCCTGCTTCTCGATCGGCTGCCGGAAATCGCGGTTGAAGGTTTTTTCATCGCCCAGCAAACCCGGCAGCAAGAAATGAAACTGCGCCCACAACTCACCCAGATGATTTTCCACCGGCGTGCCGGTGAGGCAGAGGCGATGGCGTGCATTCAACAAGGCCGCGCTTTGCGCCACCTTGGAACGAGGATTCTTGATGTAATGCGCCTCATCCAGAATCAATAAATGGAAGGCATGCTGGCGCCAGCGTTCTTCATCGCGCGGCAGCAAGGCATACGTGGTCAGCACCAGGTCGAACTGGGCGATCTGCTCGAACTGTTCCAGCCGCTGTTTTCCCTGCAGCACCAGCACTCGCAGTTCGGGCGCAAAGCGCAGCGCTTCCTGCTGCCAGTTATCCATCAAGCTGGTGGGTGCGATCACCAGCGCCGGCGCAGTCAGGCGCCCGCTTTGTTTCTCAACCAGGATATGCGCCAGGGTCTGTACCGTCTTGCCCAAGCCCATATCGTCGGCCAGGATGCCGGCCAGATCGTATTCGCGCAGAAACTGCATCCAGGCCAGGCCGTCCAGCTGATAATCACGTAATGTCGCTTGCAGGCCGGGCGGTGGCGTAATTTTCTGGATACCGCCAAAGGTATTGAGTTTCTGTCCCATGCTGCGCAGACGATCGCCGCCCACCCAACGCAACTTGGCGCCCGCGTCCAACTCCGCGAGGCGGGCGGCGTCGAGCGTGGACAAACGCACCGGGCCATCCGATTTTTCCGCAAAATACAATTCACCCAAAGTGTTCAGGATCGGCTTGATCCGGCCCCAGGGCATGGCGACATGAACACCGTCGGACAAGCGCACCAGCAACTCGTCCTGATCGTCACGCTGGGCCATGTTGCGCGGATCGAAATCCTGGGGAGCCTGGCGGATCAAATCGACCAGCAAAGGCAGCAGGGGCACCCGCTGGCGATTGACCACGATCCCTAACTCAAGCTCGAACGAGGTGCTGGCTGATTGGTTGCCAATCTCGTCCGCCGCCTCCTCAATCTCTGCATACCAGTCTTCGACCGCAACCACATCAAAACGGTATTCGGCACGCTTGTCGATCTGCCAGCCTTGCGCTATCAGGCTTGGCAAACCCTCTTTGGCAAAGCGCAGCCAGGACGCCTGGTCCGGCTGCATGAACATGCCAGGCATCATCGCCAGGGGATGTTGCGTGCCCTGCAGAGGCTGCATGCCGAGCGCCATCAACACTTGCTTGAGAGCTGCCTCGGCTTCCTGGTCACGCACGATCTGTTCGATGCCCGCCGGCGTGTTGCGGCTCAGCGTCGGCGTAAATTGGGTCGAGACGATTTCACCGTCGTAACGAAAATGCAGTTCGGCAAAATCCTGCATCAGCGGATTGCTGACGCTGGGCAGACTCCCCAGGACCAGCAAAGGCTGCGGTGCAATATTCTTGCGAATCGTCTGCGGCACTTGCGGCGGGAACGGAATCACATCGTTCAAACCTTGGCTCAGCAATTGCTGGGCGACGGCCAGACGATCGTCAGGATCCAGCAAGGGAGCTTGTAGCACCAGATCGTTGAGCGCCTTGCTGGAAATACTGGTGTTGCGATGCGGCAGCAGCAATTCTCCACACGATAGATTATCCACATACCAAGGCGGCTCGGTCGGCAACAGGTAATCGAGATTCTTCCGTGCATGGCTGGATTTTGTCCCGCTATCGTTCCCGCTACCGGTCTCGTGTTCCGCTTCGAATTGCCAGCCTAGTTGCCACATATCGCGCACAACGTCGCGGCTGTCGTCCACCGCCTCATACCAGGCCAGGCTGGCACGACGCGTAGCGGCAAGCTGTAAAGGATAGGCGGTGCCCTTGGCCAGATCGGCCAGGGAATTGGCCCATAACAAACGCTGCTGCTGCAATAAAGCGTGCAGCAGTTGCGCGCCAAGCTTGCCACTCAATTCACAGGCCGCGTGCTGCGCATGGTTGCCATCATTTTGAGCAACGAACAAACCAATCAGATCACGATCTTCCGGGCGCAACAATACGGCGGGATCGGACAGCAAGCGCGGCACATCCGTCACCGGCTGCGCTGACAGAAACTGGCCGTTCGGACGCTGCTGCGCCTTGCATAAATGCAGTACGGCTTTCTTACCGTTATAAGCAGCGGACAGGACAAACAACAGCTGATGCGTGGCGGCTTTCTGGCGCAATCCGGACGACTGTGCCGGCGCCGATCCGAGCGTTGCGATTTCGCTTTCAACCCGTGTCAGCCAGGCCTCCATCGGCCGTGCCAGCACTGGCGTCACCTGGGATTTTGGCGCGGCCGCGCGCTTTACCGTCACGGCCGGTTGCGGCAGTGACGGTTCTCCGGCAGGGATCGCCGGCTGATCGCTGGCTGGCCGCTGCAGATATTCAATCAAGGCCGCTGCCACGTGCTTGCAATTGGATCCGACCGGACAGGAGCAGACACTATCGATGTCAGGCGTATCGCGAAATACGGATAGCGTGATTTCCTGTTGATAGATGTTGCTGCCGCTGCCTTGAACCGTCGCATTGAGGACGTCGCCATCCTGTTCGACAGCCAGCACGCGCCGCTGGCGGACGTACTCCTGACCGCGATCGTAGGTTGCCTGGTGCAACACGTCGCGCACATCGGCAAGTGTCAAATTCATGCGCGGCCCGCCGCCTTACAATAAAGTCTGTTCGGCGATTTGCGCGAAGACAGTGAAATAATCGGGGAAAGTCTTGGCCACGCATTGCGGATCATTGATGCGCACCGTAGTGCCGCGCAACGCAGCGCCGTCCAGCGCAGCCAGCGAAAAACACATCGCCATGCGATGGTCGTCATAGGTATCGATAGTCGCCGCTTGCAGTTGCGACGGCGGCGTCACGCGCAGGTAATCGCTGCCCTCTTCAATCGTCGCGCCCAGTTTGCGCAACTCGGTTGCCATGGCGCTGAGGCGGTCGGTTTCCTTGACACGCCAGCTGGCGATATTGCGCAAGGTGCTGGGGCCGTCGGCGTAGAGCGCAGCGACTGCAATCGTCATCGCGGCGTCGGGGATATGGTTGAAATCGGCGTCGATAGCTTTTAATACCCCACTCGACGATGATTCAATCCAGTTGTCGCCCATTGTGATAGTGGCTCCCATCTGCTGCAAGGCTTCGATAAAACGGACATCGCCCTGGATGCTGTTTTTGCCGACGCCTTCGACCCGCAACGGGCCGCCGGCAATCGCACCGGCCGCCAGGAAATAAGAAGCCGACGAAGCGTCGCCCTCAACATGGATGATCTTGGGACTTTGGTATTGCTGGCCGGCAGCGACCGTGAACGATTGCCAACCATTGCGCTCGACTGTCACGCCGAAACGCTGCATCAGGTTCAGGGTGATTTCAATGTAGGGCTTGGAAATCAATTCGCCGATCACTTCTATCGTCACGGCTTCATGCTTGGCCATCAACGGCGCCGCCATCAGCAAGGCGGTCAGGAACTGGCTCGAGACGTTGCCGCGCACCTGCATGCGCTGGGTATGCAACTGGCCACGCTGGATATGCAATGGCGGATAACCGGCAACGCCGGTATAAGCAATCCGGGTGCCGACGGCATTCAAGGCATCGACCAGATCGCCGATCGGCCGCTCGTGCATGCGCGCCACGCCGTGCAGCGTATAGTCGCCGCCCATTGCCGCCAGGGCCGCAGTCAGCGGGCGGATGGCGGTGCCAGCGTTGCCCATGAACAGATCGGCCTGATGCACCGGAAAACTGCCGCCGCTGCCCTGCACTGTATAAGTCTGCGTGCCTTCCGCCTGCTCCCAAACCACGCCCAACTGCTTGAGCGCCATCAACATGACCAAGGTATCGTCGGACGCCAGCAAATCAAGAATCTCGGTGCTGCCGTTGGCCAGCGCCGCCAGCAGCAAGGTGCGGTTGGAAATGCTCTTGGAGCCGGGTAGCCGGACTGTCCCTTGCACCCTCGCTACCGGATGCAAATCGATGTACTTGGGATAGTGTTGCTTGCGTTGTGAAGTCATATTAATTGCCACCTTCTTTATTCTGTTGTTCTGCCGCCTCGATGGCGCTGATCCAGTTGTGCCTGGCCTGTTGCGCATTGCTGTAGATGGCTTCCAGCGCAGGGCCGTCGCCAGCCGCCAGCAAGCCGCGCAAGCGCGTCAGTTGCAGCAGGTAAGCATCCAGCTCGCCCAGCAAGGCGCTCCGGTTTGCCAATGAAATATCGCGCCACATTTCCGGTGATGAACCGGCGATCCGCGTGAAATCGCGAAAGCCGCTGGCGGCGTATTGAAATAGCGAGTCGGCATGCGGTTTGTTGGCAATATCGTCCACCAAGGCATACGCCAGCACATGCGGCAAATGGCTGACCGCGGCAAACACGGCATCGTGCTGCTGCGCCGAGAGGCGATGTATCAGCGCGCCGCACTGCTGCCATGCGGCGGCGACCCTGGCGATATCCTGCTCGGCATTTTCCGGCAGCGGCGTCAGCACCACTTTTTTGCCGACATACAGATCGGCCAGCGCTGCCTCGGGGCCATTCTGTTCGCGACCGGCAATCGGATGCCCGGGCACAAACTGGGCGATCTTGTCGCCCAGCGCGGTGCGCGCAGCCAGCACCACGTCGGATTTGGTGCTGCCGGCGTCGGTAACGATAGTGCCGACTTGCAGATGTGGCTGGATGCTGGCCAGGATAGCGCCGGTCTGCGCCACCGGCGCCGCGATCAGGATCAGGTCAGCGCCGGCGACAGCCTCAGCCACCGTGGCGGCGATGCTGTCGATAACTCCCAATTCCTGGGCGCGCTGCAAGGTCGAGAGCTGACGGCCGACTCCGACCAGTTGCTCCACCGCGCCGGCCTTTTTCAACGCCAGGGCAAAAGAACCGCCGATCAGTCCTACACCAAATATTGCGATTTTCTTGAACACGAATGAAGCTTTAATAAAAATTAGTCGAAGCTAGAGTTTTAAGACGTCAGCGCGTCAGCGTCAGCTCAGCAGTTTTTTCAGAGCATCGATGAAGGCCGCGTTTTCATTTGGCAAACCGACGGTGACGCGCAACCACTGCGGCAAGCCATAGTTGGCGACCGGACGCACAATAATGCCCTGCTTCAGCAACGCCAGATTGACACGCTCGCCGGCAGCTTCATCCGCGCCGACTTTGACCATGACGAAGTTACCGAACGATGGCACATATTCCAAACCCATTTCATCGAAGGTCTGTGTCAGTTGCTTATATCCGTCACGATTCAGTTGCGCGCTACGCTGCAGAAAAGCAGTATCGTTCAAGGCCGCCACTGCGGCTGCCTGCGCCAAGGAATTGACGTTAAACGGCTGGCGGATCCGGTTCAGCAAATCGGTGATCACCGGTTGCGCGATGCCGAAGCCGATGCGCAAGCCGGCCAGACCGTAGGCTTTCGACATGGTGCGCGACACCAGCAAGTTGGGATATTTGCGGACCCAGGCAATCGAATCGTACTGTAGCTCTGGCGCCAGGTATTCGTTGTACGCCTCGTCCAGCACCACCACCACCTGCGGCGGCACGCGCGCCAGGAAAGCCTCAAGCTCGGCCGCCGGTACGAAGCTACCGGTAGGATTATTCGGATTGGCGATGAAGATCAGCTTGGTATCATCGGTAATGGCGGCCGCCATCGCTTCCAGATCATGGCCGTAATCCTTGGCCTTGACCACGATGGCGCGGGCGCCGACGGCTTGGGTTGCCAGCGCATACACTACAAAAGAGTACTCCGCATACATCGCGGCTTGCCCGGCTTGCACAAAAGCGTGGGTGGCCAATTCAAGGATATCGTTGCTGCCGTTGCCAAGCGTAATCCACTCTGCCGGCACGTCGTACTTGGCGGTAATCGCGGCTTTCAATTCAAAACCGTTGGCGTCTGGATAACGGCCGATATCGGCCACTGCTTTTTGCATCGCCAAACGCGCTGATTCGGGCATGCCTAGCGGGTTTTCATTGGATGCCAGCTTGATGATCCTGGCTTCGTCCAGGCCAAACTCGCGCGCCACTTCGGCAATCGGCTTGCCGCCTTGATATGGGGCGATAGCGCGTACATACTCTGGACCAAATTTAATTGACATTGTCTGCTTTCAGAACAAATTATTCATACGAGATACTGCGATGAGATATTGCGTAATATTGATTTACACGCCATCTTAAAAACTGCGCGGATACGATCCCAGCAGCTTGTAGAACGCGGCGTTTTGCTGCAACTCCGCCAGCGCCTTGGCTACCTTGTCGTCTTCCGCATGGCCCTCGACGTCGACATAGAAATAATATTCCCATGAACCCATGCGCGCCGGCCGCGACTCGAAACGCGTCATCGAAACGCCGTGCTTGGCGAGCGGCGCCAGCAACTTGTATACCGCGCCGGCCTTGTTCGCTACCGACAACACCAGCGAAGTCTGGTCCTTGCCGCTGGCGCCGTTTTTCAGGCGGCCGATTACGGCAAAACGGGTGCGATTATGCGGGTCATCCTGGATATGAGCGCTGACGATTTGCAAATCGTATTTTTGCGCGGCGATCTCGCCGGCAATCCCCGCCACCGTGGCATTTTCGCTGGCCATGCGCGCCGCTTCCGCATTGGAAGCGACCGCTTGCCGTTCAATATTCGGGTAATGCTGATTGAGCCAGGCGTTGCATTGCGCCAGCGCTTGCGAGTGAGCGCAAATGCGGGTCACGGCATCCATACTGCCATCCTTGCTCATCAGGCTGTGATGCACCGGAATCGATACTTCACCACTGATGTTGAGCGTGGTTTGCAACAGTAAATCGAGCGTACGATTGATCACGCCTTCGGATGAATTTTCAATCGGTACTACGCCGAAATCCGCGGTGCCGGCTTCTGCTGCGCGGAACACTTCATCAATCGACACGCAGGCCAGACCTTCTACCGCATGACCGAATTGCTGGTACACCGCTTGCTCGCTAAAAGTGCCAGCCGGGCCAAGATAGGCTACCGTGACGCGCTTTTCAAGAGCGCGGCAGGCCGACATCACTTCGCGGAAAATGGTTTGCACGTCGCTGCCTTGCAATGGTCCGGGATTGCGCTCGGCAACCTTGAGCAAGACTTGCGCCTCGCGCTCAGGGCGGAACACCGGCGCATTGGTCTCAGCCTTGACGTGACCGACTTCCTGCGCAATTTGTGCACGACGATTCAGCAAGGCCAGGATTTCCGCGTCAATCGCATCGATCTGCTGACGCAGGGGGAGGAGTTTATCTTCGCTCATGTTAACTGTATTTCTATCTCTGGTTCTCTTACTTGGCTAAGCAAATCATCGCTAAGGCTAACCGCGCCGCTTTTCAAATTCTTTCATGTACGCCACCAAGGCTTGCACACCGGCCACAGGCATCGCGTTGTAAATCGAGGCGCGCATGCCGCCGACCGACTTATGGCCCTTCAATTGCAACAAACCGCTTTCTTTGGCGCCTTCCAGGAACGCTTCGTTCAATGCTTCATCCGCGAGGAAAAAAGGCACGTTCATGCGCGAGCGGCTGTTGCGGGCGATTTTGGTCCGATAGAAATCGGTGGAATCCAGATAGTCATACAGCAGCGCTGCCTTGGCGATATTGCGCTGCTCCATCACGGCGACGCCGCCCTGTTTTTTTAGCCATTGGAACACCAGGCCGGCGATATAGATCGCATAGGTCGGCGGCGTGTTGTACATCGAATCGTTGTCGGCCACGATTTTCCAGTTGAATGCGGAAGGGCAAGCCGGCAAGGCATGGCCAAGCAAATCTTCACGCACCACCACCAAGGTCAATCCAGCCGGGCCGATATTCTTTTGCGCACCGCCGTAGATCACACCGTATTTGGATACATCCACCACGCGCGACAGAATGTGCGACGACATATCGGCCACCAGCGGTGCATTATTGGTTTCAGCGGCAATGTCGGGCGTGAACTGATATTCGACGCCGTCAATGGTTTCATTGCTGCAGATATGAACGTAAGCCGGGTCTTTGGAGAGCTGCCAGCTATCGCGCTCAGGAATTTGTGCGAAGTGACTGTCCTCGGAAGAGGCGGCGACATTGACGTTGCCATAGCGCCGCGCTTCTTTCAGCGACTTGGTCGACCAGGAACCAGTATTGATGTAATCGCTGGTTGCCGGCTGAGCCCGGCCGTTGCGGCCAAGCAGGTTGAGCGGAATAATCGCGTTCTCGGCAATCGCACCGCCTTGCATGAACAACAGTTTGTAATTGGCTGGGACCGCAAACAACTCGCGGAAATCGTGCTGTGCTGCTGCCAGAATCGACATGAACTCTTTGCCACGATGACTCATTTCCATCACGGACATGCCGCTGCCCTGCCAATCCAGCATTTCGGCGGCAGCTTGCTGCAACACCTCGTTCGGTAACACAGCGGGACCAGCAGAAAAATTATAGATAGGCATGATGAATATCGTCAGATAAAAAACCGAGATTGACTACGAACCAACAGATGGCGTTACGGTGTTGTTACTAGTGTTTAAACTCAAAACCTTGCGCGTCCCGGCTTGCAAGCCGGGACGCGGTACTCTTTTTATTCAGCTGCGGCGTCGGTAGCCCCACCTTCTTCGGTGTTGCCGCCAACATCGGCCTCGCCCCCGGCTTCGGCTTCGGCTTCAACTTCCACCTCGGCATCAGACTCAACCACGCGCTGCAAACCGCTCAGCTTGGTGCCGTCTTCAACCGCGATCAGCGTCACACCTTGCGTAGCGCGACCCATTTCACGGATCTCGGCAACCCGGGTACGGATCAGTACGCCGCCGGTGGTGATCAGGATGATTTCATCGCTAGGCTCAACCAAGGTCGCGGCAACTACCTTGCCGTTACGCTCGCTGGTCTGGATCGCGATCATGCCCTTGGTGCCGCGGCCATGGCGGGTGTACTCGGTGATTGGCGTCCGTTTGCCATAGCCGTTTTCAGTTGCGGTCAACACTGATTGCTGTTCGTTTTCGGCGACCAGCAAGGCGATTACCTGTTGGCCTTCTTCCAGGTTCATGCCACGCACACCGCGTGCGGTACGGCCCATCGGACGCACATCGTTTTCGTCAAAGCGCACAGCCTTGCCCGAATCCGAGAACAGCATCACGTCGTGCTGGCCGTCGGTCAGTGCAGCACCAATCAGAAAATCGCCCTCATCCAGGTCGACCGCGATGATGCCGGCCTTGCGTGGATTGCTGAAATCCGACAGCGGCGTCTTCTTGACGGTGCCCAGGCTAGTCGACATGAAGACATAACGGTCTTCAGGGAAGCTACGGTTGGCGCCGGACAATGGCAACACCACGGTAATCTTCTCGCCATCCTGCAGCGGGAACATATTGACGATAGGCTTGCCGCGCGAGTTGCGCGAGCCTTGCGGCACTTCCCAGATTTTCAGCCAGTACAAACGGCCGCGATTGCTGAAGCACAAAATGTAATCGTGGGTATTGCCGACGAACAGCTGATCGATCCAGTCGTCGTCCTTGGTGGCCATCGCTTGCTTGCCGCGGCCGCCGCGTTTTTGCGCACGATATTCGGAGACCGGTTGCGATTTCATGTAACCGGTATGCGACAAGGTCACCACCATGTCTTGCGGCGTGATCAAATCTTCGGTGCCGAGATCGGTAGGATTCAATTCGATCTGCGAACGACGCTCATCCTTGTTGCCGATGCCGTATTCGTTTTTGGCCGCAGTCATCTCGTCAGTGATGATGACGGTGACGCGTTCCGGCTTGGCCAGAATATCCAGCAAGTCGGCGATCTGCGCCATCACGTCTTTGTATTCATTGACGATCTTGTCTTGTTCCAGACCGGTCAAACGTTGCAAACGCATCTGCAGGATTTCCTGCGCCTGGTCGTCCGACAGCTTGTACAAACCGTCGCTTTGGATACCGTAATGCTTAGGCAGATTCTCGGGGCGGAAAGACTCGATGCCACCGATGTTTTCATCGCCGGTACGGGCCAGCATTTCGCGCACCATGGACGAATCCCAGGCACGCGCCATCAGCTCCGATTTCGCTACCGGCGGTGTCGGCGCGGCTTTGATGAGGGCGATAAAATCGTCGATATTGGCCAGCGCAACCGCCAGACCTTCCAGCACGTGGCCGCGTTCGCGCGCCTTGCGCAGTTCGAACACGGTACGCCGTGTCACGACTTCGCGGCGATGCGACAGGAAGCATTCCAGCATCTGCTTCAGGTTCAGCAGTTTTGGCTGGCCGTCCACCAGCGCCACCATGTTCATGCCGAAGGTGTCTTGCAGTTGCGTTTGCTTGTACAGATTGTTCAGCACCACTTCCGCGACTTCGCCGCGCTTGAGCTCGATCACCACGCGCATGCCGGACTTGTCCGACTCGTCGCGCAGATCGGAGATGCCTTCCAGCTTCTTGTCGCGCACCAGTTCGGCGATACGCTCCAGCAATGCCTTCTTGTTTACCTGGTACGGCAGTTCATCGATGATGATCGCGGTGCGGCCTTCACGTCCGAATTCTTCGAAGTGGGTCTTGGCGCGCATCACCACACGGCCGCGGCCGGTGCGATAACCATCGCGCACGCCGGACACGCCGTAGATGATGCCGGCGGTCGGGAAATCCGGCGCCGGGATGATTTCGATCAGCTCGTCGATCGTGCAATCGGCATTGCGCAGCACGTGCAAGGCGCCGTCGATCACTTCGGTCAGGTTGTGCGGCGGGATATTGGTCGCCATGCCGACCGCGATCCCGGACGAACCGTTGATCAGCAGGTTCGGGATACGCGTCGGCAGTACCGACGGTTCTTTTTCCTTGCCGTCGTAGTTCGGCACGAAATCGACGGTTTCCTTGTCCAGGTCGGCCAGCAGTTCACCGGCGATCTTGTCCAGGCGGCACTCGGTGTAACGCATCGCTGCCGCGCCGTCGCCGTCGATCGAACCGAAGTTACCCTGGCCGTCGACCAGCATGTAGCGCAGCGAAAACGGTTGCGCCATGCGCACCAGCGTGTCATAGATCGAAGCGTCGCCATGCGGGTGATATTTACCCATGGTCTCACCCACCACGCGCGCGCATTTCACGAACGGGCGATTCCAGACATTGTTCATTTCATGCATTGCGAACAAAACCCGGCGATGCACCGGCTTGAGGCCGTCGCGCACATCCGGCAGCGCACGGCCGACGATCACGCTCATCGCGTAATCGAGGTAGCTCTTGCGCATCTCTTCTTCGAGGGAAATTGGGATTGTTTCTTTAGCGAATTGATCCATTAGCGAGTCGGCGAGTCTTTAATTTTTCTAATTGCGGGACAGAGTTTAAGAGCCACCGCAGTGTGGCGAATTACTCTGTCCTCAACTAATCAGACAAAACGGTTAAGTTGCAAAGAACAGCAATTGTGGCCAGAGTCGTGACCAATACAGCGTGGCGGATTTCTCCAATACTCTGCCCTCCATTACTAAGGCCACCATTCAAAACAGGAATATCGGCATTAGCCTGATGCTGCCCGGAATGATAGCCATAAGACGTGTGATTTTAGCACGCGGGGAGGCCTGTTCCGCCTTTTCAGGGACGGATGAGATCCTGAGCGCTACGACTGGAAATCTGCCTGCCGGAAAAATATGTTTAAATGCCGCCTTGCCCGGTAATCAGGTCAGGTGATCTTAAAAACAATCCCGCTGCTACCATTTCTATCAGGAAATAATTTATGCGTTATTCAATTGCGCTCTGCCTATCGTTAGGCTCGGCCCTCGGCTCTGCACCCAATCTAGGTTTCGCCCAAACCACCGATGTCCAGGCCGCCCCTGGAAACAGTGCTTACTTGCAAGATGGACGCGGTCCAATTGTGCGTAGTCAAGATGGTTTGTGCTGGCGCTCCGGTTATTGGGAACAGAATGACGCTGTCACCGGTTGCGACGGCGCCCTGGTAGCGCCGGTAATGAAAGCTAGCGCACCGGCTCTGGTTGCAAACCCAATGATCGCCAACAATGAAAGCGCCCCGGAAATTGCCGCCGCGCAATGCAATGTCAGCGCAACGCTGGCGAGCGATCAAAATTTCAGTTTCGGCAAAGCAACATTGAGCAGTACGGCCAAGCAGCGCATCGACCAGCAGGTGATTGCCAAGTTAAGCAGCTGCACAAACACGGCCTATATATTAGTAACCGGGCATACCGATCGTCTTGGCTCAGAGAAATATAACCAAAAATTGTCAAAACAGCGCGCTGCCAATGTCGCGGGTTATTTGAAGAGCAAAGGCATCAGCAACAAAATCGAGATTGTCGGCGCCGGCGCATCCGAACCGATATTGAATTGCGGCAACAAACTGAATCGCAAAGAACTCATCAGTTGCCTGAGCCCAAATCGTCGAGTCGTAATAAAATTGCAATCGAATTAAAATAAAATAGATAGTTTTCTTACGCCGATGTAATATGTCGCCCGTGGTGGTGTTTTCATAATGCTATGTTGTATGAAAACAACGAAGCAGGCAAAACCTGAGCTGGATCATTTGGCATCCTTCGCTAGCGCTTGAAGCCTGTGGCAGAATGGTGGTCAAGTTCATTGCGTGTGGTCAACGCCACACGTAACGGCCTGAACCACGTGGTACTATCCAATTTTTGATGTCGTATATTAGTTGCGCAGTTAATCTGCGGATATCTCAACCGAGAGGAGAAACATGAATAAATTAGCAAAACTCGTCTTCGCTGCGTCCGCAGTCGTCGCACTCTCTGCCTCCGCGCAGGAAATCAAAGATATCCAGGCAAACACCCCGAACAGTGCTTATGTGCAAGATGCACGCGGTACAATCGCACGTGACCCGTACGGTCTGTGCTGGCACACTGGCTACTGGACACCAGCTGACTCGGTTCCAGGTTGCGACGGCGAAATCGCCCAAGCAGCACCTGCACCAGTAGCTCCAGCACCAGCACCAGCTCCAGTTCCAGCACCAGCTCCAGTTTCGCAAAAAGTTACTTTTGCTGCTGACGCATTCTTTGACTTCGACAAAGCTGTCCTGAAGCCAGAAGGCAAAGCAAAACTGGATGATCTGACATCGAAACTGGGCGCAATCAACCTGGAAGTCATCATCGCTGTTGGCCATACTGACTCGGTCGGTTCGGTTGCTTACAACCAAAAGCTGTCGGTTCGTCGCGCTGAAGCTGTTAAGGCATACTTGGTACACAAGGGTGTCGAAGCTAACCGTGTTTACACCGAAGGTAAAGGCAAGTCGCAACCGGTCGCTGATAACAAGACCGCTGCTGGCCGCGCTAAAAACCGTCGCGTTGAAATCGAAGTTGTTGGTACCAACAAGTAATCGATTCAAGCTCGATCAGAACCCCGCCTTGGCGGGGTTTTTTTTCGTACAAAAACAAGATGCCACCAGGCAATTTGAAAACTTTGGACGACGGTTTTTAATCAGGTAACAAACCGCAAAACCTTACTTTCCAGCTATGATTCAACCTATGAACGCAGACCCATCAGAACTCAAGAAATTCAGCGACCTGGCTCACCGGTGGTGGGATCCCGAATCCGAATTCCGCCCTCTGCATGAGATCAATCCCTTGCGCCTGGAATGGATCAACTCGCGCGCCCCGCTCACCGGCAAGAATGTGCTCGATATCGGCTGCGGCGGTGGCATTCTGGCCGAATCCATGGCCAGGAAAGGCGCTACCGTTACCGGCATCGACCTGTCCGACAAAGCCTTGAAGGTAGCTGATCTGCATAGCCTGGAATCTGGCATTCAGGTCCGTTATGAAAAAATTGCCGCCGAAGAAATGGCCAACCGCGAAGCCGGGCAATTCGATGTAGTGACTTGCATGGAGATGCTGGAGCACGTCCCCGATCCGGCATCCATCGTGCGCGCCTGCGCCACACTGGTGAAACCCGGCGGACAAGTGTTTTTTTCGACCTTAAACCGCAATCTGAAAGCTTACCTGCAGGCGGTCCTGGCAGCCGAATACCTGTTACGCATGTTACCCAAAGGCACGCATGATTACGCCAAGTTCATCACACCGGCCGAACTGGCGCAATTCACCCGCAACGCCGGCCTGACGGTCGACGCCATGCGCGGCATGAGTTACAACCCGCTCACTCAGATCTACTCGCTCAACCAGGATACCAGCGTCAACTATCTGATGGCCTGCACCCGGCCCGCATAAAGCCCCGCTCTGCTTGGCATCGTGTTGCCGGCCATTTTTTGCACTTTAGGAATTACCATGCCCCTGCCAATGCCGCGCGCCATCCTGTTCGACCTTGACGGGACGCTTGCCGACACTGCCCCTGACCTGGCAGCAGCGCTTAACCGGCTGCGCAACGACCGCGGCTTGAGCAACACGCCATATGAACAACTACGGCCCCACACTTCTGCCGGCGCGCGCGGCATGATAGGCGCCGCCTTCGGCCTGAAACCGGGTGATCCTGACTATGAAGAACTGCGGATCGCTTTCCTTGATCATTACGCCGCCGCGCTGGCGGTCGACAGCACCCTGTTCGATGGCATACCCGCCCTGCTCAACGATCTGCGCCAGCGCAATCTGGGCTGGGGAGTCGTCACTAACAAGGCCGCCAGGTTTACCGATCCGCTGGTTTCGCAGATCGGCCTGGCAGATGCGGATTGCGTCATTTCCGGCGACACCACCGCTCACGCGAAACCCCATCCGGCGCCACTGCTGGAAGCGGCGCGACGCCTCAATTTGCAACCGCAGGAATGCTGGTATGTGGGCGACGATTTGCGCGACATCCAAGCCGGCCGCGCAGCTGGCATGGCGACCGTGGCCGTGGCCTGGGGTTATTGCGGCGAGAGCGCGCCAAGTTCCTGGGAAGCAGATGCTCTGATCGATACCCCACTCCAATTGCTGGCCTTACTGCCACAACAATAATTTCCACGTACAGAATCGGCGCATACGCTTGCGCATGACTGAAGTTTGATGGATTGAATGAATCAGCGGGCAATGCTGTCTGACGGTATATTGTGGACATCCTTGCCCATAAGGAAAAAAAATGGCAAATATCCCTCGACCCTCCTGGCTGCCACGCGCCATACGCTGGGCCGGCATCACAGTCGTCACTTTACTGGTGCTGGCACTCATCAGCTGGCTAGCGGTGCCACCTGTCGCCAAACATCTGGTAGAACAACAAATTGAAACCCAGATCGGCCGCAAGGCAACGGTCGGCAAGATCGCCTTCAACCCCTTCACCCTGACTCTGACGGCAGCCGATTTCACGCTCTACGAACAAGACAAAACCACAGCGGCATTCTCGGCAAAAACACTGCTGCTCAATACCTCATATGCTTCGTTGTTTCGACTGGCGCCGGTACTGAACGAAGCCAAACTGGTCAATCCCAATCTGCATATCGTGCGCACCAGCGCCGACGGCATCGGCCGCTACAACTTCTCAGATATCATAGACCGCATCCTGGCGAAGCCAAAGAGCGATAAACCGGCTCTATTTTCAGTATCGAATATCCAGCTCGAAAACGGCGTCGTCAAATTCGACGACAAAGTGACCAACAAGCTGGTCGATATACAAGCGCTCAACATCGGTCTGCCCTATATATCGAACTTCCCCAGCAAGATCGACACCTTCGTCCAGCCACATGTCTCGGCCAGGATCAACGGTACGCCGTTCGATCTGAAAGGGCGCAGCAAACCATTCGCCGGCAGCCTCGAAACCGCCCTGGCGATCGATATCGAGCAGCTTGATGTCGCCAGCTATGTGGCGTTTTCTCCGGTGGCGCTGCCACTGGCCATCCAGAGCACCAAACTATCGACCAAGCTCGATCTATCGTTCTTGCGTAGCAAGGACAAGCCCGAAGTATTGCTGTCGGGCGCGATCAAACTGGCCGACGTTGCCCTAGCCGACAAGAATGCGGCGCCGCTGCTCAAAGCGCAGGCGATCAACCTTCAGATTAACAAGCTCAATGTCCTCACCGGCAGCGCCGCACTCGATCACATCGAGATCCAGCAACCGGAAGTCTGGGTCAATCTGAACGCCAGCGGCAGCTTGAACTGGGCTGCTCTGAGCACTCCAGCCGCCAAGCAGGAAATTGTAAAGGATGCGCCGAAAAAAGCAGCGAACCCGCCACCGCAAATGACACTGGCCAAGCTCAGTATCCACGATGGTACGGTCAACTGGCTGGATGCAGCCAACGCCTCGCCGGCGCTGAACCTGCAGGTAAAAAACGTGGCGCTGAATGCGACCCAGCTGTCGCTGGCAGCTGACTCCAAACCTGCGACCGTGACACTTTCAAGCGGCACGGAAAACGATCAGCACATCCAGTTCATCGGCCAGATCACTCCTGCCAAAGGCATCGTCGCCGGCAAGGCCAGCATCAACGCCTTGTCGCTCGCGCAGTACCAGCCCTATGTCAACCGCTCCCTGGCTGCGGTGCTGTCCGGTCAGTTATCGCTCAATACCTTGCTCGCAATCGACGGCAGCCGCATCCAACTGCATCAACTAGGCATAGATGTAGATGATCTCAAAGTGGCGGCAAATGCCAGTGCCGGCGGCAGCATCGGCGCCAAGAAAATCAGGCTGGAAAATGCTAGCGTCGATACTGAAGCGCACACTTTTAATGCCAACGCATTGCGCCTGGCCGGGATACAGGGCGATGTGCGTCGCGACGCCCAGGGCAAACTCAATCTGCAACAATTCGTGGCCCCTGCAGGTGGTTCAAACAAGGCAGTCCCTAGCGCGCCCGCCAAGAAAGCCGGGCCGGAATGGGTCGCTACTCTGAATCAGTTTGCCGTCAGCGACAGCAGCCTTACTTATCTCGACAACGCTGTGAAACCAGCGGTCAATCTGCGTGCCGACGGCCTCAACCTGAGCGCCGACAATATCTCCAGCAAGCTCGACAAACCGATCAAGATGACGCTGCGCACCCAGCTCAATAAAACCGGCAAATTATCGGTCGACGGCAGCGTCGCAGCGCAAATGAAATCGATCGCTCTCGACCTCGATGCGCAAGATCTGCCGGTCGCCGCGTTGCAACCGTATTTCACCGATTACCTGAATGTGACGTTGACCTCCGGCCTGGCCAGTACCAAGGGCAAGTTGCTACTGACGCCGCCTAGCGGCCGCCAGCAACTCGCTACCAGTTATAACGGCAACCTGCGCCTGGCCAATTTCCGCGTGCTCGACAAGGAAAATTCAGCGGATTTCCTGAAGTGGAAACTACTCGATGTCAGCGGTATCAACGCCAATATCGGTGGCGCCCAGCAAAACGTCACTCTGGCAAAAATCGCCCTCAACGATTTCTATGCGCGCATCATTTTGTCGGAATCCGCCAAACTCAACCTGCAAGATATCGTGGTATCGAAGAATGCACCGGCAGGCGCGCCGACGCCCTCGCTGACCTCGGCTGAACCAGGCGCTGCGGCGCAAAAGACCACGAAAACGACCTCCGAAGGCACTACCACTGTGGCGCCGATCGCACCCGCCGCACCCAAGGCCAACGCACCGGTGATCAAGATCGGCCAGGTCGTCATCAAGGGCGGCAACATCAACTACACCGATAATTTCGTCAAACCGAACTACACCGCTAACATGACCGGCATGAACGGTACCGTCGGCGCGATCGCCTCCGACAAGCCGCAGCCGGCGCCGATAGACTTGAACGGCAAGATCGACAACGACGCGCCAGTGGCCATTTCCGGCTCCCTGAATCCCCTGTTCAAACCGATGTTCCTCGACATCAAGGCTAGCGCCAACGGTGTCGAACTTCCGCGTCTGACGCCCTATGCCGCCAAGTACGCCGGCTACGCCATCGAAAAGGGCAAGCTGTCGATGGATGTCAACTATCACATCGAAAACGACAAACTGGTAGCCCAGAACAGCGTCCGCATCGATCAGTTGACCTTCGGCGACAAGATCGACAGCCCAACCGCCACCAAACTGCCGGTGCTGTTGGCGGTTGCCTTGCTGAAGGACCGTAACGGCCAGATCAACATCAACCTGCCGATTTCCGGCACCTTGTCGGATCCGGAGTTTTCGATAGGCGGCATCATCGTCCGCATCTTCGTCAATCTGATCGTCAAAGCCGTCACCTCGCCATTCGCGCTGATCAGTTCGGCCTTCGGCGGCAGCGGCGGTGACGAGCTCGGCTACGCTGAATTCGCTCCCGGTTCAGCCACACTGACGGCGGCCACGCAAAGCAAGCTGGACACCTTGGCCAAGGCGTTGACCGACCGCCCGGCCCTGAAGCTGGACCTGATCGGCCGGGTCGATCCGAAAAGCGATACCGATGGCGTCCGTCAGCAAATCCTCAACCGCAAGCTGAAAGCGTTGAAACTCAAGGATTCGGCTAGCCAAAGCGAGGATGCGCAATCGGACGACGTGACCTTGACCGATGCCGATAAAGATAAATACATGGGGAAAGTGTATAGCTCGGAAAAATTCGACAAGCCGCGCAATGTCATCGGCCTGGCAAAATCGCTGCCGACCGCCGACATGGAAAAACTCATCGTCGCCAATACCACGGTAACCCAGGACGCCTTGAGCGCACTGGCAACCAGACGCGCCGAGGTGGTCCGCAAGTATCTGGAAACCAAGGGCCAGATCCCACTGGAGCGAATCTTCCTGATAGCGCCAAAACTGACTGCCGACGGCATCAAGGACAAGGGGCAGCCGAGCCGGGTCGATTTTGCCTTGAAATAAGAGGCTTTCATCCCGCTTTCAATTTAGGCAAGGCCCTGACAGGGAAGCCCCAAGTACGCTACAATGGTGATCTGCTTGGGGGCGACCTGGTTTCGACGTGGGTTACAAAGCAGCGCAGGGCATACCGAGGACCGACTACCTCGTAAATACAATCGGAATAGATCTAACTGCAAACGATAACTCGTACGCACTAGCCGCTTAATAACCGGTTAGCTCTACACCATCTCGTCCCTGGGGTGGGCTGGTAAAACAGCAGTAGAGTCATATACAGGGAATCGCTGTTGGTCGGGTTACTTGGCTAACAGTTAAATTTAGGTGACTCGCCTGAACGAAGCGTGTGCGTCCGCGTCGGCTGGGTTAAATCAAATGACAGCACTAAGTATGTAGAACTGTCTGTAGAGGACTTGCGGACGCGGGTTCGATTCCCGCCGCCTCCACCACCAATAACAAAGGTCATCCTTCAGGATGGCCTTTTTTATTGGTATTGATGCTTCGGAGATCGATCCCGTGTCCGGAACGGACGCGGGGCGAAGACAGGGTTTCGGCAAGCATGCTTGCTGCTGTCTGAGCGGTTTTGCGCATGCAGGCGCAAAACCCGGGAGATTCCCGCCGCCTCCACCACCAATACAAGAGGTCACCCGTCGGGGTGGCCTTTTGTATTGGTATTCGAACTCAAACCAGCACGATGGAGAGGCAACGGCTCGTGTCGGATTTGATGTGCCCTTGATGATTTTTCACGCGGCGTACCAGCAATTTCTGCATCAATTTGCAGGAAAGTAACAACACGAAACAATTCCCGATTATTCCGTATACAAACTTTCTGCGTGGACATAGAATCCTGTGCGTATGTTGCGGCCGTGTCTCTAGCCATTGAAAAATGGATGTGGGTTCGTTCAATTAATTCTGGGAGTCTTCTTGTGAAGCGTTATGCCGGTGTATTTGCATGCATTCTTGTCTATTCCATCGCCTTGGCTGGCACCCTGCTGCCGGTCAAGGAAAGCCGCGCCGATGCACTGGAAGATGTGCAAAACCGCCGCGCAATCCGCATCGCCGTGCCTAAAGATACGCCGCCTTTCGGCTCGGCAAATCAATACAAGGCGCTGGAAGGATTTGATGTATCAATCGCCAGAATGGTATCGCTGGAACTGGGCGTCAAGCTGGATATGGTGCCGCTGGCTAGCGGCGATCGCATCCCGGCCCTGTTGAACCGGCATGTCGACCTGGTAATTTCCAGCCTCGGTAAAAATCCGGAACGTCAAAAGCAGATCGATTTTTCACAGGCTTACGCGCCGTTTTATCTTGGGGTCTTCGGTGCTCCGAATCTTGATGTCAAGAATGCTGCGGGATTGGCTGGCAAGACGATCGCCGTACTCAAAGGCTCGATCGAAGATGGAGAGTTGAGCAAGATTGCACCGGCGTCGGCCAGCATCAAACGCTTCGACACCGAACCGGAGGCCGTCAAATCCTATTTGCAGGGTGAGTCCAAGTTGCTGGCGGCGGGCAATGTCTTGATTTCTGCCTTCACCAAGGAACAAGTGGAAACAACCCAGCTGAAAATAGTGCTGAAGGACTCTCCCTGTTTTATCGGTATTAACAAAAACGAAACTGCCTTGCTCAACAAGATCAACGCCATGTTGAGCCGCATCAAACAAAACGGCATGCTCAACGTCAATGCTCAACGTTGGTTCAAGGCGCCGTTGCCCGACAGCGTGTTGCGCAGCACCGAATAAGGCGACAGCGCTGCCCCGCATCGAATTAAAAAGGGATTCCATGGAATCCCTTTTTCTTTGCAGAATCAGTTTGCGCAAAACCCTGTTCCCCCAGTACCACGCAAGAGAGAGACGGCTTTTATATGCGCAATGTGCTGTAATGGGCGTAGATACTTTATATGCGATCATGCCCATTGCCACTGCCTCTAACAATGTTTATACGAATCTGACATTTCAATGAGCCAGCCAAAGGTTCAATCGGCTAAACCGGCCGCATCCCCTCCACCTCCCGTCAGCTTTCGGGAGGCATTTATGTTCTGGCTCAAACTAGGCTTTATCAGTTTCGGCGGGCCTGCCGGACAAATTTCCATCATGCATCAGGAACTGGTCGAGAATCGACGCTGGATTTCAGAGCGACGTTTTCTGCATGCTCTGAACTACTGCATGGTCTTGCCTGGCCCCGAGGCACAACAGCTTGCTACTTATATCGGCTGGCTGATGCATCGCTCATGGGGAGGTGTCGTGGCCGGCGCCTTGTTTGTGCTGCCTTCGTTGCTGATTCTGATTACCTTGTCCTGGATGTACATCGCCTTTGGCAATCTACCACTGGTCGCGGGCCTGTTCTATGGCATCAAACCGGCGGTGACAGCCATCGTGCTGCAAGCGGCACACAGGATCGGCTCGCGCGCACTGAAGAACAATACATTATGGGCGATTGCAGCGGCATCATTTGTCGCCATCTTCGCCTTGAACCTGCCCTTCCCTGCTATCGTCGCGACTGCAGCCCTGATCGGCTACATCGGCGGCCGGATCGCACCGGATCTGTTTAAGACCGGCGGCGCGCATAACAAGAAAGATCAATCGTTCGGACCGGCGCTGATCGACAACGACACGCCGACACCGGAGCATGCGCGATTTCGTTGGCGCAGTTTGTTACGCATAAGCGCCGTCTTCGGCTTATTGTGGTCGATCCCGATGGGCCTGCTGGCGATATTCTACGGCTGGCATAACACCTTGACGCAAATGAGCTGGTTCTTCACCAAAGCCGCCATGCTGACTTTTGGCGGCGCTTATGCCGTACTGCCGTATGTGTATCAAGGTGCGATCGAGCATTACGGCTGGTTGACGCCAACGCAAATGATCGACGGTCTGGCGCTAGGTGAAACCACGCCTGGGCCGTTGATCATGGTGGTCGCTTTTGTCGGCTTCGTGGGTGGCTATGTGAAAGCCATATTCGGACCGGACAGCCTGTTTTTTGCCGGCGCTGTCGCCGCTTCGCTGGTGACCTGGTTCACCTTCTTGCCGTCGTTCCTGTTTATCCTGGCGGGCGGCCCCTTGATCGAAGCCACCCATAGCGAGCTCCAATTTACCGCGCCTCTCACTGCGATCACCGCCGCCGTTGTGGGCGTGATCTTGAACCTGGCGGTGTTCTTCGGTTACCACGTACTCTGGCCGCACGGTTTTAAGGGTACCTTTGATTGGCTATCGGCGTTGATCGCATTGGGTGCGGCTATAGCGCTGTTCCGCTTCAGGTGGAACGTGATTCACGTCATTGCGGCGTGCGCCGTATCCGGTTTGATCCTGAAGATGTGGGTACTGTGAAATGAATCGCGCAACTTGTCGCGGCAGATGTGATAAGTTCAGCACACGATTTGGAATTTAAGCAGGAGAAAACATTATGCCAAGCGCCCGCCTGAATGGCGAAATCATCACCGACTGGGACAGCTTTCATACTGAATGCGCACAGGTATTCGGCTTCCCCGAGTTCTATGGCCGCAATATGAATGCCTGGATCGATTGCCTCAGCTATTTGCGCGATGAAGACGGCATGAGCAAGTTCCGGCTGCAGGAAAACGAGGTGCTGGACATCGAAGTATTGCACAGTGAAAAACTGCGTCAGCAAGCTGCTGAGATTATCGAAGAGCTGGAATTTTGCGTCACGGCCATCAATGAACGCTACGAAGACTATGGCGAAAAGCCGGCTCTGAAACTGACGCTGCGTTAAAGTCCGGCTTGATCTTCGCTGGTTTTGATAGACAGCATGAGCGCTGAGGTAGGACTATCGTGATGGACGAAGGTAGTAAATATCCCATTCCTCTTCTGCAAGAAATTCAAAGCCATTGCGTTGATAGAAACGATTGGCGTCACTTTCTCTCAAGGCCCCTACGCGCAACGGCAATGCCTGCTCATCCGCTTCTTTAAAAACTTGCGTTAGCACCGCTGCTCCGATCCCCTGCCCTTGGCTGCCAGGGCGAATATAGAGATGATCCAGCAGCAGCTGATCCTGAGCAGGTTTGACGACAACAAAACCGACCTTCTGCCCGTTGACTGCCACATGTCGTGTATGTGAGGCTGAAAAGCCGGAGCGAAACCGCTCTCGTGCCCGAACCGGATTAAAACGACCTATGCGTTCCAGGCTCTCGCGCATGGCAGCTATGCGCAATGCGACCAGCTCTTCGAAATCCGTTTCAACCGCTTGGATCAAAGCGACAAGCGGTGCGTTCGATACGGACATGTGTGCTTTCAGAGTTTTCTTTCAATTGATCGGGCAATTTTATCTGAATCCCCGAACTCACGGCTGACCGCTAGCATATCGACGCGTGCTGGAGTAGGCTAGATACGTTGCCATGTACGCCCTTTGGCCGTTCGCAGGTTACCACTATGGAAAAGACCGCATTTGTATTCGCCGGTGGCGGCAGTCTTGGCGCCATTGAAGCCGGCATGCTGCGAGAGCTGATTGCTTCCGGAGTACGTCCGGACTTCCTGGTCGGCGCCTCCGCCGGTGCGATCAATAGCGTGTTTTTTGCTTATCAACCGCATGCGGCCGGTACGATGCGCCTGGAATTCTTGTGGCGTGGCATCCGCCGCCAACAGATCCTGCCGTGGTCTATTCTTTCAGTGCTTGGCGCGGCCCGTGGCACGCATCTGGTCAGTCCGGCGAAATTGCGCGCCCTTCTTTATGAACATTTTGGCAGTCGTACGCTGGAGGACGCAGATCTTCCGGTACATGTTGTCGCCACTGAAATGAGCAGCGGCAACGAGATAGTTATTTCTTCCGGATCGGCAGTAGATGCTGTGCTGGCGAGCACGGCGATTCCGGGTGTTTTCCCACCCGTTTCGCTGGCAGGAAACATGTTGATTGACGGCGGCGTGGCCAACAATACGCCAATCTCTACTGCTATACGACTTGGCGCTACGCGCCTCATTGTGCTTACCACCGGCTTTAGCTGTGCCGACAGGCGACAGCCCAAAGGCGCTCTTGAGCATGCCATGAGTGCGCTCAATTTATTGGTAGCACGTCAGTTGGTATCAGATCTGGAACGATGGGCATCACACGCCGCGATAGCCGTGGTTGCGCCGCTGTGTCCGCTGGACGTCTCGCCATATGACTATAGTCAGTGCGGTTTGTTGATAGACCGCGCGGCAGCAGAAACCCGCCGTTGGCTGGACGCTGGCGGACTGAATAATCACGACATTCCCGGTGCGCTCAGACCCCATTCTCACACCGAGGCGGATTAAGAAACAAAGGTAGGAATGACAGTTGCGTAAATTTGTTTTCGTAAACCGTCCGCGCAAAGCAAAAACCCTCTGTACGAGAGTACAGAGGGTTTTTTAATAAAAGCCTGACGATGACCTACTTTCACACTGGTTGCAGCACTATCATCGGCGCAAAGTCGTTTCACGGTCC
>Ga0210409_10000750_pt1 | contig 48024 bp, 40 predicted proteins | sample IncBWH17MmetaG_FD_161649 | JGI IMG/M metagenome (GOLD analysis project Ga0210409, IMG submission 161649) | Forest soil microbial communities from Barre Woods Harvard Forest LTER site, Petersham, Massachusetts, United States - Inc-BW-H-17-M | ecosystem: Environmental > Terrestrial > Soil >... | reverse complement strand
GATCGAGCACGCCCGGAGCCAGCTTTTCGAGCGGGTTACGCTGCTTCGAAACGATCGGGCCTTTTCCATCGAGTGGCTCGCCAAGCGGATTGACCACGCGGCCAACCAGGGCCTCGCCTACAGGCACGGACATGATGGTATTCGTGCGCTTGACGACGTCGCCCTCTTTCAATTCCGAAGACTCACCGAGAAGCACGACGCCGACTTCTTCCTCTTCGAGGTTGAGCGCAATGCCGAAAATGTTTTTCGGAAAAGCGAGCATCTCACCAGCCATGACTTTTTCCAGGCCGTGGACGCGGGCAATGCCGTCACCGACGCTGATGATCACGCCGACTTCGTCGACCGAAACGGTTTGCTCGTAGTTTTCGATCTGCTCGCGCAGAATCTTGCTGATTTCGTCTGCCTTGATGTTCGCCATGCCTGCTCCTGACCGCTATTCCGCTATTCCGCCGCGAGACGCGCGCGCATTTCGTTCAAGCTGTTGCGCACCGAACCGTCGTAAATCGTGTCGCCCACGCGCACCACGGCGCCGCCCAGTAGCGCCGGATCCAGCGAATACTTTGCCTCGATTTTCTTGCCCGTAAGGCGCTCGAGCGTTTGCGCGAATTTCTTTTTCTGCGGAGCGCTCAGCTCGACGGCGGAAGAAATCTCCGCCTCGGCGATGCCTTGCCGCTGCCGGATGACATCCTGAAAAGCGGCCACGATTTCCGGCAGAATATGCGAGCGCTGATGATCCGAGATGACAAAAAGAAAATTGCGAATGATCTTGCCCGCACCGATGCGCGCCGCGATTTTTTCGATGACGCCATGCTTCGCCTCGCGCGGCACGCCCGGGCTCGTCAGAAAATTCCGCAGCTCGCTCGACACATCAAAAGCAGTTGCAAAATCGCCCAACTGTTTCAGGGCTGCATCGGCAGCGCCCTGAGCAAGCGCGACGTCCGCGAGCGCATTCGCGTATTGGAGGCTGGCGGACTTCAATTTGGCCTCCCTTCGAGGCTTTTCACGAATGTATCCACAAGCGATTCCTGCGCAGCGGGCGTAAGCTGTTTGGCAAGCAAGGTTTCGGCGCCGTCAACGGCAAGCGCTGCCGCCAGCGCCTTCAATTCCAGGCGCGCGGCACGTCCAGCAGCTTCAATTTCCGCTTGAGCTGCGACGCCAACTTTCTTCGCGTCGCTTTGCGCTAGCGCGCGGATGCGCTCTGCTTCCTCGGCAGTTTCGCGTTTTGCGGTCGTCTCGAGCGCGGCGATTTCCTGCTTCAGATTCGCCAGCTTCGCCTCTGCTTCACGAACCTGACGTTCCGCTTCTTCTCTCGCAGCGGTTGCTTTAGTGATCGCTGAACTGATCTTGTCCGCGTTGCCGCGGAACCACACAGGCAATTTCTTCGCAAAGAGCCAAATCAAAGCCGCGGCCACGATTGCGAAATTGATCCACTTGAAAATTTCGCTGGTCCGTTCCGTCGCCGAATTCCCGCCTTCTTCCGCCGCGTGCAGGCTCAACGCAGCGCAGAAAAAGAGAACAATCAAACTTGGGATAACGCGCAGCCGTCGGCTCTGGCCGATTCGCTTCTGCCTAATCGAGATTTGCCTCACCGGGCCTCCCTTGCCGAACCACCGGGACGGGGCGGCGATTGCAGAATGCGCCGGGCAATTTCAGCGGAAAGTTGTGCGACGGTAGCTTCGATTTCGCGGCGGGCCGCAGCGAGTTCCTGGGCGATGCGTTCTTTGCCAGCGGTAACTTGCGCGGTAGCCGTAGCGCGAGCCTCTTTAATCACCGCGGCGCGCTCATCGAGCACCTTTTTTCGCGCGGCTTCCTGCTCGGCGTAAACCTGGCCGCGGGCCTGCTTTAGGGCGTCCTGGTACTGCTTGATCTTCTCGATGGCAGCAGCCTGAGCCGCTTCCGCGGCCTTCTGGGCTCCCACGGTCCGAGCATCGCGCTCGGCCATGACCGCAAGCAGCGGCTTAAAGAAAATCGCCCGCAAGATGAAGTAAAAAAGGAGGATGATCAGGACTGTAGGCACAGCCTGAAGGAAGAGTTCTCCTAGTTGGCGAACAATTTCTTGCATTAAGTTGTGTAGCCTAAAACTCGCTTTGGGGCCACGGACCGGCCACCGGATTGGCAGCCGCGCCGCGCCCCCTACCCGGGAAGGGGCTATACGGTGGGCCTGTCGCTGCCTAATTGAACAGTATTTTATAACATTCGGTGCGGGTTTGCGTCAACGTGGCGCGGGACTGGCTGTTTCGCTAGGTTTGGCAGCGTTGTTCGGGGCGCCCCCGGCGTTTGCGACTGTGTAGACTTCATGAATGGCGGCCACGATCGCATCCGGCCGCTCAAACGGGATCATGTGAGTGCTATCGGGAACCATAATTCGCTCGCCCCGCGTCGAAAGATGGGATTCCTTCACTTGCAGATCATTGACCCAGACCTCATGGAAGTCGTCGAACTCCTTTTTTGGAAAACCAGCGGGCAGCTGTGAAGCGTCCGCCGATTTACCCGCCGTCAGCACGACCAAAGGTTTATCACCCAGATTGCCCGCTGCCCGGACCTCATTGGCGCTCTCCGCAAATGAGCCCATTTCTGAAGCGCTCGCATCAATAAATTTTGGCTGAAGCTGCAAGTAGAGCATCTCCTGCCCAAATTCCTTCGAAACACCGGGGGCTTCTCCTTGGTTGCGCTGGGAGAACCGCGCAACGCCAAACCAGATCAGCAGCGGCGCAAGCCTTTTCTGCCACTTGAGCTGTTCGATGTTTTTTTTCATGAACGCTTGAAGGGCTGGGGTCATGCGGTCATTTTGATCTTCGTGCGATGCATCCACCAAAACCATCCCCGCGACATCCTTTGGGTATTGCCCGTTGTAGACGCGCACGTTGTACCCGCCAAAAGAATGCCCAACCAAAATGTACGGCCCTTTTTCGTTCGCGGCTTCGAGCAGCGCGTGCAACTCTTTCACAATCTGAATGCTCGTGCGGGGTGCGGAGCTTGCACCGCTCCAACCGTAGCCCGCGCGATCGTAGGAACAGACGCGCGTGAATTTGGCAACTTCTGTTTGCACAGGATTCCATCCGACCGCGGGAACGCCCAGGCCGCTGTCCAGAACAACGGTGGGACTGCCTTGTCCCCGGCAATCGATGCTCAGAGTCAGATTGTCAAACGCAAGACCGAGAGAAACGGACTTGCCTTGTTGCGGAAATCTGCGCGCGTCCGTTCTGTTTCCGAGGGCTTGGTAACACGCGCCCACAGCTGAAGCCATGATGACGAGCACAAGCAGGCCAAGCAATCCCCGGCCGATCCAGCGCTTCACGCGCCCGGTGCGGCGCGGCGCAGTTGATGCAGTCTCGTTTTCCAAGGAGTTCTCCTCGCGTGAAACGTTTGATGCAATTTCGATAGGCGGATATTAGACTTCGCGGCGCAGGGCGTCAATGAGAGTAGGAGGCGGTGCGGAATTTGGGACCGGATGAGTGCCTAAATTAACCAATAAACAGTAAAGCGGCTTGCAGAGAGTGGCCTCATCCTCACGGACTTGGTGTCGCGGGGTTTGCAGGCACGGGGTCGTAGACGTACCGGATGTCGAGAGGCGTGTTCGATCGGCCCATCGTGAGGCGCACCGTTTCGAAAAGCTGTGTGCCATCGTAAGACAATTCAAACGTGCGGCTCATCTTGCCGCCGTGCGGACTTTTCTCGTCGGTGACGAGCCGGGGGCCATCCCAACGCGCCGCAATCTCTTGATAGCTGTCGTCCTTTGCGTCGGACTTCTGAATCTTGCGGCCATCCGTCAACAGGGCCAGCTTACGATTTTGGTCGTCGGTAAGGTCGATTTCCGGATTCTTCGGATCTTTTTGCGTAAGCGTCAGGGAGTTCGCGGGCGAGATCGCGTTCTGCGTGCGCAGGCGTTCCTCGTCGCTCTCTCCGCCTCGGTTCCCGCCATATCCGCCGTGGCCACCGATAGGAAATCCGCCGATGCTCACGCCGCTGCCGCTTCTCGATCCACTCCCTCTGCTTGCGTTCGCATCCTGCATTTTCTTACGAGGATCGTCGCTCTCGTCTTGGTTGAGCTTCCATTGACCAAGGATGGAAGTTCGGGTTTCGGCTTTCGGCTGCGGATTTGGTTGGTTGACCGTCGAAGAGGGCGAAGCCTGCGGCTGTGCGGCCGGCAACGGTCCAGCAGGCGCTTGTGCGCAAAGAGAATCAGAAATGATGAGTGCAGCCACAACCAGAATTGCAAAAGCCAGAAAAATAGATGAGATTTGAGACTTCATGTCGGCCCCTTGCCAATATCCATAATTCCCGCTTCGAGAGAGGAAAGTTCCGCTGTCCTTCTGAGGATCAGTGTTTTCATTTGCGCGAAAAAAAAGCACATATAAGACCGCCTCAGCCAAGAGGGAGCCGATGGTTAAGATCAAGGATGCCAGGCAAAAGGGCAAGGGCGCCGAGTTCGCGGAAACGCGCAGCACGTTTGCGGTACTCAAATGTTCCCGACGGCAGAATCGCCATGAAGGGAACATGCGCATCGCGAGCCGCCAGCGCGTCATCAATGTTATCGCCGACGTAGAGCGCCGTGCGAGGATCGCGCCGGCCAAGAATTTTCAGCAGGCCATCAGGATGTGGTTTTTTCCGCTTGACGTCGTCCATGGTGATGACCCTTCGAAAATGCCGCGCGGCGGGCCAGCGGTCAAACGTATAAGAAAACTCCTGCCGCGTACGGCCGGTAAAAAGATTCAGCTCGAAACGCCGCGCCCAGCGCTCGATCTGCCGCGGCGTGACCACCAGCTTTTCCTTGCGGACATTGCCAGTTTTGCCGTTTTTTCCCCAATAAAATTGCTGAAACGCCGCGCGAGCTTGCTCATAGGTCGTGGGCCGCCCCAGAGCGGTGGCCCAATTTGACACCATGTTCCAATCATCGTTGTTACCAGGTTTGCTTTTCCATTTGTGCAGCTCGGCCCATGTAACTCGTTTACCGGTGATGAAACGCATCGTTTCAAGCCCGGAAAGCCAATAAGAGCGGCGAACGTCCACCAGCACGCCGTCGACATCAAAGATTAGAATTTGTGGCACAGTAGGAAGTGTCTTGCGGCCGCGCGTCAATGGCGTGGCTCGCCGGATGAATGGAGCTGGCACGGCACCTCGTTAAAATATTGAATCGAACTTTTCGTTCAAAATGCTTGTGCTCGGACACACAAAGTGTCGCCGCTCTGCACCTCACGGTCAACCCACCAGTGTTTTCCTTCACGTCAACAGCGAAGATCGGAAAGCCCCGGCGAAGGAATCTTCGTGGACTCTTTGCCCCGTGGTTGGGGGGAAGTGGCGCTAATCATTCACTGCACTATTTCAGCGATGCCGCGGTATCGACAGTATTCCGAGCCTCCATCCGGCGCGCCACGTAAATCTCTAGGAGTTGGTCCAGTTCCTGTGGCCGAATCGGTTTGCTGAGATAGCCATCCATTCCGCCCGCCATGCATTTCTCTCGATCCCCTTTCATGGCGTGCGCCGTCAAAGCGACCACGGGCTGGTGGAGTCCGCTGCCTTTCTCTTTTTCTCGAATTACGGCTGTCGCTTCGAGCCCATCCATCTCGGGCATCTGGACATCCATCAGCACAAGGTCAAAACTTCCCTTTTCCAACGCCTGCAGCGCCTCCAAACCGGTTCCTGCCACGACCACCCGGTGTCCTCTCTTCTCCAGTAGACGTACCACCAAGCGCTGGTTGACCAGATTGTCTTCCGCGAGCAGTACGTTTCATGTGTTTGTGGGTTTTGAGCTATTTGCGGCCTTGCCTGCTGGCAGCTAAACATCAAGACGAGCAAGATCCCGACGTCAGCGAAACCGGTTCGATATACACGCTGAATGGTTATCCCTTCGTTTATGGACACGTCTTCCTCCCCCAGCAAAGGCGTGCACCTCTGGTACCGAATCTCGACACGTTTTTGGGAGACAACTCGCTTACTTTCAATACGTTAGTCAGTAGCGAACCAGCGAGGCAGTTCCTGAATTGAGCCTTCAACACCGACCTGTGCCATAGTGACGCAAGTTGATCGCAGAACCCTGCCAGCGCTTGCCTCTGCCACTACCTTGCGAGGCAGTCCGCCTCGTCGAACTCCGGTATGATTGCTGGAGCCAGAACGGCCTTGCTACAATCACGCCCGCAAACGCCGCGGCTCAGAAAGAGGAATGAATGGCTGGATTTGCCGGTGTCGATTTCATCGATTTTGATTCGCAGCTGAACGACGAAGAAAAACTCGTTCGGCAAACAGCGCGGCAATTCGTCGACAACGAAATTATTCCCATCATCGAAAAACACAGCCGTGAGGGAACGTTTCCGAAGCACCTCGTTCCGCAACTCGGAGAACTGGGATTTTTCGGGGCGAATTTGCAGGGGTACGGTTGTGTGGGCATGTCTAACGTCGCTTACGGCCTTGTGACGCAAGAGTTGGAGCGCGGAGATTCCGGGTTGCGCAGTTTCGTCTCGGTGCAAAGCGCGCTGGTGATGTATCCCATTCACGCGTATGGAAGCGACAAGCAAAAAGAAAAGTGGTTGCCGCTGCTGCAGCAAGGGACGGCCATCGGCTGTTTTGGCTTGACGGAACCGCAGTTTGGCTCGAATCCCGGCGGAATGCTCACGCGTGCTGTGAAAAAAGGCGGCAACTACATACTAAATGGCGAGAAGATGTGGATCACCAGCGGTTCGATTGCAGACGTCGCGGTGGTCTGGGCCAAGTGTGAGGATGAAAAGATCCGCGGGTTCCTAGTGGAAAAGGGCACGCCGGGATTCAAGGCGTGGGATGTGCACGGAAAATGGTCGTTGCGGGCGTCAGTGACCTCTGGGTTAGCGTTCACCGACTGCGAAATTCCAGAAGAAAACCTGCTGCCGAACGTAGTCGGCTTGAAAGGCCCTCTGGGTTGCCTGAATCAGGCGCGCTATGGAATTGGATGGGGAGCGCTCGGCGCGGCAATGGCTTGTTACGACACAGCCTTGCAGTACGCAAAAACGCGGAAGCAGTTTGCTAACAAGCCGATTGCTTCGCACCAGCTTGTGCAGGAGAAGCTGGCTTGGATGATTACGGAAATTGTGAAGGGGCAATTGCTGGCGCTGCACGTGGGGCGATTGAAAGACAAAGGCAAAGTTGATTTCTCGCACATCTCAATGCTGAAGATGAACAACGTGGCTATCGCACTGGAGACAGCGCGGAAGGCGCGCGATATTCTCGGAGCCAACGGCATCGTCGATGATTACTGCATCATGCGACACATGAACAATCTCGAGAGCGTTTATACATACGAGGGCACGAACGACATCCACAAGCTGATCATCGGTGAGAAGATTACCGGAATTTCCGCGTTCATGTAATTGGAATAAGAAACGGGCTGGAGCCTGTCCCACTCCAGCCAACTAATCTTACCGGACGTTGAATCTTGTATGCTGTAGAAGCGCAGTTTGCGGCTTGCCATGCTGATTGACACCGACTCAGCCGCAACGGGCACGACGTGTCGTGCCACCATAGGAGACAGCTTCATGAAGGTATCTGCATTCGCCGGCCGCCGTTCTTTCCTTCGAGCTATCGCATGTTTCCTGGTCTTTTTTACCTCCCTGGCCGGGATGACCCAAGCGCAAGGAAAGGCCGTGCCAGAGCCGAAACAGAAGATTCGGGCGATCACTGCGTTTGTGCTTTTGGACCGCACGCAGTACCAGCAGCAAATTGCGGATGCGATGAAGATGCTGAACCGGGCGCGCACGATCTTTGAGTCGCGCGGCTTTGAGGTACAAACGATTCGCATTGCCACGCAGCCCTTCCCGGAATACACAAAAGGGCTGACAGACGCGCAAGCGCTAGCGTTCTTCAAGGATTACGACGCGCTCGCGGTGAAGGACGGATTTGACGCCGCGATCGGGCCGGCGATGTTGACCGCCACGGATTCTCCGGCGCAAGCAGACCTGCTCGCGGATATCCTGCTCAACACGAAAAAGCTGAACGGCAGCGTGTTAGTGGGCGCCGACGATGGTGTGCGCTGGCCAGCGGTGGGCGCTGCGGCCCGCGTAATGAAACGGCTCGAAGACACCGAGCACAGCCAAGGCAATTTTCGATTTGCGGCCATCGCCATGGTTCCCCCGCTGACTCCGTTTTTCCCCGGCGCCTATCACACCGGGTTCGGCCACCAGTTCGCAATTGCATTCGAGTCGGCCAACATAGTCGCGGCGGCGTTCAAGGACGCGCCGGATCTCGCAACGGCGAGGCGCCGCTTGATCGATGCTCTGGGTAAAGTGGCGTTTGAGGCGGAAGCGCAAGCGGGGCGGATCGATTCGGAAACCGGATGGTCTTACATGGGAATCGACCTATCGCCTGCTCCCTTGAAGGATGTTTCGATCGGCGCAGCCATCGAAAATCTAACGACCCTGCCCATTGGCTCCAGCGGAACGCTTACGGCAGCGGCGACTATCACTTCAGCGATAAGGGAAATCCAGGTAAAGCAAACCGGCTACTCAGGGCTGATGCTGCCAATCCTCGAGGATTCGCGGCTCGCGCAGCGCTGGAGCGAAGGGCGTATTTCCATCGACTCTCTGCTGAGCTACAGCGCGGTGTGCGGCACGGGTCTTGATACCGTGCCTCTCCCGGGAGATATCAGCGCAGAGCAACTCTCGCTCATCATCGGCGACATGGCCAGCCTGGCCGTGAAGTGGCATAAGCCGCTCTCGGCGCGCTTGTTTCCCGTGCAGGGCAAAGGACCGGGCGACAAGACGGAGTTGGACAGTCAGTTCCTCGTGAACGCAACGATCCAGCCGCTTGGCAAACCGTGATCCTGGCGGACCTTCGTGGCGGTAAGAGCTGGCAGTCCAGAGCACGTATGTGCCTCAGATTGTTAGTGCGTATGGCCCCCTCGTTTTTCTGTAAACACGGATTCTAAAGAATTTGAAATCCTTTGTTTTGCTGCACTTTTGCAAGTGTTGATTCTAAACGATTTGGCGAAGAGGGGATTTTGGGGCGAGTGATCGGCCCAGATGGGCGAGGGCAGCGACAGTTTTGGGTTCGACCTCACCTTGGGCGATCGCGGCGAAGAGGCGTCCGAGTGCGGAACAGAGGTCGCCAGCAGGCACGTGCTCTCCGGAAAGATAGCGGGCGATTTCCTCGCCTACTTTCTCTCCAGCGAAGATCTTGGCTCCTCCGCGAGCATGGAAGGTGCAGAGATATGGATGGCCGTGCCGGCGTGGAATGCGGCAGCGGCGGCCATCGACAAACGTGAAAGAACACAAGGACGCGCGGTCCCGCGAGTGATTTGCAGACATAGAAGTCTCCAGAAAGAAAGATTTGGGATTTAGGGAGAATCTCGCGAAAGCGAGGCGCACTGCTGAACAAAGAAAATGTATCTTAGTGAGTATTGCGGTGTCAATAAGAATCAGGAGAAGTTTTGCCGGTGGGTTAATGGTGGACGCAGGTTATGCTTACTTCACTCGTGGTAGATCCCAGTTCGCGGCGATGGAGCAATTCAAAGTCAAAACCCGCAGCCGAAGGGTGCGGCACCTCACGACTCTGCGCCACCCGTCCTAAAAAAACGTAAGCTATTTTCCCGGTCATCATTCTCAAAAAGCGGGAGCGGACTCCCGCACTCCAAATTAGGACAGCACCGATTTTTCCGGTGGAATGATTTTGCTGAGGAATTTTCTTCCACAGGCATGCACAAATTTCCACAGACTTTTCGTGAGATAACACTTGCCAACATTTCTCACTGCTCTTAGTATGCGCAGCAGATTGATCGGGAAGAAAAACTTCGCGAGTCAATTCAGGGATGGCAGCAAAGATAAAACTGAGCTGGCGTTACCTGAGTTGAATTGAGAAGTAAAACTTCGCGAGTCAATTCTGAAATGGCGGCACGGGTAAAACCGAGCTGGCGTTGACTGAATTGAATTGAGAAGAAAAGCTCCGCGATTCAGACAGAGGAACTGGTGAGGGTAACACCAAGCTAACTTCCGATGGGTGGACTGGGGAGTTCGCTTCGCGGCTGAGTTCATGGCGGCGCGGGTCAAACCGGGCAGTTATTGAACGGAGGCGGAAGCGGAAAGCTTTGCGGCGCACTCAAAGATGCGGCAAGGGTCAAACCAAGCCGTGATCATGAGTGGAACCAAGAAGCAAAGCTTCGCGACTTAATTTAGGCAGGACGGCCAGGGTAAAACCGAACCGATTTTGACTAGGTTGATCGGGAAGCGGAAACTTTGCGACTCAATCGAAAAGGGGGCGACACGGTTACACCGAGTCGCCCTCGATTTTTTTAGTGCGCGTTGCAGGCAGTACACGCACCTTATCCATTCGCGTTAATTTCCGTATGCAATTCGGAGCTGCCGCACCTTCTACTTAGACGGCAAGCCGCATAGCGGAAAATCTCTCTTCCGACCAAAACCCACGATGGGAATCGAAAAAAACCGCGTCGCCAGCGGTGCAGGCTGGCGACGCGGCGGATGGAGCTAAGTTCCTGTTGTTCGGCTGCGCGGCGTTTTTGCGCCGCGCTACCGGCTGTGGTTACCGACGAACCCTGAGACTGATTGCTGTTGTGTGGCTCAGAGAACCCGAAACGCCAGTGATGGTCACGGTTCTTGTTCCGGTCGTCGCGGTGCTGCTGGCCGTCAACGTCAGGGTGCTTGTGCCGGTGGCCGGGTTCGGGCTGAACGCAGCGGTAACGCCGCTCCCCAGGCCGCTGGCTGACAGGGTGACACTGCCTGCAAAGCCGTTAGTCGGATGGATCGTGATCGTCGTTGTTCCATGCGATGACCGAGTAATGGTCAAGCTGGTCGGCGATGCGGATAGTGTGAAATTGCCCGCGGCTACTCCGGTGACCGTCAGAGTGACTGTGGCGTTTTGCGTAATGCTTCCGCCCGTGCCGGTGACGGTGATGGTGTACGTGCCGGTGGCCGTCGTCGCAGCCACAGCGATGCTCATGGTCGAAGTGCCGGAGCCCGGCGCGGCGATGGATGCGGGACTGAAGCTCACAGTCACACCTGTCGGCTGGCCTGACGCAGTCAAGGCAATGGCCGAGTTAAAGCCGCCAGAGACGGTAGTCGTGATCGTAGATGAGCCATTTCCACCTTGGACTACCGAGACCGAAGCGGGCGAAGCAGAAATGGTGAAGTTAGGAGTCGTCGAGGTGGGAGCCAAGGCATTAATCAAACCGGTTCCGTTCGGACTACCCCAGCCGGTCACCAGATCATAACCAGTCACCGCCGAAAAGCTGCCCGAAGTGCCACTCGTGATGTCGTGGAATTCCGAGCCATAAGCGGAGGTCACGCTCTGCGAATAAATCGTCGGGTTGATAAAACCGATAGTCGGTTCGCCATTGGCAGCCAACTGCTGGTTGACCAGCGCAATGTACCCGGCCCACATGGGCGCCGCGAAGCTGGTTCCTCCATAATTGTTTGCCGTGCAGGTGGTTTGGTCGGCGCAAACATAAAACGTAAAGTTCGCGTTTGCCGAAACGTCCGGGCCGTTGCGCAAGGTCGTCGAACCCTTGTTGCTGGAATTGATCACGCCCGCGATCGACTGCCACGACGGGATGGCGATGGAGTCCGGTGAGATGCCGCCGCCGCTGTCCACCCATGCGGTTTCTGACTTCCAAGCGCCGCCTGCGCTTGCGGTTACCAAGTCCGTGCCGCCGACAGAAACAACATACGCATTGTCCGCCGGCCAAGCCTCGTTGCTTTTCGACCATGTGGAAGAGTCACCGGAAGCCGCAAAGAAGTTCTGGCCTTGCGCCGCCATCTTCTGGAAATAGGGGTTGAGCGTGGTGGGATCCGCGGGTGTCCAGCCCCACGAACAGCCAATCGTGGTGGGGAGCGGGTTGTGCGTCGTCATGGCGCTAATAATTGCCGTATCGGTGGATCCGATGTACATGACAAGACTTGCCAGCCCCGGAGCCATGCCGATCGCCTGGGTCATGTCGAGCGTCTGTTCGGTGTCATCGCAGCTCCCGCCGGCTCTCGAATCCACGCAAGACGTGCTGGTTCCATCCGTCGAAAGCAGCGTGATCGGAACAGTGTTGGTTTGACCTACGTTGTTGAAGTAAGTGGTCAAGTCGGCCAAGTCGGTGCCCACATACTCCAGCAGTCCGAGATTCTGCCCGGCGCCCGTGAGGGCCGTTCCCCCGTAGTAGGCCGCGCGCATGTCGCTGCCCAAAAAGGAAGCCGACGGGCCGGAGCCGGTGGTGGCGTGGGACACTACAGCGTTCGCATCAATGCCATGGGCCTTCGCGTAGTCGCTCTTCTTGACGAACATGGGATGCGGGATCGAAAAGTTGTCCAAGCCCGAGATGTGCCACAGCTGGAATGGCAGATCCACCATGGGCTCCCGGTCTGGAGCATAGAAAGTGCGGCTTTCGGTAGGATGTTGGTAGAGACCTATGCTTACGTGGAAGGCAGTCTCGATGTTTTCCACCGAGCCTTCGAGCTGCACGTCCATGCCGTCGCGAGATCCGCCGACGACGGCGAGTCCGTTCGTTTTCGCGTAACGAATGACGGCGTCATAGTCTTCCTGTGTGGGACCAAACTTGGCGGTAAATTCCTGTACCGCGAGGAAGTGCCGGTAGGAAGGGCTTGACGGATCGTACAGCTCTTGCAAGAAGCCTTCCAACTCCGCCTGATTGCGCAGAGAGAGGACGACGTCGATTCGCATGGACTGTCCTGCCGGGAGCCGGCCGACGAACTTTGCCTGCCCATTTAGGTTCGCTCCGCGCACATGACGCGTCATCAGCGATTGCGCCTGCGCTCCGCTCTCCACCACGAAGAGCAAGATCGCTGCGCACAACACCACGTATAGTAGGAAGCGTCGAAACTCCACTCCATACTTTTTTCCTGATTGGTTCATCGGTTGGCTCCTATGATTCTCAAGATCGTGGAAACTCCTTTTGGGAGCGGGGGTTGCAACGGTACTTGCTTGAAACAGGACTTCCAAGTTAGACCCCGGTTGTGCGCATGGTACCCTTCTGCCGTGCGGGACGCAACGAATTTGCCAGCGCGGAAATCCCTGCAAGATCAGCGCAGAGTCGCGCGCGGCGGAGAGTGACCGTTATGGAAGACCTATCTAAATACAATTCTCCGGTGGGGAAGTTGTTCGCGCGACCAAGCGCGGCCGAGGACTGGGAGAAGTACAGCCTTAGCGAGGAGCAAGTGGAATTTTTCCGTGAAAACGGATACCTGAAGGGCGTTCGTATTCTGACGGATGAGCAAGTGGAAGCTTTGCGCGAGGAATTGGAGCAGCTGATGGATCCAGCCCACGCGGGTCGGGAACTGTTTCATGAATATCATTCAAACGAGTCGACGGATCCAGACCGCACTGTGTTTCACGCGCTAGGTGCGTGGCGCGTCATGCCAGGCTTTCACGATCTGCTGTGGAACCCGGCGTTCCTCGTACCGGCATCGCAGTTGCTCGATGGTCCGGTGCGCTTTTGGCACGATCAGCTTTTCTGCAAGCCGGCGCGGCACGGAGGAGTGGTGGCTTGGCACCAGGATTATTCGTACTGGACGAGAACGACGCCGCTAGCTCATCTGACCTGCTGGATCGGGCTGGACGATTCCACACGCGAGAACGGCTGCCTCAATTACGTGCCCGGAAGCCACAAATGGCCGGACTTGCCGAAGCCGGTGCTAACGGGGGAGATGGACGGAATCCGCAGCAGCCTGCCGCCTGACTTGAAAGACAAGTTCGCGCCGGTGGCGATTGAGCTGAAAAAGGGTGAGAGCGCGTTTCATCACGCACGGACGATGCACGGCTCGGGCGCGAACGATACGCCGAAGCCGCGACGCGCTACCGTTATCAACGTATTTCGCGACGGCGTAATGTCGAATGCGGATGAACCGCTACTCGCTGGCGTTCCCGTAATTCCCCGCGGGAGCAAGATGGACGGACAGTTCTTTCCATTGTTATTCGAGCCGGACGCCATGCATAGCAAGTCAGTATAATCGGAGAAACCCCGAGCGAGCCCGCGCAGATAAAACAAAGAGAGATTTTTCTAGGCGCGGTCGGTCATCGCAATAGTTGACCGCTCACCTGTTGACTCTTTCCGCGCCCTCAACGACTATAAGCTCCAATTTGACCTATCATTGGCGCTCGCGGGAGAGCGCTCTTCTATGGAAGAACAACTTAGCCTGGAATTCCTACGCGTGGTGGAAAACGGCGCGGTTGCCGCTGCACGCACCATGGGCTTTGGCGACCGGCACAAGGCCGACGAAGTCGCCGTCGAAGCGATGCGTAAGACGATGGATGCCGTGCAGATGGACGGCACGATTGTCATCGGCGAGGGCGAACGCGACGAAGCGCCGATGCTGTATATTGGCGAAAAAGTGGGGCTGGCAACGCACGCGCCCAAGGCGCTTTTTCCCGAGGTCGATATTGCCGTCGATCCGCTGGAAGGCACCAACCTGTGCGCCACGGGCGCAGGTAATGCGATTGTGGTGCTGGCAGCGAGCGAGCGCGGCGGTTTGCTCCATGCGCCAGATTTGTACATGGAAAAAATCGTTGTGGGGCCGTCGTGCAAGGGCGCGGTCGATCTGGATGCTCCCGTTACCGATAATTTGAAATCGATCGCCAAGCGGCTGGACCGCGACGTGGAAGATCTCGTAATCATCGTGCTGGATAGGCCGCGGCACGAAAAGCTCATCGCAGAGATTCGCAGAGCGGGGGCGCGGATACGATTGATCGGAGACGGCGACCTGTCGGCGGGGATTTCCGCGGCGGTAGTTGGCACGGGAGTGCATGCGGTGATGGGCATCGGCGGTGCGCCGGAAGGTGTGCTGACCGCGGCGGCTCTGCGCTGCTTGAACGGGCAGATCCTGGCCCGCCTGGTGATTGGCAAACCAGAAGATCAAATACGGCTCGAAAAAATGGGCGTGAAGGATCCCAAGAGAATTTACGACACGGAGGATCTGGCACCAGGCAAGAAAATGATTTTCGCGTGTACCGGCGTTACGGACGGCAACCTTCTGAAGGGTGTGCGTTTTTTTGGGGAAGGCGTGCGAACTTCATCGATGATTCTGACTTTGGACGACCGGCAAGTGCGCTTCGTGGATTCCGTTCACCTCGAGAAGCGGCCGGATATAAAGGTGCGCTTCAACTAATCCCAGTGGCAGGGCAAGCCCGCCCCCACAGGGTCTGGCCAGGCCGGGCGTTCCCGGGTCCGACCACTCGGGAATGATTCGCACTTTTTGGCGCAACAGCCAGCGCAACTCTACCTGCCCGTGAAAAACGCCGCCTGCTCACAAGAACAGGAACGCTTAGAGCACATCCGGGCGGCTTTCGTGCTGCCGTTAGCCGCATATCTGCCAGACTAAAGATAGGGCGAACTGTGCCCACTTGGGAGAGGCAGTCTATGGCACAAGGATCCACTTCGGGCAATTCGTCGTCGTCCAAGTCTCTCATGTGGATGATGATCGCCCTGTTTGCAGGCCTCGCGGTTCTGCTGGCAGGCGGTTTGTTTGTGGCCAGCCGGGTCATCCGCTCGATGGGACTCACGGCCGCAAACGCCATGAACACAGTGCGAACTCCTGGGGGGAGTCTCCGGTTGGAGAAAGAAGGGGAAATGGGCGCAGGCTTACCGGTCTACCCACGGTCTTCGCTTGTGGTACCGGACGATAGCGCGGCCGCAACAGCCGTCAAACAAGCGCGAAATGGCATCGAGACGTCAACGTATCACACGACCGACACTCGGGATTTTGTGGATGAGTGGTACGGCAAACACTTGAGCCCTGAATTCACGCGCCGCGATGCGGGCGATAAGCCGGTACCGGCAATTTTCAGCGATGTGCGCGTCTCCGATAACGACATCGCCTTCGTAGCCGAACGCGAGCAAACGGTTGGCATCGTGGCGCTCTCGCTCGACTCCGGCGGCACAAAAATTTCTCTCATTCGATTTAGCAAATCCTCGCCAGCCCCCGCGGAAGCACCGAATCCGGCACAGCCGGCTCCCGCGCAGCCGCCCGCAACACCGTAGCGGAAACTCCTCGCTCCTTCGTTCCTGCTCTTTGGTCTAATTTGCAGGTTTACTGCTGGCTTTTTGTGAGCGCTAGAAAAACGCCGTCGTCAACGGCAACGGAACGCATGAAAAGAGTCGCCGTCGTCCCACCCGCAAGCGCAACATGATCGGCGTTGCCACTGATAGCGGGGCCTGCTGGCTTGGTGATTCCAGTTCCCGAGCCGTCGCCCGGTTGCAGCGAAATACGCGTTGTCTTCGGTGTGCAATTCGTCGCGCCAAGACAAGTGTCGCGCACGAAAACCTGACGGTAACCGCTGTTGCTCGCGCTTGCCGCGGACTTGCTCGTTGCAGCGGATGCTGGGGTTGCCTGACTCGGCGTTACCGCCAAGAACGCGACGAACCGTCCCGAAGCGCTGAGGGACGGCAGGATGCCTTCCGTTCCGAGCAGAGTTCCGTTGGGATCCGTGGAAATAAGTTGTGTCGAAGGAGTGCAGGAAGCGCTTACTCCGAAGCAGGTGTCGCGGAGATACACCTGGCGGCCCGTGCCCGGCCCAGTGCTAGTGCCCGTTTCCGTGACAAGATTGGCAGCCGCGGAACTGAACGCCACGTATCGCCCGTCGGAACTCATGGAAGGTGAGTGGCTGTCGTCACTCGGAGCGGTGCCATCCAGCGCGGAAGAAATGAGAATCGTGCGCGGCTGGCAGGACGGATCCGCCCCTTGGCAGGTATCGCGTGCGAAAATCTGTGCGTGGCCGTTCTGCAAAGCCGCATACGCCACATAACGGCTATCGAGGCTGACCGCAGGAGTTTCCTCTTCCACCATCGCGGCGTTCGCGCTGGCGTTATTCCCTCCCGCTCCGGTGATCGTGAATGGTAACGCGTTGCTTGCACCACCTCCTCCAAAACCAGTGCAGTTGACCTGGCACGGTGGTGAAGGGAGCCCTGGCGCAGGGGGATTGGAGACGGTCACACTCGCTGTTCCTGCGGTGGCCAACTGTGCAACAGGCACCGTCACTTGGATTTGCGTGGCAGTGATGCTCGACGGCGTAAGAGTTGTCTGCGATGTTGTGTTCCAATTTACCTGGGAACTGTTAGCGGGAGCCGTTCCAGAAATAAAATTAGTGCCAGCGATGGTTAGTGTCACTGCCGCACTGCCAGCCGCAGCGGTGTTAGGAGTGATGCTGGTAATCGTGGGAACGGGATTGGGAGGAGGAAAAACTTCGAAAGCTACGGGATTGGAAAGCCCATTCGTGCCGGTTCCGGAGTGCGGCTGCACGGTCTGGACGAACTCGGTTCCCGGCTTTGCGATCATCGCGGCAGGGACCACAGCGGTCACTGAAACAATGGTTCCCGTATCATTCGCCGGGGCGCATGTGTTCGCCGCTGTAGTCGTCACGATGCATGTTTTGAGCTTTTGTTGATTAAAGGTGACGACGGTTTGCAGCACGAAGCCGCTGCCCGTCAACGTGATCGTCAAATCCGATCCTCCGGCGGTCACGTTGGAAGGCGAAACAAACTGGAGGAACGCGCCGGTGTTGGATTGAAAGGTGTTTCCGTAATCATTGCAACCTGTGGCGGCGAAAAACGCCGCAAACGCGACAGCCATGGCTGTCCAAGACCGCTTCATCGAGACTCCTTCGTAGTCACTGGTTACCCCGACTCGGTCGGGATCAACCTGACTGGACAAACGGCGGGGAACTCCCCGGTGCCAGTGTGCTTTTCGGATGAGATGCGCAAATCGCGCGGCGCGTTGACCCCACCAGCCCACCCTGGGGGTCACGCAAACCCTGCCCGGCCCGTTTGGCGCCCCTACAAAGCGGCCAGCCATCTACTGACAGGTCCGGTCAACGCTATACCATTAACATTCTCCTCGAAGAAAGGTCAATGAGCAATTCTTGACCCTAGCGGGCGACCCGTTGTCCTGCCAACTCTCTCATTATCAGTGAGTCGCGGAGGAATTGCCAACGCCTTGAGCGGCGAGCGAGGCGCGCACAAGCTCCAGAATGTGGGTGCGGCACTCCGCATCTTGAACTGTCAGCGCAGCGGCAGCCCGGTAGCACGCCAGGGCCTGCTCCTTGCGGCTTAGTTTCGCGTAGAGATCCCCCCGGGCAAGTTGAAACAGCGGATTGGAGGGATATTTCTCGACTAGCGGGCCGATGACGGCGAGCGCTTTTGCATACTGCTGATCGTAGCGGTGCAGATCCAGCGCCAGATAAAAACGCGCTGCGGCAGGCGTGAGCACGCCTTCGGCTATATCGTGTTCCAGTTGGCGGATACCCTCGTGCTTGTTGCCGCCAGGAATGCCCATGAAGAAGCCCAACATCTTCGCGATGGCACTGAGCGTGTCCGCATAGTAATTGTAGAGGCCCAGCCCGAACTCGGCATCGACGAGTTCGGGGTCCAGCTGAATAGCGCGGAGAAAATGCTCACGAGCGTGGACGCCAGCGCGAGCAGCAGCACGATTCTCGCCGCGAAGCCCGTAGAGCCGCGCGGCGAACGCATCCCCCATACCTGCATAGAATTGCATTCCCGCGGTTTCGTGATTTTTGAGCTGGACAAGTGCAATCGACGAAGCCTTTGCGGCCAGATCAAGATAGCGCTGATCGGCAGCAAGTTTTGGCCGGTGCCGTGCGTCGGTCATTCCGTATTTGAATTCCGCCGACGTGCAAAAGATTTTCCACCACAGAGCTTCGGCTTCGAGCAAATAGCCCAGCGGGTGGTCGGGTTGCTCTCTCTGCAGGCGCTGCGCATCCGTGACCGCATCATCCGTTTCGAAAGAGTAGATTTTGTCGATGACGGCGGAAGCTCCGCGCGGCAACTCCAGCTGTTGTGTGCGTGCCACGGCTGCGAAAGGCGCAGCCAATGCCAATGTGCAGACCAATCCACAGAGAAGTATCGCGCCCCCTGAAAGGGCACGTAGTAGCTTCATGCCAGCACCTGGAGAATCTCCGCGAAAGCTCCGCTAAATCTTTGCCGCGCGGGCGAGCCACGCGTCCGAAGAGTTTAAGCTGTCCTGCGGCAGTTGAAAACCGAAATGCCTTCGGTCGTGCAGAATAAGATTAGAACATCCTCACAAATTGCCCGTTAGCTGCAACGCGACGCATTTGCTATTCTCGGCGGCGTGCTGACCACGCCCGACAACGGTGCTCCCGGCAAGACCGGAGGTATTCCGGCAGAGCAGCCGTCTGGCCTCGAGCGCGGCCTGGGTCTGAAAGAGGCCGTCGCGCTCAACATGATCGAAATTGTGGGCATTGGCCCGTTTGTCGTCACGTCGCTGGTGATCAAAGCGATGGGCGGGCCGCAGGCTTTGATCGCGTGGATTGCGGGAGCTGCCCTGGCCACGCTCGATGCCTTCGTCTGGTCCGAGCTTGGCGCGGCCATGCCGCGCGCTGGCGGAACGTACGTTTTCCTTCGGGAAGCGTACGGGCCGGGACGCTGGGGCCGCTTGATGTCTTTCCTGTTTGTCTGGCAGACATTTGTCCAGGCGCCGCTTTCCATCGCATCCGCCTCGATCGGATTTGCTCGCTATGCCGGATATCTCCACCCACTCTCCACGCTCGAGGCTAAAGCCGTCTCCGGAGGACTGGTTCTTTTCCTCGTGGTTCTGCTCTACCGACGCATCACCACTATCGGAAAGATCTCCGTTCTTCTGTGGATTGGCGTGGTTGGCACTCTTCTCTGGCTGATCTGGGGAGGCGCGAGCCATTTCAACGCAAAAATGGCGTTCGATTTTCCACCCGGCGCGTTTTCGCTTTCCTGGGTGTGGTTCGCTGGCCTGGGGTCCGCGATGGTCAACACCGTTTACAGCTACTGGGGCTACTACAACATCTGCCATCTGGGCGGGGAAATCCGCGATCCGGAACGTAATATTCCCCGCGGGATTTTTCTTTCCATTCTCGGCATCACGGTGCTGTACCTGGCTATGCAGATCAGCATTCTGGGAGTCGTTCCATGGCGCGAAGCCCAGAACTCCAAATTTATCGTCAGCACCTTCGTCGAGAAACTGTACGGTCATCACGCCGCGCAAGCGGCCACATGGATGGTCTTGTGGGTCGCGCTCGCCTCAGTGTTCTCGGTTTTGCTGGGATATTCGCGGGTGCCTTACTCTGCCGCGCTGGATGGAAATTTCTTCCCTGTATTCGGCCGCCTGCACCCTACCAAGCATTTCCCGTACGTCTCGCTGCTGGCTCTCGGCGGACTCGCCTTTCTTTTCAGCGTGACTCTAAAACTTGAAACGGCTATCGCCGGCATCTTAGCCATGCGCCTGTTGGTACAGTTTATCGGCCAGGCGGTAGGAGTGATATTGTTGCGGCGCCGCTGGGGATCGGCGCGATTGCCATTCAAGATGTGGCTTTATCCCTTGCCCGCGGTGCTGACCATGCTCGGCTGGGCGTGGCTCTTCTGGCAGACCGGCACGGCGAGAAAATGGGGAATCGCCGAGATTGCGTTGGGAACGCTCGCATTTCTTATCTGGGCCCGTAAAATGCGACAATGGCCGTTTGCAAAAGTTGACGATGTGCCCGTTTAAAAGATAAGTGACCCGGAGGCTGCGTGAATCGACTCTTCCTTAGAGGCGTTGGATCAACACTTTTCGGTGCTGTGCTGGCATCTTTTTCCGCTAAGCCTGCGTCGTCGCAATTTCCCCCTGCTCCAGGAACAGGCCCTGGTCTCCCGGAAACCGTCGAAGCCATCGACAGCACCCGAATCACCACGCGCATCCTCTATATCACCGCGCATCCCGACGATGAATCCGCCGCTCTGCTCACCTATCTCGCGCGAGGTCTCCATGCGGATGTCGCGCTTCTCACGCTCACTCGCGGCGAAGGAGGGCAAAACGATCTCGGACCTGAGCAGGCGCCACAACTTGGATTAATCCGCACGCAGGAACTTCTCGCCGCCTCGCGAGGGTACGGCATAAAACTCTTTTTTGGAAGTGCACCTGATTTCGGATTCTCCAAAACGCCCGAGGAAACGGAAAAAATCTGGGGCGATGCAGTCCTCGGAGAAATGGTGCGCGTAATCCGCACCTATCGCCCCAACGTCGTCATCAACGGCTGGGGCGGCGTGCATGGCGGCCACGGGCACCATCAAACATCGGGTCTGTGGACGCCGCGCGCTGTGGCACTTGCCGCCGATGCTAAATCTTTTCCAGAGCAAATCTCCAAGGATGGATTGGCTCCCTGGGGAAGCTCCTCGAATCCAGTGCAGATTCTGGACACTGAGCGCGGTGGGGCAAGCGGTGCTTCGTCAAATGGTTATACTCTCCCCGTTGACGAAATCTCGCCGCTTTGGGGCAAGCCCTGGCGCGAAATCGCGCTCGACGCTTTTTCCAATCACCGCTCGCAGGGCATCACCGGTTTTGTCAATTCACCCTTTCTCCGCCGCCCGCTCGTGCTCGTTCGCGAAGACGGAAGCAAACTCGACCCCGCGAGCTTGGCCAGGCCGCTCCATGATCTCGCTAGCGGCTCGGTACCTGAGGCACGGTTCCGGCATGCTATGAACGAAGCGGAATCGTCCATCGCTAAGGCGCGGGCTGCGTCACTCTCTCTCAATTGGTCCCAAGCTGCAGAAGACTTGGCCAGTGCCGCAATGCAAATCGATGCCATCTCCCCCGCCAACGAGGGCGCGCCGTCTTCGCCGCTCTCCTTTGAACTTGCGCGAACACACAAACGTATCGACCGCGCGTTAACTCGAGTGTTGGCCGTCGAGGTGCGCGCGGAAGCCGACCGCGACACTCTTGTCGTCGGAGAATCGTTCGGCGTGTCAGCCCAGGCCATTTGCCGCAAAGATGCAGGTTGCGAACTCGGCGCGGTGAAGTTGAATCTTCCTCCAACTTTCAAAGAGACCAAACGAGAAGGCGATGCCGCAAAGGGCTATCAGTTCACAGTCGATGTTACGCAGGCTGCTCCCAAGTTGACGGCTTGGGAAAAATTGCAACCCGAGCCACCGCCCTTGGTGACCGTGCAGCAGGAAGTGTCGATCGGCAGCTACAAGTTCGCTGTCACGGTTCCCGTTTCACACATCGCACCGAGTTCCACTCGCGTGGACCGCGTCCCATTACGCATAATGCCGGCGTACACGCTGAAGGTAGAACCCAAGCAGGCGCTCGAAGTGCTTGGAAAACCAGGAGTACCTTTCGATGTGTTGTTGCGGGTCCATTCCTACGCGACTCAGGCAAGCAAGGTATCCGTCGGACTTGATCCGCCCGACGGCTTTACGGCAAGCGCGCCGGTGGAGCTCGCCTTCGATGGCGCCGGAGAAAAGTTCGCGAAAGTCACCGTGACTCCGCCGAACCAACTGGCCGCAGGAAAATACACGATCACGGCCTATGCCAAACGCGACGACGAGAAATTCTCCACTTCCATCGAGCCGTTACCTTCGCTGCCCACTCAATTCTGGAGCGAACCCGCGCAATGCGTCGTATATGCCCTCGATCTGAACGTGCCGAAGAACCTGCGTGTCGGGTACATTACGGCAGAAAGCGAACCCATCCCGGAAGCGCTGCGCACGCTGGGACTCCAAGTCGAAATGCTGGATGCGCAAGCACTGGCATTCGGCGATCTGTCAAGATTCAATGCCATCGTGGTTGGTGTGCGCGCGTACGAACTCCGTCCTGAGCTTCCTGGCGCAAATCAGCGGCTTCTCCAGTACGTCGCAAACGGCGGCACACTCGTCGTGCAATACAACCGGGACTTCGCCTGGAACAAAGAACAATACGCTCCTTATCCTGCAAAAATCCTGAATGGGCCGGCAGGCCAGCTCCCCCGCATAACCGACGAGGATTCTCCTGTCAAATTTCTGAAGCCAGACGATCCACTTCTGAATCGCCCGAACAAAATTACGCAGGACGACTTCAAGGGCTGGGTCCAAGAGCGAGGCCTCTACTACTGGACTCAATTTGATCCAAAATACACCGCTATACTGTCGATGAACGATCCCGGCGAGCCGGACCTCAATGGCGGGCTGGTCTACGCGCGCTATGGCAAAGGCATGTACATCTACACGGGTATCGCGTTCTTCCGCCAAATTCCCGAAGGTGTCCCGGGGGCCTACCGGCTCTTCGTAAATCTGCTCAGTGCTACGCAAGCGAACTGAGCCTGACACGACTTTAGCGTTTCCGTGCTTCCGCGGGGCCGAGCCCGCCCCAGTACATCAACTGGACACATCGCTTCCGCGCGCAAACCAGCGTGCTATCCTCTTCAACCGGGGGTCGAAGACGCATGAAAGGTTATTTTCCCACTCATTTTGCCGGCCGCGGGGCTGTCTCGCTGTTTCTGGGAGCGGTTTTTTTTCTGGCCTGCGCCTCACCAGCAGCGGCGCAGAAGAAAAAGAAAACCGATACGCCAGCCGCAGACAGCATGCCCTCCATACCCATGGGCGACGAGCAGCAGGTTGACTACACGATTTCTGAAATGCTGGGTGCCTGGCAGCTCGGCGACATCGAAAAGATGCACAAAGACTACGCCGACGACGTCTCCATCGTCAGCGGCAACTGGGAGCCGCCCATTTTCACCTGGAAGAACTATCTCGCCGTCTACCAGGCGCAGCACGCCCGCATGCAACAGGTGCGCATGGATAGGACCAACACCTATATCAAGCTCAATGGCAATATCGCCTGGGCCTGTTATCAGTGGGATTTCTCAGCCGTTGTGGACGGACAGCCTTCGGCAGCTCGGGGGCAAACTACCCTGATCTTTGAAAAGAGGAATAACCACTGGGTGATCGTGCACAACCACAGTTCGCTGGCCTCAACAGTTCAGCCCGCCGCACCGGCGAACACACCGCAAACACCGCCGAGCAGCCCTTCGACGCGCTAGAGAAGAGGACTGCCGCACCAGTTCACATCAGCGGGCTAAATGTTTTTCAGCCCGTTGTACAGCCACAGACAGGCAAGAACCAGAAGGAGCGCCCCTGAAGCAATGCCGCTGGTCATGAGCGGACGCGAAAGTGCGTTGATCTTCGCGATGATCTCCCTTTGTTCTCGCGCCATGTGCTCCTGTGCGGCGTCGAGAAAGATTTGATCATCTTCATGGCTGGCAAGAAGGCTCCGCCGAATCAACAACAACATGAATATGGCGGTGACGATGCTCCATGCAATCAGAACATAGAAGATAGGCCCGGTAGTTAGGGTTTCCATGGTGACCTCCCACTGGAACTGACGCGGTCTTTTTTGCGTGTGCAAGGAAGGAGGAGACCGCGTTCTGACGGCGAGTATAGCACCAACCATTTGAAATTCAACTAATTGCCATAAGACAAATGAATACTTGCAACCCGCGTGTTTGCAGTGGCTTGCACAAGTACCGAGTGACCGGTCGCTCTAGTATCTTTCCTTCTTTAACTCGAGAATTCGCGCTAAAACGGATGGCCCCTTCGTTGACAAACCGGGAAGCGGCGGGCACAATGAAAAAGCCTCGTTGGAACTGTAATCCCGGCTGTGTCGGGGTTTCACCCACAACACTCGTGCCCGAGTGGCGGAACTGGCAGACGCGCTAGCTTCAGGAGCTAGTGATCGCAAGGTCGTGGAGGTTCGAGTCCTCTCTCGGGCACCATCAAAACAATAGTATTTCGGCTGATTCCCAAACTCATTCCGATTTAAGCGCCCGGATTGGATCCAGAAGCGCCGCCCTTCTCGAGGGGATCAGCGCAAAGACCAGATTCATGAACATCGCAAATCCGACGACGAGTTCCGCGCTTGTCCAATCAAAGAAAAACGGAAGGTCCGCTTGCTGCGCAATGCTTTGGGTGCCGCGCCAGCCAGCCACCAGCCCAGCCAAACAACCCAAAACGCTAATCACTGCGGCTTCGAATAAAAATTGAAAGAAGATGTCCGATTTCGTCGCTCCCAGCGCCCTGCGTATCCCAATTTCTCCGACTCTTTCCCCCACGGCAATCCAGCAAATCGCCAGAATGCCCAGGCCCGAAACGGCCAGTCCGCTCAATCCCACCCAGCGCACAAGAAACGTCAGGCGATTGGAAGAAGCGATCTCCGTGTCGATCAGTGCTTTTTGGTTCTGAATCTGAAAGTCCTCCGGCAAATTCCCGGGAGCGTGATGCCTCCTGCTAAGAACCTTGTGGATCGCTTCCGTCGTTTCGTCCATCTTGTCCCATCTTGTCACCGCGAAAAGAATTGAGCTGAAATAATCGACATTCGCCAGACGGCGCATGGCCGTGCTCAACGGAACGTAAACCTGATTGTCTTCGTTTGTCGCGTCCAACCCCTGGCCCCGCTCCTCCAACACGCCAATCACTTCGAATGGCACTCGATTGATGAAAATTCGTTTGCCAACCGGCGATTCGCTCCCAAAAAGATCGCGCCGCACTGTCGAGCCAAGCACCGCCACGCGCGCCGACGTCCTCATTTCTGGCATCTCATAGAACTCGCCTTCGGTCGTTCGCCAGTGCCGGATGCGAGCGTAGTCGGGTTCAGTTCCCATCACTATGCAATTGCTTTTCGAAAGGTCGCCGGCCTTCACCAGAAAGGATGTGGTTATTGTCGCGGAGGATTTTTCGATCTCCGGAATCTCGCGCAAAATCTCGGCATAATCCGCAGCCACCAGGGTGGTCACAATCGTTCCCGTCTTCGCGCGCCCGCCTACGTTGCGGCTCAACTGCGGCGTAACGACCAGCACATTTGTCCCAAACCGTTGAATCCGGTTTAGGACTTTCATTCTCCCTTCGGCAGCGTAGTTGATTGCGGAAATCACCCCGCCGACTCCGAGCAGGGCGCTCAAAAGGATAAGACCGGAACGCAAACGGAATCGCCAGATCAACCGGAGCGATCCAGTCATCAAAAGTAGTGCTTTGCGCATGGATTTTCCGGAAGCCTAGTTCGAGCTGCCGTCAGGATCGCAAGGCCTTCACAGGATCCACCTGCGTAGCTCTCCATGCCGGATAGATTCCGAAAACCAGACCAAGTCCAACGGAAAGTCCCGCCGTCCATTCCAAAGCTTGTAACGCAAAAATCGGCGGCAGGTGCTGGATGCGCGCAACCAGATTCGTCCCGCCTAGGCCAAGCGCAATCCCGACCAGCCCTCCGAAACTCGATATCAGCGCCGCCTCTAAAATAAACTGCAGCAAAATGTCCTGCCGGCTGGCGCCGACGGATCGCCGCAGGCCAATCTCTTTCCTTCTCTCGGACACGCTGATGAGCATCAAGCTCATAATCACCGCTCCGCCGATAAACATGGCGATCGTCGCAATTCCCTTCAGGATCGTCGAGAGTGTGGAACCCATCTGCGTCACTTGCGCCATCACTGCTTGCGGACTTGTAAGCGTAAAATCGTCAAGCGCAGAGGCCGCAATGTGGTGACGTTGCCTCAGCAGCGCTGTAATCTTCGCCACCGCGGCATCGCTCTTCTCCGGTTCTCGCACTTGCGCGATCAGCATCGTCAAGAAATCTCGATTGAACAAGCGTTTTGCCGCTGTGGTCACCGGAATCAGAATGAGGTTGTCGAGACTTCCTCCGCCGGGTCCTGCGCCTCGAGCCGCCAACAAGCCCTTCACCTGAAACGGCACATCTCCAATTCGAATGGTCTTCCCAATAGCATCACCTTCGGGAAAAAGAACCGGCAACACGTCCGAACCTAGGATCGCCACCCGCGCAAGCGATTGCATGTCTTCCTCGCTTATGAAATTCCCCTGCGCAAGTTCATCTCCCCGCAAATAAAGCCAGTTCGCGGATACGCCAAAAATCGCCGGGCTCACGTTCTTGTCTTTGTATTTCACATCTATATCGAACGCGTTCTGCAGCAGAGCGACTTGTTTCACTTCGGGAATCGCCGCCGCGATGGCTGCCGCGTCCTCGAACTTCAACGTCGGCGGAACATTCGTCAGCGACACCATCCCTCGCGTCTTTCCAGCGCCGGGACGAATAATTACCGTGTCAAATGTCCCGATCATGTTTTTAAAGCGCTTCATCGTCTCGCGCTTGGTGTTCTCGCCCACGGAATCCAGTATCGTCAACGAACAAATCCCGATCATCACCCCGGCCATCATGAAAAATGTCCGTAGCCGGTTCCGTGACATGCTGCGGCAAGCAATTCCTATTCCCGACGTGATTCGCATGATCTGTTCTCCAAGGCGCCGCCAAGGTCACTCGGTCGCAAGCACGGCTACCTTTCGATCCGACGCAAGCACTCCATCCTTAAACAAAATCTCGCGTTCCGCGTACGCCGCCACCGCATCGTCGTGCGTCACCAGAATGACAGTCCGCCCCTCTCGATGCAGTTGACGCAATATCGCCATCACTTCCGCGCCCGCCGCCGAATCCAGATTCCCCGTTGGCTCATCCGCAAGGATAAGCGGTGGATCATTGATCAACGCCCGCGCAATCGCCACGCGTTGCTGCTCGCCACCGGAAAGTTCTGTCCCATAGTGATGAGCACGTTCGCCAAGCCCCACGCGCTCCAGCGCCGCCATCGCCCGCTTGTGATCGACGCGCCCCGGCCCGTAAATCATCGGAATCTCCACGTTTTCCAGAGCCGTCGTTCGCGGCATCAGATTGAACGACTGAAACACAAATCCAATCTTCCACGCACGCACATGCGAAAGCTGCTTGTCGGAATACCCAGACAATTCCTCTCCATTCAGCCGGTAAGTTCCCGACGTGGGTTTGTCGAGACATCCCACGATGTTCAGCACCGAAGATTTTCCCGATCCCGAGGGCCCGCGAATGGTCACAAACTCTCCTCCCTCGATAAGAAAACTAATATCCTTCAACGCCTCGACTGGCGTCCCATCACCTCTCCGGTACGTCTTTCCGAGATGCATCACCTCAATCATGGTTTTTCGCCTTTTTTCTTTGTATCCACTGCGCGATTGATCACAACTTGGTCGCTCGCGCTCAAACCCTTCTTAATCTCCGTGAATCCCGCGTCCCGCGTCCCAATGGTTATGGCTCTCTTCTCCTGCTTTCCATCTCGCAATAGAAAAACATAGCGTTCCTCACCGTCGCGCTGAATCACTCCACTTGGCACGACCAGCGCCTTCCTCTCCGCCGTCTTGATCGCGATGTTCGCTGTCATATCGGGCTTGAGCAGCCGTCCGTCTTTCTGTATCGCCGCCATCACCGGATAATTCACCACCCCGGAAATGATCGTCGCAACGGGATCGATCCGCTTTACAATCGCCGGCATCTCCCGCGCTGGATATGCCTCCACGGTAAAATCCACTGTGTCGCCGGGCCGCACATTGGCGATATCTGTCTCATCCACCATCGCCACCAATTCCAGCGCGTTGTCCTCAATGATCGTCACGAACGTTGGCGCTGCGAACGAAGCCGCCACAGTTTCTCCCTCCTGCGTGGAAACCGAAGCCACCGTTCCCGAAATCGGCGCTCGGATCACCGCGTACGACAAATCAATTTCCGCCGCCGCCAAATCGCTCTTCGATTTCTCCAGCTTTGCCTGCGCACTCTTCAATTGCCATTCCAGATCCTCCTTCTGCTGCGCCGGCAAAACTCCCTCCGCGAACAATTGTTGCCCGCGGTTCAAGTCCCTCTGTGCTTTCCCGACGCCCACTTCGTCCATCGCCGCCTGCGTGCGCGCCTGCTCCACGCGCGCCTGCAACGGGCGTGGATCGATCTCCGCGATGATGTCGCCCTTCTGAATGTGCGAGCCGACCGTCACGTTCAACTTCTGCACAATCCCCGACACTTGCGAGCCAACACGCACTTCCGCGCCAGTTCTCAACCGCACAGTTCCGCTGGTGGTCACGGTCGAGTCGATCTCTCGCATTTCCGGAGAAATGGTGGAGGCAGCCGCGACATTCCCATCCTCGCGCGGCTGCTTCTGGATGAAATATGCGGCCACCGCGCCTCCGACAATCACGATCGCGACGATCAGAGCGAGCACGCGCCACACGCGTTTCCTCGAGGCACCAGCTTCTCCGCCGCTTACTGTTCCCGCCAACGGAATCGCCTCGTCCATGCTCATCACTTCTTATCGAACACAATGATCATCGGCTCTTTGCCGGCACGCGCCGACTCCAAAAACAGTATTTTTCCGTCGTCTGACAAATGGCGCGTCTCTGTTCGAACTACTTTCGTCCCCGCTACCGCGCCCTCCGACTCCCAAGTCGTCACCAATTTATTTCCCGACCAATGGCTGCTCGTTTCACTCTTTTCCCCCATCGGTGAGTCGTTCGGAACAGCCGCGCCCGTCAAGTCGTACTGCGTCTCATGCGTTTGCTTTTGCCCATTGAACACCGTGGTGTCCGTAACGCTCAACACTTTCGCCGTCTGCGTTATCCTCGAAGTGTATTCAGCGCTGGCCATCATTCCGATGTTCTTGCTCTTGCCTGCATTGAACATCCATGTCCCCGAAAAGTCCGGCGGAGTCGCAGACGCCGCGGCAAACGCAACCGCGAGAAAAAGAAAAGCAATCCTTCGAATCATTTTTGTTTTCTCCCTTTCGATCAAATCGTTGCAGCGAGCTGAGAACTCAGCTGAGAAGCGCTCTGAGCACCACCATTTCTTGTCTCAGCCACGTTCTTTAGGGAGTGTGAAGTCTGTACCGAGGTATAGAGTCAAGCAGATTTTTTACGAGGACGAGAAACCGGGCCACTGTCGTTCCGCGCGTTCTTCCCGGTCTGCCCTGCCCCAGGGCGCGCCATCAAGGAAGCCGGGCATACCATTGCTTTCTCCGCCCCCGGCTGTTCAAGCACAACGGCAAGCGGCTTCTTCAACACTTTAAGAAACTCGATCTTCTGGTTGATCAGCTCCAGCCGTTCCCGCGCGATTCGAAACGCCTTTTCCCACTCCTTCGATTTCGTCTGCGGACTCCCCGCAAACGATTTCGCGGATTCGTGAATCTCTAAAAGCTCCTTGATCTCTTTCAGCGAAAAGCCTAGCTGTTGCGAGTCCTTTATAAATCTAACTCGCTCGAGGTCCGCCTCTTCGAACGTGCGGTACCCCGCCGCCGTCCTCACCGGTTTTCGCAGCAGCTTCTCCCGCTCGTAAAACCGGATCGTCTGGACACTGACCCCCGCTTTCGCCGATAGCTCCCCGATGCGCATGCCACTATTGTGAACCCTATACCCAGGTATAGGGTCAAGTCTTGCACCTCACAACTCGGCGGTGCCCCTCATCTACTCCGCGCGCAGCATCGATACGGGCTCGATTCGAACCGCCTGCATCACCGGCCGAAGCGCCGCCAGCAGCGCTCCCACAAGAATCGCCAGCGACGGAAGGGCGAGCATCTGCAAATCCGTCGCCTTCACCTGGTAAAAGAGCGATTCTACATATCGCACCGATAGCATCCCCATTCCCACGCCCGCAACGGCTCCAACGGCCACCATTGCAAACACTTCCGCAGTCACCAATCGAGCGACGCCGCCTGCTTGTGCGCCTACCGCCATGCGAATCCCAATTTCGCGGCGGCGTTGCAGCACGGAATAGTGCAGCACGCCATACAACCCGACGCCCGCAAGCAATAGCGCCACAATCGCGAAGAAAAGAGCCAGGGTCGCCAGCAACCGCTCACGCACAGTGTGTGACTGATTGATCTCGAGTTGCGTGCGAATGCGGCTCACGCGAAACTCCGGCCGCGCTCGCGGCACTTCCTGTCGCAGGACAGACGCCAGCGCAGGCGGGTTCAATCCGGAAGTGCGCACCAACAAAATTCCCGCTCCTCTTTTTCGCGAAGCGCCGTTGTCGTCCACCGCATGAAAGGGAACATACAGCTGCGGCAAAATCGGCTCGCGCAAATTCCGGTAACGAACGTCTTTAACGTAGCCTACGATTTCGTAGCGCAAACGCTTGCCCTCGTCTAACGACAGATCGAAGGTCTTTCCCACTGGATCAACTCCATCAAAATACGTCCTCGCGAACGTTTCGTTCACGAGCGCCGCGCCGGGATGCGTATCACCTGGCCGAAAGTCTCTGCCATCTATCAGCCGAATTTTCATCGCGTCCAGCCAGCCGGGCGAAACAGCGCGCATGTAGGACAGCACCCCATTGGGCGGAGCACCGTTGACGGAAATAAAATTGTTCCAGCCGCTGCCGCCGAGCAGAGGCGAATCGGCCAGGGCGACCACTTCCACCCCTTGCATGCTCCGCACATGGTCTGCGACCTGTTCCCAAAACTCGACTGGCTGCGGATTCTCAGCGACGATGTCGACCACGAGAAGCCGATCCGCCAAAAATCCGGTAGGCTGATGCGACAATCGTTGAAACGTGGTGACGAATAGCCCCGCCACAAAAAGCACGAGAAAACAGAACGCCACCTGCACGGCGATCAGCACATGCATCAAGCGTCGCTTCGAATGCGGATCTTCTCCACCCTTCAATGCGCTAACCGGATTGACAGCCGAAGCGCGCAGCGCAGGTGCCAACCCAAAAAGCAAAGTCACGCCGAGCGAGATTGCCAAGCCGAAACCCAGGACCCGCCAGTCCGAGGGCAGGATCAGCCGCGCTGGATTGTCCGGCGGATTAATCATGCTCACGACGAACGGCCCCGACCACCACGCGAACAATCCACCGATTGCCGCCGCCAGCAAGGCTAGCCACGCGCTTTGCACCAGCACCAACTGAACCAGCCGCCACCGCCCGCCGCCGATCGAAACACGCACGGCCATTTCGCGCGCCCGCGCAGAAGCTTGCGCCGTCATCAGATTGGCGACGTTCGCGCATGCGATGAGCAATACCAATGCCACCAGCACGCCGAGAATCGCGAGCGGCCTCCGCGTCTCGGACTGAAGCTCCGATACGCCGGTTGCCGCCGGCTCGAGCAAAACCTTCTGGTTCAAAAAATTATCGATATCCTTTTTCCGCATTCCCGCAAATCCCCAAGCGCGTTCCTTTTCAAACGCCAGGGAAGTCGCCTCTAGTTTCTGGCGCATGGGTTCGAGCGCAACGCCCTCTTTCACCACTGCCAAGGTCCGGTGCCACGTCGAGTCTTTGCGGGTGACGGCAGGGTTCATCATCGCCGGCACGAAAATATCAACCATCGTCCCGGGTTCCGTTCCGGTAAAAGGCGCTTCCACCACGCCCGCTATCTCGTAAATCTCATTGCCCATTCGAAAAGTCTTCCCTATCACCTTCGGGTCCTGCCCAAAGCGATGCGACCAATAATCGTGCGACAGCACCACGTACGGATGCCCGCCCGCTTTCTCATCATCGTTTTCGGTGAACAGCCGCCCCAGAGTCGGCCGCAACCCTAGTGTTGGAAACATCCAGCCGGAAACGTACTGCAGGTATGCCTTTTCAATCTCCTCGTCTAATCTGTAACTCAGATCTACCGGCTCGGCATAAGAAACCGCAAACAATTCGGCTTGATCTTTCACCGCCGCGCGCATCAGCTCAAAATCCGGATAAGCCCAGCCATCGAATGTCTGAGGCTTACCCTCAGGCCCAATTCCCTGGCGTGACAAATCATAAAGTTTCTCCGGATTCGCCACCGGCAAAGGCCGCAGCAGAATTGCGTCAATCAATCGGAACGCGGAAGTGCAAGCTCCGATCGCAAGCGCGAGTGAAAGAATTGCCGCGAGAGAAGTGACCTTCGTCTTCTTGAGCTGGCGCAGGCCGAACACCGCATCCGAGCGCAGTGATTCCAGCCACGTCACGAGCCTCACGTCGCGGCTGCCTTCGCGGTGCCGCAGCATCGACCCCAACGCCTTTCGCGCCTCAACAGCATCGCGCCCCTGCGCGATCGCCTCTGCAATGTGCGTCTCGAGTTCCTCGTCAATCTCTCGATTCAAACGGTCCCCGCGCAAAACATTGGCTATCCGCGACCACACCGACATAGCAACCCCCCCTGCAAAGTCCGCTCTATCGCTGAAAAAAGTCTACTCGGCTCGCAACATCGAAGCCGGGTCGATTCGCACTGCGTGCATCACCGGCCGCAGCGCCGCTAGTAAGGCCACAACTAAAATGGCCAATGACGGAAACGCCAGCACGGTCAGGTCCGTGGCCTTCACTTGGAAAAAAAACGCCTCGATATAACGCACCGAGGCCATACCAAGCGCCACTCCTGCCACCGCTCCAACGAGTACCATCGTGAAAACTTCCACAGTCACAAGGCGCACCACGCCGCCGGCCTGTGCGCCTACCGCCATCCGAATTCCAATTTCCCGCCGCCGCTGCAGCACGGAATAGTGCAAGACGCCGTACAGCCCGACTCCCGCCAATAACAGCGCCACAATCGCGAAGAACAGTGCCAGAGTCGCCAGCAATCGCTCGCGCACCGCGTGAGCCATATTGATTTCCACTTGCGCGCGCACGCGGTTCACGCGAAATTCCGGCCGCGCCGCCGGTACCTCCTGCCGCAGCAAAGACGCTAACGTCAGCGGGTTCGCTAGAGCGGTTCGCACGACAAAAGTTCCGCGATTCTTCGGCTGCAAAGCCCCCGCCGCATCCACCGCGTGAAACGGAACATACGCCGTTGGCCGAATCGGCAGCCGCATGTTGTCCCGCGATCGAGCATCGCGAACGTAACCCACAATCTGAAAGCCGACGCGCGTCCCCGTCCGGCCGTCCACAGTTTCAAACGTCTTCCCGACAGGATCCTCTCCATCGAAAAATTGGTTTGCAAAAGCCTGGTTGACGATCGCCACGGGCGGATAGGTCTCCTCCACGCGAAAGTCTCTGCCGTCAATAAACGGAATTTTCATCGTGTCGATCCAGCCCGGCGAAACGCTCAGAAAATCAGAGAACACTTCGTTGGCAGGCCCTCCGTGGGTCGAAATAAAATCCACCCAGCTTTCCCCGCTCATAAGCGGCCATCCGACGATAGCGACGCTCTCAACGCCGGGAGCCGCGCGCAGATGCTCCGCCACCTGATCCCAAAATGCCGGCGGCTGAGCCACACGCGTAACGGTTTCCAGATTCAAAACACGTTCCGCGGAGAAACCCGTAGGCTGGTGAGACAAACGATCAAACGTCGCGACAAACAATCCCGCCACGAATAGAACGAGAAAACAGAATGCAACCTGCGCGGCAACCAGTGGATGTATCAAGCGGCGCCGCGAATGCGGATCTTCTCCCCCTTTGAGCGCGCTGACTGGCTTGACCGCCGAAGCGCGAAGCGCCGGCGCCAGCCCGAAGAGCAAAGTCACTACAAGCGACAACGCGAGTCCGAATCCAAGAATTCTCCAATCGGCCGGAAGCGATAAGCGTGCCGGGTCGTCCGGCGGATTGATCTTGCCGACCACAAACGGCGCGGCCCACCATGCGAACAACGCGCCGGCAATGGCCGCGAGAAAAGCGCGTATCGCGCCCTCCACCAGCACGAGCTGCACCAATCGCGCCCGGCCTGCGCCAATCGAAACGCGTAGCGCCATCTCCCGCGCTCGCGCCGCGGCCTGCGCAGTCATCAAATTCGCCACGTTCGCGCAGGCAATCAGCAACACCAAGGCCACCAACCCTCCCAGAATCGTCAGCGCACGCTTGTAATCCCTCTGCAGATTGGACCGCCCCGCCGCCGCGGGATCCAGAAACAGTTTCTCGCTGAAAAATTTTTCGTGCCGCTGCTCGGACATCCCGACAAAAGTCTTCGCTCGCTGTTCTTGGACAGCATGAAACACCGCACGCAATTTTTCTTGAACTGGCTCAACCGCAACACCCGGCATGAGCCGCACAAATGTACGCATCCAAAAATTATTCCAACTGGCAAGAGTGCGCGAATTCTTCATCGTCATCGGAACAAAGATGCTCGTAACCGTCCCGGTCTCCGTCCCGGTGAAAGACTTTTCCGCCACGCCGACGATCTGGTAGACGGTGTCTCCCACGCGGAAGGTGCGCCCGATTACGTTCGGATCCTGCCCAAATCGCCGTGTCCAATAATCGTAGGAAATCACCGCATAAGGATTCGCGCCCGGAACCACATCATCGGTTTCGGCAAGCAATCGCCCCAAAGCTGGTCGCAGCCCAAACGAGCTGAACATCCACCCGGAAACATACTGCAAATACTCTTTCTCCATTTCCTGGTCCGACCCGTACGTCAAATCCACGCGGTCCTCATACGAAACCGCAATCAGCTCGGCTTGCTCCTTCACCGCCCCACGCATTTCGCGGAACATAGGATAAGAACAGCTGTCGTAGGTCATAAGCTTGCCGTCAAGCCCGGTTCCTTCGAATGCCACAACGTGGATGCGCTCTGGTTCGACCACCGGCAAAGGTCGTAGCAGAAGCGCATCAATCAGGCGAAAAGCGGACGTGCAAGCTCCCATCGCCAGTGCAAGCGAGAGAATCGCTGCCGCGGAAGTTACCTTGTTCTTCTTGAGCTGCCGCCAGCCAAACACCGCGTCAGCCCGCAAAGTATCAAGCCACACACTAAGCCTCACATCGCGGATCCCTTCGCGATGCCGCAACGCGGAGCCAAACGCTCTTCGCGCCTCCTCCGGATCTCGCCCCTGCGCAATCGCTTCCGCAATATGCGCTTCCAGCTCTTCGTCGATCTCCCGGTTCAACCGTTCCCCACGAAGAACGTTGGACATCCGTGACCAGAGCGACATATCAGGCCTCCCGCAAAACGCGGTTCACAGCCAAAGTCACCGCCTGCCACCGCGACTCTTCCATCCCCAGCTGCTTCTTCCCCGCCGCCGTCACCTCATATAACCGCGCCCGCCGCCCGGTCTCTTTCGTAATCCATTCCGCGCGAATCCACCCCGCCTCTTCCATCCGGTGCAACGCCGGATAGAGCGACCCCTCCTCCACCCGCAGCACCTCGCCCGAAATCTCCTGAATCGCGGTCATAATCGCGTACCCATGCAGCCCCGGCCGCCGCGAAAGTATCTTCAAAACAAGCAAATCCATCGACCCTTGCAAAGAGTCAGTCTTCGCCATACTCAGACCTCACCATACATAGACGTCTAAGTAGCCGAAAAGTTCCGTGAAAAAAGAATTCCCGGCTCCCACGCTTCTCCGAGCCACCAGACAACATTGCGAGCTTCCTTTCCGCGGGACTATGATGACCTCATGTTGGAAACCATTGGCCACTACCGGATCCGGCGCAAGATCGGCCAAGGGGCAATGGGGATTGTGTTCGAGGGATGGGACGAGCGCCTCGAACGGCCCGTCGCAATAAAGACCATCCACGAAGCAAATCAAACCAAAGAAGCACGCTCCAGGCTTTGGCGCGAAGCGCGTTCCCTGGCCCGCGTCAATCATCCCAACGTCTGTCAGGTCTTCGACGTCCTCGAAGAAGATGAATCTCTCGTTATCATCTTAGAACTGCTCGACGGCCAGTCCCTCGCGGACCGCCTTCTCACTTGCGCGATTACCACCTCGGAGGCCTTGGGCATTGGACGTCAGATCCTCGGCGCGCTACAGGCCCTTCACGACCTGGGCATCGTTCACCGCGACCTCAAACCCTCCAACGTCTTCTTGACACGCCACGGCACCAAGCTCCTCGATTTCGGCTTGGCCCGTACGACGGATGCGACCTTCACCGGCGACCCAAATCAGACCCGCAGCACAGCATCGTTAACCGCTCCCGGACTTATCGTTGGTACTCCCCAGTACATGGCGCCGGAACAGGCCGGAGGTCTCCCGACAGGTCCGCCCGCGGATATCTTCGCCGTTGGCTCTATCTTTTACGAAATGCTGACGAGCAGGCGGCCCTTTGAAGGCCACTCCCTCGTGGATATTCTTTACGCCGTCTTGCACCAAAACCCTCCGCCTCTTAGCGGGTCGCGCGAGATTGAAGCTTTGGACCGCGTCATTCGCCGCGCCATGGCCAAACGCGTCGCGGACCGTTACTCCTCAGCCCGCGAAATGCTCCAGGCCCTCGAGTCTGTTTCTCTTTCCGACAGCACCGCTGTTGCTTCGCGAACCCGAACCGTCTCCCGTATTATCGTCCTGCCTTTTCGCGCGCCGATAAGTGACGAGCAGACTGATTTTCTTAACTACTCTCTCCCAGACGCCATCAGCAATTCCCTCTCGGCCATGGACAACCTCATCGTGCGTTCCACCCTTTTGGCTGCCACGTTCGGAGTGCAGCCTGATCCCAAACGTGTGGCGGTCGAAGCGGAGGTGGATGCCTTCCTCACTGGCTCGTTGCAGCGAGCAGGGGATCGTTTTCGCCTCACCTGTCAGCTCATCGAGGCCCCGGGCGGTTCCGTTCTCTGGTCGCAGTCAGCGAATTCCTCCATGCACGATCTTTTCATGATTCAGGACGAGTTGTGCGAACGCATCCTGCAATCGCTCCAGCTTCCGCTCGACGAACGCGAACGCCGCTCTTCTCATCGCGACGTTCCAGCCAGCGCCCGAGCCTACGAATATTATCTTCGCGCCAACCAGCTCGCCCTTACGCGCACTCTGGACAGCATGAGCCTCGCCCGCGACCTTTATATCCAGAGTGTGGAAGAGAGCCCTGACTATGCACCAGCATGGGTGCGGCTCGGCCGCGTCTGCCATTTCCTCGGAAAATTTAGTGACGACGTGGGCAGCGATGTGGAGCGCTCCGCACAAGCCTTCCAGCGCGCCTTTGCTCTCCACCCTGAACTGCCCCTCGCGCACAATTTCTATACGCCCGTGGAGTGCGACCAGGGCCGTACGCAACAGGCCATGCTCAGGCTACTGGAGCGGGCGCGCTCGCGCCGGAACGATCCCGAGCTCTTTGCCGGTTTAGTTCAGGCCTGCCGCTACTGCGACGAGTTAGATGCATCCATTGCTGCCCACCTTCGTGGCCGCCATCTGGATCCACACCTGATGACCAGCGCCGCGCATACTTACTTTCTCCTGGGTGACTATGCCAACACGCTCGATTGCTACAGCAAGAAAGGCGCCTATTACCTCGATTGCGCCTCCCTGGTTGCTATGGGCGATAACCAGATCGCCCTTTCCAAGCTTCGTGAACGCGAGCAATCCGGAGGGGCCACCGGCGCGGTACAGGGAATCATGCGCTCTCTTCGCGCCTACCTCGAAGGCAACTGGGAAGAATGTCTCAACGCGATTGCGGCCGCGGACACCGCCATCCGCAAGGATCCTGAGACCCTGTTCTACGCGGCCCGTCACCTCGCTCGTATCAACGAGACCGACCGCGCTATCCCGGCGCTCTCCTCCGCGATCGATCGCGGATTTCTCTGCGCCTCCGCCATTTCGCGGGATCCGTGGTTCGCGTCCTTGCGATCCTCCCCCCTCTACGTTGATCTTATGAAAGAAGCAGAACGGCGCCGCAGCGAAACGCACGCCGCGTTTTTGGCCGCAGGAGGCGAGCAAGTGATCAGTATTCTGTAGCAGCTTAGAGTCACTCGCCCAACCGTGCGAGACAGAATGTGTATCACGCTAGAACCCATTCAGTAACTCTGGCCAGCCCGAGACGGCCAGCGATCCGCTTATCCGATTCATCCGAAAGAGGATACAGCTACAGCAGAAGTTCGATTTTGGAATTAGAGATTCGGCTCGGCGTCATGCGCCCGGAGAATTTCCTCGGCTCCAACTTGCAAATTCGGGACGAGCCAGCGAAAAACCATCGTCGCCGCAATTCCTCCGAGAAACTGGGCTAGTACAAACCAGGGAACATCGATGGGCCGGATACCCGCGAAGGTATCGCTGAGGCATCTCGCGATGGTTACCGCGGGATTTGCAAAGGAAGCAGACGCTGTAAACCAGTAGGCCGCCATGATATAGGCGCCGACAACAAATGGAATCGCATCCGGTCGCCGCCGGGAACATCCCCAAATGATCGAAACCAGGCCAAACGTAGCGACGAATTCGCTTAACACTTGGGCCGGTCCGCTTCTAACGTGATGCGAAACGGACAGGATTCGCAATCCAAACATCAGATGCACCACCACCGTCCCGAAAATGCCGCCCAGGATTTGTCCTGAAACATAGAAAGGAGTTTCCCTCCATGAAAGCCCTTTTTCCAGGGCATCCATGAGGCTCACGACCGGATTCAAGTGCGCGCCGGAGATGGGCCCAAACGCTGCGATCAGTGCCACCAGCGCCGCTCCGGTGGCGATGGTGTTCGCAAGCAGCGCGAGAGCAACATTTCCATTCGAGAGGCGATCCGCCATGATGCCGGAACCGATTACCGCAGCGACAAGAAATGCGGTCCCCAGAAACTCCGCCACGGTGCGGCGAGCGAGTGAGACTTTCATTGCTGCCCGATGCGTTCGATTTCTCTTTTGATGGCGAGATGATCGAGGGAAGACAACGGCAGGGAGAGAAAGAGGCTGATTCTGCGATCGAGATGTAGGAAAGCGTCGCGAAAAGCTCTTTCGATTTGTTCTTGAGTGCCCTGGACGGCAGCTGGATCGGGAATGCCCCAATGAGCGGTCATCGGTTGGCCCGGCCAGATCGGGCAGACCTCGCCGGCAGCGTTGTCGCAAACGGTAAAAACAAAATCCAGTTTGGGCGCCCCAAGCTTAGCGAATTCGTCCCAAGGCTTGCTGCGGAGATCCGAGGTAGGAAACTTTGCTGTTTCTAGAAGTTGTAACGCGGCGGGATGAACCACGCCTTTGGGGTGGCTTCCCGCGCTGTATGCGGTGAAATTCGGACGGCCTTTTCTGTTTAGAATCGCTTCCGCGAGGATCGACCGGGCGGAGTTACCGGTGCAAAGAAACAAAACGTTATATTGTCGGGGCATGCGCAATTTCTCAATTCGCTTTTAGTTACAGCAGTTGGGACCGCAGCACGGAGCTTGCGTTTTGGGGCTCGCGGGTTTGACCGCGCGGATAAACGCGCTCAGGAATTTACCGTCGACCTGCGGAGCGAGAGCTTCGACATCAAGTCCCTGACCCGTCAGAAATTCGCGGGCCTCTTCCACGCGATAAATGCGAGTTGGCTCGACATCCACCTGTTCAAATCCGGCGGCGGCGAGTTTGCTGCGATACTCGCCTTCATCCAGGGCGCCTGCGATACAACCCACCCAAAGCAAAACACTCTTTCGAATTTCAGGCAGGATTTCTCCCCGGGTCACCACATCCGAAACGGCGAATCGCCCGCCCGGCTTCAGCACGCGAAAAGTTTCCCGTAGCACCTTGTCTTTGTCCGCCGATAGATTGATGACGCAGTTGGAGATGACAACGTCCACGGAATTATCGGGCAACGGAATGCTTTCGATTTCGCCTTTCAGGAATTCGACGTTGGTGGTGCCGGATTTCCTCCTGTTTTCGTTCGCAAGCGCCAGCATTTCGTCCGTCATGTCTAGGCCATACGCCTTCCCCGTGGGGCCGACGCGTTTCGCGGAGAGCAGCACGTCAATGCCGCCACCGGAACCTAGGTCAAGAACCACCTCGCCGGCAGCAAGTTTTGCGAGCGCCGTCGGATTGCCGCAGCCGAGCGAGGCCAGCAATGCCTCAGCGGGAATTTCACCGGACTGCGAAGCGTCGTAAAGATTCGAAGTTATCGGATCGGGGCCGCAGTTGCCGGCAGCCGTTGCTCCGCAGCAAGCGCTCCCTCCAGTATTCACGCAAAGCGCTGCTTCGCCGTATTTTTCTTTCACGGCTTCTTTAATGTTTGTGCTGTCCACGGCGCGGCTCCTATTTGCAGATTTGGACGATGTCTTGCGGTTTCACGGCCTTGTTCCGGGTGCAGCATTCGGCGTAGAGAAATTGCAGCAGCTCTTGCAGCGCTTCCGTATTCGCCGTGTAGTGCAAAAACGTGCTTTCGCGGCGCACATTCACGAGATCTTCGTTCTTCAGCTTCTCGAGATGGTGGGAAAGTGTGGAGTTCGGAATGTCCAATTCAGTCTGGATTTCGCCCACCACCAGGCCTTCCGGATGCGCGGACAACAACAATCGCATGATTCGGAGCCGCGGCTCGGTCCCCATCGCGGAAAGCATATCCGCCAGCTTCGCCACGTACTCCGCGCTTTTTTTGCCTGGTGTTATCACCATATTTCGATAGTTGCAGAAATATGGGTGATTGTCAAGCTCTTTGGCTGTTCCTGCTGGGTTGCCACTTTGCTTCCGCAGGTCCCGGCTAACCCCTCGTCACTCTGCGTGAAGGACCTTCTGCTGGCTTACGTTTTGACCGTCGCCGCCTTTCAACTCACTGAAAATGACGGTGGACAAAATTGTGAACACATCAAGCGCGGCCAGGGCCTCGAGCAGGCCGTGAATCATTTCCGCTGACCCTCTCGGATTGCTCAAGCTTGGTATCTCGCTTACCGTTGCGCTCAAACCACAGCGTGCTCGGAGGTTTCACGCGTCCGCTGCTGGCGTACTAAATCCCGCCGGCGTTTTGTAGTGCCATGAAGGTGGCCGATGCCTGCCGCTAAGGTTTCTCCGATTTACCGGAGGAGTTCTGCGCGCTGGTGTCTGAACTCGTTGTCGGCTTCATTGCGACCACTTGATAGGTCCGCATTTTTTCATCGTCATCCGCTACCTTTAGAAACATCCGGTCTTTCTTGATCTCGAATTCGATTTCATGGCCGACCGGCAAAATTATGGGATGTTTCTTGTCCATAGGTCGGATGTGATATTCCATTTCATCGGACACTACCATGTATTGCGGGCATAGCTTCTCATCGGAGTTCACGTGCGTAATGCCCGCTGATGCCCACACCGTACCTAAGCCGGTCACGCCTTTCTCTTTGGCGCCGCAAGGCACGGCTTCCATTTTCTCCAGCATGGCTCTTTCGGGCTTTTTTTTCTTGCCGCCGGCGCTGAGAGGAAGCCCGGCCAGCAGCACGAGCGCTAGAATGACAGAAATCTTGACCTTCATAATGCCTCCTTAAGAAAACTCTCCGCCAGCGTGAACTCGCAACCAAGCCGGTTGTCAGCTGCATGCCGAACCTGATCGCAAAGAGCCTTGAAAACCACCAGCGAATTGGAAGGACGGATAAACCGCCCTTCCCATCCGTAGCTCATTTGCCTACTGTTGATTCGGTTTAGGTTGGGCCGCCGGGGGCTTTGCCGTTCGACCATTATTAGTGCTGAATTGTTGGGCTGACTTGACGAAGCTCTGGGGATTCTCCATCAATTCCTGCCGAACATCAGGATGTGCATTCAGATATTCCTGAAGTTCAGGATGGTTTTCCATATATTCCTTGTTTTTCACCAGAGTCGGGTCCTTGGAGAGCTGCTCTGCGATGTTGGAATGGCCGCCAAGGAATTCGCCGAAGCTGGCAGACGGCCTGTGGGTCGTGTCACGATCACGATCCATGCCATCGTCGCGGTGTTCGTTGCGAGCTTCCAACTGCATGAAGCCGTTCGGGTTTTGCTTTAACTCCGAGCGAAGTTCCGGGTGATCCTGCAGGTACGCTTGCAGCGCGGGATGATTCTTCACAAACTCGCCGTTATCCACAAGCGAAGGATCTTTGCGAAGTTGCTCCGCTATTTCGCGATGTTTGTCCAGGAACTGATTGAAGCGTCCAACTTCCTCGCGGTTGACGTCGCGATCGCGGTTGTCTTCGCGACGGTCAAAGCGATCTTCCGCTCGCATGAAGGCGTTTGGGTTTTCCTTAATCTGCGTGCGAATGGCGGGATGATCCTGAAGATAAGTCTGCAACTCAGGATGGTTCTTCACATATTCGCTGTTATCCACAAGTGAAGGATCTTTGCGAAGCTGCTCCGCTATTTCGCGATGGTTGTCGAGAAACTGATCGAAGCGTGCCAGTTCCTCACGGTTTATGCCGCGATTGTCTTCGCGGCGATCAAGGCGATCTTCCGCTCGCATGAAGGCGTTTGGATTTTCCTTAATCTGCGTGCGGATCGCGGGATGATCCTGCAGATAGGTCTGCAATGCAGGATGGTTCTTTACAAATTCTTCATTGTTTACGAGCGAAGGATCCTTGCGTAGTTGCTCGGCAATTTCGCGATGGCTGTCGAGGAACTGGTCGAAGCGTGCCAATTCCTGGCGAGTGGCGTCGTTGTCTTGAACGGGCCTGCTGTCTTGAGCGGGCGTGGATTGCGCGTTAGCGGGGAAGTCGAGCCAGAAAATAGTTGTCATGGCTAGCAGCGCTAATCCGCCTTTGAAGTGTAGTTGTCTTTTTTTCATACCACAGCTCTCCTGCGGTGAATGTGTCACCGCGTGTAAGAGCTGCAAGCTTCATGCCAAACGTCTTCAAAGAAAAAGAAACCCGCTACGATTCAAGGAGTTAGCGAAAAGTAAAAAATTCATAACCCGTTAGCTGAGTGGAAATTCGACATACCAGAGAAAAATCGTTATACGGGAAAAACCTTACGCAAACTGTATTGGGCGGGACATTTGATCATTCCGCGTGAACGGCCTTTTGCTGGCTTACATTTTGACCGTCGCCACTTTTCAATTTGCTGAAAATGGCGGTGGACAAAACCGTGAATACACCAAGAACAAGCAATGCCTCGTGCACCCCATGAATCATTTCCGCCGGGTTGGAATGCACACGCGGTACGAAAAACGCCGTGGCCAGCCCTGCCGACGCTACGCCAAAACTGATGGACATTTGCTGTGTCGTGCTCGCGATCGAGCTAGCGCTGCTCGTCTCTTCTTCGGTGACGTCGGCATAGACGAGCGTGTTCATACTCGTGTACTGCAGGGAAGTGAACGCTCCGTAGCAGAACGCCTGAACCACGATGATCCAAACTGGTGTATGTAGCCCGATGGTCGCAAAAAGCAGCAGAAGAAGGCCGAGGATCACCGTATTGGAGACCAGCACGCCGCGATAACCAACGCGGCTCAGAATCTTCGGCAACAGAAATTTCGTGCTCATGGAAGCGAGCGCTTGCGGCATGATCAGCAGGCCAGATTGAATCGGCGTGAATCCCAAACCTACCTGGTAGAGCAGCGGCAAAAGAAATGGCACTCCCCCAATTCCCAGCCGCGTGAAAAAACTTCCGCTCACCGCCGCGCTGAACGTGCGAATGCGAAACAAGCTCAGCCGCAACAGTGGGAATTCAATCTCCCTGGCGTGAAACAGGTAGCCGCCGATAAGCGAAAGAGAAACCGCCAGAAGTCCCAGAATTTCGGCTGTACTCAGCGTATGCTCGCCGAAGATCTCCAGCACGTAGGATAACAGCGCGATTCCGGAGCCAAACAGAATGAGCCCCACAATATCGAGCGAGTGAGTTTTCTCGCGATAATCCGGCAAATGCAGATAGACCATCAACAAGCCGATGAGCCCTATCGGAATATTCACAAAAAAAATGAATCGCCAGTGCAGGTATCCGACGATCAGTCCGCCCGCGATGGGTCCAAGCATGGGACCAACCAGCGCGGGAATAGCCACGAAACTCATGGCCCGGATGAGCTCGGACTTCGCAAATGTTCGCACCAGCGTGAGCCGGCCCACCGGCACCATCATGGCTCCGCCACAACCCTGCAGGATGCGGCACGCCACAAGCAAATGAATGTTGCTGGAAATCCCACAGAGAAAAGATCCCAGTGTGAAAAGTCCGATCGCGGACGCAAACACCCGCCGTGTTCCGAACCGGTCCGCCATCCACCCGCTGATGGGTATAAATACCGCCAGACTCAACGTGTAGCTTGCCAGCACAGATTTCATGCTGAGCGGGGCCACCTTCAACGCCTCCGAAATGGCCGGCACTGCGGTATTGAGAATCGTTGTGTCCAGGGACTCCATGAAAAACGCTACGGCCACCAGCCACGGCAAGAGCCGCTTGCTCGAAGCGGACGGCGCGTCTGGAACCGAAGCGGGGTTTGCAGGATCGACGGGAGTTGTAGCCATGGAGTGAGACAACTACTCTACTAACGAATCACAAAGTTTGCTCGCCGCGGAAAGTGCAGTGGGACAGACTTCAGTCTGTCCTCTTCTCGCCCTCTTCTCTCCCTCTCAATTCCCATGCCCAAGGCGGTTCATCTGCCTAGCTAATAATCACTTGTACAAAAGCGGCACCCATTCTCTTTCTCTTCGCTTTTTTCTTGTTACGATAAAAAGAACCTAGGACATAGCTCCCTTTGGAGTTGGAACCGCTCGCTCAAACAAAGCGAGAGCTGTCTGCCGAGAACATGTCGCCATCGGAGGCGACCGAGGAGTCTGACGTGAAAAAGGCATCTTTATATCTCGCAATCGCTGGCACGCTCGCCATTTTTGCTGCGTCCGCATTCGGCCAAGCGCCCTCAGCGGCGAAGCCGCAAAGCCAAGCTGCCGCACCGCAGGCCGCAGCAACCTCGCCGGCTTCCGCACCCGCCACCGTTTCTCGCACCACCAAAGCCGTGAACTATCGCCGCGCCGGCGGCACCACCAAGATCGATTTCAGCGGCACCGAACTCATGCAAGGGGCCACTGGCGAAGCCAAAGTCGAAAGCAAAAGCAATCGCATGGAAATTGAAGCGAAGTTCTTGGGCCTCGACGATGCCACCAAATTTGGCCTTGAATATCTGACCTACGTGCTCTGGGCCGTTTCTCCGCAGGGCCGCGCTGTGAACCTCGGTGAGCTTCCGCTGAAAAATGGCGCCGGCCAGGTAAAAGCCATTTCGGATATGCAGACCTTTGGCATGATTGTCACCGCGGAGCCCTATTTCGCCGTCACGCAGCCGGGCAACATGGTTGTTCTCGAAAATACTCTTGGCCCCGGCACGCAAGGCAAAGTCGAAAACATCGATGCGCAATATGAATTACTTGGGCGCGGCATCTATTCTTCTTCCAACACCAAGATTGAAAACGCCATCTTCGGCATCGACCGCAAAACACCTCTCGAACTCTTCGAAGCGCGTAACGCCGTGCGCATCGCACGCATCGCACAAGCCGATAAATACGCGCCTTCTTCGCTGGCCAAAGCTGAGCAACAGCTTAGAAACGCCGAAGAAATCTACAGCCGGAAGAGCGAGAAAAAATCCGTCGAAGCCGCCGCCCGCGAAGTCGTCGAGACTGCGGAAGAAGCGCGTGTGATGGCCGTAAAGCAAAAAGCCGAGCAAGACGCGCAAGCCAAAGTCATTGCGGACAAGAAAGCGGCTGAAGAACAAGCCGCTGCTGAAATCAAGCGCCGCCAGGATGCGGAGCAGGCTCGCCTGCAAGCGGAAGCCGCCAAAGCCGAAGCCGTGCGCATGAAGCAGGAAGCGGAAAAAGCCGCAGCCGACGCCGCCCGTCAAAAACAGGAAGCCGAGCAAGCCACCGCCGCTGCCGTAGCGCAACAACAAGCTGCGCAAGCTGCCGCCGAACAAGCTGCGCGAGACAAGGCCGCGGCTGTCGATCAACAGCGCGCCGCGGAAGCCGAAGCTGATAAAGCGCGTCAGGCTGCCGCAAAAGCCGAAGCCGAAAAAGCGGAGCTACGCTCCCAACTCTTGAATCAGCTCAACTCCATTTTGCAGACGCGCGATTCCGCTCGCGGATTGATCGTCAACATGTCCGACGTCCTCTTTGATACCGGCAGCTACACGCTCAAGCCGGGCGCGCGCGAAAAGCTTGCGAAAATCTCAGGAATTCTGCTCGCGCATCCTGGCTTGACTTTGCAGATTGAAGGCCACACGGACAGCGTGGGCACCGATGAATTCAATCAGCAACTCTCCGAGCGCCGCGCGGATTCCGTGCGCGATTTTCTCGCGGAGAATGGAGTGCCAGCATCAACCATCACCGCGCGCGGCTTCGGAAAAACGCAGCCCGTCGCCACCAATGACACCGCCGACGGCCGCCAACGGAATCGCCGCGTGGAACTCGTCGTCAACGGCGCCGCTATCGGAAACGCCTCCGCGTCGAACACGGTCGCCAATCAGTAGCCGGCGCGTTTCGGCCCAAATCACTTTCTTCACCGAGTCTCCGATTTCAAACTCGCGATAAATTGACGTCCTGCGGCGTATTCCGCTACGGTGTTTGTGGAACCGCGACTCCTCTATCCGCTCGGATGTTTGCGGAAACGCGATTGCGCGATCCCCTCGATCCGTTTGAAGCCGGAGGTCATCGATGCTTTTCATTCTCTTGGCGCTCACTTTTCCTGCGTGGAGACCTCACTTTTCGTTTCTCGAAAATCCGCTGGCCAACGAGATGATGGTTTTGCGCTGGCTGCATCTTATTTTCGGCGTCATATGGATCGGGTTGCTGTACTTCTTCAATTTGGTTCTGACGCCAGCGATGAAGCAAGTCGATCCAGCGGCGCGCGTGAAAGTTTATCCGGCGCTTATGTCGAAGGCGATGGGCTGGTTTCGTTCGTCCGCTCTGGTGACCGTCCTTGTCGGCATTCGCTATTTTCAGTTGCACCTCTTTGCTGACGCGCGAGCCGCGGGCGATCACTCGCTCGCTGCGAAATGGCTCGGTTGGTGGCTGCTGGTTTGGATCGTGGCTTACATTTTCATTTACGCGTTTCAGCTCCCTGCAAAAGGATTTGTGAATAGTCCCTGGGTGCGCGGCGTTGGAATCGCGATTGTTGTCGTCGCGGCATCGTGGCTCGTGATGGCGTTGAACGGCGGACCAACTGTATCCAATGCGCACCTGGCGATCAGCGTCGGCGGAGGGTTGGGTCTCGTCATGCTGCTCAACACCTGGGGCGTGGTGTGGCGCGTCCAGAAGAAATTGATTAAGTGGGCGCGTGCGAGCGCGGAACAGGGTGTACCGATGCCGCCCGAAGCCGAGCGCATGATGCGCTGGGGCTTTCTGACCGCGCGCGTTTCGTTTTGGCTATCGTTTCCCATGCTATTTTTCATGGCCGCCGCGAGTCATTATCCTTTCCTGAGCACGATTGCGCGATGAAGCGAAGAAATAATGAAGTAACAAAGGAACGATGTAACGATGCAGCGGTCGCGCATGGGGTCCCCTCCCCCCTCCCCTTTTTTTGTAAATGCGGATTCTAAAGGACTTTAAACCCTGTGTTTTGAAAGTGCGGATTCTACGGGAGTTAGAAGCGTGTTTTGCGGAAGTGCGGATTCTGCGGGACTTAGCGGCGAGATAGCGGGACACGCCGGGGCGGGTTTGAGGGTGGGTTTTAACACAGAGGACACAGAGTGCGCAGAGGGAAGAGAAATAGAATGAAGGAGAGAGCGATCGGATAGAATGCGACGAAAGCATGGGATAGGGTAGCATGGTTTCTGATTACTGTCAAGGACTATTATTCAAGGAGTATCATTCGAATGAGAAGAGCGGAAGTCGAGTGGATGCAAGGTGTTAACAGGAATGTACGAGTTTCGTGAGACGGGTGATGGAGGATAGCCTTAGAAAACGTCCCGTCTGGAACGTGTGAAGAAATTGACGCGTAGGACGGAGTTGCATTGTGTAGACTGCGGGCATGAGCAACGACGAGCCGGCTGTTCCACGACTAGTGGCGATTGATCGACG
>Ga0210409_10000748_pt1 | contig 48115 bp, 36 predicted proteins | sample IncBWH17MmetaG_FD_161649 | JGI IMG/M metagenome (GOLD analysis project Ga0210409, IMG submission 161649) | Forest soil microbial communities from Barre Woods Harvard Forest LTER site, Petersham, Massachusetts, United States - Inc-BW-H-17-M | ecosystem: Environmental > Terrestrial > Soil >... | reverse complement strand
TGCTGCGCCGCGCGGTCAACTCTGCACTGGCCCAGACGGTAGCGCCGCTGGAAATCCTGATCGTCGACGACGGATCGACGGACGAGACGGCTGCGACGTGCGCGAGCTGGGGGGCACCGGTCCGCTATATCGCGACACCGAACGGCGGCGTCGCGAAAGCACGCAACGTCGGTATCGGCGAAGCGCGAGGCGAGTGGATCGCGCTGCTCGACTCTGACGATGAGTGGGTGCCGACCAAGCTCGAGGCCCAATGCGCGGCTCTCGACGCCGCGCCCGATGCGCGGTGGTCCATCACGGGTTGCACGCTCGTCGATGGCAACGGGGACGACCGGCTCGGCCGTCAGGGATTCGAGGGAGCGTTCCCGGTGTTCTCCGAAGTGAGTGACAGTGCGGCCGAGTACTTCGGTCGCGACCTGCGCCTAGTCGGCGACGAGGTGTACACCGGCGATCTCTACGAGAAATTATTCCGCGGCAACGTCATTCTCCCGTCCTCGGCGCTGGTGCATCGCTCCGTGTTCGATCGCTGCGGGACGTTCGATCCGGCGTTCCGGTACGCCGAAGAGACCGAGTTCTTTCATCGCGTTGCGGCGGCGTTCCCGGTCGTGATTTTACTCGCCCGCCTCGTCCGCTACCGCGTGGCACAATCGGGTTCGCTGACGTCGTCGGCCAACACAAAGAAGCTCATCACGAATGCTCTCGTGAGTCTGAATCAGGCCGCGAGACTCCGTCCGTGGACTCCATCCACACGACGTGCTTACCGCGTCGGGGTGCAGAGCCTATCGCTGCGCCTCGCGTATGCTCTCTTGTCGGAGTTCGACACGCGCGGTGCGCGGCTCGTTGTGAAGACAGCGTTGCCTAAGCCCCGCGCGTGGGGCATTCTCGCGGCGTCGTACTTGCCCGCGAGCGTCCTCCGCGGCCTCCATCAGCTCAAACGCCGACTCCGCGCATGATCATCGCCGAGATGCTGGAGTCCGACGGACCGGGCGGGGCAGAGCTCGTCGAACTTCGTCTCGCGCAGGCGCTGCGCGACCGCGGGCACACGATCGTACCCGTCGGGCCTTCGGCCGGCTGCGGCTGGCTGGCCGGGCAATTCCGGGAAGCGGGCTTCGACCCGCAGACGTTCACGCTACGCCGCCCGCTCGACTGGCGCTGTCTTCAGGACATGATCGCCATGCTGCGCCGGCATCGCGTGGACCTCGTGCATAGTCACGAATTCACCATGGCGATCTACGGGACGGCCGCCGCGCGGTGGTTGGGCATCCCGCATGTCATCACGATGCACGGAAGCCAGTACGTGACCTCGAAGTGGCGGCGGCAGGTGCTGCTGCGCTGGGCATTTCGTTCGAGCGCGGCCACGATCGTGGTGTCGCGCGACACGAAGCGGCACCTGGAGAACGAGCTCGGCCTCTCGGACACGATGCTGCGCGTCGTTCTGAACGGCGTACCCATGAGGCCGGGTGATCGCTCCACGGTACGCGCCGAGTTGGGCGTGTCGGACGATCAGGTCGTGCTGTTGGCCGTGGGCAGCCTCGTTCCCCGAAAAGGCCACGCCGTGCTGATCGAGGCGTTGTCGACTCTCGGCATCGGATCGTGGACACTCGCGATCGCCGGCGGCGGCGCCGAGCGCGAGCGACTCGAGGCGCTCGCCGAAGCGAAGGGTCTATCGCGCCAGGTGCGGATCCTGGGGCACCGGGAGGACGTGCCCAACCTGCTCGCCGCGTCCGATGTCTTCGTGATGCCGTCCCTCTGGGAGGGGCTCCCTCTCGCGCTGCTGGAGGCGATGCTGGCGGGCAAGCCGGTCATTGCCTCGCGGACGTCGGGCATCCCGGAGGCGGTTGCCGATGGCGTGGACGGTGTGCTGACGACGCCTGGCGACGTGGGTGAACTCGCCAGTGCCTTGCGCGGCGTGATCTCGGACCCGGCTCGGCGTGCCGCGCTCGGTGAGGCCGCGCGGGCACGTGCCATGGCGTCGTTCACGCTCGACGCAATGGCCGACGGATACGAGGCGTTGTTTCGCGAGCTGTCGACTACCCGGCGGGCACGGCCGGCCGCTGACGCGCGCGTAACGCGGTGACCAGGGTCCCGGGCACCTGCAGGAGCGTGCGCTTGTCGTCCGCGTTCAGGATCGGCAGCCACCAGAGGAGCGCGAGGAAGGTCGCGAACTCGGCGACGCGCACCGCCAACGCCGCCACCAGCGAGTGGGCGGGGACCACCACGCTGACGACGACCGTCACGACCGACAGCGCGACGAGGCGCAGCACCGGCGTCCAGTTGTAGCGCACGGGCCAGAGACGTTGGGAGAACGTGTAGGTCAGCCCGTACCGAACGGCGTACGCGATCGCGGTGGCGATCGCCGCGCCCCATCCCGCGAATCGTGGAATGAGAAGCGCATAGGCGGCCACCACGACGCCGGCCGAGATCCAATTCGCGATCGCGATGTACTTCGTCTTCTCGCTCACGCCGATGCCGACGTCCTGCGCCGCGGTCCACGCTTGGAAGACAATGGCGATGAGCAGAATCGGAACGACGTTCGCGGCAGGGTAGAACGGCGGGGTCGCCATGATGCGGAGCACGCCGTGGACGAAGAGCGACATCCCCACCGCCAACGTGAGCAGCGTGACATTCTGGTACACGAAAACGCGGGCGTATATACTGTCGCGATCCGCGCGTTTCGCGATCTCAAATTTTTTCGGCTCCCACACCAGATCGAACGGCGTCTGCGCTATGGTCGCGAGCAGGAACGCGAACGAGTACGCCATCGTGTAGAGACCCACGGACGTCAGGTTCGATACCACGCGCAGAAACGGCCGATCGCCATACGTGAGGATGAACGTCGCGAACTGCGTGACAATGAGCGGGAATCCATAGCGATAGAGATCTTTCGCGACGGCCTTGTCGTACCCGAAGCCAACCTCTCGCAAGACCATCCATGTCATGATGGTGCCGATCACGATGTTACAGATCAGCGTGCTCAAGAAGATCGCGGCAGGCCCCAGGTGGAAGTACACGAGGAAGAGGATGTTCATCGCCACCTGCAGCGGGAGCCGGACGAGGTTCATCCGCACGAGCGTGGTGAAGCGTCCGGTGAGACGTAAAAAGACCGGCGGTACGAAATACAGCGCGACGACGGCGAGATTCGCGGTCGCGAGACGGGCGAGCCCCGTGTACTTGATGTCGCCGATGACGTACCTGGCGAGCTGCGGCGCCAAGAAGTACGCGAGGACCGCGGCGCAGAAATAGCCCGCGTAGATGGTGAGCATGGCCGTCGAGACCACGCGACGCCGCATAGTCTGGTCGTCGGTCTTGTAATAGAAGCGGAACACGCCGCCGAGGAGGCGCGAGCCCGCGACGATCTGCAGGACGTCGAGGCTGTTCTCGATCAGCTCGATGACGCCGTAATCGGCCGGGGTGAGATACCGCGCGTACAGCGGCAGCATGAAGAACGACACGCCCTTGCTGAGCAGCGTGAGCGCCGCGAACAACGCGGCGTATCCACCGAGCGCCTGGAGGCGGAGCGGAACGGGCTCCTCGGGTGCCGCCGGCGCCGGTAGCTCACCAGGCGGAAGCGACGACTCGTCTGGGAGGAGCGGGTCTTCCGCGGTGTATGGGTTCGTCACCGGCTGGAGGTCGCGTGGTTCCGCGACCAGAGCGGCGCGAACGGCAACAGCGGCAGCGCGGCGAGGTGCTTGAGCGCGTTCAACTTCGATCCGGGCATCCGCATTGCTTCGAAATACGCATCCACTGCTGGTCTGGCCTCACCGCGCCAGAAATGATGGTGGCCGAGGGAGAGCCACGCTCGTCCCAACCGGCGCAGCACGGCGTCGCGCTGTTCGTCGTCATGCACCTCGCGCGCGACGCGCGTCAGCGCATCGATATCGGGCTTGAGCTTCTCCTCGGGGCTCCGATAACTGTTGGCCCTGTGCCGTCGCACTTCGACGAGCGGCTCTTGAATGAACGCCGCTCGCGCGACGGAGTAAATCCGCAACATGTAACAGTAATCTTGGCTGAGGCGCATGTCTTCCGGAAACTCGACGTCACGGGTACAGTCTGCCCGAATGAGCGCCGTTTGAATCCATGCGGGAAACTGGCGTGTCGCGACGAGGCTCACCAGCGCGTCGGCCTCGATGACCCGGGCGTGGCCCTCCCGACTCTCACGGAGCGGAAGGTCGTACAACTCGGGGATGATGTCGAACTGCGTGTCCGGGTGCCGTCCGTTCTCGTCGAACCGCACGAAGTTCGTGAACACGAACCCCACGTCGGGCTCGCTGCAGAGCACGTCGATCTGTGCCTTGAGCTTGCCCGGGCACCAGCGGTCATCCGCGTCGAGGTAGCCAATGAAGCGGCCTCGAGCCAGGCGTAATCCGTGATTTCGCGCCGCGCCGACGCCCACTTTCTGCAGATACTCGACTCTGAGGCGCGGGTCGACAATATGGGACAGCTGCTCCCGCGTGTCGTCCGTCGAGCCATCGTCGACCACGATGACCTCGAGGTCATCGACACCTTGCGTGAGGATGCTCATCACCGCCTCGGTGATGTACTGACCGAAATTGTGACTCGCGATGATGACGCTAACGAGCATACGACCGAGGCTCGAGGTGCGTGACCTGCACACCACGAAAGTGCACTGGGGCACTCACAACGTAATGACGACGGGCGTACCCGTCGATCACGCCGGTACTCGACTGCAGCGCCGGCATAAGTCGGTTCGCCTCGACGAGCCACACTCCCCCGGTGCCGCCGATGGCCGCAAATCGCGCGGCAACGACCGTGGTATCATGCGTCGCGTACTGGTTCGGAGCGTAATGGTCCAGATCCGGGTCCACTGGGAGTCCCGACACGGCCGCCCCCCGCCCTAGATAGTACTGCAGGGGCAAGACGCGATCGGGATCGAACACCAGGATACGATCGCCCGGGGTCATCTGCCGGACCAGATACTCGGCGACCTGCTGCCAATCCTCGGGATATTGCGGATCGATCTCGAAACTGACCACGAACGCCAGCAGCAGCGCCAACAGTCCGGTACTGGCCAGCACACGCGGCACCCCCGGCCGCGTCTGCGCGATCCAGAGGCTGTAGAGCGTCAGGGTCGCGGGAAGCAGCATCACGAGGTGCCGATGCCGCATCGGGATGCGGTGCAAGAACATGAGCGCGCAGAGCACGACGAGCGGGATCGCGACCGACGGTATGAGCGCCTTTTCCGCGGCGCCCGTTGCCAGGCTCGTCCGCGTACCGAATACCATGCGCATCACCGGTACGAGGGCGAGGATCGCCCACAGGATGATCACTGCGTGTGGAAAGTCGAGTGCGCCCGTATCAGTCAACAACGCCTTGAGCGGGAGCCCGGCGAGGGTGAACAGCGGATTCGACACGATCGTCGTCTGGTCGGTCACCGGTACGTCGATCGGGTGCGCCGATCCCTGTGCGAGGATCGTTGGCACCCACGGCACGATCCCGATGCCGACCATGCCGAGCGCCCCGGTGATCCGTCGCGGCTGCCGCCCGGTCGCCAGCGCGCCTACCCACTGGCCGACGAGCAGAAAGGCGTTGTAGTAGAACGTGAAGACCGAGAGGTATGCCACCACGGCGTAGATCACCGTCGCGCGGTTGAGTCCCTCGCTCGGGCCAATGATAATCCGCAAGTACCAGTACAACGTGACAGCAGCAAGGAGGAGCGACATCGCGTACACGCGCGCTTCGTCGGCGGCCCAGATGATGCCGGGCGTCGCCACGGCGAGGATGGCGGGCGTCAACCACCCGCGGATCCCGACCAGCCGGCCGATGGCTCGTAGCACCGCCAAGGTGCCGATGATGCAGCCGAGCGAGAGCAGGCGCGCGACGATGATCCCCGCGTGCAGGCTGAGCCAAAGGTTGAGCGCCACGAAATACAAGGGCGGCTGAAGCTCGAAGTGCAGCGCTTGATGCACCGTCCCCGCCAGCGGTCGCATCGCCGTGTTGAGCGAATACGACTCGTCGGTCCACATGCTCTTGTGGAGGGAATTCCAGATCACGAGCATCGTCAGCACGACGATGGCCGCGGTCCAGGTCCAGGATTCGCGCTTACTGTCGGAACTCATACAGATAGCGTGGGAATCCGTGGTTGTACCGCTTGGGCGTTCCGGTCAGCGCCGCGAACCGTTCGCCGTAGTCCTGCGCCAATGCGTAGTGCGGGTTGAGCAGAGACAGCGGTACGGGCATCCCCGATAGCGGTCTCGACGTCAGGACGTACTGCTTACCCGTCGGGTGCAACACTGGATCGAGCAGGGCGAACGCCTTGGTCTCATCAGCGGCGTTGTGCCCTGGCCCGCGCTCCATGTCCTCGATCGCGACCCAGTGCGCGCCGGGTGAGAATATCGGTGGTCCCGCGAATTGCCCAATGCTCGGCGCGTACACGGCGCCAGGAAGGCTCTGCACGGCATTGTTCAGGTCCGCCAACGCTTCGTGCGAATGCCTCGAGACGATCACCGTCTGCGGCGCATAGGTGAGTGGCGTGAACGCAATGGCCACCGCCGCCGCCTGCAGCACGCGCGACTGTATCTCGGCCAGACCGAACGTGCCCAGCACGATGGTGAACGCGCCGAAGGGGATGAAGACGTTGTCGGACGATCCCCAATCGAGCGATCCCATGAGCGCGGTCGCGCAGGCCATGATGAACTGCACGTGCCAAATGGTCGCCCGTTCTTTTTTTACAAACGGAACGAAGGCCGCGATGAACAGCGGGAGGTAATTCCCGGCAACGAACCGGATCAGTCGGGCAAGAGTCTCGACGTTGACCTTCGACCAGCCGCGCGGGACGTCCCAAGTGAAGTAATGAAAGTCGACGCCAAGTGGAGCGATCGCGTACACAACCGGCCCGAGGAGGATCGCCACCGCCCAGTACGGCCAGGACTTGATGAGCCCTTCGCGCCAGGTCAGATACAACACGCCGCCGACGGCGAACAACGCCCCATGCTGCTTGAACCAAAACGACATGGCCAGCAGCGCGACGCCGCCCAGGCGCCCGAGACGGGTCTCGGATCGAGCGATGACATACGTGCCGGCCAACGCGCTCGCGAGCAGCCACGAATCCGAGTGTGCCGTGTCCAGATACGCGTCCATGACGCGATACGCGGTCGCGTAGAATGCGAGCGCGATGAGACCCCACCAGGCCGACTGCGTGCGATCCCGAACCGCCGCATAGATCACATATCCAGCGAGCGCCATACCAACGATCGCGACGACTCTGAGCGCCGGCAGGTCGAGCCCCATGACCCACGTGAGCGGGACACAGAGGTAGTAGTACAGGGGATTATAGGCGAGCGGCACGTACGCCGGCGTCGGCGCCGGATACACCGGCAGTCCGTGCGCGGCCTGCGCCACGTGCTGGAGAATCACGCCTTCCATGAGGTCCAGGTGACCCGCGAAGTTGACGTGATTGCCCCACAGAAACACGACGAACAGGATCATGAGCACCGACCAGGCGCCGAGCAGCCATTGGCCGCGCTCTCGGGTCGGCTGCGGCCGGCGGATGTCGAGCCAGATCGCCAGGGCGACCGCGCCGAGAAAGATGAGACGCAGGATCGTGAGACGGCCGGTCACAGCGCGCACTCCCGATCGATGATGCCCTGCGCCCGCAGCGTGGTGAGCATCGTCGCGGCGGCAGTCCGTTGCCCCTCAGGCGTCCAATGCCAGGCGTTCGAATAATACGTTGGCGTCGGATCCGCCTTGAGCGCCCCGGTGAGGTCGACCATCGTCACGCCGACCGAGTCGGTAATCTGCTTCAACGTCGTATACGGCCGCAGCAAGTCGTAGTGCGCCGGGTCGCTGAGGGGGATGCCCGAGCGTGGCAGATACTGGATCTCATAGCGCGGCAACACCGTGACACCGCCCGGCGTGTAGAACACGAGCAATCGCGCGTTGATGTCCTTGGCCTCGTCCCGTAACCCAGCCATAAAGCGCGTCATTCGCGCGACGTTGGCCGTGTCGTACAGCGCATTCTGTCCGCGGGCGTAGTACGGCAGCATGAGCTTCCACGTCTGATCGGGCGATGGTTTCCCAGTGATGGCCGCGACCTCGCCCTCGTACCAGCGGCGGATGTTCGCGATGAGGTGCGACCGGTCGCGGAAAATGCCACGCACGGATCCGCCGCCCGGCGTGAGTCCAATCCCTCGCCGCCGCTGCTCGGACCCGATCGTGATGTCCTGCCAGTCGTTCACGAAGAACTCGTGCACGACGACGTCTGGCGTGAACAGCGGCCCCAGCTCGCGGAACTGTGCGATCTCCTCGAGCGGTCCGTATCCCGTGACGCCGGCGTTGATGACCTCGACCGGCCGTGGCGCGAGGCAGCGCGAGAGCGCGGTTTGGAGCAGAGCGGGATACGACTGCTCGTAGGGCAGCGCCTCGGGCATCGTGAACGCATCGCCCATCGTCAGCACGCGGAACGTGTTCGCGCTCGCTCGGGCCGCCGGAATCTCTGGGCTCGCGAGTCCGAACGAATTCGTGCGGATGACGTAGTCGTAATCGTTGTAGCGAAGATGCGTGGTCCGGTTCGGGATGAGCCCGAACGCGCGCGTCGGATGAATCTCCAGCGCCGGCCTCTCACCCCATCCACCGACTTCGCGCGGCGCGACCCGCTTGGCGATCATCTCACCGGCGACGAGCAGCGCCCCTGTCACGGCGACACCGACGACGAGCGGTCCACCCATCGCCGTCACCGCGAAGAGAACGCCAATGATGGCCGCGAGGAATCCCGACCCCGCGGGAATCACGAATAGGCCGAGCAGGCTCGATGCCACCGCCGCGCGACGCGGGCTGCGGTGTTGCGCATCGAGAAAGGCGAGCCAGATGAGCGCGATCGCGTCGACGGCCAGCAGCCAACAGAGCGCGCGCTGCCAACGCCCGTCTGGCGTCAGCTGCGGCTCGACGACGAACAAGAGCAGCGGGACGACGATGCCGCTGACCCAGGAGATGGGTGCGGCGAACCGGCGCAACGTTGCCGCCCCATCCCGCTCGACGACGCCCACCGCGCGCTCGATCCACACCGCGGCTGGCCAAGACAACGCGAGCACGACGACCATGGCCGCCACGTGAGCGTGGGTCCACTTGAGCGGCGTCTGGTGCAGAAGAAAAATGGCGTATGAAGCCGAGCCGAGCCGGGCGACCCACGCCAACGGTGCCGCCCGCCAGATAGCGTAAAAGATGCCGGTCAGTCCGAGGGTGATGAGCAGATTCGAGACGACGACAGTCGGCAAGAAAAATTGCGCGCCGAATCCGAGGATATAACTCGCGATTGCCCAGCCGACGGATGGGAGCTCACGACCATTTGTAATCCACCACGCGGCGACCATCCCCGCCGCGAACTCGGCCAACCGGCTGCCAAAGAACATCCCGGTGAGCCAATCATACCGAATGCTCGGCAGCGCCAATCCAGCCGCACGCGAGATGATCGTAAACGCCAACGCGGCCGAGAAAAACCGCGCGGGGCCTAGCCGCTCCAACCCTCGGAACAAGAGCGGATAGACGATATAGATCTGCAGGATCAACCAGACGAACCACCACGCGGGCGAGATGTAAAAAAAGAGCCCGCGCGTGAACCGCAGACCGGCGAGGCTGAGCAGCGTCGCCGGCGATCCGAATGACAGCGTGCTCCCGGGCACGAACAGCGCGAGTCCCAGGATCACGACATGCATGGCGATGTACAACGGGTAGAGCCTGAGCAGCCGGCGGCGATAAAACGTCTTCGTGTCGACCCCGTTGCGAAGTGCCGACAGCGTAAGTCCGACGCCACTGGCGAAGATGAACACGCCAGGGCCCGCATCGCCGAGCCAGCCCAGCATGCGCACCGTTCCCCATAGCGGGCCGGAACCGTGCGGAATGGCCGTCGCCACACGCGTGGACAAGGCCGGCCATGAGGCGCTGGGATTCGTGAACCACGGTCCCGGGCCAAGCTCCTCGACGAAGTGATTGAGGAGAATGCCGAGCAGTGCCAATGCCTTGATCGGATCGAGCCAGTCCAAGCGCGTCGGTTCGACTACGCTCGGCCTGGCCTCGCTCCGTGGCGCTGCTGCCGGCCCGGCTGCGGTCATTGCGTGACGGCCACCGGTGCGCGAGCGCCAGCGAGCGCCCGTTCGACGAGCGTACTACGAAATGGCGTCACCCCGGCTGGAGCACTGACGACCCCCGGGTCTGCGATGGCGCAACCAGTCACGCACGTTCCCGCCAGACGCTGAACCTCCGTGAACTTCACCCGATTGAACGGATCCTTGCTGGCGTAGCGCTCATTTAGGAACTCCGCGGTGTCCAGCACTTCGTTCGCCAGGCCGCGCTCCATGATGCGGAAACCGGCGTAGACGCGATCGACGAATTCCGGCGCCGGCGCTTTGGTCCCACGGCCAATTCCTGTATACGCGACGCGGCCTTCGATCTCGCCCGCTCGGTATAGGTTGCATCCATCAATGAGCGCACGCGCCTTTGGCGCGCCGCGCAGCATCGCATCACGGCCGGCGCCGAGGTAGTCCCGGTGTCCGGTGCACATGATCAGGATCTCGGCATCTTTGACCGCGGTGGCCAGGTCGTTTGTGAACAGGTCGGTGAGGTTGTACTTGGCCAGGTTCTGGTCGTCACCCTTCACGTACGGGTCGTGCAATCGAACCTTGCAGCCCCGGTCGAGTAGCAGCCGAGCTAGCGACAGGGTGGGGGAGTTTCTCGTGTCCTCGGAGTTGAAGCGATACGCCGTGCCGAGAAGCGCTACTGATTTGCCGGCGATCGACCCGATGCGTTGCTCGGCGAGCCTGATCGTCTCGGCCGGGGACGCGTCATTGATCCGTCGTGATTCGAGGATGAGACTCTTGCTGGTATCCGCTCCGCTCTCGATGCGGCGCCACCAGAAGAGAATGCCGTCCTTGGGCAAACAATGCCCGCCCACACCCACCGTGGGGATGAGCAAGCCGCCACTCGGTACCGCGTTCGGATCGCTGCTCGCGCCGTCGGCCTGATGCAGTCTCGCGTTGACCTGGTCACGCACGGCGTAGAAATCGACATTGGCCTCATCACACGCCCGTGCAACTTCGGCCGAGTAGGCAATGCGAACATCGCGATACGCGTTCTCGAGCGTCTTCACTGACTCGGCCGTCATGCTGTTCGTCGGGTACAGCGTGCCGCCGGTCACGATGCGCGCGTAAAGGCGCTTGATCAGCTCGGGCGTTACGGGGTGCAGGCCCGCGACCAGCTTATCGCTCGATGCGACGCGTTCGACGAGTCGGCCGGGCATGACGCGATTCGGGCTGTTGCCGAGCAGGACGTCGCGTCCCTCGACGAGGCCGTACTTCGCGAAGTGGTCTCGTATCAGCGTCGTCATGGACGACGGCGCTAGCGTCGACTCGAACACGATGATGGGCATGTTGCCCGCGGGACGAGACGCGAGCTCTTCGCCGATGTGTCCCAACGCCTCGAACAGCGGACCGTAGTCGGGAGCAAACCCGTCCTTGTCCGTTTGGACGCAGATGAGAATCACGTCGGCGTCGCGCACCCCGGCGTAGTCCGACGTAGCCGAGAGGAGCCCGGCCGCGACCGACTCGGCGACGACGTGATCGAGATCCGGCTCGACGCCACCGATCGGCGATTTTCCGGCATTGATCGAGTCGACTTTCCACCCCGACGTTTTCGAGGCGCGTTGGACGACGAGCACGGTCGCCGGCGTCTCGCTGCCTTCGCGAATCCGCGCGTGCGCCAACAGCGCGGCCATCGGCATCCCGACGATTCCGGGACCGACGACCGCGATCTTCTTCACGTGCCAGTCAGGCACGCCTGATGGGTCGAGTTTTAGAGGCATCTAGTGAGAGTCGATGAACTGTCTATGCCAGAGCTCGAGATTGAGCAGGCCCCACAAACGGCGACTGAACGCCGTCTCGTTGGACATGAGTCGCTCGACTTCGGCCACGTCGAACAATCCGCGGTCGCGCGTCGTCGGTGACAGCAACACATCGGCGAAGAAGTCGCGCGCCCGACCCTTCGCCCACAGATGGAGTGGCACCGGGAACCCCATCTTGTCCTTCCGCTCGGCGACGGCACGGGGCAGCACGTGAGCCGCCGAGCGCTTGAGAATGTATTTGAGCTCACCACCGCGGAACTTCATGCGGGGCGGCATGCTCGTCACCAGATCGGCGAGCCGGTGGTCCAGGAGTGGTACGCGCGACTCGAGCGACGCGGCCATGCTGACGCGATCCTCGACGTGGAGCAGGGCCGGCAAGCCCGTCACCAGGTCGAAGTGCGTCATCTTGTTGTAGTACGACTTCGTGTCCGGGTGGTTGAATACGCGCTGGAACCGGCCGAACAAATGCTCGGCCTCGTACTCGGCGCGAAAATCGTCGCTGAACAACTCCAACGCCCCGCCGGACCGATCGATCAATCGGAAATAGCGACGATCCATGGGCCCGAAGACATCCTGCGACCAGAACTGCTGCAGCATCGGTGCGTACTGTCGCAACGCCGGCAGATTCGGGACGATCGACTTGAGCGAGACGATGTGCTCGGCCTCCTCAGTCGTTTCAAAAATTGCCCCCTTAATGGCTTGCTCGAGGTAGGCAACCAGGTATCGAGCGTATCCGCCGAAGATCTCGTCGCCGCCCTGTCCTCCCAGCACCACCTTCACATGCTGGGCGGCACAACGAGCCACGATGAACTGGGGGAAGAGCCCCGGTCCCGCGACCGGCTCATCCATCTGGTAGATGATCTGCGGCAGAAGATCAATGAACTGCTGCTCGGTCGGCACGATCTCGTGCACAACCGCGCCGCACGCCTGCGCCACGATGCGGGCATACCGGCTTTCGTCGAACTCCGGCCCCTCGCGGAACGAACCCGTGAACGTATGCAGCGGGCCGCCGGCATGCGGAGCGGCGAGCAACGACACGATGCTCGAGTCCATGCCGCCGGACAGGTATGCACCGACCGGCACATCTGAGCGGAGCTGCAACCTCACGGCGTCTTCTATGATCCGTCGGGTTTCGTGAACGAAATATTCTTCCGTGTGATACGGGTCGATGACGAAACGGGGCTCCCAGAACCTGCTGATGGTACTGGTGCCCGAGGTCAGGTCCGTGATCTGATAGTGTCCGGGCTCGAGCTTCCGGATCCCGTCGAAGAGCGTGCGGTCGCCGGTGACGAACTGGAACGTCACGTACTCGCGGATCGAGTCAAAGTCGACTTTCCGAGGCACATCCGGGTGCGCGAGGATCGCCTTGATCTCGGACCCGAACAACATGCGCCGGTCGTCCGACCAGTAATACAGCGGCTTGATGCCGAAGTGATCGCGCGCGGCAAAGATCCGCTGGCGTTCCTTGTCGTACAGGAGGAACGCGAACATGCCGTTCAGCTGGCGCACGCACTCCGGCCCATACTGCGCATACATCGCGAGGATGACTTCGGTGTCCGATGCCGTCCGGAACGTGTGCCCGAGCTTGATGAGCTCGGCCCTGAGCTCGATGTAGTTATAGATCTCGCCGTTGAAGACGATCGTATACGGCCCGGCCGTCATCGGCTGATGACCGGTCTGGAGATCGATGATCGCCAAACGCTTGAAGCCGAGTCCGACGCGTCCGTCGACGAACACGCCGTCGTCGTCCGGACCACGGTGTCGGATGACGTGCGCCATGGCCGAGACCTGGTCCGGCGGGACGGCGGTGCCGTCCTTATGAATGATCCCGACTATGCCGCACATAGGTCGATCGCTCGATCTTGGAGTGTGGGTCGGGACAAGATGGCGCGGGCGTGGGTGCTCATGTTGACCAGGTCGAAATGGTCTTTGAGCACCCGCAAGACGCGGTGGAAGGTCCGCGCCTTGACTCGCCCGCTCAGATCCATGCCGGGGAAGAACCTCAATGCCGGCGCTTGATCTCCTCCGAGGAGATCGAGCGGATGCAATAAGAAACTCGGTTCCACGCCCATGAGACGACACGACGCGATGGCGGTTCTCAAGTAGGCCATCATGAGCGTCTCGGAATATCGACTGAGATAGAGCAGGTAGCTGAGATGAAACGGCGTCTTGATGACCGGCACGGTCGTGACGGGGATCTCCAGGAGGCTTCTCCCCGACGGCAACCGCCACCGGTACGGCGCGACCGGGCGAAGACCATCGCGGACGGTTCCAAACAGCGCACCACGCTCTTCGCGCTGCTCTGGCGTGAGCTTCGCGGTCCAGAAGTAGTAGGCGCGCGCGAGGGGGCCGAGGTATGTGGGGAGTGTGGACGCATCGTAGATGTAGCCACGATCGAGCAACACCTCGAGGAGATCGGGACTCCAACTGAATCCGGGGCCGCGGAACCCCACCGTCTTTTGCCCGGTCGCCGCGAGAATATGGCCCTCGGCGGTCGCGATCTCTTGCGCGAGTTGCTCGCGGGTGTAGCGATGCAGCCAGGGCTCGTGCTCGTGCGAGTGATTCCCGACTTCGTGCCCGGCATCGACGGCCGTTCGCAGCGCCGCGCGATTGGCCTCCGCGGCGGCATCAATACCGACGATGAAAAACGTGATTTTGATCCCGAGCGCGTCGAGCGCTTCGAGCGCGGCCGGGAAAAAGACGTCGTAGTACGACGGACGGGATTCCCACCCCGCGTCGCCATGCGTCTTCATGTACGACCAGAGATTGTCGACGTCGAGGGACACGCTGGCTTTCGATGCGCTCATGACCTCACCGCCTGTACATTCACCGCGAGCAGTGGGGCCAACTCTCGCGCTTGCCGGTCGGCCAACATCAGCGTCTCGTTGACATTCAGCGTGCCGTTGGCGATCTGCGCCGAGTTGACGACGAAGAGGCGCTCTTGCGACGTCTTGAGCGGGGGAAGACAGGTCGCCGAGTAGTCCCGCGTGGTCACGGCGAGCACATTGCGCACGCGCGAGACTTGCGTCGCGCGTACGTGTCCGCGATGGAAATTTGGATACATGCGCTCGAGCGCCGAGATGGACTCATCGAGGATCACGTCGTCGCTCTTGCTCCAGTCGTTCGCGGTCTGCGTGAGATATCGGGGCAGATAGACGAGGTGCTTCCCGCCGAAGTTCGCCGGGTCCACGAGCGCTGTCATCTCGATGACGGCGGTGAACGGCACCCAATCGTCTGTGATGTTGGTGACGTAATAGGGAGCCAGGGGTTGATCCAACAGGAGCGACGGGCAAACGATCCCCTGATACACGACGCGCCCTAGCCGCTCGCGTTCGGCATCGGTGAGCTGCGGGCACAGCGCGCTCACTCGCGGGCAAGGCACGGTCATCACGACGGCATCGAAGCGCCGCGTGCTTCCGTCGCCGAACCGCACCGTCGCGCCATCGCTGTCGCCCTCGACATTCTCGACGGGTTGTCCCGTGACCAATTCCACGCCGCGCTGGGTCAGATAGTGTTCCAATCGCGTGAGGACCGCGTCATAGCCGCCTTGCACGTATCCGAACCGCTCTTCCTTGAGGCCAGAGCGGCGCGCGGCATACATGCGCGCGATGATCGCCCAAATGAACGACGCGCTCGCCTGTGTCGCGTTGGCGCCGAGCTTGGCTTTCAGCAATGGGAGCCAGATACGCTCGACCGTGCGGCTCCCGGACATGCGCCGAAGCCAATCGACGGCGAGCTCGTGTTCCAGCGGTACGCCGTCGAGGATGCGGGACGCGGTGAGAATCGTGAGACCGAGCCGCACCTTGTCGATCAAGTTGAGCGGCGGGAACCGCAGGAAGTCGACCGCATTGTTGAACGGATACAGATGCCCGTCGGTGAAGAACCCCGTGCGCGTCGTGCGCCACTGGATCGAGTCGGCCAGGCCCAATTCTCCGAGGAGCTCGCGCAGCGCGGAGTCGGACAACAGAGTCACGTGATAGAAGCGGTCCCATGTGATTGGGCCGAGCTTTTGGGCGCTGGCCAGACCACCGATGCGCGGCGCGCCCTCGATGACTGTGACGTCGCAGCCGGCTCCTCTGAGCCGACGCGCGAGTCCCAGCCCAAGCATTCCACCACCGACAATACCGACGTGTGTCACGTCAGATAACTTTAGCAAGCTACCGGCCACCTGTCTGTGCCCACCATCGCGCGTGTAACTGAAAGCCTCGCATAGGATAAGCGCGTGGCTCACCTGGCGGTCGGCGCCCCTCTGTCGCGCTCGCTCTACACTGATGTGGTTCGCTGCTTGGGACGGGGCAGCTTCCACCGGAGCAGCAATAGCTCCATGAGCAGCTTGACGTGACCGGCGATCGTGCGCAGCACTTTCATCTTCGAACGCCCGATCATGCGGACCGCGAGCGTCGTCGGGAACTCGACGATCGTCGATCCCGAGAGGTCGAGCTTCCCGATCATCTCGGCGACGCCGAGGAATCCGGGATGCTCGATATGCACCGAGGCGAGGGCGTCGCGGCGATACACCCGGAAGCAGCTCGTATACGTCGCGAGGCGCTGGTGCAGGACAACGCGATACATGCGCGACAGCGTCTTCGACAGCGCGAGCCGCCAACGGGGCACGTTGAGCACGGCGCCCTTGGGGTGATACGGCGACGCCGTCACCATATCCACGCCATCGGTGAGGAGCGGGATCATGCGAGCGAGCTCGTGCGGATCGTACGTGCAGTCGCAGTCCATCGAACAGACGATCTCCGTCGATGCCTTGCGAATACCCGTGATGATCCCGGCCGCGACGCCGCGGTTGTGCGCGTGGCGTACCATGACGCAGTTCGCCCGATCGCCGAAGATCCGGTGCAGGGCAGGCCAAGTATTGTCGGTCGAGTGATCATCGACAAAGACGAACGTCAACTCGAACTGCGCGAGCTGTTCCTCGACACTGGCGAGCGTATTGGCGAGGTAGGGGAGGATCAGCTCCTCGTTGTAGCACGGGATGACGACCGTGACGGGCGTGCGCGTCGCCGATACCGGCAGTTGGGGCGCGACGGTGCCGGCGATCACCGGCGCGGGGCCTGACGTCCGCGCGCGGAGCATTCGCGGTGGGCTCGGCGCGGGGGGCAGCGTCGACACGCCTTCGGTTCGGGCGAGCGTCATGTTGCTGACGCCGATGTAATCAGCCGCGCTCGTGAAGCGGTAGCGACTCAGGTAATAGCGCAGGTACTCCGGCATGAGGCGGAGATTGCGATATTGGCGAACGCGCGCGGTCCATGGCGCCGACTGGATCTTCGGCTGATCGGGGTCGAGCTCCCACGTGTGGAAGTACATCACGAAGGGCGCCGAGAACGTCCGCGTCCAGTGCGACACACCACGGCGGATCAGCGAGTGCGGCAGCTGCCGGAAGTAGTTTCCACCCGCGATCGGGATCAGGAAGCCCAGGACATCAGCCGTCGAGATCGGCAGCTCCCACAGCGTGCGATCGCCGTAACGGTGCAGATGCGCAAACCGGCGCCACGGCTCAGCGGCATACGAGCGCAAGATCGGCCCGATGCTCGAGTCGTACTCATAGCCCTGTTCGGCCAGCACATCGAGCGCCCACAGGTCCGTCGGTCGGAACCAGCGGTCGGCGACGCGATATCCGACGACGCGCTGTCCGCCGGCGTGCTCGATCGCCTCGCGCGACCGCGCGAGGTCGTCGCGAAATTCGCCGGGTGTCAGCTGCTGGATGTTGCGGTGATAGTAGCCTTTGCTCGCGATCTCATGGCCGCGATCGGCGACCTGGCGAACGAGCTCGGGGACTTGGTCAGCGACCCACCCGAGCACGAAGAACGTGGCGTGGACCCCGTACTCATCCAGGAGATCGAGGGTCCGCTCCGTCGATTGCTGCAGCCGGCGCTCGAAGCGGTACCATTGGCCGCGCTGGATCAGGCGGTTGAAGGCGCCGACGTGGAAGTAATCTTCGAGGGCGACCGTCAGGATGTGCGTCCCAGTGTCGCCGGTCGCGGTTGCCGCGAGGTCGCCCTGAGAGCGGCGGATAGGCAACGCCGGTCCCGGCGTCGACCAGTTGCCGCGCCGCCCAGACGGGTTAGTAATCGACAGCGTAGGGCCTTTCACAGGGGGTGAAACATAGCAAGCCTACGGCCACCATGCGGCTTTCGCTAACAGACACAGCCGTCTAACTTTGCGCCTCCTCGAGCCCCTGCGCGCGAGACCATGGTGTTGCAAACATACAACAATGTCGCAGTTCTCCATGTGGTTGCGCCAGGTCAGGTGGGTGGGCTAGAGAGCGTCGTGCTAGCCCTTACAGCCGGCCAGGCGGCCCGTGGAGACCGCGTTCACGTGGCGGCGGTCCTAGACGGCCAACCGTTAGGCCAACATACGTTCCTCGAGTCTCTTGCCGTCGAACACTCGGTTATTGCGCTGCCGGCACGCGCGTACGGCCGAGAGCGGGCGGCCATCGCCGATCTGTGCTCGCGGTTGCGGCCGGACGTCGTCCACACGCATGGTTATCGCACCGACGTGATCGACTCTGGTGTGGCCCGGAGGATCGGGATCCCTACGGTCACGACCGTCCACGGGTTCACCGGGGTGGGCGGATGGCGTGGGCGCCTCTACGAATACTTGCAACGGCGCGCCTTTCGTCGGTTCGGCGCGGTCGTCGCGGTATCGCGTCCCCTCGTTACGCTGCTGTGCAATGATGGCGTCACACCGTCTCGCGTACACCTCGTTCCCAACGCATACGCTCCCCGGCCATTTCTTTCGCGCGATGAGTCCCGGCGTGCGCTCGGTCTGGGCGACGGCTTCGTCGCGGGGTGGATCGGTCGGCTGTCTCGCGAAAAAGCGCCCGATGTTTTCGTGGCGGCCATCGCGAAACTCGATGGGGTAGTCGGCGCGATCATAGGAAGCGGTCGCGAAGCGCCGCGCAATTCTCCCCAAGTACTTATGCTCGGCCAGATTGCCGATGCCGCGCGCCTGATCCCCGCGTTCGACGTACTCGTGCTGAGCTCCCGTACCGAGGGGACCCCGATCGTTTTGTTCGAAGCAATGGCCGCTCGCGTGCCGGTTGTCGCGACCGCCGTTGGTGGTGTTCCGGATGTCGTGAGCGAGCGGGAGGCCGTACTGGTGCCGCCCGATCGCCCCGATGCGCTGGCGCGCGCGATAGCCTCGGTACGAGAGGACCCGGGGTCGGCGAGAGCGCGCGCCGCCGCGGCCGCGACGCGTTTGGCAACCGAGTACGCCGTCGGCCCGTGGGTCGAGCGCTACGCCGCCGTCTACCGGGGCGTGATGTGATCATCATTGGCTGGATCCTGGTCGCAGCGCCGTTCGCGCTGGCTGTATACGCGTACGCGCTCTATCCAACGCTCCTTCGCGCGCTCGCGCTCGGCCGCCCCGCGCCGACGGCGCCGGGCGATCCCGGCTCGTGGCCGTTCATCAGCATCACAGTTCCGGCATACAACGAGGAGCGCGCGATCCGCGCCACGATCGAGAATCTGCTGGCCTGCGACTATCCGGCCGAGCGCCGGGAAATCATGGTCGTCTCGGACGCCTCGACCGATGGGACCGATGCCATCGTGCGCGAGTATGCCAGCCGTGGTGTCACGCTGTTGCGCTTGCCGCAGCGCGGCGGCAAGACCGCGGCCGAGAACGCCGCCGGCTCGGCGGTGCGATATGACATCGTGATCAACACGGACGCCTCAGTCCGCGTCAGGCATGACAGTCTCAAGCCCCTGGTCCGCATGTTCGCTGACCCGACGGTCGGTGTCGCATCCGGCCGCGATGTCAGCGTCGGCGATGTCGCGGCCGAGAGCAGCGCGGGGGAGTCCGGGTATGTCGGATACGAGATGGGATTGCGCGCGCTCGAAACCCGGGTGGGCTCGATCATCGGCGCATCGGGCTGCTTCTACGCGTTTCGCCGCTCGGTCTACGACACGCAATTTCCCGAGGCGCTCTCTCGCGATTTCGCGAGTGTGCTCATTGCTCGCGAGCAGGGGTATCGTGCCGTCTCCGTCGACGAAGCGGTCTGTTTCGTGCCCCGCACGGTCTCGCTCGAGGCCGAGTTTCGGCGAAAGATTCGCACGATGGCGCGCGGGCTCGCCACGCTCTGGTACAAGAGAGCGTTGCTCAATCCATTCCGCTACGGGGCCTTCTCCTTCATGCTGGCCTCGCACAAGTTGGCGCGCTGGCTGGTCTACGCCGCGCTCCCTTTTGCCGCGGTTGGTCTAATTTTGCTCGCCACGACGGGTGCAGTCGGAGCCGTCGCATTGGCGGCGAGCGTACTCGGTGTCGGGGCCGGAGTCCTGGGGATGCGTTGGCGCGAAGCGCCACGCGTCATTCGGATGTGCGGCTTCGCCTTCGCCAGCGCATTGGCGGGAGTGCTGGCGTGGCGCGACGCGCTGGCTCGGAAGCGCCGCCCGATCTGGGAGCCTACGCGCCGGCCTGCTTGAGCCGCCAGACGACGACGGCGGCCCACAAAATCACGGTGACGATGAGCGGCGGATCCGTCCACACCGCGTCAGTGGGGGATTCTCCACGCCCGCCAGTCTCGACGATGTACCAGTAGCGGAACAGCCCAAACAACACGAACGGGATCGTAACGTTGAGCTTCGGCCGCACGGTGACGACGAAGAGTCCGTAAAACATGATGGCCGAGAGCGCCGCCGTCTCGGAGTACCGATCGAGCAGCCGCAGCGTGTAGAACTGGAGCACGGACCGCGACGCGTCGCCACTCGTCGCCAACTCGTCGCGGCGCTTAATGGCGGCGAGATAGAGCGCCAGCGACAGCGTCGTCACCATCATCCACGTCGAGAGCGGCACGTCGATGGCGAGCGCACCCCCGTACACGCGCAACACGAATCCCGCGGCGAGACAGAAGATGTCAATGACGGGGATGTGCTTCAACCGTAGCGAATAGGCGAGGTTGAGCACGATGTACGCGACGGCGACGCCCGCAGTCGGCGGACTCCACGCGAACGCGGCGAGCACGATCGCGTACAGCACCGCCACGAGGGCGATGGCGGCGGGTGGCTTCACCTCGCCGGACGCCAGCGGCCGTTTGCGCGATTTGACGGGATGGGCCGCGTCGGCTTCCCGATCTCTCAGGTCGTTGACGACGTACGTCGCCGAGGAGGCGACGCAGAACAACGCGAACGCGATGAGCGCTTGAATGACCGCGGCGGGCTTGACGAACTCGCCGGAGAAGATCAACGGGGCGAGCACGAACCCATTCTTGATCCACTGGCGGGGCCGAAGGAGCCTCACCAGTGGGCCGCTCCGCGGCCCGTCGATGCGGCGCTGCGCGCCGCTCGACTGGTCGGTTGGAGTCGCTCGGCTTCGCCGGGCTTGCTCAGTCCCTAGCGTCGCAGGCGCCGTGATCTGCCCAGCGCCGACTGCGTCCGCCATCGGAGCTACCAGCCGCCCTGCTTGAATAGCATCACGGGGACCGTGCGCAGCATGATGCGCACGTCTTCGATGACGCTCTGACGCCGCAGATACTCGAGGTCGAGATCGACCTTCTTGCGCACGTCCTCGATCGTGCTGTCGTAGGCGAGGTTCACCTGCGCCCACCCGGTGATGCCGGGCTTGGCGCGCTGGCGCAGCGGATACTCCGAGATGTCCTGGCGCAACCGCGCAAAGATGGTCGGACGCTCAGGACGCGGGCCGACGATGTTCATATCGCCCTTGACCACATTGAACAGCTGCGGCAGCTCATCGAGCCGCGTTTTCCGCAAGAACCGGCCCACGGGCGTGACCCTCGGATCGTTCTTCGTAGCCCACACGGCGCCCGAGTGCGTCTCGGCGTCGCACCGCATCGAGCGGAATTTGTAGATCGTGAACACCGACCCGCCGTGGTCACTCGCGCGCCGGTCATAGAGCGCCAGCGCGCGGCGCGACCGGCGATCAATGCCGACGCGATCCTGCGTGTACAGCACAGGGCCCGGCGACGTCAGCCACACCGCGAGGGCCACGAGCAGGAACACTGGCGACAGGATCACGATCGCTAGCGAAGCGAGCACGATATTGATCGTGCGGTTGATCCGCTCGGATCGCGTGCGTGGGACAACGGCTACCGCGGTCGGCGTGATCAGCGTGCCCGGTACGGGCGCGGTGATCGGCCGCATGCCACCCGAAGCTCGAAAGCGTGGTCGGTCAGCGGAAGAACGGGTCGCGGCGAGTGAGGGCAATGTCATGTTAGTGTCGAGTGATGATGACGACGGCCGCGACAATGCCGACCACGGCGGCCGTAACAGGCAGGATGATGGTCAGAAACGTGTTCGGGTGGTGCGAGCCAACCTCGATCTGATCACCGGCGCGCAAGCTCACTTGGTCGATCGTCGCGCCGTCTCTGATGGCAACAGTCACGTCCGTTGACTGCAGAACGGTGGCCCCACCGCGCGTCACCGTCGTACGTGACACATCCGCCGAACCTCCGAGTCCGCCCGCGTGCATGATCGCATCACTAAGCAACATGTCGGCCGGGAGCGCGTAAAAACCCGGATGCGAGACCTCGCCGAGGACTGCGATCCGGACGAGCGATCCGGTCCTCACGACCGGATCGCGCAGATATTTGCTCACTGCCGCGTACACGTGGCCCTGCAGCTCGGAGCGCAACACGCCATGGACGTCGACATCCGTGAGGTTCGGGAGGTGAAGGATCTGCCCTTCGCGGACCGTGAACGTGTCGCTGAGCGCCTGCTGACCTTGCACATAGATGAGGACGCGGTCGCCGACCAGAAAATCTCCATTCGTCAACCGGTCGTGCAGCGTACTCACCGTCATGCGCGCATGCGTGCGATCCGATTCCGACCCGACGGCCGTGTCGCGCTCGGCCGCGGCGAGCATCGACTCGAGCTCGGCGCGCGAGGCTTGCGCCTCTCGCGTCGGCGGGCCAACGGTCTGGCCCCGAGCGAGCAGAGAAACAGATAAGGTGAAAACAGCAGACAGACAGTGCACCACGCGCCTCATCATGCTTCGGGTATACGCACCTGCCGTGCTCGCGTCGCGCGATCCGCCGCGAGAGCGTAAGTACAAGTCCATATGTTGGTTGATTCTTATGGAACGGGGCGTCCCGTCCCGGTTGCTGCGCTTCGGTGTAGGACCACGCCCACACAACTTCGGCTCTGTCCCCACACTGTAAGCGCGACAGGAACTTACAAGGCCACCTCAACTGCCTCGAACCTATGTGCGAACGTTTACAGAAACGGTGACGGCCCACACTGAATCTTTAGGCTGCATGCGTGCCGCCGTTACATCGATCCTGTGGTGCTAGCGCGGCAGGCCTTCCCACACGGCTGAGTGCGCTAAGCCGTGTATGATGCTGGCACACCACGAGTTGCGAAATCCGTCGCGGCCTGCACGGGACATGCATCCCGCGCCGAGCACGGCACTGAAGCAATTTTTCCAACCTTTGGCTGATCGTTATGGGCGCACCCGTCGCCACTCGACAATCCGATCTCATGCTTGAGACTGACCGGCCGGCGCGTCCGCCCCTCGTGCTGATCGCCAACGACCAGGAATGGTCCGCGCGCTCGCTCGAGACCATTCTTGGCCCTCGTGGGTATGCGGTGCTCCGTGCGTACAATGGGCGACAGACGTTGTCGATGGCGCGGAGCATCCAGCCCGACGCCGTGATCCTCGATGTACGGCTACCGGACGCGGACGGATTCGAGATCTGCCGCGCGCTCTACGCCGAGAAGCATCTGGTTACCGGCACGCCGGTCCTCATGACGACATCCGATCCCGTCAACCGGCAGCAGCAACTCACGGCGTTTCGCGTCGGAGCGTGGGATTTCATGATGCAGCCGCTCGACGGCGACGTGCTGCTCCTTAAGCTCGACACGTACGTGCGCGCCAAGCGCGAGGCCGACAGCTTGCGCCAAGACGGCTTGCTCGACCCGGCGACGGGCGTCTACAACTCGCGCGGCCTCGTGCGCCGGGCGCGGGAGATCGGTGCCGAAGCGCTGCGTCAGCGTCATGCGCTCGCTTGCATCGCGTTCGCGCCCGATCCGTCTTCGGGCGGCGACGTCGACGAGGCTACTGGGCGCATTGCCGAGCACTTGGGCGCGCTCATCGGGCGGACCGCCCGGATGTCCGACGCCATCGGGCGGCTCGGCGCGTCCGAGTTCGCGGTCGTCGCGCCATCGACTGAGTCCGCGGGTGCGGTTCGCCTCGCTGAGCGCATCCAGCAGGCTGTCGCCTCGGCTTCGCTCGAGGAGGCCGAGCGGCCACAGCTCCAGGTTCGTGCCGGTTACTGCGCGGTCGCCGACTTTGCCGCATCGCCTGTCGATGCGGTCGAGATGCTCGTGCGTGCGGCTTCCGCGCTGCGCCAGGGCCCAGGCGGCGGGCAGATCCAGGCGTTCGACGAAGGCTCTACTCGCTTCGGATAAGGCGCCTTCGCGACGCTTCGCGTCGCTCGGCGCAAAACAAGGAGAGCGACGCGAGGTGCCCGTCGCTCTCTAAGCGGATCTCTCTACCAGGCGGATCGCTCCAAGGCGGATCGCTCCAAGGCGGATCGCTCCAAAGCGGATCGCTCCAAAGCGGAATCAGTGTCGGCGCCGTAAGCGTTCGCGCGAAGCGCGACGCGTAATTATTTCCGGCCGATAAGCCCGCCGACCTGCGATGGCACCTGAGCGCGAAGCTCGCCTTCGTCGAGTCGATACCCGTAGAGATACGAGTAGTAACGATACGCGCCGCCGGCGCGAACGTCGTTGAGAATCGCGCCGAGGTGGCGGACAGGCACGAACCGATCCATTGCCTGCAACCGCGCCTGGGCCATTTTCATGTCCGACCGCCCCACGCGCATGACCACGACCAGCGCCCCCGTCACCTTGGCGAGCGCAAACGGATCAATGCCGGCGCCAAGCGGCGGCGAGTCGACGATGATCACGTCGAAGAACGGCCGCACGGCCGCCATAAACCCTTCGAGGGCAGTGGACTGCAAGAGCTCAGGCCCGCGATGCCGCCGCGTGCCGCAGGTCACGAGGGTGAGCCCCTCGTAGTCGGTCTCCTGCAAGACCTCGTCAAGCGCCGAGTGGTTCAACAAGTAATCGAGCAGCCCAGGCGCCTGCCGCATGCCGAACGTCTCATGCAGCTGCCCACGCCGAATGTCCCCGTCGATGAGCAACGTCCGACGCCCACTCTCGGCGAATGACATTGCCAAATTCGACGAGACCAGAGACTTCCCCTCGCCAGCCCCGGGACTCGTGATCGTAAAGAGCACCGGCCCCTCGGGCGGGAACATCTCCTTGATGTGCAATCGAATAGTTCGAAACGCCTCGATGACCTGCGCGGAGATCTCGGAGTCCGCTGCGCGCTGTTTCGGAGTCGGCAGACTCGGAACCGTGCCGATGATCGGGAGCCCGAGCTCGTCCGAGGCCTGCTCCGGATACCGGAACCGCGGATCGAGCCGATCGAGCAGCAGCGCGAGGGCAAGCCCCGCGCCGAGTCCACCGAAGATCGCCATGAGCAACACGCGCGGCGCGGTATTGCGCGATGGCGCCTGCGGCACACCCGCGCGGTCGACGACTTCGACGTCCGGAATCGCGCTCGCTTCGGCGAGCTTCGAGTCCTCGTACGCCTTGTTCAGGCTCGTGTACAGCTCACCGGCCGAAGTGACCTCGCGCTGGAGCCGCATGAGGTCAATGGTGCGCGCGGGGACGTTCTCGACGACGCGCTCACTCTCGCCGAGCTGCTTGACGTAGGTCGCGTCTTGCGCCTGGAGCCGCTTGAGCGACTGCTGCGCGAGCGTGGGAATCGTGACGTTGTAGATGTTGTCGACCACGCGCTTGGCGTCGATCACGCCCTTGTACTGGTCGGTGTACGTCTGCTGCAGGCCGCGCAGCTCGGCCGACTTGGTGTTGTAATCGTTGATCGCGGCGCGCAAGTTGTCCGCGCCGACCATGAGCGACGGAATGGCGAGCAACGCGTCAGGCGCTGCTTTGCCAATGCGCATATCGGTCAGCACCGAATTCGCGGTCTGGACGTCGCGACTTAGGTTTTCGTGCTCGACCTTGAGGGCCAGGTAGGTGGCGACGGCCGGGTCACCGGTCGACTGGATCTGCTGGGGTTGGCCGGGCGCTGACAGGGCCGTCGGCGCCGACTGGCCCTGCTTGAAGGTCTGCTCCTGGAACGACTGAAAAGCCTTCTCAGCCCGCGCTAAGCGATCGCGCGCGATGCTCAATTGATCGCCGATCGTCTGCGTGAGCTGTGTATTCTTTTGCTTTTTCAACTCGGCGGCCACGGCGAGGTACTGGTCGAGCCACGTGTTGAGCGTGCTGGCGGCCTCGTTCGCGTTCCAGCTATCGAGCGAGATGCGGAGCAGGTTGCTCATGTCGGGCAACACCAGCGTCGCGCGCCCCGTGAGCCCGTTGGCGGCATCGGGCAGCGAGGAGACCGAGAACGCGACCTTGCGGCCGGGCTTGAACGACGCACGGGGCGGCTGCCACCGCATGCCGAGATGCAGACCGACGGAGTCGCCGGGGGCGCCGCGTTCGAGCACGGTCCCCTTCTTGGTCGTGAGCGTATACTGCCGACCCGTGGGCGCGACGATCAGTACGAAATCGCCGGGCTGATATTGCTCGGCGAGCGCGAACTGTTGGAAGAGGTCCGCGTCGTTGTCTTCGTGATGGATGTAGAGTCCGAGCTTGACCACGACCGGCTCGACGACACGATATGCCTTGAACAAGTCGGTCCACGCCGCCGTCTCGAGGAACTGGCCCGACGCGATCGGGCCATTGCCGCCGTTGCCGTGTCCTTCGACCGCAATCAGGATCGTGGCGTGCGACTCGTACTGCGGCGACGTAACGCGTGTAGCCACAACGCCGCCAACAGCGCCGAGGATGAAGCAGCCTAGGATGAGCCATTTGAAGCGAACGAGCGCCGCGATATAGCGGTGCCAGGGCGTCTTCTTTTCGCCGTCGCCGCCGCCACGGGCTTCGACCGGAGGCCCCCACTGTTGGAGCGACGCAATCGCGTGCCCTTCGGGGGAAGCAGGTGTCAGCGCCGTCGACGGCGTCGGCGTAGGCGGGAGCGACATGCGATTCACAAGAAATTTAATTGGCTAAGGACTGGCAATGACTGCGCAAGAAGGAGCCCAGCCAAGTTGTTTATACCTAATGCACCTCAACACTTGTATGCCGTGACCACACAACAGAATTGTAGGTATATTGCAACGAAATATGATTGACAGATGCAACACTTTGTTGTAACTAATGGGGCGAAAAGTTAGAAGCCCCTTATCCTAGGAGCATCATGTCGTCCTCGGCTTTCTCCTCCGACCTGCCAATGAGCGATGCATCAGCGCCTCCTTCGGTCGAAACGCCCGCTATGGGCAGGGAGCCGCTGGCGATCGCACCGGAGGTGAAGGCGAGCCTTCGGCTCTTGTTGGTCGATGACGACCGCACGCTTCGCGAAGGCTGTCTCAGCGTTTTGCAGCTCGACGGGTACAACGTCACAGCTACTGGACGTGGTGACGAGGCGATTGATCTCGTCAAACGCCGTCGCTTCGACATCATCCTCGTCGATCTCTACCTGACGCCGCTGTCCGGCATGGACATTCTCGCGGCGGCGCTCGAGGCCCATAAAGACACGATCGTCATCGTGATGACTGGCAACCCCAGCGTCACGTCGAGCATCGAGGCCCTTCGCGCCGGCGCGTGGGACTATCTGCCGAAGCCGTTCTCGGCCTCGCACCTGCAGATCCTCATCGGCCGCGCTTCACACGCCGTGGCCGTTGCACGCGAAACGCGCGACCTCAAGGCGAAACTGGTTGAGCAGAGCTCGAACTCCGATCGCATCACGCTGCTCGGCATCTCGCCCGCCTTTCGCCAAGCCGTCGATCTCGCTCGCCGCGTGGCGTCTACGGACGCGTCCGTCATGATCAGCGGCGAATCCGGCACCGGTAAGGAGCTGATCGCCCAGTTCATTCATCGGCACAGCCGTCGCGCGAGCCGCAAGCTCGTGCCCATCAACTGCGCGGCGCTCCCCGAGCCATTGCTCGAATCCGAGATGTTCGGGCATCGCAAAGGCTCGTTCACCGGCGCGGATCGCGATAAGCCAGGCCTACTCGAGACCGCAAACGGCGGAACGCTGTTCCTAGACGAGCTCACCGAGATGTCGCATCCGTTGCAAGCCAAACTATTGCGGGTGCTGCAAGACGGCGTGGTTCGTCGCGTGGGTAGCGAGCAACAAGATGCCGTAGTCGATGTTCGCTTCATCTCGGCGACGAATAGAGAGCCACAAGAAGCAGTGAATGCTGGAATTCTGCGCGAAGATCTCTTCTATCGTTTGCGCGTGGTGCCGATCAAGCTCCCACCTCTGAGAAAACGGTTAGAAGACATTCCACTGCTCGCCAATCACTTCCTGACGCACTACTGGGAGCGGCATCGCCCGCAGGGCGAGCCGCTACCGAAATTGAGTGAAGCCGCGATAGAGCTCCTCAGGTCGAGACCATGGCGGGGCAATGTGCGGGAGCTGCAGAACGTGATCGAGCACGTAGCGGTCATTATCGAACCGGGCAAGCCGATTCGAGCCGAGGATATCCCAGCGCTCGACGACTCCGGCCACCCGAGCACCGCCGCCGCTGAGGGCGGGATGCCGCCGGCGATCATGACCGACGCCTACCACCTCGCCAAGGAAAAGCTCGTCGCCCACTTCGAGAAGGAATACCTGCAACGGCTCGTCGTGCGTGCCGGCGGCAACATGTCGCGCGCGGCGCGCCTGGCGAACATCGACCGGACGACTTTGTATCGTCTCATGGAGAAGCACGGATTCCGCCGCGACGAGCTGGCCGGGACGCTCGAGTGACCCCAGTGGAAGCGGCTCCGCGGCGTATCACGCCCTCGCCGCGCGAAGCTCCACCGCCCGGCAGCGGTGTCGTCCTTCTGCTCGCGCAGGCGGCGGTGCGCGCGGTCGCGGCGTGGGATCCCGATGATGTGTCCGGCGCGACCGCGGACGACATCGGCCCGCCCATGGCCGCGCTGGCCGAGGCGGCCCAGCGCGTCTCGGTCGGGGGCAATCCCGATCTGGCGGCGCTGCCCGTCAGCGTGCCCGCGCGCCGGCTCCTCGATGCATTACGGCGACAGATCCTCGACAGCACAGCCGCTGGCGGGTACGCGGCCGATGACGCCGTCTCGGCGTGCCTCGCCGTCGAGCGGGTGCACGAGGCGATCGAGGCGGATACCGCACAGCGATTCGCGAACCGGCTCTCCGGGTCGGACGCACTGCCGCTCGTGGTCGAGGTCGCGCACGACATGCGCTCGCCGCTGGCGTCGATCTTGTTTTTGGCCGAGCGATTGCGCTCGAGCCAGAGCGGCCCACTCACGGCGATTCAAGAGCGCCAACTCGGTCTGATCTATAGCGCGGCATTCGGGTTGAGCGCTCTCGCGGGAGACGTCATCGAGCTCGCGCGTGGCGACTGGCTCGTCGACCAAAAACCGATCCCGTTTTCCGTCGCGGATATCCTGAGGTCAGTAGGCGCGATCGTTCAGCCCATAGCCGAGGAGAAGGGGTTAGCCGTACGACTGGAGCCGCCCGACGCAGACTCGCGCATCGGGTATCCGGCGGCGCTCAATCGTGTATTGCTGAACCTCACGACGAACGCGCTCAAATTCACGGCCGAGGGCTCCGTCGAGGTGACGGCCCGTCCGAAGTCCCGTACGCGCCTCGAGTTCGCCGTGCAGGACACCGGCCGGGGCATTCCCCCGGCAGTGATGGCGACATTGTTCGATGCCTTCCGACGCCGGCAGCGTCCCGGCGACTTTACGTTCTCGAGTGCCGGTCTCGGCCTCGCGATCTGCCGGAAGCTCGTGGCGTCCATGAATGGCGAGCTGGGCGTTGACACATCGGAATCCGGCACGCGTTTTTTCTTCGAGCTCGACCTCCCTCTCGCGTCGAAGATGTGAACACGAAGTGAAATACTGGCTCCTAAAAACCGAGCCCACGACCTTCTCGTGGGACGATCTCTGGAAGAGCCCCAAGCGCACGACCCGCTGGGACGGTGTTCGCAACTTCCAGGCGCGCAACTATCTGCGCGACGACATGCAAGTCGGTGACTTGGCGTTTTTCTACCACTCGAGCGCCGACCCCACGGCGATCGTAGGCATCGCCGAGGTGGTTCGTGCGGGTTACCCGGACGAGTCGGCGTTCAATCCTTCGGATGACCATTATGATCCGAAGAGCAAACGCGATGCACCCATGTGGTACGTGGTCGATATTCGAGCCAAGCAGCCCGCTACCAAACCGATCACGCTGGCCGAGCTCCGCGAACAGAAGGGACTCGCACATATGGTGCTGCTACAAAAAGGCAGCCGTCTTTCCGTTCAGCCGGTCTCCGAGGCTGAGTGGAAGTTGATCTATCGATTAGCTTTTGCCGGATGACCGACACCCTCTCAGTCACCGACAAGCGAACGGACACGTCGTACGAGCTGCCGATCACGGACGGCGCGATTCGCGCCACGGACCTCAAACAACTCGTCAGCTACGACCCGGCGTTTCTCAATACGGCCTCGTGTCGCAGCGCGATCACGTATATCGATGGCGAAAAGGGGATTCTGCGCTATCGAGGCTACCCGATCGAGCAGCTGGCCGAGAAGGGCAGTTTTCTGGAAGTCGCGTGGTTGCTTCGCAACGGCGAACTCCCGAAGCAGGCCGAATACGACAGGTTCGTGCACAACATCACGTTCCACACGTACGTGCATGAGAATCTCAGGACATTTCTGACGGGTTTCCGCTACGACGCGCACCCGATGTCGATGCTGTGCTCGGCCGTCGCGGCATTGTCATCGTTCTATCCCGAGTCGAAGGCGATATTTGACCCCGAGCAGCGCGACATCTCGATCATCCGCTTGATCGCCAAGGTTCCGACGATCGCGGCGTTCATCTACCGGCACATGAAAGGGCTGCCGTACGTGTACCCGGACAACGATCTGTCGTACAGCGAGAACTTCCTGTCGATGGTCGCGCGGATGACCGAACCGAAATATCGCGCGAACCCCATCTTCACGCGGGCGATCGAAGTCCTGTTCATCCTGCACGCGGACCACGAGCAGAACGCGTCCACGAACGCCGTCCGCGCGATTGGCTCGACGCACGTCGATCCGTTCACGGCCATCGCCGGTGGGATCGCCGCGCTCTATGGCCCGCTCCACGGAGGGGCGAACGAAGCCGTGCTGCGCATGATCGAGGAGATCGGCGACGTCAAGAATGTGCCGGGCTTCATCGAGGGGGTGAAGAAAGGCTCCGGCCGACTCATGGGGTTCGGCCACCGCGTGTACAAGAGCTATGACCCGCGGGCCAAGATCGTGAAGCGTTTGGCGGACGAGGTCCTGGCCTCGGTCGGTGTCGACAAGGACATGGCGATTGCCCAGGAGCTCGAGCGGATCGCGCTCCAGGACGACTACTTCGTGTCGCGGAAGCTGTACCCGAACGTCGACTTCTATACCGGATTGATCTACCGGGCGATGAAGTTCCCGACCTCCTTCTTTACGGTGCTGTTCGCGATCGCCCGGACCACCGGGTGGCTCGCCCAGTGGGAGGAAGGGCTGCTCGACAAGGAGCAAAAGATCGCCCGGCCCAAACAGATCTATACCGGACAGGGCGAGCGGCCGTACGCGAGTGGCCTCGTAAAGCGCATAGTTACGCCGTCCTGACGTTTCCGTAGTCGCCGGCACGAGCCTGGCATACATCGTTCGGGGATGAACCGCCCCCGAACTCGCGAGTTGACGGTCGTGGCCCTCGCCGCGACCGTTTTTCTTCTCCCAACGTTGACGTACGGCTTGGGATTCGACCACGGTTTCATGCAGTACATCGGCCGGGGCCTGCTCCACGGCATGTGGCCGTACGTCGATACGTTCGATACATCATTTCCCGCGGTCTATTTGCTGCACATGGCGATCATCGCCATCGGCGGCGAGTCGGTCCTGGCGCTCCGGATAGCCGACCTCCTGATCCAGGTCGGTACGTCGCTCCTGCTATTCACCCTCGCGCGCCGTCTCTATGGGCCGCGCGCCGGGTTTTTTGCGGCGGCGCTGTACGCGATCGCGTACACCGCCGGCACGTACTATCACACGGCCCAGCGCGATGGCTACCTGACGCCATTCTTGTTGGCCAGTCTCCTCGGCATTTGGACCTACCTGGACGACCCCACCCGGCGAAGGCCCTTACTCTGGAGCGCGCTCGCTGCGGGTCTCGGCTGTCTCTTTCGCCCGACATACGCGTTGCTGGTCATGCTCGGGGCACTCGTTTTGGCGTTGCGCCGAAGGCGCACGCGTGACGTCGTCGATGCCGGGATATTCGCTGGTGTCGCCGCAGCTCCCATACTCGTGTTCTTCGCGGTCTATGTCCTTACAGGGCATAGCCACGCGATCTCAGACCTGCTGACGTTCGCGTCGACGGTCTACGTGCGACTCGAGCGCCAGACGAGAACCGTGGTCTTGCTGGGCTTTTGGAATTACGTGCCGCTCGTGGTGTGGATCGGCGTTGTCCTGACGATCATCGCCGTGGCCCGTGGCCAGCTTGGTGCGCATCGCCGAGAGCTGTTCACGTTGGCGCTGGTGTTCGCGGGGTGTGTGCTCATACGACTGTGGGAGTCCAAGGCTTGGCGTTACCAGTACTGGCCTCCGCTGGCGGTTCTGTGCGTCGCCGCGGGACTCGGCTGGGGCTGGGTGGCTCGCAACCGTATCGCGTTCCTCGGCGTAGCCGTCCTCATGCTCGGCGCCGAGCTCGGCCCTTCGGGACTGGCGCGCTACGGGCACTGGACGCCGATGCCGATGGTCGCCGACAGCCCCGATCAACAGGCAATGGCCGAGTATTTGAGTACGCATACGCATGCGGGCGAGCGCATCCAAATGTGGGGCCCCGAGACGATCGTGCTCTTTGCGAGCGGGGGTCGCTCGGCCACCCGCTTTATCGACACGAACATGTTCTTCTGTCCGGACCCGACGAACTTCCACCACCTGTTGCTGTTCACCGACTGCCCGAATTGGAACAAGCCGATTCAGGTCGCGTTCCTGCGCGAGATGCTCGACACGCTGACGGCGCATCCGCCGGCCTACATCGCCGCGCACTACGCGAATGGGTCGTTGGCGATCGACACGACGTATTGCCTGGCACAGGATCTTCCCGCGCTGCGCGAGTTGATCGACCGCAAGTATCAGCGAGCGGCGACGTTCGGGCCGTGGTCGGTGTTCAAGCTCGCCGGCCAGTGATTCGGGGCCTTCGACTGGGCGTCGTCGTCGCCCTTCTGCTCGTCGGCGCGAGCGTCGACGCGATCGACCTGTGGCGGCCCATCGATGCCACGGCGCGCGAGCTGTATCGCGAGTGCGACGAGGGTGGGATCGCGCGCAACTACGCCCGGGACGGCATGCGCTTGCTGTACCCGCAGATCGACTGGCGCGGCGATGGGCCCGGTTACGTGGAGATGGAATTTCCGCTGTATCCGTACATGATCGCGGCGGGCTATCGGGTCTTTGGGATCCACGAGCAGATCGGCCGGGTGATCAGTTATGTCCTCTCTCTCGCCACTCTGCTGATCTTCATCGGCCTCGCGTCCTATCTCCTACCGCCGATCGGAGCGATCGTGGCGTCGCTGTTCTTCGCGCTCGATCCGCTCATCGTGCGTATGTCGAATGCCATTCAGGCCGAGCCGCTCATGATGCTCGCGTATGTGGCGGCGGTGTATGCCTACATTCGGTGGCTAGACGACGACCGCTGGCGTTCGTATGGCCTCGCCCTCGGAATGACCACGCTCGCGATCCTGGCCAAAGCACCGGCCGTGCACCTGGGGTTCGTGTTCTTGTTCTTCACGCTGTGGCGCCAAGGATGGACAGCGCTGCGGCGGTGGCGCCTCTGGGTCTTCGCCGTCGTCGCGCTGATCCCGCCGGCGCTCTGGTATGTCCGCGCCCACGAATTCTGGCTCGCGTACGGCAACTCTCTCGGCGCGTCGAACCACCATCATATCGTCGGCCTCGCGACGTTCACGCACCTGCACTACATCGTGGGGATCGCCGGATTGGAAGGCGCGTTTGTCTGGGTCGGCGCCGGCGCGCTGGCCGTGACCCTCGCGCTGGCCATCGGCCCCCGGCCATGGTACCTCGGCTACGGTCTCCTGTGGTACGCCGCCGTTTTCCTGTACTTACTCGTGATCGCCGGCACGAGCGCCGAACCGTGGGGCACGTATTATCACATCGTGGCGGTGCCGCCGGTCTCGCTGCTCATCGGCTGCGCCGCGGTGATCGCGGCCGAGCGGTTGCGGGGCCCGCAGCCGATCACCCGGCCAGGCGTGGTCGCCGTCGTAATGATGCTCGTGACCGCCATCATCCAGATTGGGCATCAAGGCGCCGCGATAGTGCCGATCCTGTGCGCCATCGGCCTCGCCATCGTGGCCTTCGTCTGGCGGCGCGACCTCGGCGTGACCGCCACGACCGCCCTCGTCGTACTCACGGCGTTCTCGCCGATCATGGCAGCGCGGCAGGACATCCGCGATGCGCATCCACACCGGTTCGACGCATGGTACGCCACGGCGCGCCAGTTTGCGCCGCTGATCCCGCCGGGCGTGTCGATCGCGGTCAGCGGCAGCTATTGCGTCAGCCCGAGCGAGTCCGCGTACAACAGCCCGTGGTACTTGTACTGGACGGACCACAAGGGCTATACGCCATGCGTCCAGGATCACACGATGCCGGTCGTCCGCTCGCTGATGGCGCGGGGCGTGGAGTACTTCATCGTCGAACGCACGGCGCTCGCCGCGCGCCCGGGGTTCGAGAACGACATGCGGCGGACTTTTCCGGTCGTATCGGAGACCCCTGTCGCGATCTTGTTCCGACTGCGTTCGTAGGTCGCACAGAGACCGCGGACGGGGCAGCGCGAACAGTGGCGTACCCGCGCCGTGCACAGGGTCGCGCCGAGCTCCATCACCGCCTGGTTGTGCGTATATGCCCCCCGGCCGGTGCGCGGCAAGGTCGCTTCCGCGATCGCCCAGGCGACCGTCCGGCCCCGCGACGTCCGCGGGTCCAGGCGCGGCGCGAACACGCGCAGCAGCACCCGTGCGACGTTCGTGTCGACGAGGGCGGCGCGACGCTCATAGGCGAACGAGGCGATGGCTCCGGCCGTATAGGCCCCGATGCCGGGCAGCTTGACCAAAAGAGCCGGATCATCCGGCAGCGCCGCGTCACGGAGCGTCCGCGCGAGCGCATGGAGGTTTCGCGCGCGGGCGTAGTAGCCGAGTCCCTTCCACGCTCGCATCACCTCGGATCGTCTCGCTCGTCCTACATCTCGCAGGGTAGGGAAACGCATCAGGAACCTTTCGTAGAACCCGAGTACGCGCGACACCTGCGTTTGCTGTAGCATCAGCTCCGACACGAGCACCCGATACGGGTCCCGTGTCCGGCGCCAGGGCAGGTCTCGACCTACCCGGATATACCACGCCCGCACCCGCCGGCTGAATATTTGTGCCTGCATCACAACTCATGTCGAGTAGATGATAACTTTGTAGCCGCCGCGCATGCTCTTCAACAGCTTCGTATTCCTCGTGCTGTTCCTGCCAGTCACCTACACGGTGTTCTGGCTGCTCAAGAACGCCCAGCAACGCTACGTCTGGCTGGCGATCACGGGCTACGTCTTCTACGGCTACTGGAACCCGAAATTCTGCCTGCTGATGGCGTTCTCGACGCTCGTCAGCTACACGGCCGGCCTCGGATTCCTCAAGTACCCGGATAACCCGAAAGCCCGCAGGCTTTGCCTGGTCATTCCGGTCACGGTCGACCTCTTGCTGCTCGGGTTCTTCAAGTATTGCAACTTCGTGCTTCGCTCGGTCGGCGACCTGTCGGCGCTCACGGGCCACCCGATCACCGTCGCGCATTTCGACATCGTGCTACCGATCGGGATCTCGTTCTACACGTTCCACACGATCAGCTACATCGTCGACAGCTATCGCAAGACGATCCGGCCGACGCGCAACTTCTTCGAGTTCGCGGCCTACGTCTCGCTGTTCTCGCAGCTCATTGCCGGCCCGATCGTTCGATTCCGCCAGATCGAGCAAGATCTCGACAACCTCGGACACGCCGACCGCAACCGCTGGCTCGAACGCGGCATTCGCTTTTTCATCATTGGCCTGGTTCAGAAGGTCCTCATCGCCGACAGCCTGGCGGCGATCGTGGACCCGGCACTCGCGCACTACGCCACGCTGTCGACCGCCGACGCCTGGGTCGCGATCCTCGGCTACACGTTCCAGCTGTACTTCGACTTCGACGGATACAGCACGATGGCCGTCGGACTCGGCTTCCTCTTCGGCATTCGCATCCCCCAGAACTTCAACTCCCCGTATAAGTCGATCGACCCGTCGGATTTCTGGCGCCGCTGGCACATCTCCCTCTCGACCTGCCTCCGGGACTACCTGTACATCCCGCTCGGTGGCAACCGGAAGGGTGAGGTCAACACGTACCGGAACCTGATGCTCACGATGCTCATCGGCGGCCTGTGGCACGGCGCGAACTGGACGTTCGTGGTCTGGGGCGGATACCACGGTGTGCTGCTCTGCGTCCACCGGCTGTTCAGTAAGCAATGGGACGCCGCACCGGCGATCGTGCGGCGCGCGAGCATGTTCTTCTTCGCGGTGATCGGCTGGGTCTTCTTCCGATCGACCAATTTTCATATGGCGGCGCTCTTGCTCGGCCGCATGTTCAGCTATGTCCCCGGTTCCTCCGGCGTCGTCACCGGCGGTGCCGTGGCGCTGGTGCTCTTCGCGGCGTGGTGGAGCATGGCAGGGCCGAACGCGTTCGACATGGATGCCAAGTGGCAACCGCGCCGCCGCCACGCGTTCGCGTTAGCGGCGGCGTTTGGTGCCTGCGTCGCCATTATGGCCGGATCTGGCTCGTCGCCCTTTCTGTATTTCCAGTTCTAGTATTTCGCGATACTGGGATCGATCTCGTCGCTCCACCGTGTAATCCCACCGGCCAGATTCCACACGTTGCGGAACCCCGCCGCGAGGAGCGCGTCCGCGGCGCGTGCACTCCGTCCACCAACTTTGCACTGGACCACGATTTCCCTGGACGGATCGAGTTCCTTGATCGCGCCTGGGAATGTGCTCAGCGGAACCAATCGGGCACCTTCGATACGTGCGATCTCCCACTCGAACGGCTCGCGCACATCGATGAGATCGAAGTCGTCCCCACGCGCGAGTTTCTCGGCCACCTGCCGAGGAGTGATCTCTCTGACCGTAATGGGCTCGGCGCCGCCGCAGAACGCGTCATAGTCGATGAGCTCTTGGATTTCGTGCGTGCCGCACGCCGGGCACGCGGGGTCGCGGCGAATCTTGACCGTGCGGAACTGGGCCGTGAGTGCATCGACCAATAGCAGCCGTCCGATGAGTGGCTCGCCGATCCCCAGGATCAACTTGATGGCCTCGGTCGCCTGAATCGTGCCCACGAGTCCCGGGAGCACGCCGAGCACGCCGCCCTCGGCGCAACTCGGCACGAGCCCTGGAGGCGGCGGCTCACGGAACAAGCACCGATAGCAAGGCCCGTCGGGAGTCGCGAGAACCGAAGCCTGCCCTTCGAACCGGAAAATGCTGCCGTACACGTTCGGCTTGCCGAGCAGGACGCACGCGTCGTTCACGAGATATCGCGTGGCGAAGTTATCGGTGCCGTCGACCACGAGATCGAACTCGCGAATGATGTCAAGCGCGTTCTCTGACGTGAGGCGCGTCTCGAACCGCTCCACGTTCACATATGGATTGATGTCGTAGATGCGCTCGGCCGCCGAGTCGATCTTCGACCGGCCGACGTCGGCGGTGCCGTGCACGACTTGGCGCTGGAGATTCGTCACGTCGACCTTGTCGAAGTCGACGATGCCGAGCGTTCCGACGCCGGCCGCGCTCAGATACAAGGCCAGCGGCGACCCTAAGCCACCCGCGCCAACCAGTAGCACACGCGCGGCTTTCAGGCGTCGCTGTCCTTCTACGCCGACGTCCGGCAGTATGAGATGCCGGCTATACCTGGCTAGTTCCTCGCGCGTGAGCTCTGGTAGCTCCACAAGTACCTCTGTCATGGCGCTCACCCTCCCGCGACCGCAGGGACGATCGTGACTTCATCCCCGTCCGTAACTGGTGCGGAGAAGCCGCCCGCAAACCGGACGTCCTCATCGTTAAGATAATACGTGACAAACGGATACGGGTTGCCTGCGTCATCCGTGAGTCGCGGCTTGAGCGCGGGGTATTGGCGCGAAACGTCGGCGACCGCATCGCCGAGCGTCGGCCCACTCGCTTCGAGGGCACGTTGTCCGTCGGCGAGCTTCGCCAGAACGTTGGGCAGAGTGATGGTGATAGGCATTCGCGTCATCTCCTAGTGTTCGACAAGGGCAGTTACCTCGCGCAGCCGCGGCGCGATGACCGGCGCGGCAGGCAACGAGGCATGGATGGCTTCGATGGTCTTGAGGCCGTTGCCTGTGATGCAGAGCACGACCTCGTCGTCCGGCTTGAAGTGCCCAGCCTCGGCGAGCTCCAACGCGGCGGCGACGGTCGCGCCGCCGGCGGTCTCCGTGAAGATGCCGGTCGTCTCGGCGAGCACGCGGATCCCGCGCACAATGGCTTCGTCGCTCACCGCTCGTGCGGAGCCGCCGGTCTCGCGGATTGCCCGGACCGCGGTGGGTCCATCGGCCGGATTGCCGATCGCGATGGATCGTGCGATCGTGTTCGGCACTTCCGGCACGAGTTGGTCACCTCCGGACTCGAACAGTCGCACGATCGGAGCGCACCCAGATGCCTGAGCCCCATATAGCCTCGGCGCAGCTCCACTCACGAGGCCGGCGGCCGCGAACTCCCGGAACCCTTTGCGGAGCTTTGTCACGAGTGAGCCACCAGCCATGGGCGCGACGACAGCCGTGGGCGAGCGCCAACCGAGTTGCTCGATGATCTCGAACGCCATCGTCTTCGACCCCTCGCCGTAGTAGCCGCGCAGGTTCACGTTGACGATGCCCCACCCGAATTTGTCAGCGACCTGAGCGCAGAGGCGGTTGACGTCATCATACGTGCCTCGTACGCGCACGAGTCGCGGCCCATAGACCAGCGTGCCGACGATCTTGCCCAGCTCGAGATCCTCAGGCACGAAGATCCAAGCCGTCAGTCCAGCCCGCGCTGCATGCGCGGCTACCGCATTGGCTAGATTGCCGGTTGACGCGCACCCGATCGTCTCCAGACCAAAGGCCGCGGCGGCGTTGATGGCGCTCGCCACGACGCGGTCTTTGAACGACAACGTCGGGTGCGAGACCGCATCATTCTTGACCCACGCTCGGCCGACGTTCAGCGCGCGAGCGAGCACGGGTGCCTCGACGAGCGGCGTCCATCCGCTATCGAGTGATCGCGTAGGCTGACCCGTGAACGGGAGCCACTCGCGATAGCGCCACAGCGATGGCTCACGCGCACCGATGATCGCCCTATCGGGAATGATCCGTGCGCCATAGACCGGTTCTAACGGCCCAAGGCAGAGCTCACAGATGGCGATGGGCGCCGGATCGAACGTCGCGCCACAGTTCGCGCAGGCCTGTGGCAGGGCGGCAAGCGATGCCGCCGCCGCTTCCGGGTAAGGAAACGTTACTGCTGCTGTCATACTCCTGTTCTCCCGCCCCGGCAAATAAAAACGTCCCGGAGCCAAAAAGGCCGCGGAACGCGGGGGCTTTTTAGCAAATTGTTTAACGTGGCTGCAATACGCCGCAACTCACCACGAGGATCGATTGTGGGATCAACACTAATCACGGGCGTTAGGTTTCGCAATATGCCGCGCATTGATGCATCGATCGGTCGAACGCCGTTGGTCAAGCTCGAGCGAGTGGTCGAGCCTGGAATGGCCGAGGTGTGGGTCAAGCTCGAAGGAATGAACCCGGGCGGTTCGATCAAGGATCGCACCGCGCTCGGCATGATTCTCGATGCTGAGGAATGCGGACAATTGCTCCCGGGTGGTCGCATCGTCGAGCCGACGTCGGGGAACACCGGCGTCGGCCTCGCGCAAGTCGCCTCCGCGCGTGGCTATCACCTCACGCTGACGATCCCATCGTCGATGAGCCAGGAGCGGTTACGCACGCTCACGGCGTACGGCGCCGAGCTCGTACTGACGGACCCGGAACGCCGAATGCTCGCGGCCATCGAAGAGGCCGAGCGCATCCGGGATGCCACCGGTGCTTGGATGCCGAATCAGTTCGCCAATCCCGCGAATCCGCGCATCCATTACACGACGACGGGTCCGGAGATATGGCAGCAGATGGACCAGCGCGTCGATGCGTTCGTGTATGGCTCGGGCACGGGCGGCACGATCAGCGGCGTTGGCCGGTTCCTGAAGGAGCGGCGCCGCGGCATAGAGGTCATCGCCGTCGAGCCCGCGCGGTCTCCGGTGTTGTCCGGCGGCGAACGCGGGCCGCACCAGTTTCAGGGCATGGGGCCGGGATTCATCCCACCGAACTTCGACCGCTCGGTCGTCGATCGCATCATGCAAGCCTGGGAAGAAGACGCCTTCCCGGTCGCGCGCCGCCTCGCGCGCGACGAGGGTGTGTTCGTTGGGATGTCTTCTGGCGCGATCGTGTGGGCCGCTTTGCAGGTCGCGCGCGAGCTCGGGCCGTGCGCGCGGGTAGCGTGCATCGCGCCGGACTCTGGCGCGCGCTATCTCACGACCGCGCTCTTCTCAGGAGACCTTCCGGGTCTTCTTGCGCAGGAAGTCCATTAGGATGAACTGGCCCAGCGTCATCGTGTTCGTGAAGTAGGCCTTGCCTCTCGATATCTCGGACACTCGCTTCACGAACTCGACGAGCGCTCGATCTCGCGCGAGCATGAACGTGTTGATCATGATGCCGGCCTTCCGGCATATCGCGACTTCTTTCAGCGTGTGCTGGATGACCGTCGCGTCGAGGCCCATGGAGTTCTTGTAGATCTGCCCATTGGGCATCGTCAGCGCGCTGGGCTTCCCGTCAGTGATCATGACGATCTGGCGCATGTCCTTCTTCTGAGCGAGGAGCAAGCGTCTCGCCAGCTTGAACCCCTCGGCCGTGTTCGTGTGATACGGGCCCACCTGCGCGTGGGCTAGACGCGCCAGTGGAATCTCTTCGGCCGAATCATGGAACAGAATGACTTTGATCGAATCGCCGGGGAATTGCGTGCGGATCAAATGCGTCAACGCCAGCGCCACTTTTTTCGCCGGCGTGAAGCGGTCCTCGCCGTACAGAATCATCGAGTGCGACGTATCCAGCATGAGCACGGTCGCGCAGGATGACCGATACTCGGCTTGGCGGACCATGAGGTCGCCGTAGTCGAGATCCATCGGTACCTCGATGCGACCCGTGCGGGCGAGCGAGCGCTTGAGTGTTTCGTTCACGTCGAGATTCAGGACATCGCCGAACTCGTAGGGCTTGCTGAAACCATCGGCTTCGATCCCGGTCGCGAGATACGGCGTCTCGTGGCTGCCGAAGCTCGACTTGCCCAGTGAGCCCAAAATGCCCCGTAGCGTCTTATAACCGAGGAAGTCGATGCCCTTCTCGGTGAGATTGAACTGCACGTCCTTCGACGCGGCGTGGGCGAGGCCGCCCTTTCCAGTGACCGGCTGTTGGGTTCCGGGCATCTGGGGTGGGGCGTCGATACGCAGGTAGCCCTCGGCCGCCAGGCGCTGGACCAGCTGATCGAGCAGTTGGGCGAGCTTGGCTTGCGACTCCTCATCGCCGTCGCCCCGCAGTGCTTCCAGCATCTCCGGCGTGAATTGGCCGCTTTCGACCAGTGCATCCAGGATTGCCTCGCGCAGTGCGTCGAGCGACCGGTCGGCTTCCTCGCCGAAGTCGCCCCAGTACGGGCTCGACTGCTTGCCGCCTGCGAAGCCGGACTGCAACAGAAAGTCGGCGAGTTTGTCGAGTAACGCCTGAAGGTCAATGGCGTCGGCGGACTCGGGGCTGAATTTCTGGTAGGTATGAAACCGCATCCAATCTCCCTGGCGCCGTTCGCTTCGCTCCGGCGACCTAATGCCGCACGATCCTACGGCTGCACGACCCGAATGCTCCACCACCCGAATGCCGTACGACTGTTCAGTCGATCAGTCGAACGCCCGTACTGCCCGTAGTGAACGCGAGCGCAGCGAGCGTTCCTACGAATATAATCCAGGGAGCATGCCGACGACTGCCCGATCCCTGAATCCGTTTCGGACGCTAATCAAGCACCGAAACTTTCGCCTCTTCTGGATCGGCCAGACGCTGTCCCTCACAGGCACCTGGATGCAGACGATGGCCCAGGGCTGGCTGGCACTCCAACTCTCAAACAGCGCCTTTATCGTCGGCCTAGTCAGCGCGATAGGCTCACTCCCGATCCTGGCATTGTCGCTGCCAGCGGGCGTCGTAACCGATCGCGTCAACAAGCTGACGCTGGTGACCATCTGTCAGGCGTGCCTGCTGCTAGAGGCGGCCGCACTCTGGGCTTTCACGGCCACGCACCGGATCACGATTCCGCTGCTCCTCGGTCTCGCGGCCTTCAACGGGATCGCCAGCGCGTTCGAGATCCCCGCCCGCCAGTCGCTGATGATCGAGCTCGTCGGGCGCGAGGACCTCCACGATGCGATCGCGCTCAACTCGAGTGGGTTCAATCTGGCCCGAATCATTGGCCCTGCCACGGGAGCGGTCGTTATTGCCACGTTCGGCATTGCCGCGTGCTTCTTGTTGAACGCGGTCAGCTACCTCGCCGTGCTCGCCGGCCTGTTCATGATTCGCCTGCCGGCATGGATCGCGATGCCGCACCCGTCGCCCATCGAGGGCCTGCGCGAGGGCTTGCGCTACATGGCGGAGACGCCGGAGATCTCGGCGCTCATGCGCATGGTCACCATCTATTCGATCTGCGGCATCCCATATCTCACGTTGATGCCGGTGGTCGCCCGCGACTTGCTCCACGCCGGCGCTGGTGGCTACGGCGTGCTCCTGGCGTGCGTCGGAGTCGGCGGACTCTCCGGCGCGCTCTTTCTCGCCGCCGTCGGCACACGATTTCGCCGCGGGCGGCTCATGGCCTTCTCGACGTACGGGTTCTCGATCTTACTCATCGCCTTCTCGCTATCGCGCTCCGAGTGGTTGTCCCGCGGACTGCTCTTCGGCTGCGGATTCATGATGATCTTGAACGGCGCGCTCGCCAACAGCCTGCTCCAGTCGCTGGTACCCGATGCGCTCCGCGGACGCCTCATGGCCGCCTATTCGCTGATCGCGGTCGGCGTGGCTCAAGTCGTGGGCTCTTTTGTCGCGGGATCGGTCGCGAATGCGGTCGGCGTCGACTGGGCCATCGGCGGGGCCGCGGCCGTCATGCTCGTATATGCGTACTACGCGTTTTCGAGATCGCCGGAAATCCGCCGATTGTAGGCTGGCGTAAATCGCTCGGGCGTCACGGCCGGAAACACCAACCGCGCGGCTCGCGCAATGGTTTGTGCCGAGCCTTCGACCCCCAGCCAATCGGTGTTGATGCAGATGTGGTAGTTCTCGGGCGCGCGCCAGTCGCGATCATAGAAGCGTTTGACCGAGTGCGCGCGCTGCGCGTTCACTTCGTCGACGCGTTTCTCGGCCTGGACTTGGGTCAGCCCTTCACGCGCCATAACGCGCTGAACCAACGCCGCTCGCGGGGCATAGCAAAAGACATGAATGGCATCCGCGCGCTCGGCGAGCGTCGCCTGAGCACCACGACCGACGATGACGACGGGCCCACGTGCGACGTACTCCTCGATCACGCGCCGGGTGACGGCGATCAGCCGCTCGGTGGCGGGCAGCGTGTACTCACCAGTGACGGGCTGGACCTCCGGCGTGCTCATCGCCAGCGCATCGGTGAGGCGTGCAGTGAGCGATGGAACGCGCTCCTCGCGCGCCTGGACCTCGTCGACCGGCATGCCGAGACGCGCCGCCACTTCGTTGACGATCTCGTTGTCCAACAATGCCCAGCCAAGGAGCGCGGCGACTCGCGCCGCGACGTCCGACCCGCCAGAGCCGAAGAGGCGCGAGATCGTGATGGTCGGCATGCGCCGCTATCGATCGACCGGTCGAACTCGCAAATGCTCTACGATCTCGAATCCCAGGGCATCCCAAGCCCGATTGGCCGCCTCGCCCTCGGCGACACTGTGCAACCGGAATTCGTCGAGCCCCACGCTGCGAGCCCAGGCCTCGGCGCGCCCGAGCAGCGCCCGCAACACGCCCATCCGTCGCACTGCGGGGTCGACGTACACCGACGAGACGTAGGCGTATTGCTCGGGGGAGAGCAGTGGGGATCCGCTCGACTCCACGCACCGCAGGATACCGACGATCGCCCCATCTCGCTCGGCGAGCAACGTGATCTCCCCCGGCGACTCGAGCTGCCGCGCGAACAATCGCCGCGCTCGCGCGGTCACATCACTGGCGAGCCGGCGATAGATCGGATTCGACGCGTGCTCGCGGAGCAACGCCAAGCGCAGCGCGACGACGGCATCGAGGTCGCGCACCGTCGCTCGCCGGACCGTGACGCTGGGCGCCGCCGGCTTAGGCGGAGAGGCCGCCACCGAACATATCCTGACCGGGTCGTCGTCGTTGCTCCTGTACGGCTCGCCCATATTGACCCGTATCCGACCGCGAGATCTTGCGTCGCGCGACGAGTGCTTCCAATACGAGCTCGCACGCCGCCGTCGTCACGGGGAGATCCCCGCGTGGTGCCATTGCGGTATCACGGACGACCCGCAGCAATCCGGGCACCGTCTCGAAGCCCTTGTGGATGGCATCGGTCGAGACATCGTCCGACACCTGCAGCGCGCCGCCCGAATCGAACCACATCACGATCTCGTCGGTGTTGATGTTGCCGGCCCGTTCTTTGAACGTCGCATCCGCCGCTCGCCGGATCAGCTCTCTGGCGATTGCTTGGCCGCCGATGAGCTCTCCCTCGTACTCGAGCTCGATCTTCCCGGTGATGGCCGGCAGGGCCGCGTAAATATCGGCGATCCGCGGCACGACCTCGGTCTCACCCATCTCCAACGCGCGCCGCTCGGCATTGGACACGACGTTCTCCAACACCGATATCGGCATGCGCTGCGACACGCCCGAGCGGCGGTCGATACGTTTATCGACTCTCGCCTCGAATGCGACGCGCTCGATCACTTCCGCGATAAAATCCGGTACCCGGACTCGTATGCCGCGATTCACCCACGCTTCTTGTGCAGTGATCGCCATGCCGAGGCCAACCGTCTCGGGATAGTGGGTAATAATCTCGCTCCCAATGCGGTCTTTCAGCGGAGTAATAATCTTACCCCTCGCGGTATAGTCCTCAGGGTTCGCCGTAAAGCACAACTCCACATCCAAGGCGAGCCGCACCGGGTATCCCTTAATCTGGACGTCGCCCTCTTGCATGATGTTGAAGAGGCCGACCTGAACCTTTCCGGCGAGATCCGGCAGCTCATTGAGCGCGAATATTCCGCGATTCGCGCGGGGCAACATCCCGTAGTGGATGGTGAGCTCGTCCGACAACAAATGCCCGCCGCGCGCGGCCTTGATGGGATCGACATCTCCAATGATGTCAGCAATCGTCACATCAGGTGTCGCCAGCTTCTCGACATAACGCGTCGAGCGATCGAGCCAGCCGATCGGCGTGTCATCACCCGCTTCGGTGAGCAGCGTCCGCCCGTACTTGGAAATCGGGGCGAACGGATTGTCGTTCACTTCGCTGCCGGCGATGATCGGCAGTGCGTCATCGAGCAGCGACGTGAGCGCGCGCAGAATGCGCGATTTGGCCTGCCCGCGAAGCCCGAGCAGGATAAAGTTGTGGCGCGATAAGATCGCGTTGACCATCTGCGGCATGACGGTCTCGTCGTACCCGATGACTCCGGGGAACAACGGCCCGCCGCACGCGAGCCGGGCGAGCAGGTTCGCCCGGAGCTCATCCTTGACGGAACGCAACGCCCGCTCAGGGGCGCCGAACGGCGATGCTTTCAGTGCGCCGAGCGTTTCAGGCAGTAGCGACAAATCAACTCTCCACGAATGCGTGTGACACCTCGACGAGGTTGTCGTAGAACACTGGGCCGTGGCCGAGATCAGTCTCGAGCTGGGAGGTCGTCGCGTTGGGATTTTGTCCATCTGGCGTGAACTTGCCCCACCAGATGGACGGCGCCCAGACGACACCCGGTCTCAGCGTGTCGACGACGCGGGCCGTGGCGATGAATCGTCCCCGATCGTTGTGAATGGTCACTCGATCCCCGTCCGTGATACCCCGCTGCGCGGCGTCCGATACATGCAAATGACACTCCGGCTCGGCGCCGCGACGCAATGATGGGACGTTCACGAAAGTCGAGTTCAAGAACTGGTGCCGAGGCGAGGAGATCAGTGTGAGCGGATACCGCGCCGCGAGCTCCGGAGCTTCTTCCGGCGACTCGCGCGGTGGCGTGTAGGTAGGCACCGGATCGAGCCCGAGTTCCGCGAGCCGCTCCGAGTACAGTTCGCACTTCCCGCTGGGGGTCGAGAACCCCCCGCGGGCGTACGGCAGATACGGCCGCGGCACGTTGAGGCGCGTCCAGCCCTGCTCCATGAGCGTGTCCAACGTCACGCCGGCCATGCGCGGGTGAGTCGACGCGAGCGCCTGGCGAATGAGCGTGAAGTCATCGTCGGCGAGCGATGGGTGCGTCATACCCATTCGGGCGGCGATCAGCCGGAAGATCTCGCTGTTCGGCTTGCTCTCGCCGATCGGCTCGATCGCCGGACGATTGAGCGTCACGTAAAAGTGTCCGTACGCGAGATGGACGTCCCAGTGTTCGAGTTGCGTCGTGGCCGGCAGCACGATGTCCGCGTGGTCGGCCGTGTCGGTCTGGAAATGCTCCAACACGACGGTGAACAGGTCCGGTCGCTTGAGCCCCGCCAACACGGCGTTCCGATCCGGTGCGACGGACGCCGGATTGGAGTTGTACACGATGAGCGCCCGGACTGGCGGCCCACCCACGCCGGCATCGGGTTTGGTCAGCGCGTCGCCGAGCCGGATCATGTTGATCGTTCGCACCGGCGGCGACAGGTCCGGCCGCTCCAGCGCCTGGCGATCGAACTTGAAGGCGGCGCTCGTGGACAACTGCACACCCCCACCGGGTCGACGCCAGTGGCCAGTAATGGCGGGCAGACAGGCTATTGTCCGCACCGCCATTCCACCGCCGGCATGCCGCTGCAACCCGTAATTCACCCGAATGAACGCCGCCTTAGCAGTCCCAAATCTCTCGCCAAGGCGCCGGACGGTATCGGTGTCCAACCCCGTAATGGCCGCGACGCGCTCAGGTGGATACTCGGCCGCGCGTGCGCGAAGCGCCGCGCTCCCAATGGTATAGCGGTCGATGTAATCCTGATCCTCGAGCCCGAGGCAGAAGACCATGTGCATGATGCCGAGCGCCAGGGCTCCGTCCGTACCGGGGCGAATGGCTAACCACTCGTCACTCTGCGCCGCTGTGCGGGTGCGTAGTGGATCTATGCAAATGACCGGTGTCCCGCGCTTCTTGGCCTCGAGCACGAAGGGCCAGAGGTGGGGATTCGACGTGAGGGTATTCGTGCCCCATAGCAGGATGAGATCGCTTTCGGGGATACCCTCGCCATCGGCGCCAAGGTTGGCGCCGAGCGTCATGATCATGCCTTGTCGCCCGGCCTCCGAGCATATGGTGCGGTCGAGCTTGGACGCGCCGAGGAGATGAAAGAACCGATGGTCAATCGAGCTCCCCTGCACGAGCCCCATGGTGCCCGCATACGAATACGGCAGTATGGCTTGCGGCCCATCGCTCGATTGCGCGATAGCGGTCAGCCGCGTAGCGATCTCGTCCAGCGCATCATCCCATGAGATGGGGACGAATTGGCCACCTCCCTTGTGACCGCTGCGCCTCAGGGGTGTTTTCAGCCGCTCGGCGTGGTATGTGCGCTCGACGTACCGATTCACCTTGGCGCACAAAAAACCCTGGGTGAACGGGTGATTGGGATCGCCGGCGATCGAGATAGCCCGGCCGTCTTCGACCGTCGTCAACGTCGCACAGGTGTCCGGGCAGTCGTGGGGGCACGCGCCGCGAACGATCGTGGTCATTCTCTCGAAAGTAGCGCCCGGCTGGCACTTGCACTAGCGGACTGGTCTTGACAGTGCCATTGTAGCCAGTAACTTCCTGCCGATTCCGAGCGTTTGCTTCTGACGGAATGCGGATGCGTGCGGGCCACGCCCATATTTCCGACCCCCTGATCAGGAGATTGTGTAATGAAGCGCCTGGCCATTGTCGCTGCTGCATTCGCGCTCGTCGCTGTCGCGTGTAAGGCCAAAGACACTGGAACGACGAACGC
>Ga0210409_10000745_pt1 | contig 48301 bp, 38 predicted proteins | sample IncBWH17MmetaG_FD_161649 | JGI IMG/M metagenome (GOLD analysis project Ga0210409, IMG submission 161649) | Forest soil microbial communities from Barre Woods Harvard Forest LTER site, Petersham, Massachusetts, United States - Inc-BW-H-17-M | ecosystem: Environmental > Terrestrial > Soil >... | reverse complement strand
CGCAACAAGGGCAACGCCAACTTCGGCACCGAGTTCGACAATCCTTTGCCGGGCCATGCGCAGAACGGCGGCTACGCTGGTATCAGCCATACCTTCTAAAGTTTTGCTTTAAACTGATGTGTAATGCAATAACGAGGCTGCGAGGCCTCGTTATTATTTTTTTCAAGGATCTGTAATGACAACTGCAGCGGCCACCGCAAGCCTGGTATTCGACGGCAAACATCAGCTGGGAGAGGGCGTGCTTTGGTGCCAGCGCACGCAGCGCCTGCTGTGGACCGATATCCTCGGCGCTGCTTTGTGGTGCCTGACGCCGGCGACAGGTGTGACGCAGAGCTGGCCCATGCCGGAGCGGCTGGCGACTTTCGCCTTGACCGAAGACGACGACAGGCTGCTGCTGGGACTGGCTTCGCAACTCGCCTGGTTCCGTTTTTCCGAGCAATCGGTGACGCCGATTTGCACAGTCGAGGCGGAGCTGCCGCATACCCGGGTCAACGACGGCCGTTGCGACCGTTTCGGCCGCTTTGTTTTCGGCACCAAGAATGACGCTGCCGACATGGCTGCCTGTGCGTCTTTCTATCGACTCAATGCTGACCTGACGCTGGAACGCCTGGCGCTGCCGCCGGTGGCGATCAGCAACAGCATCTGCTTCAGTCCGGACGGCCACACCATGTATTACTGCGACTCGCTCGCCAAGAAAATTCACTGCTGCGACTACGATACCGCTGCCGGCACCATCAGCAGGGAGCGCCTGTTTGCCGACCTGTCGGCGCAGCCGGGCGAGCCGGACGGTTCTGCCATCGACAGCCAGGGCTACCTGTGGAATGCCCAGTGGGGCGGTCATCGCGTGCTGCGCCTGGCGCCGGACGGCAGCATCGAGCGCTTGCTCGAGGTGCCGGTGGCGCAACCGAGCTGCGTGGCGTTCGGCGGTGCTGGCCTGCACGATTTATATATCAGCAGCGCGCGTGAATCGCTGTCTCCCGAAGCCTTGCTGGCCGAGCCTGCGGCCGGTGGCTTGTTCCGCCATCATGTGGCGGATGTGTGCGGTTTGCCGGAAGCCCGCTTTGACGGCGCCTGACGGCGGCCAGCGCTGGCCCGCTGCTTACATGTAGCTGATGGTCATGATGAGCGGACGCGGATCGGCGTCGGCAGCCGCGTTTTTGACGGACAGTCCCAGCTGCGTATTGCCTTGCAAGGCCATGCGGTAGATGCTGGCTTCCTTGTCGCCGAGCGGCTTGCCGTCGCGCGTCAGGGTGACTGTCGTCTTGCCCAGGCCGGCGTCGGCGCCGATGCGCTGGAATGACACGTCGAAGGCGCTGCGCTGCTCGCAATGGATGTTGATCTGGCCGCGCTCGACGCTGCTGGTGCTGCAAGGCGGTTCGACGATGCTGCCGACAAAATGGATGATGCCGCCATTGGCGCTGGCCATGGCGCCGGAGGCGGCGGACAGCAGGGCCGAGGCGGCCGCGAGTTTTAAGATGGCGATGTTCATTGTTACCCTTTCTAAGATCGTAAAACCCGCAAATGCGTTTCCACATAGAAATAGTACTATATGGAAACAACGGCTGCCAGTGTTTCACTGCACTCAGTCGTAGCAACAATTTGATTTTATCTTTAGAAAAATCCTTTTCCCGCACCTGTCCTGTCCGCTTATTTTCTTCCTATGCGGCCAGGATGCGCCCGATTGCGGCGCTGTTGACGGCGATCTTTTCACTATCCAGGTAAAGCAATTCCATGCGCTGCTGCAGCGGATGCCAGGCCGGCCAGTTCTCCGGTTTTTCCTGCCGTGCGGCTTCTTGCTGCGCGCTTGTCAGCGGTGCTTGATCAGATGCTGCGGATGGACCGGGAGCGCTGGCAGCGGCCTCGGCCGGGGGCGGCGCCGCTGCGGGATTGAGCACATGCTCGGCCAGTCCCAGCGTCTTGCAGACCCGCGCAGTAGCCGCATCGAGTTCTTCATTGACGGCAGCATGCGGCATGCCCTCGGCATTGCGCCGCAACAGCATGCGCAAGGCTGCGACGTGCGCCATCACCAGGTAATTCTGGACGATGAACTGGTTCAGGTTTTCTACCGCGCGATGCTTGCTGACCGGCTCGTCGAGCATGCGCACCAGGGTCGACGCCAGCTCTGACATGCTGTCGAGGAAACGCTTGCGGCAGACGCGGTAGATGAAATCGTCCAGCGCCTTGCCTTGCAACAGCTTGTTGCTGGCGTCCAGGAAGCGCTGGTTGTTCTTGAGGACATTCTTGATCAGCTGCGGCAGCGTGCGGTACTCCCAGCTCGGCAGCACGAAACTGAAGGCGGTGGCGATCACGGCGCCGATCAGGGTATCGATCAGGCGTTCGCCGATGACATGGCCGCTGCTGGGAATCACCAGGTTGATCTGCAGCAGGATCTGCATGCTGGCGGCAATCGCCGTATAGCGGTACTTGACGTAGATGAAGGCGGGCGCCGCCACCGTCGCCATGAATAAAATCCCGAGCAAGGCCACCGGCTCATGCACGAAGCGCAGGATCAGCGCGGTGGCGACACAGCCGATCAGGGTGCCGATCAGGCGGTCGCCGCGGCGCTGCTTGGTCAGGCTGAAGCTGGGCTTGAGGATGATGGCGATGGTCAGTACGATCCAGTAGCCGTGGCCGGCATAGGGCAGGGCGTCCGCCGCCAGCAGGCCGCAGGAAATCGCCAGCGCCGCCCGCACGGCGAAGCGGAAAGTCGGCGAATGCCAGCGCAGGTTGGCCACCAGTACCCCCAGCTGGTATTTCTGCTGCGTCAGGAACGGCGTCATGTCCTTGCCCAGCAACACCGGCAACGGTCCTTGCACGCTTTGGGTGGCGTGGTGCAACTGGCCGATCATATCGATGGCGTCGACGATCTTGCCGTAGGTGGCGCGCAGGATGTCGAGGGCGTCCTCCGACACCTTGCCGGCCAGGCTGTCCTGCTGCAGCTGCTGCAACTCGGCTTCGATCGAACGCATTTCGGCCTTGTAGCTGACGCTGGCGAAAGAGGCGCGCTTGCGCGTGACGGCATAGGCGATCGCTTCAATATCCTTGGCGGCCTTGTTGACCAGGTCGCGCAGATAGGTCAGCACCTCGGCGTCGGCCAGATGCTGGCGCAGGATGGCGTAGTCGGTATGAGTCGAGAGGATGTGCTCGTAGAGATCGAACATGCCGAAGTGCACCTGGACCAGGATCGCATCCTGCTGGTTGCGCGGATCGCGCAGGATCAGGTCGCGCGAAGCCTGCTGCTTTTCGGCCAGCACGATCTGCTGCCGCACCAGGGTATTGAACTGGTTGCCGAGGTCGACGTGCATGTCGTAGAAGTCGGCCTTGATATTGATATAGCGCGCCAGCTCGAACAGCGCTTCCGCCAGCACCTGCTGCTTGATGCGGCTGCGCAGGAACCACGAGACCGCCATCGAATAGGCCAGGTATGCCAGGCCGCCGCCGAGGAACAGGCCGGTGTGGAAAAACGCCTGCTCCACATTCATGGCGTTTTCCATCGACAGGGTCATCACGAACAAGGCGGAAAATTGCAGGGGCATGGCTTTTTTGCCATACACCACCATCATGCTGGCGAGGAAGGTGACCACCACCAGCATGATGCTGAGCAGCCAGTGAAACGGCGCGCACAGGCTGATGATCAGCGTCACCACGGTGCACAGCAGCACGCTGGACAGCATTTCGTTGAACTTGTGCCGCAGCGTGCTCGGCAAATCCATCAGGCTGGTGGAGAGGGCGCCGATACAGACCGTCATCGCGGTCGGCAGGTCGCTGAACTGCAGCACCAGCATTGTCAATCCCACCACGCCGGTGGCGATGCGCAAGCCAGTATAGAAATAGTGACTGAAGATAAAGGTGCGCAGGTCCAGGGCGTAGTGCATGTAGATGTTTTTCGGCGGTAGCTGGCGAGGCTCAAAGTGTACCGCGTTTGACCGGACAAATTAAGGCGGATGGTGCAAAAAAGACATGAAAGGAATTTATTCCCTAACGGGACCTTCCCTCCAGCAGGAATGGCTTTTTCGCCGATTTTTACGGCTTTTTTACACTTTGTTTACACCCCCACCCCCTCTCTTTACGACATTTTTAGGAACTTTTATATAGCCTGTCACTACCGAAACTAACCTGTAATGAGGGTAATGATGGACCTGGCAATAGATGGAATGTATGTCGGTGCGATCGTGGCGATGTTTATCGTCACCTGGGCGCTGGCAGTGGGCTGCAAGAAGCTGGAGGATGGCCAATGAACCCGTTTTATGTACTCGGCGCGGTAGTCACCGTCGCGCTGCTGGTGTATCTGGTCGTGGCGCTGATCAAAGCGGAGGAATTCTGACATGACCTCCCAATCCACCATGTTGCTGATCGCTTTCCTGGGGGTGCTGCTGGTCTTGAGCTACCCGCTGGGGAAATATATCGTCCAGGTCGCCGCAGGCTCCTCCGATCACGCTCCGGTCACTGGTTTCGGCTGGTTTAACCTTGTCGAAAAATGGTTGTACCGTTGCGCCGGCATCAAGAGCAAGTCTGAGATGAACTGGAAGACCTATGCGCTGGCCTTGCTGCTTTTTAATACCATTGGCGCGCTGGCGACCTACGGTTTGCAGCGCTTTCAGCTTTGGCTGCCGCTGAACCCGCAGCACTTTGCTAATCTTAGCCCTGATTCTGCCTTCAACACAGCTGTCAGTTTTATCAGTAACACCAACTGGCAAGGTTATTCGGGCGAAAGCACGATGAGCTACCTGACCCAGATGCTGGTGCTGGCTGTGCAGAACTTCTTTTCTGCTGCTACCGGCATTGCAGTTGCCTTTGCCCTGATCCGCGGCTTTTCGCGTCACTCGGCACAGTCGATCGGCAATTTCTGGACCGACATCACCCGTTCCACGGCGTACATCCTGTTGCCGCTGTCGGTGATTTTCTCGGTGTTCCTGATCAGCCAGGGCGTGATCCAGAATTTCGATTCGTATAAAGATGCAACCATCGTGCAGCCGCTGACATATCAGCAGCCCAAGGTCGGCGCCGATGGCCAGCCGGTCAACGATGCCGCCGGCAAGCCGGTGCTGGAAACCATGAACACCAAGGTGCAGACCCTGGCCATGGGTCCGGTAGCGTCGCAGGAAGCGATCAAGATGCTGGGCACCAACGGCGGCGGTTTCTTCAACGCTAACTCGGCTCATCCTTATGAAAATCCGACCCCGCTGTCGAACTTCATGCAGATGCTGGCGATTTTCCTGATCCCGGCCGCGCTGTGCTTCACCTTCGGCTTCATGGTGGGCGATATCCGCCAGGGCTGGGCGGTGCTGGCGGCGATGACCTTGATCTTCGTGGTCATGACCGCGGTCGTGATGTATGCGGAACAGCAGTCGCATCCCGGCCTGACCGCGATGGGTATCGACCAGACCCATAGCCTGCTGCAGTCCGGCGGCAACATGGAAGGCAAGGAAAGCCGTTTCGGCATCAGCGCTTCGGCCCTGTTTGCAGCAGTGACAACCGCAGCTTCCTGCGGCGCCGTGAACGCCATGCACGACTCGTTCACCGCACTGGGCGGCCTGGTGCCGATGGCTCTGATCCAGATGGGCGAAGTGGTGTTCGGCGGCGTCGGTTCCGGCCTGTACGGCATGCTGGTGTTCGCCATCATGGCGGTGTTCATCGCCGGCCTGATGATTGGCCGCACGCCGGAATACCTGGGCAAGAAAATTCAGTCGTTTGAAATGAAAATGACCTCGATCGCGATCCTGGCGACGCCGATCCTGGTGCTGGGCGGCACCGCCATTGCTGTCATGGCGACTGCCGGCGTGGCCGGCATCGCCAACCCGGGTGCGCATGGCTTCAGCGAGATCCTGTACGCCTTCTCGTCGGCCGCCAACAACAACGGCAGCGCTTTTGCCGGGCTGTCAGCCAACACGCCGTTCTATAACGTGATGCTGGCGATCGCCATGTGGTTCGGCCGTTTCATCATCATTGTCACAATCCTGGCGATGGCTGGTTCGTTTGCTGCCAAGAAGCGGCTGGAACCGAACTCCGGCACGATGCCGACCCATGGCCCGCTGTTCATCGTGCTGCTGATCGGTGTGGTGGTGCTGGTGGGCGTATTGAACTACGTACCGGCCCTGGCGCTTGGTCCTGTGGTTGAACATCTGCAAATGTTTGCACATTAAGCCGGATGGGGTGGGCCTCAAGGCCCGCCTCGGGTTTACAGAATAATTTCAAGCGAAAGTAGAAAAACATCATGTCTCGTACTAATCTGACGCTCTTCGATTCCGCGCTGATGGGCCCGGCCATCGTCGCGTCGTTCAAAAAGCTGGCGCCGCAAACGCAATTGCGCAACCCGGTCATGTTCGTGGTCTATGTCGGCAGTATCCTGACCACCCTATTGTATTTCCAGGCCCTGATCGGCAAGGGCGAAGCCAGTGCCGGTTTCATCCTGGCGATCTCGGTCTGGCTCTGGTTCACAGTCCTGTTCGCCAATTTTGCCGAAGCACTGGCGGAAGGCCGCAGCAAGGCCCAGGCAGAATCTCTGCGTGCGCTGAAACAAACCGTTTCGGCCAAGAAGCTGGAAGCCGGCAGCAAGTCCAAGGGCGCATCCAGCAACTGGTCGGCAACTCCGGCCAGCAACCTGCGCAAGGGCGACATCGTACTGGTGGAAGCCGGCGACGTCATCCCGGTCGACGGTGAAGTCATCGAAGGCGTAGCTTCGGTCGACGAAAGCGCGATTACTGGTGAATCGGCTCCTGTGATCCGTGAATCCGGTGGCGACTTTTCCGCTGTCACCGGCGGCACCCGGATCCTGTCCGACTGGCTGGTGGTACGGGTCAGCGTTAATCCAGGCGAAGCTTTCCTGGACCGCATGATCTCGATGGTGGAAAGCGCCAAGCGCCAGAAGACGCCGAATGAAATCGCCTTGACCATCCTGCTGGTGGCGCTGACCATCGTGTTCCTGCTGGTGACCGTTACCTTGCTGCCATTCTCGCTGTTCAGCGTGGCCGCCGCCAAGTTCGGCACGCCGATCACCATCACCGTACTGGTGGCTTTGCTGGTCTGTCTGATCCCGACCACCATCGGCGCCTTGCTGTCCGCCATCGGCGTGGCCGGCATGAGCCGCATGATGCAAGCCAACGTGATCGCCACCTCCGGCCGTGCGGTGGAAGCCGCCGGCGACGTCGACGTGCTGCTGCTGGACAAGACCGGCACCATCACACTGGGCAACCGCCAGGCGTCGGCCTTCATTCCGGCGCCAGGCATCACTGAGCAGCAGCTGGCCGATGTGGCGCAACTGGCCTCGCTGGCCGATGAAACGCCGGAAGGCCGCAGCATCGTGGTGTTGGCCAAGCAGCGTTTCAACATCCGCGAACGCGAGATGAACTCCCTGCACGCCAGCTTCGTGCCGTTCACCGCGCAAACCCGCATGAGCGGTATCGATATCGGCGATGCCGGCAATGCCGGAAAAATTCGCGCCATCCGCAAGGGTTCCTCGGAAGCCTTGAAGAACTACATGGCCGAACTGGGCCAGCCGTTCCCGGCCGAAGTGGCGCACAGCGTCGACGACGTCGCCCGCCGCGGCAGCACGCCGCTGGTGGTGGTGGACGAAGGCGTGGTGATGGGCGTGGTCGAGCTGAAAGACATTGTCAAGGGCGGCATCAAGGAGCGTTTCGCCGAGCTGCGCCGGATGGGCATCAAGACCGTCATGATCACCGGCGACAACCGTCTGACAGCGGCTTCGATTGCCGCCGAAGCAGGGGTCGACGACTTCCTGGCGGAAGCGACGCCGGAAGACAAGCTGAAACTGATCCGCAGCTATCAGTCGGAGGGCCGCCTGGTAGCGATGACCGGCGACGGCACCAACGATGCCCCCGCGCTGGCGCAGGCTGACGTGGCGGTGGCGATGAACAGCGGCACGCAGGCGGCGAAGGAAGCCGGCAACATGGTCGACCTGGATTCCAATCCGACCAAGCTGCTGGAGATCGTCGAGATCGGCAAGCAGATGCTGATGACGCGCGGCGCCTTGTCGACCTTCTCGATCGCCAACGATATCGCCAAGTACTTCGCGATCATCCCGGCTGCCTTCATCACCACTTATCCGCAGCTGGCGGCGCTGAATGTGATGCATCTGGCCAGCCCGTCGTCGGCGATCATGTCTGCGGTCATTTTCAACGCCCTGATCATCGTGGTGCTGATCCCGCTGGCACTGAAGGGCGTACGCTATCGCGCTGTCGGCGCCGCCTCGCTGCTGCGCCGCAACCTGCTGATCTATGGCCTGGGCGGCATCATCTTGCCCTTTATCGGTATCAAGCTGATTGACATGATCCTGTCGGTCATGCACCTGGTGTAATTAGGAGTATAGAAATGAAATCCGCTGCATCTTCCACATCATCTACAACGCTGCCGCCGGCCAAGCTGGCTGTGCATTCGAAAGTATCGTCGCAAGGCGTGCTGCGCCCGGCGCTGGTGCTGTTCGTCGGCCTGACTGTCCTCTGCGGCGTGATTTATCCGCTGGCCGTGACCGGCATCGGCAAGGCCGCGTTCCCGGACCAGGCCGCCGGCAGCCTGATCATGCACAATGGCACGCTGGTCGGTTCACGCCTGATCGGCCAGGAGTTTTCCGCTCCCAACTACTTCTGGGGACGCTTGTCGGCCACCACCCCGATGCCATACAACGCCCAGTCGTCCGGCGGCTCCAACTTCGGTCCGAGCAACCCGGCGCTGATTGACGCTGTCAAAGGCCGGGTCGACGCCCTCAAGGCGGCTGATCCCACCAACACGCTGCCGATTCCGGTGGACCTGGTGACTGCCTCCGCCAGCGGCCTCGACCCTGAAATCAGCCTGGCGGCGGCCTATTACCAGGCCGGCCGCGTGGCGCGCGAGCGCAAGCTCGATGTCGACACCGTGCGCAGCCTGATCGCCAGCCTGCAGATGCAGCGCGCCCTGGGTTTCCTCGGCGAGCCGCGGGTCAATGTCATGGCTTTGAATCTTGCACTGGATAGGCAACATCCCGCTGCAAACTAAGTTTTACCCCCGTTTCAAGCCAAAGCGATATTTTCTACAGGACTGACCGTACATAGTGCGGTCAGCTTCTGTGCGCCTATATCGTTTGCAGCTTGAAATACAACATCGTCACACTACCTTTTGTTTCACTTGGAACTCATGAAGAAAATATTCTATTTCGCTGGCCTGATGACTGTCATCGGCGTGACCGCCTTTACCGCAAACTGCTCACAGGCAGAAGAGGCGGCTGCGGTTCCCGACAACGCGTTGACATTCAATGCCAGCCTGGTATCCGATTATCGCTTCCGCGGCATTTCGCAAACACGCCTGGAACCGGCGCTGCAGGGCGGCGCCGACTACAGCAACAACCCGACCGGCATTTATGTCGGCACCTGGCTGTCGACGCTGAAGTGGATCAAGGATAGCGGCGGCAGCGGCAATATCGAATGGGATATCTATGCCGGCAAGAAGGGCAACTTCACGCAAGACCTGAGCTACGATTTCGGCGTGCTGACTTACGTCTATCCATCGAACGACCTGCATCCGAACGCCGATACGACGGAACTATACGGCCAGCTTGGCTACGGCCCGGCCTACATCAAGTATTCGCAGTCGGTGACCAATCTGTTCGGCTTTGCCAACAGCAAGAACAGCGGCTACCTGGATATCGGCGTCAATATCGATGTGACCAACGGCTATACGGTCAATCTGCACGCCGGCCATCAAACCGTGAAAAACAATTCGGCATCCAGCTATAACGACTGGAAAGTCGGTCTGACCAAGGATTTCGGTTTCCTGTCGGGCAGCGTCGCCCTGATCGGCACCGACACCAAGAGTTATGTCGGACCGTCGCCTGACCGTAAAGATCTGGGCAAGACTGCGCTGGTGATATCGGCGACCAAGACGTTCTAATCCTTGTTGCTGAGTTGTTCCTGTAACAGTGGCCGGCAAGGTTAAAACCTGCCGGCCCGTTGCCATTTGCGGCCGCTGCGTGGAAACAGGCTGAAACAGCTTGAAACAGCGTGCGATAGTGGCAACAGCAGATGAATTCCATCTACAATTGATGTACAAGCTCGCTTGTTCCTTGCAACGATAGCTCCAACTGGGTCCTCACACTTAATGACCTCACCTAACTCAAACGGCGACCTGCGCCCCGATCCGGATGCCCTGCTGGCGCAACTGCAAGTGCAGGAGAGCCTGGCCGGACGCGGCAAGCTGCGTATCTATTTCGGCGCCTCGGCCGGCGTCGGCAAAACCTACGCCATGCTCAGCGCAGCGCACAAACTGCATAGCGAAGGCCGCGAGGTGCTGGCCGGGGTGATCGAGAGCCACGGCAGGGCGGAAACTGCAGCCTTGCTGAACGGCCTGGAGCTGCTACCGCTCAAACAGGTGGAATACCGCGACAAGCAGCTGCCGGAGTTCGATCTGGACGCGGCGCTGCAGCGCAAGCCATCCCTGATACTGGTCGACGAACTGGCGCATTCGAACGCTTCCGGCTCGCGCCATCCGAAGCGCTGGCAGGATGTGGAAGAGTTGCTGAACGCCGGCATCGACGTCTTCACCACGCTGAACGTGCAGCATCTGGAAAGCCTGAACGACGTGGTGGGCGGCATCACCGGCATCCGGGTGGCGGAAACCTTGCCGGATACGGTATTCGATGCCGCCGATGAAGTGGTGCTGGTGGATCTGCCGGCCGACGAACTGCTCAACCGCCTCAAGCTCGGCAAGGTGTACAAGCTGCCGCAAGCCGAGCGTGCTTCGCGCAATTTTTTCCGCAAGGGTAATCTGATCGCCTTGCGCGAGCTGGCCTTGCGCCGCACCGCCGACCGCTTGCAGGGCGATGTCCAGGCATATCGCATAGAAAAGTCGATCGGCGCGGTGTGGCAGACCGATGCCGCGCTGCTCGCCTGCGTCGGGCCATCGCCGAGCGCCGAGCATGTGATACGCAGCACGGCGCGGCTGGCGACCCAGCTGAATGCCGAATGGCAGGCGATCTATGTCGAGACGCCTAAACTGCAACGCCTGTCTTCCGCCAAACGCGAGCGCATCCTGAAGACGCTCAAGCTGGCGCAGGATCTGGGTGCGACCACGGCCGTCCTGGCGGGCAACGATGTTGCCGCAGTCATGGCCGCTTATGCACGCAGCCATAATTTTTCCAAGATCATCATCGGCCGCAGCCAGCGCCAGTTTTTCTGGCAGCCGAACCACGCTGCGCGCATCGCGGCGCAAGCCAGCGATATCGACCTGATCGAAATCGGCGTGCCGCCGGCCAGCGCCGCCGTCAAGGAAGAGGGGGCTGCAGACCGCAATTTCCCGCGCCATTTACCCAAGCAAAGCCGGATCGAATGGTGGGGCTACGGCTGGGCGTTCGGCGTGTGCGTGCTGGTCACCCTGCTGGCGACGCCGATACTGCCGTTTTTCGATCTCGCCAATATCGTCATGCTGTACCTGCTGGCGGAGGTCTTGATCGCCATCCGCTACGGCCGCGGACCGGCGATCTTTGTCGCGCTGCTGAGCATCGCCTCTTTCGATTTCTTTTTCGTGCCGCCGCGTTTCTCCTTTGCCGTCAGCGATTTCCAATACCTGCTGACCTTCGGCGTAATGTTGGCGGTGGGCTTGACGATTACCCATTTGACCACTGGTTTGCGCTACCAGGCCCGCATCGCCTCGGACCGCGAAGCGCGTTCGCGCGCCTTGTTTGAATTCGCCCGCGCCTTGTCGGGCGTCCTGCAAACCGAGCAGATCTTTGAAACCAGCCGCCAGTTCCTGCAGCGCAGTTTCCAGGCCAAGACCTTGCTGCTGGTGCCGGACGATGCCGGGCGCTTGCAGCTGCCGCCGGTGATACCGGAAGATGTCGCCAACGTTGCCGCCGCCCTCGACATGGGTATCGCCCAATGGGCTTTCGACAATGCCAGCAGCGCCGGTATCGGCACCGACACGCTGCCGGCCAGCAATTATCTGTACCTGCCGCTGGTGGCGCCGATGCGCACGCGCGGCGTGCTGGCGATTCTGCCGCACAGCCGGCGCTGGATCCTGATCCCGGAACAGCAACAGCAGTTGTATACCTTCGCCACCCTGACGGCGATTGCGCTGGAACGGGTGCACTATGTCGAAGTGGCGCAGGACGCGTTGGTGCGGATGGAATCGGAACGGCTGCGCAATTCCCTGCTGTCGGCGCTGTCGCACGATTTGCGTACGCCTTTGACGGCGCTGATCGGCTTGTCCGAATCGCTGGTGCTGTCGAAACCGCCATTGCAGGAAAACCAGCAAGTGCTGGCAGGCGCCCTGCACAGCGAGATGCTGCGCATGAGCGCATTGGTCACCAACCTGCTGGACATGGCCAGGATCCAGAGCGGCGAGGTGAAGCTGAACCTGCAGTGGCAGCCGTTTGAAGAAGTGGTCGGCAGTGCGCTGCGCGCCAGCGCGTCGGCGCTGGTCGGGCATCAGATCGAAATCCGGGTGGCGCACGAGCTGCCGCTGATCCGCTTCGACGCGGTCTTGATTGAGCGCGTGCTGTGCAATCTGCTGGAAAATGCCGCCAAATACACGCCGCCTGGTTCTCACATCGTGCTGGCGGCGGCGGTCAACAGCCGTTTCCTGGCGGTCACCGTAGCGGATGACGGACCGGGGCTGCCGAGCGGCATGGAAGACGCCATATTCGAAAAATTCACACGCGGCGAGCGCGAGTCGGCCAAGCCCGGCGTTGGTCTGGGGCTGGCGATCTGCCGCGCGATTGTCGAGGCGCACGGCGGCACCATCCGTGCCCGCAGCGTCGGCAGCGGCGCCGAATTCATCTTTACCATCCCGCTCGGCACGCCGCCCAGCATGCCCGACCTGGAAGAGCACGAACTCAGAATGGATGCTGCCGCCACTCATGTCGGCAACGCCGGCAACATGGAGAAAACATGACGATGCAACCCACCCCCATTGCGCTATTGGTCGAAGACGAGCCGCAGATACGGCGCTTTGTGCGCGCCGCGCTGGAAGACGAAGGCTGGCAGATCTTTGAAGCGCAGACCATGCAACGCGGCCTGATCGATTGCGGCACCCGCAAGCCCAACCTGGTGATCCTCGATCTCGGGCTGCCGGATGGCGACGGCGTCGATTTCATCCTGGATGTCAGGAAATGGTCGCGCGTGCCCATCATCGTGCTGTCGGCGCGCGTCAATGAAGCGGACAAGATCAAGGCGCTCGATGCCGGCGCTGACGATTACCTGAGCAAGCCGTTCGGCGTCGGCGAGCTGCTGGCGCGGGTACGCGCCACGCTGCGGCGGCAACATCAGCCGTTGGCTGACGATGACGGCCTGATCCGCTTCGGCGACGTCACGCTGGACCTGCAGGCGCGGCTGGTGACCAAGGCGCAGCAGCCGGTGCACCTGACGCCCACCGAGTACCGTTTGCTGACGGTGCTGGTGGCCAATGCGGGGAGGGTGGTGACCAATCCGCAGCTGCTGAAAGAAGTGTGGGGGCCATCGCATTCCGAGAGCGGGCACTACCTGCGGATATATATGGGACACTTGCGGCAGAAACTGGAACACGATCCGGCCCAGCCCAAGCATCTGCTGACCGAAACCGCGGTCGGCTACCGCATTCTGCTTTCTCAATAACGGCGTTGCAAACGAATGGAGACCAACATGGCGCGACCGGAGTGCATCAAGAACTGGCAAGAAATCCAAGGCGCCGACGATTCGCACTATCCCGGCAGCGCCGAGCTGATGTCCATCGGTTCGCCGTTCGGCCGCAGCTTCGGCTTGAAGAGGATAGGGATCCACCATGAGGTGCTGGCGCCCGGGCGCCGCACGTCCTGGCCGCACGCCGAGAAGACCGAAGAAGAATTCGCCTACGTCATCGAAGGCACGCCGGACGTCTGGCTGGATGGCCATCTGCACCGGCTGGCGCCGGGCGACGGCGTCGGTTTCGCCACCGGCACCGGGCTGGCGCATACCTTCATCAACAACACCGAGAGCGACGTCCGGCTGCTGGTGGTGGGCGAGTGCTTCCGCGCCGACAACCAGGTGATCTATCCCTTGCATCCGGCGCGCAATGCGGCGATCGGCGCTCAGTACTGGAGCGATGCGCCGCAGGATCCGCTGGGTCCGCATGACGGCTTGCCGGACAAATTGCGGCAGTCAAACGGTCCTTTCTGAATTGTGTATAGTGCTGGGGCCTGTTGGCATATGATTTGGGAGATGCGTTCCAACCAAAACGTGTGGTGGCAAGGCGCGTGGCACAGCTGGGGCTGAAGCCCCAGCAAGCCATGCAACGCCGCCAGCGCACGTTTTGGTTGGAACCCTCCGGGAACGGCTGCAGGCGTCACATGCCGTCGTTACTTCTCCTTGCCGTAGCACCGCTACGTCGCGTCGTCGTGCCTAGGCCTGTAACGCCTGCCGCGCGTTCGCACTCCCAAATCATATGCCAACAGGCCCTGAACCACACACCATCACAGGATCAATTCATGCCAAATCGAGAACGTGTTGAAAGTTTCATAAAACTGGTTGTGCAAGGCAAATACGTGGAAGCGATCGAGGAGTTTTATACCGAAGACGCCTCCATGCAGGAAAACCAGGAACCGCCGCGCAAGGGAATGCCGTTGCTGGTGGCGGGCGAGGAAAAAGCGCTGTCGGCGGTCAAGCAAATCCGCACGCTCGCGGTCAAGTCATTCCTGATCGACGGCGACCGCGTCGCCATCAACTGGCTGTTCGAAATCGAACTGCCGGACGGCCGCAGTTTCCGGCAAGACGAAATCGCCTACCAGGTCTGGCGCGGCGACAAGATCGCGGAAGAACAGTTTTACTACGATCCCGGGCAGCGCAAGCCGGCCTGAGCAAGCTCTCCTGCCGGTTTCGTGAAATAGGTGTAAACTACTAAAAGACAGATGCATCACTGCTTGCATCTGTCTTTTTGTTTACCCTACGGTTATCGGCAGTGCAACGTACTCTCCTCATCCCGCTGATTGTTGCTTGTGCGCTGTTCATGGAAAACATGGACGCGACGGTGATTGCCACCTCCTTGCCGGTGCTGGCGCGCGACCTCGGCCAAGATCCGCTTACCCTGAAACTTGCCTTGACCTCGTATGTGGTCGGCCTCGGCGTCTTCATTCCGATCAGCGGCTGGGTTGCCGACCGTTTCGGCGCCCGCACCGTGTTCCGTTCGGCGATCCTGGTGTTCCTGTGCGGTTCGTTGATGTGCGCGGCTTCCAGCTCGCTGGCGGCATTCGTCGCCGCCCGTTTTTTGCAAGGCATAGGCGGCGCCATGATGGTGCCGGTCGGCCGTATCGTGATTTTCCGCGCGGTGCCGCGCACCGAGCTGGTCAAGGCCATCAGCTACCTGACGATTCCGTCGCAGCTGGGTCCGGTGATCGGACCGCCGCTGGGCGGTTTCATCACTACTTATTTCCACTGGCGCTGGATCTTCCTGATCAACGTGCCGATCAGCATCCTCGGCATGTACCTTGCCAGCAAATACATAGAGAACTATCGCTCCGACGATTTGCAGCCGCTCGACATGAAGGGTTTCGTGCTGTCGGCGGTCGGCAGCACGCTGCTGATGCTGGGTTTGTCGATGATCGACGGCGAACTGCTGGCCTCGGAATGGGCATTCGCCATGTGCGTAGTGGGTGGCCTGACCTTGTATGTGTATCTGCTGCACGCACGGCGCGAGCCGTTTCCGCTGCTGGACCTGCGCCTGCTGCGGATTCCGACTTTCCGCGCCAGCGTGCTGGGCGGCTCGCTGTTCCGCATCGGCCTGGGCGCGGTGCCTTTCCTGTTGCCGCTGGCCTTGCAGGTCGGCTTTGGCATGAACGCCTTCCATGCCGGCACCATTACCTGCGCCTCTGCCTTTGGCGCGATCTTCATGAAAGCCATCGGCACCTCGGTGCTGCGCCGCTACGGCTTCCGTTCTGTGCTGATCTGGAATGCGGTGCTGGCCGGCCTGGCGCTGGCCTCGTATGGTCTGTTCACGCCGACCACGCCGTACCTGGTGATGATGGCGGTGGTCTTGCTGGGCGGCTTTTTCCCGTCGATGCAGTTCACTTGCCTGAACACCATGGCATACGCTGACCTGGATAGCGCGGACGTCAGCCGGGCCACCAGCCTGGCCAGCGTGGTGCAGCAGATTTCCTTGGGATTGGGAGTAACGATAGGCGGCCTGGCGGTGCATTTCTCCAGCCGCCTGCAGGGTCATGAAACCATAGTTGCCGGCGATTTCTGGCCGGCTTTCATCGTCATCGGCCTGTTCTCGATGGCCTCGATTCCGGTGACGCGCCGCTTGCCCTTGAATGCCGGTGCAGCGTTGACCGGGCACAAGCCGGCGTAGGGTGACTTCTGATTAGTTGAGATAAAGCGAGTCATCTGGGGTCAGAGTGAAGTTTCTGCAAAAAAGCATGCAGAAAGTTCACTCTGACCCCAGTTAGCTAAGCATTTGAAACGCGACGAAAGATCGCAATAATCAAACTTCCGCAATACGCTTGGCAATATGCGCCAGCGCTTCTTCCACCTGGTCGACCAGGATCAGGCACAGATCGCCCGGCGCCAGATGCGACAAGGCGGTATCGATGGCGATGAATTCGCCGTTGATTTCCTCTGTGGCGGTGGTGCGGCGGGCATTCTTCAAACCTTCGCGCAACAAGCCCAACACTTCGCCGTCGGCGCGGCCGCGCTGGCACTGGTCCTGGTAAAGAATCACTTCATCGAAGGCGTCGCCCAGGATTTCGGTCTGGTGGCGGATATCGATATCGCGGCGGTCGCCGGCGCCGCTGATGACTACCGAGCGGCGTTTGGCGGGCATGCTGTCGATCGCTTTGACCAGCGCCTGGATGGCGTCCGGATTATGGCCGTAATCGGCGATCAGGGTGGCGCCGCGATACTCGAATACATTGAAGCGGCCGGGCGCAGTGGCGGCATCGTTGATGAAGCTGGCAAGGCCGGCGTGTATCACATCCCAGTCTAGATTCAAGGCCCAGGCGGTGGCGATGGCTGCCATGGCGTTCTCGATCTGAAAACTGATGGTGCCATTGCGGGTCAGCGGAATTTCCTGCAGCAGCAGCCGGTGTTCCTGCTTGCCCTTGGCGGCGACGATGGCATTACCGTCCTGGTACACCACCCGGTGGCCCTGGGCGCGGTGGGTGGTCATTAGCGGGTGATGGAAATCATGGGCAAAGAAAGTGACCGAGCCAGGGCAAGCCTTGGCCATGCTGGCCACCATCGGATCGGCAGCGTTCAAGACCGCGTGGCCACCCGGCGCGACGTTTTCAACAATGACGCGCTTGACCACGCTCAGGTCTTCCACCGTGCTGATAAAGCTCAGGCCAAGATGGTCGCCCATGCCGATGTTGGTGACCACGGCGACGTCGCAACGGTCAAAGCCCAGGCCCTCGCGCAGGATACCGCCGCGCGCGGTTTCAAATACCGCGGCGTCGACGTCCGGATGCATCAGGACGTTGCGGGCGCTGCGCGGACCGCTGCAGTCGCCGGTGTCGATACGTTGTTTTTCGATGTAGACGCCGTCGGAATTGGTCATGCCGACGCGCAGTCCCTTGCGTCCGAGCAGGTGGGCGATCAGGCGCACGGTGGTGGTCTTGCCGTTGGTGCCGGCCACCGCTACCAGCGGGATGCGGCCATTGTCGCCATCTTCAAACATGGTCGACATGATGGCGGCGCCGACCGCGCGGCCTTTGCCGTAGGAAGGACTGATATGCATGCGCAGGCCGGGCGCGGCGTTGACTTCGACTACGCCGCCTTCCTGTTCTTCCAGCGGCTGGTGGACGTTGTTGCAGACCACGTCGACGCCACAGATGTCGAGGCCGACCATTTGCGCCGCGGCGACGGCGCGTGCGGCCAGCTCCGGGTGCACGTCTTCGGTAACGTCGGTGGCGGTGCCGCCGGTGCTCAGGTTAGCATTGTTGCGCAACACCACGCGCGTGCCTTGCGGCGGCACCGAGTCGGCAGCGTAATTCTGTTTCGCCAGCGTCGCCAGGGCGATCGCATCGAAGCGGATCTTGGTCAGCGAAGTGGCATGGCCTTCGCCGCGCAGCGGATCGCTGTTGACATGATCGACTAACTGGCGGATGGTGCGCACACCGTCGCCGATCACCTGCGGCGGATCGCGGCGGGCGGCCGCCACCAGATGGTTGCCAACCACCAGCAGGCGGAAGTCATGGCCGGGCAGATAGCGCTCGACGATCACTTCCGAGCAGATTTCGGCAGCGACCTCGAATGCCGCCATGACCTGCTCGCGTGCAGTGATGTTGACTGCCACGCCCTTGCCCTGGTTGCCGTCGCGCGGCTTGAGCACCACCGGGCTGGCGATTTCCTGGGCAGCAGCCCAGGCTTCTTCGGCGCTGGAAACCACGCGGCCCATCGGCACCGGCACGCCGGCGGCGTTCAGCAGCTTCTTGGTCAGGTCCTTGTCTTGCGCGATCGATTCGGCGATAGCGCTGGTGTGATTGGTTTCCGCGGCCTGGATGCGGCGCTGGCGGCTGCCCCAGCCGAACTGCACCATGCTGCCGCCGGTCAGACGGCGGAACGGAATGCCGCGCGCAACCGCGGCCTGCACGATGGAACCAGTGCTGGGGCCGAGGCGGATGTCTTCGTCCAGTTCCTGCAGCCGCGCCAGCGCGCTTGCCAGGTCGAAGGGCTGGTCGGTCAGGGCCGCCAGGCACAGTTGCCGCGCCAGTTCGAAGGCCAGCTGGCCGACTTCTTCTTCGCTGTATTCGACGATGACCTGGTAGACGCCGGCTTCCATTGTCGGCACGGTGCGGCTGAAGGTGACCGGACAGCCGGCCTCAGACTGCAGCCCGAGGGCGGCGATTTCCAGGGCATGAGCCATGGACACCACTTCGTTCTTGCCGGTCGCCTGCAGGAAGCCCATTTGCGGAAAGCGTTCACGCAGCTTGGCTTCGAAGCCGGCGATGCCGGCAATGGCGCGTTCCGCTTCGGCGCAGGACACAATGGCTTCAATAGCGGTATGTCGACTCCACAGATTGGGGCCGCGAAGTACTCGGATACGTGATACGTCCATCGACAGGTTTTCCTAATTTTCTGATGATTCTGTTTTTACTTAAGCAAGCGACTCGCTATGCCATCTCGAAAGTTTCAATCCCGGCGCGCATCAAGTCGTGCGAGATGTCCAGCGCCCATGCCGCGGCAACCGCCGCCAGTACGTTTTCAGTCTGGAAGCTGTCCTTGCTGCGGGTAATCAGCGGCACGGTGGTGATGTCCGCCAGCAGCAATTCGTTCTTGCCGGTAGCCAGCATGATCTGGTCGTTGCGGATGAACACGGCGCGCTTGTTCTTTTCGAGATGTTCGGCGATGACCGGCAGGGCAGGGTTGAGGCCGAAGAAAATCACTTCGCCGTCGCACAGCGAGGCCATCTCGGCCACCAGCGCATCGGCGGCGTTCAGCACCGCGACGCCGGTCGGCAGCACGACGTCGACCTGGGTGCGGGTGACTTTCACCATTTCCTCGGCATCGCCGATGTAGTACTGCGGCAGGCTGTCGTTGGCAGCGATGTTGGTGACCACGCCAACCTGGCAGCGGTCGTACACCAGGCCTTCGGACAAGATGGTGTCGTGGCTGTTTTCAAAAACCGCCGCTTGCACCGCGCGGTTGATCAGCACGCGCTGGGCCGATTCCCAGTTGGCGCAATCGCCTTTTTCTACCCGGCGCTGGGCGAAATAGAGGCCGTCGCCGCAAGCCAGGCCGACATGGTTGCCGCTCAGGTGCAGTTGCCATGCGATCAGGCGCGAGACGGTGGTCTTGCCATGAGTGCCGGAGACGCCGACGATCGGGATGCGGCCATTGTCGGCAGCGGCGAACAGATGTTCGATGATGGCGCGGCCAACCGGGCGCGGCCGGCCTTCCGCTGGCTTCAGGTGCATCAGCAGGCCGGGGCCGGCGTTAACTTCGACGATGGCGCCGCGCTGTTCTTCCAACGGACGGGAAATGTCTTCCGCCACCAGGTCGACGCCGGCGATATCCAGGCCGACCACGCGTGCCGCCAGCGAGGCGGCAGCGGCGACGCTTGGATGCACCAGGTCGGTGACGTCGATCGAGACGTTGCCGTTGCGTTGAATCAGGACTTGCTTGCCGGCCGGCGGGATCGAATCGCCGCTGTAGCCCTGGCGTTCCAGCTCCACGCGCACCACCGGTTCCTGGTCCAGCAGCACCAGGCTGAGCGGGCATTCTTCCAGCTCGCCGCGGCGCGGATCGGAATTGATCTGGCTGTCGATCAGCTGCAGGATGGTCGAACTGCCGTCGGCTACTACCGACAATGGTTCGCCACGTGCAGCCGCAGCCAGACGGCCGCCGACGATCAGCAGGCGGTGTTCGTTGCCGCGGATGAAGCGCTCGACGATCACGCTGCTGCCTTCCTCCAGCGCCAGCGTGTAGGCGGTTTCGATTTCCTCGCGGGTGTTGAGGTCGATGAAGACGCCGCGGCCATGATTGGCGTCGGTGGGCTTGACCACCACCGGCAAGCCGATGTCTTCGGCGGCTTCCCAGGCTTCAGCCGGGCTGTCCACGACCTGGCCTTCCGGCACCGGCACGCCGCAGGCTTGCAGCAGGGTCTTGGTCAGGTCCTTGTCGCTGGAGATGCTTTCGGCGATGGCGCTGGTCTGGTCGGTTTCCGCGGTCCAGATGCGGCGCTGACGAAAGCCGTGGCCGAGCTGCACCAGGTTGCCGTCGGTCAGGCGGAAAGAGGGGATGCGGCGTTCGTCCGCGGCTTCGACAATGCAGGCGGTGCTGGGGCCCAGGCAACGCGAGTCGACCATGGTGCGCAGCGAGGCAATGGTGGCGGGTACATCGAACGGCTGGTCTTCAATCGCCGCCATCACCAGGTCGCGGGCGGCGTGCAGGGCGGCGCGGGTGACTTCTTCGTGGCGCGCGCGCACCGCTACTTTATAGACGCCGCGCACCGAGGTGCTGCGGGCTTTGCCGAATCCGCCCGGCATGCCGGCCAGGTTTTGCAGTTCCAGAGTGACGTGTTCGAGAATGTGGCCGGGCCAGGTGCCGTCTTGCAGGCGTTGTACAAAGCCGCCGCGTTCGCCATAGCTGCAACGGTGTTCGATCAGGGATGGCAGCCAGCCGGTCAGACGCTGGTTGAAGCCGGGCAGGGTATTAGAGGGGAAGTCTTCCAGTTCGCCAATGTCGATCCACGCCTCAAGGGTTGATCTATATGTCCATATATTCGGTCCGCGCAGGGACATGATACGGAGAATTTCAATGTTTTTCATGAGTCAGCAATGAGGCTATAGGCGTTGGCCAAAAGGGCTGGCCAAAATGGCCATTCGTGGATCAGGAACGCTTGCGCGCGCCGGTTTCAACACCCTGCAACAACTTGTAACGCGTTAAAGAGCAGTTTGGTTTACATCCAATTACTAAATAATAATGTCCAAATAGATAGTGTTATTTAGTAACGAAGAGTAACGTTTCCAGAAAACCCGATAGGATATAATACTTGCGGCAGACGATGTGAGCCATTTTGGCCTGTTTTCAATGTGTTTGAGGGTGCGAGCGCGCGCTAAGCGACGCCAGCTGCAGCTCCCGAAGGGCGTGCCAAATAATTGTCACCTTGTACCAAGGCGGTTTCACACAAAATTCCATCCGGTCCGTTAGCCATTATGCGCGCGGACACACCATGCCGTTTAGATGAAAAGCAACCCAATATCCCCATTATCCCGCGCCGGTAATTATTTATCCCATAACTTGCCTGCCGCTTTGCCCGCCACTTTACGTGCTGAAGTGACAACTCAGCTTGCGCCGGCCGAGGAAATCCTTGCGTCCCTGGCCATCGATCTCAACGCTTCACTGCATTTTGCACAAGGACTGGTGCTGGTCACCAATCAGCGCGTACTGGCCAAGATGGCCGAGGACAGCAGCTGGCGCGAGTGGAGCTATCGCGCCGGCCTCAAGCTCGGCCACCACGATCATGCCGGCGTCGGCAGCCTGGAGTTGCTTGACGAGCAACAGCAGCTGGCAAGCTGGCGCTATACGCTCGGCCTGAATCTCGATGCGCTGCGCCTGATCAAGGTCTTCGAACAGCAGCGCGACGACCGCCTGGCCGGGCGTTCGGCCTTGCGTGAAGAGCAGGCCGTTTGCCCGCAATGCAAGGCGCCGCTGCCCGCGGACAGCGAGGAATGCCTGATCTGCCCCGAAAAAGGCGCCGAGCCTTCGTCGACCTGGGCGCTGTTCCGCCTGGCGCGCTTCGCCACGCCCTACAAGGGCATGCTGCTGCTGGGTTTCGTGCTGATGCTGATTTCCACCGCCGCCACTCTGGTGCCGCCTTATCTGATGGGCCCCTTGATGGACAATGTGCTGATTCCTTATCAGAACGGCAAACCCATCAATGTCGACCTCGTCAAGCTGTACCTGTCCGGACTGCTGGCTTCCGCGCTGGTGGCCTGGAGCCTGGGCTGGGCCCGCACTTATATCCTGGCGCTGGTCAGCGAGCGTATCGGCGCCAACCTGCGCACCACGACCTATGAACACTTGCTGCGCCTGTCGCAGGAGTACTTCGGCGGCAAGCGCACCGGCGACCTGATGGCACGCATCGGTTCGGAAAGCGATCGCATCTGCGTCTTCCTCTCCCTGCATCTGCTGGACTTCGCCATCGACGTCCTGATGATCATCATGACCGCGGTGATCCTGTTTTCGATCAATCCATGGCTGGCGCTGGTGACCCTGGTGCCGCTGCCGTTCATCGCCTGGATGATTCACCTGGTGCGCGACAAGCTCAAACATGGCTTTGAAAAGATCGATCGCATCTGGGCCGAAGTCACCAATGTGCTGGCCGACACCATTCCCGGCATCCGCGTGGTCAAGGCCTTTGCCCAGGAAAAGCGCGAAGCCACGCGCTTCCGCGACGCCAACCAGCACAACCTGCTGGTCAACGACCGCGTCAACAAGATCTGGTCGCTGTTTTCGCCGACCGTAACCCTGCTGACTGAAATCGGTTTGCTGGTGGTCTGGGTCTTCGGCATCTGGCAGGTTTCCAAGAATGAAATCACGGTCGGTGTGCTGGCCTCGTTCCTGGCCTATATCAGCCGTTTCTATACCCGCCTGGATTCGATGAGCCGGATTGTCTCGGTGACGCAAAAGGCGGCGGTCGGCGCCAAGCGCATATTTGAAATCCTCGATCACGTCTCCAGCGTTCCCGAGCCGGCCAATCCGGTTCATCTGGAACACGTCAAAGGCGCCATCGAGCTGCGCGACATCGGTTTCCGCTACGGCAACCGGGCCGTGATGCGCGGCGTCAGCCTGGATATCAAGCCGGGCGAGATGATCGGCCTGGTCGGCCACAGCGGTTCCGGCAAGAGCACGCTGGTGAACCTGATTTGCCGCTTCTACGATGTCTCGGAAGGTTCGATACGCCTGGATGGCGTCGATATCCGTTCGATGCCGATCTCGGAATACCGCCGCAATATCGGCCTGGTGCTGCAGGAGCCTTTCCTGTTCTTCGGCACGATTGCCGAGAACATCTGCTACGGCAAGCCGGAGGCCACGCGCGAGGAAATCGTCGCCGCAGCCCGCGCCGCCCATGCCCATGAATTCATCCTGCGCCTGCCGCAAGGCTACGACTCGCTGGTGGGCGAGCGCGGCCAGGCGCTGTCGGGCGGCGAGCGCCAGCGCATCTCGATTGCGCGCGCGCTGCTGATCGATCCGCGCATCCTGATCATGGACGAAGCCACCTCATCGGTGGATACCACGACTGAGAAAGAAATCCAGAAAGCGCTCGATAACCTGGTCCAGGGCCGCACCACGATTGCGATTGCGCACCGCTTGTCGACCTTGCGCAAGGCCGACCGCCTGGTGGTGCTGGACCGCGGCCAGATCGTCGAAGTCGGCAGCCATGACGAATTGATGCTGCGCGAAGGCGCCTATTACCGTCTGTACCAGGCGCAGTTGCGCAATCCGGAAGGTGATGGCGAGCCGCAACTGGTCGACGAAGACAGCGAAGAGAACGTATGACGACACATGATTTCAAACTGAGCCACAATGCTTTTGGCCGCCTGGTCTACACCGCCGTCAATGGCGAGGTGCACGAAGGCGTGGTGCCGGTACGGGCGTTTCCGATTGGCGCGCCGGACGACGGCCTGTCGCTGGTCAGCGCCGATGGCCACGAACTGTCCTGGATCAGCCGCTTGTCGGATCTGCCGGACACAACCCGGGCGATGGTCGAAACAGAACTGGCCAGCCGCGAGTTCATGCCGGAAATCAAGCGCATCCAGAGAGTGTCCAGCTACACCGCGCCCAGCATCTGGTATGTGGAAACCAACCGTGGCGATGCTTCCTTCACGCTCAAGGGCGAGGAGGATATCCGCCGTATCGTGGCGACCAGCCTGCTGATCGCGGATAGCCATGGCGTGCAGTTCCTGATTCGCGATACCCAGGCGCTGGACAAGGCCAGCCGCAAGATACTGGATCGTTTCCTGTAATTGCTGTTACGCATGGGCACCTGCGCCTACCCTACATGTCTGCGCGCAGGGTAGGGTGGGCAGGTATTTCTGCCCACGCGGCATTCCCAATTTCCTAGAACTGCTCGTCCGCCCCCAGGTAGCGCCACTGTCCCTCTGGCAGATTCCCCAGCTTGACCCCGCCAATCCGCACCCGTTTCAAGCCCAGCACCTTCAGGCCGACCATGTCGCACATGCGGCGGATCTGGCGCTTCTTGCCTTCGCGCAGGGTAAAACTCAGCTGATCTTCGTTCTGCCATTTGACGATGGCCGGCTTGAGCTTCTTGCCGTCCAGCGTGAGGCCGTGGTTGAGGCGGCGCAGTTCGGCGTCGGGCAGCTTCTCGCCTTTGGTATAGCGTACCCGCACCAGGTATTCCTTGTCGACGCTGGTCTCTTCGCCGATCAGGTGCTTGGCGATGCGGCCGTCCTGGGTCAGCACCAGCAGGCCGACCGAGTCGATGTCGAGGCGGCCGGCGGGCACCAGGCTGCGCAGCTGGGTCGGGTGGAACAGGGTAGGCGAGCGGTCTTCGCTCCAGCGGTTTGCTTCCTTGATCAGCGCCACGGCCGGCTGATAGCCGTCCTCGGCCTGGCCGCTGACAAAGCCGACCGGCTTGTTGATCAGGATGGTGACGCGTTTCGATTGTTCGGCGGCGGCCTGGCGTTCTACGCTGATGCGCTGGCTCGGCAGCACCTTGCTGCCGAGTTCCGAGACGACGATGCCGTCGACCCGCACCCAGCCGCGTGCGATCCATTCATCGGCCTCGCGGCGCGAGCATAGCCCGAGTTCTGACATGCGTTTGGAAAGGCGTAGTGGTTCAGTCATGGCGTGCTAAAAAAAATTAAAAATATTGTCTGAAGCGTAGGGTGGGCAGGCTTTTCTGCCCACCCTACGCTTGGTATACAACTGCTCTCCCTGCGCATCGGTCACGCGTGGGCACAGGTGCCCACCCTACGTTTAAATGTGCAAGGCATCGAGCAAATCAGTCTCTAGCTGGATCTGCATGCGCGCGTGGTTGAGCGCATTGCCGTCCACCAGGAAAACGTCTTCGACACGTTCGCCGAGGGTCATGATCTTGGCGGTATGCAGGTTGATCTTGTGCTTGGCCAGTACGCTGGCGACCGAAAACAGCAGGCCGGTGCGGTCGTTGGCGGTGATCGACAGCAGGTAGTACTGGCCGCGGTCGTCCGGCCGCAGGTCGACCGTCGGCGTCAGCGGGAAGGTGCGCGAAAGGCGCGACAGGCGCCCGCGCGAGGTCGCAGGCAGGGCGCTGTCGGTTTGCAGCAAGGCGGTCAGCTCATGCTCGATCAGGTTGATGATGTCGCGGTAGTGCTTGGCGAACAGCGGCGCGCTGATCAGGAAGGAGTCGAGCGCGTAGCCGTGGCGCGTGGTCTGGATCTTGGCGTCCAGGATGCTGAAATTCTTGCTGTCGAAATAGCTGCAGATGCGGATGAACAGATCGCTGCGGTCCTTGGTGTAGACCGCCACCTGCAAGCCTTCGCCGATCGGCGCCAGGCGGCATTTGACGATAGTCGCAGGGTTGTCGATCAAGTTGCAGAAGGAGCGGGTTTGCCAGGCGATGTCGGAAGCGTCGTGGCGCAGGAAATAGGCGACGTCGAGCTGCTGCCATAGCGGCTCATGGGCGTCGGGCGGCAAGCCGTACAGGCGCAGGGTCTTCAGCGCTTCTTCCTGGCGGTTCTTCAGTTCGCGGTCGGCCGACGGCGTTTCGCCGCCCAGCACGCGCAAGGTCATGCGGTACAGGTCTTCCAGCAGCTTGCCTTTCCAGGCGTTCCATACTTTCGGGCTGGTGCCGCGGATGTCGGCCACGGTCAGCAGATAGAGAGCGGTCAGATGGCGCTCGTCCTTGACCGTGCCGGCGAAGTGCAGGATGACATCCGGATCGGATAAATCCTGTTTTTGCGCCACTTGCGACATGGTCAGGTGATGCTCCACCAGGAACACCACCAGCGCGGTGTCCTGCGGGGCCAGGCCATGGTGTTGGCAGAAATGCAGGGCGTCGGTCATGCCCAGCTTGGAATGATCGCCGCCGCGGCCTTTGGCGATGTCGTGGAACAGGGCTGCCACATACAGCAGCCACGGCCGTGGAAAATTGGCGATCAGCTGGCTGCAGAACGGATATTCGTGGGCGTGTTCGCTCATGGTGAAACGGCGCACATTGCGCACCACCATCAGGATGTGCTGGTCTACCGTGTAGACGTGAAACAGGTCGTGCTGCATCTGGCCGACGATGCGGCGGAAGTTCGGCAGGTAGCGGCCCAGGATGCTGGTCTGGTTCATGCCGCGCAGCGCATGGGTGATCCCTTGCGGGGCCTGGATGATCTGGATGAACAGCGAGCGGTTGACCGGATCGCGGCGAAAGGCGTTGTCGATCTTCACGCGCGCATGCCACAAGGCGCGCCGGGTGCGCGCGGTCATGTCGCGCAGTTCGCTGTGCTGGGCCAGCAGCAGGAACAGCTCCAGCATGGCCGACGGCGTGGTCTTGAACAGGTCGTCGTGGGCGATGTCGATCAGGCGGTTCAGGTGGTTGAAGCGCTCGTTGATACGCTGCGGCACCATCGGCTGCGGGAACAGCTGCACTTCGATGTTTTGCAGCAGAATGGTGTTGAGCTGGGTCACCGCCTTCGCGGCCCAGTAGTAGCGCTGCATCAGGTATTCGCTGGCGCGCCGCGTTTCGGTGGTCTGGAAGCCGAGCGCTTCGGCGATCGGCGTCTGCACGTCGAACACCAGGCGGTCTTCGCGCCGGTTGGTGTAAATGTGCAGACGGATGCGGATGTCCTTGAAGGCGCGCTCCTGGCGCGACAGCTGGCGCGCTTCCGCGGCCGTGATCAGGCCGTGCTTGGCCAGCTTGGGCCAGGACTCGCCCAGCCCGGCGGCCTTGGCCACCCACAGGATCACCTGCAAGTCGCGCAGGCCGCCCGGACTTTCCTTGCAATTCGGTTCCAGGCTGTAGGGCGTGTCTTCATACTTGACGTGGCGCTGACGCATTTCCAGGATTTTTTCCTGGAAAAAGGCGCAAGGGTCCATCGCCGCGTTGCAGCGTTCCTGCAACTGGTGGAACAAAGCGTGATTGCCCGTCACCAGACGGGCTTCCAGCAAGCTGGTCTGCACCGTGATGTCGGCGGCCGATTCGCTCAGGCATTCGTCGACGGTGCGGATGCTGTGGCCGATCTCCAGGCCGATGTCCCAGAACAGCTGGACCAGCTGCTCCAGGCGCGGTTTCAGTTCGGCGTCGGGCGCGGCACCGAGCAGTATCAGCACATCGACGTCGGAGTGGGGGAACAGTTCGCCGCGGCCGTAGCCGCCGACCGCCACCAGCGCTGCCGAGGCCGGCAGGCCGAGCATTTTCCAGGCCTGGGTGAGGGCGAGGTCGACGCTGCGCCGCAGCGCTGTCAGCAGTTCGCCGGGTTTGCCCTCCGCCAGGAAGGCAGAGATGATGACTTGCCGCTCGGTTCTCAGCTGTTGTTTCAGGGTCGCGGCAAGTGTCGTCATGTACGGCGTTCGGTGCTTAAGATAGGCGTGATCAGGCGGCAGCTGCTTGCTGGACGAATGCCGGCGGCGGCGGCGTACCGGCCGAGACAGTCAGCACTTCGTAGCCGGTTTCGGTCACCAGCACGGTATGTTCCCATTGCGCGGAGAGGCTGCGATCCTTGGTCTTGATGGTCCAGCCGTCGCCCATTTCGCGGATGTCGCGGCGGCCGGCGTTGATCATCGGCTCGACCGTGAAGATCATGCCGGCTTCCAGCCGCTCCAGCGTGCCGGGACGGCCGTAGTGCAAGACTTGCGGCTCTTCGTGGAATACCTTGCCGATGCCGTGGCCGCAGAATTCGCGCACCACGCTGTAGCCGGCTTTTTCGGCGTGCTGCTGGATGACATGGCCGATATCGCCCAGGTGCGCGCCGGGCTTGATCTTGGCGATCCCCAGCCACATGCATTCATAGGTGATGTCGCCCAGGCGCTTGGCCATGATCGACGGCTCGCCGACATAGAACATGCGGCTGGTGTCGCCGTGGTAGCCATGCTTGATGATGGTGATGTCGAGATTCACCACGTCGCCGTTCTTCAGTACCTTGTCGCCCGGGATGCCGTGGCAGATGACATCGTTGACCGAGGTGCAGATGGCTTTCGGATACGGGGTATAGCCTGGCGGGCAGTAGTTGAGCGGGGCCGGGATGGAATCTTGTACGTTTGTCATGAACTCATGGCACAAACGGTCCAGCTCGCCGGTGGTCACGCCGGCTTTGACAAAGGGCGTGATGTAGTCGAGCACCTCGGAGGCCAGCTTGCCGGCGATGCGCATGCCGGCGATGTCCTCGGCGGTTTTGATGGAAATAGTGGTCATAGGTAAGGAATAATTCTGAGAAATAAGGGCAAATCCGTGTTCAAGTGCGCAATAAGCGCACAAAACAGCCGTAAAAACAGGCGAAAACGGCCGGGATTCATTCAGGTAACGATTATAGACGAGCATCACAAGATGCGCTGAAAGATATGCCTGCCGGGACTTGAAGAAGTCCTGGGTTTTGGGTTACAATCTTGGGTTAGCTCGAATTGCTATCGGGCTATACCGTAGTTTCTAGTCTTAATTGTAAGTTTTAAAAACGCGAATCCGCTCGAAAAGGGTGCTGTTTCCGCCATCGGCAAAACAGTGACTGAGCAGATTCCAGACCCAACCCTGGAGAAAATTATGTCCGTAACAATGCGTGAAATGCTGGAAGCCGGTGTCCACTTCGGTCACCAAACCCGTTTCTGGAACCCAAAGATGGCGCCGTTCATCTTCGGTCACCGCAACAAAATTCATATCGTCAACCTGGAAAAAACCCTGGGTATGTACCAAGAGGCGATGAAGTACATTCGCCAATTGTCGTCCAACCGCGGCAACATCCTGTTTGTCGGCACCAAGCGCCAAGCGCGCGAAATCGTTGCTGCTGAAGCAGCACGTTCGGGTTCGCCTTTCGTCGACCAACGCTGGTTGGGCGGCATGCTGACCAACTTCAAGACCATCAAGACATCGATCAAGCGCCTGAAAGAAATGGAAGCTTCGATTGAAGACGGTTCGGTTGAGAAGCTGAGCAAAAAAGAAGGCCTGATGTTCCAACGCGAGCTGATCAAGCTGCAAAAAGCTATCGGCGGCATCAAGGACATGGGCGGCATTCCTGACGCAATTTTCGTGATCGACGTCGGCTACCACAAGGGCGCCATCACTGAAGCCGCCAAGCTGGGCATCCCGGTGATCGGCGTGGTTGACACCAACCACTCGCCAGACGGCGTGACTTATGTCATTCCTGGCAACGACGACTCGTCCAAGGCAATCGCTTTGTACGCTCGCGGTGTTGCCGATGCGATCCTGGAAGGCCGCGCCAATGCAGTCAACGACGTAGTTGAAGCCATCAAGGGCGCAGCTGGCGACGAATTCGTTGAAGTCAACGACCAGGCTTAAGCCCTGCATCTGAGGTTTCATACTCAGAAGAAAAAAAGGGGGCGTGGTTGCCCCTTTTTTTGTATCACTTGCACGTGTTTTACCCGAATTTATACTTGAATATATTTTGAATGATGGCGCTGGAAGGCCGGTTGCAGAATACTGTGGCGGATAGCTGTAAATAATCGCCAGTACTGCGCACCAGTACTGCGGCCGGCACGGCGCCACTTGTTAGGAGAATAGTATGGCAGCAATTACAGCAGCACTGGTAGGCGAACTGCGCGCAAAGACTGATGCGCCAATGATGGAATGCAAGAAGGCGCTGACCGAAGCCGGCGGCGACATGGACAAGGCAGAAGAAATCCTGCGCGTCAAACTGGGCGGCAAGGCTTCCAAGGCTGCTTCCCGCGTGACGGCTGAAGGCGTTGTGGCTGCCTACATCGCCGGCGGCGTCGGCGCCCTGGTGGAAGTCAACTGCGAAACCGACTTCGTCACCAAGAACGACGACTTCCTGGCCCTGGCGAATGCCTGCGCCAAGCTGGTTGCAGAAAAGAATCCTGCTGACGTGGCGGCCCTGTCGGCTCTGCCTCTCGACGGCAGCACCGTTGAAGAGACCCGTGCTGCCCTGATCGGCCGTATCGGCGAAAACATGTCGATCCGTCGTTTCACCCGTTTCGACACTGCCGCCAAGCTGGTTTCCTACCTGCATGGCACACGCATCGGCGTGATGGTCGAATTCGACGGCGCTGACGAGCAAGTCGGTAAAGACGTGGCCATGCACATCGCTGCGATGAAGCCTGTTTCGCTGTCGTCCGAGCAAGTGCCGGCCGATCTGATCGAAAAAGAGCGTTCGGTGGCAACCCTGAAGGCCGCCGAATCCGGCAAGCCTGCAGATATCGCTGCCAAGATGATCGAAGGTTCGGTGCAGAAATTCCTGAAGGAAGTTTCCCTGCTGAACCAGACTTTCGTCAAGAACGACAAGCAGACTGTTGAGCAGATGCTGAAGGCGACCAACACCAGCGTCAAAGCGTTCACCATGTTTGTGGTCGGTGAAGGCATCGAGAAGAAACAAGATGACTTCGCTGCAGAAGTTGCAGCGACAGTTGCTGCGGCCAAGCAGGCGTAAGCAAGAATACGGGCCGAAAGGCCCGTTTTTTTGGCTCTGCGGAATTTTCTTCCCAAGCCACGGACTAAGGAATGCCTTGCCGGATCGTTGCAGCCAAAAGGGTGTAACGAAAACGCAGGAGCCGGCTCCGATTATCCAAAAAAGAGCCTGATAGTAGATTTTGCTGCAGTTTGGCCTGACAATGGCGCTGCAGTGCTTCAGCTAGGCGTGAACAACACACATATCAATCGGAAGCCACAAGGGGCCCAGACCATGACAAAACCAGCTTACAAGCGTGTTCTCCTGAAACTCTCCGGTGAAGCCCTGATGGGCGATGACGCCTACGGCATCAACCGTGCGACGATTGAGCGCATGGTGGCCGATGTCGCCGAAGTCGCCAAACTGGGCGTCGAACTGGCGATCGTGATCGGCGGCGGCAATATTTTCCGCGGCGTCGCGCCAGGCGCCCAGGGCATGGACCGCGCTACCGCAGATTACATGGGGATGCTGGCGACGGTGATGAATTCGCTGGCGCTGGCCGATGCCATGCGCCAGATCGGCCTGACGGCACGCGTCATGTCGGCCATCAGCATTGAGCAGGTGGTGGAGCCATACGTGCGGCCCAAGGCGTTGCAATACCTGGAAGAAGACAAGGTTGTCATTTTTGCAGCAGGCACCGGCAATCCTTTCTTCACCACCGACACTGCAGCGGCCTTGCGCGGTTCGGAAATCGGCGCCGAGATCGTCCTCAAGGCGACCAAGGTCGACGGCGTCTACAGCGCGGATCCAAACAAGGATCCGACCGCGACCCGCTATTCGCACATCACTTTCGACGAAGCGATCACCAAGCACCTGCAGGTCATGGACGCTACCGCCTTTGCGCTGTGCCGTGACCAGAAGCTGCCGATCAAGGTGTTTTCGATCATCAAGCCGGGCGCGCTGAAGCGCGTCATCCTGGGCGAAGATGAAGGCACGCTGGTACACGTATAAAATATTTAGCCGATTTGTAAAAATTGTGCACATCTGTTGCGCAATTCCCTTACGTAGATAAGATTTAGTCAACTTAATACAATTTGTTTTAGTAGAGGAGAGCAGCATGAGCATTGCTGACGTGAAAAAGAATACCGATCAAAGAATGCAAAAGTCGCGGGAAACCTTGCGGGCCGACCTGGCCAAGGTACGTACCGGGCGCGCTCACACCGGCATCCTTGACCACATCACTGTCGACTATTACGGCAGCCCGGCCAATCTGAGCCAGGTCGCCAACGTCACCCTGATCGATGCGCGCACCATCGGCGTGCAGCCGTTTGAAAAGAAGATGCTCGCAGTGGTCGAAAAAGCCATCCGCGAATCCGATCTCGGCCTGAACCCGTCGACCCAGGGTGAACTGGTGCGCGTGCCGACGCCGGCGCTGACGGAAGAACGCCGCAAGGAAATGGTCAAGCTGGTCAAGGGCGAAGCAGAAGATGCTAAGATTGCAATCCGCAATATCCGCCGCGACGCCAACGAAGGCTTGAAGAAGCTGGTCAAGGACAAGGAATGTTCGGAAGACGACGAGCGTCGTGCACAAGACGAAATCCAGAAGCTGACTGACAAGTTCGTTGCCGAAATTGACAAGCAAGTGGTCGATAAAGAAAAAGAGATCCTGACGGTTTAAGCCATTCCCTGTGTAGGGTGGGCACAACGTGCCCACGCTGTCTGTACTCCGCTTATCGCGGTAACGCGTGGGCACGCTGTGCCCACCCTACGCATTCTTTCTTACTCATTATTTATGGCCCATTCAAGTTCCACGCAAACGCTGCCTGCCAGCCCGACAGTGCCGCGGCACGTCGCCATCATCATGGACGGCAACGGCCGCTGGGCGACCAGCCGCTTTCTGCCGCGCGTCGCCGGCCACGGCAAGGGCGTCGAAGCAGTGCGTGCAGCGGTGGAAGCCTGCGCCGCGCGTGGCGTTGAATACCTGACCCTGTTTGCCTTCAGTTCCGAGAACTGGCGCCGCCCGGCCGATGAAGTGTCGCTGCTGATGCGCTTGTTCATGGTGGCGCTGGAGCGCGAAGTAGGCAAGATGCACGCCAACGGCATCCGCCTGAAAGTGGTGGGCGACCTCAGCCGTTTCGACGACAAGCTGCAGCAGATGATCGACAACGCCGAGCGCAAGACCGCCGGCAATACCGCCATGACGGTCACCGTCTGCGCCAACTACGGCGGCCGCTGGGATGTCATGCAGGCGGTGCAGAAGATGCTGGCTGCGCGTGCCGCCAGCGGCGCTCCGGCGCTTGCCGGGGCAGACATGTTTTCCGAGGATGAGCTGGCGCAGTACCTGGCGATGGCCTACGCGCCCGAGCCGGATCTGTTCATCCGCACCGGCGGCGAGCAGCGCATTTCCAACTTCCTGCTGTGGCAACTGGCCTACAGCGAGCTTTACTTTACCGATACCTACTGGCCGGATTTCGGCGCCGACGAGCTGGACAAGGCAATTGCCTCTTATCAGCAGCGCGAACGGCGTTTCGGGCGCACCAGCGCGCAACTGGTTGAACAGGCTACCTGATGCTAAGAACACGTGTCATCACGGCGTTACTGTTGTTGGCGGTGCTGCTGCCAATCTTGTATTTCAATTATTACCCTGCCTTTGCCCTGGTCTCGACGCTGTTTTTCGGCGCGGCGATCTGGGAAAGCGCCCGCATATTCGGCGCCTCGGCCAAGGCCGCGCTGGTCTGGGGGCTGGCGGCGCTGATCCTGTTCGGCGCGGTGCTGTACGCCGGCAGCGGTCCCAATATCCGTTTGCTGTTTACGCTGTGCGTGGCAATCTGGTGCTTCCGTTTCGTGCCGGCCCTGGGATTCGGATTGCCGCCCCTGGCCAGCCTGGCTAACCGGCTGATTGCGGCGACTTACGCCATCGCCATATTTGGCTGTTTCCTCGCAATTGTCGTATTGTTCCATCATTCGCCTCTGTATCTGCTGTCGGTGCTGGTGATTGTCTGGGCGGCGGATATCGGCGCTTATTTTTCCGGCAAGGCTTTCGGCAAGCATAAACTGGCGCCGTCCATCTCCCCAGGCAAGTCCTGGGAGGGCGCCGTCGGCGGCTGGATCCTGGTGCTGCTCATGGCGCTCGGCTTCAGCTTCACACCGGCGCTGGCGGACACCTTCCCGATGCGCCTGCTGGCGACCTGGGGCTGGGCCGGGCTGTTGGCAGCCATGAGCGTACTGGTGGCGGCCAGCGTCGCCGGCGACTTGTTCGAATCCATGCTCAAGCGCCGCGCCGGCATCAAGGACAGCAGCAATCTGCTGCCCGGCCATGGCGGCGTGCTCGATCGCGTCGATGCGCTGATCCCGGTGCTGCCGCTGGCAGCCTTGTTGAGTTTCTGGTTCTAGGCTTTATGCAAAATATTACTATCCTCGGCTCCACTGGTTCGATCGGCATGTCCACCCTGGATGTGCTGGCGCGCCATCCCGAGCGTTATTCGGTGTATGCCCTGACCGCTCATAGCAGGGTCGAGCAGCTTGCGGAACAATGTCTGAAGTTCAAGCCGCAGGTAGCAGTGGTCGGCAGCGCCGACGCCGCCCTGCGCTTAAGCCGCCTGCTGCAGGAGGCGCCGCAGATCGAAGTGCTGCACGGCGCCGAGGCCCTATGCCAGGTTGCCAGTGCGCCGGCATGCGATGCGGTGATGGCGGCGATTGTCGGCGCTGCCGGGCTGGCATCGACCCTGGCAGCGGCCAAGGCCGGCAAGAAGGTGCTGCTGGCGAACAAGGAAGCGCTGGTGATGTCGGGCCAGCTGTTCATCGACGCCGTCAAGCAGAGCGGCGCGGTGCTGCTGCCGATCGACAGCGAACACAACGCGATTTTCCAGTGCCTGCCGCATAACTACGACCGTTCGCCGGCCGCGCTCGGGGTCGAAAAGATCCTGTTGACGGCATCCGGCGGTCCGTTCCTGACGCGGCCGCTGGACACCATGGATGCGGTGACGCCGGCGCAAGCCATCGCTCATCCGAAGTGGGTCATGGGACGCAAGATTTCGGTCGATTCCGCCACCATGATGAACAAGGGGCTGGAAGTGATCGAGGCCCACTGGCTGTTCGGCGCCGCCGCCAGCCAGATCGAAGTCGTGATCCATCCGCAAAGCGTGATCCATTCGATGGTGTCGTATATCGACGGTTCGGTGCTGGCGCAGCTCGGCAATCCCGACATGCGCACGCCCATCGCCCATGCGCTGGCCTATCCGGAGCGGATTGCCTCCGGCGTCGGCGCGCTCGACCTGACCGTGATCGGGCAGCTGCAGTTCAGCCGGCCCGACCTGCAACGTTTTCCCTGCCTGAAACTCGCGTATGATGCATTGTTGGCCGGCGGTTCGGCTGCAACCATATTGAACGCCGCGAATGAAGTCGCGGTCCAAGCTTTCCTGGATGAAAAAATCGGATTCGGCATGATTGCTCAATTAATCGCTCGCACTATGGACAGCCTGCCGCTGTGCGCGGTGACCGATATCGAGATGCTGCTTGAGCAAGACCGGCTGGCGCGCCAGACGGTCAATGCCCTGATATCCTGACCGAATTTACCGCACACACATATACGGCAATGGCCTTTCTGCAAACAATCCTCGCATTTGTCGTCGCCCTTGGCTCGCTGGTCATCATCCACGAGCTTGGCCACTATTGGGTCGCGCGCTTGTGCGGCGTCAAGGTGCTGCGCTTTTCGGTAGGCATGGGCAAGATTGTCTGGTCGCGCCGCTTCGGCCCCGACCAGACGGAGTGGGCGATTTCGATCTTGCCGTTAGGCGGCTACGTCAAAATGCTGGATGCCCGCGAGCAAGATATCTCCGGCATTTCCGCGCAAGACATGAAACGGGAATTCACCAGCCAGTCGGTATGGCGGCGCATCGCGATTGTCGCCGCCGGTCCGCTGGCGAATTTCATTCTTGCCATTTTGCTATTCGCAGGCTTGTACAGCTATGGCGAAATGGAGCCGACCCCGAGGGTGCGGGCCGTGCCGGAGAATAGTGCTGCCTACCAGGCCGGCTTGCGTGCCGATGACCTGATTACCGGCGTCAACGGCGAAGCGGTCCAGACCTGGAATGAATTGCGCTGGAAAGTGATGCAGGCGGTAGTCGACAAGGCGCCGGTGAGGCTTGACGTGCGCCATGCCAATCCAGCTGCCGCGGGCGGCGCACTGCTGGCTACGGTCAATTTGTCGACCGGCGGCGTGTCTACCAAGGATCTGGAGGGCGATTATCTCGGCAAGCTGGGCATCAAGCTGGCGCTGGGCAAGGCGATCCTCGGCAAGGTTCAGCCTGACGGACCCGCCATGAAAGCGGGTTTGCAGGATGGCGACCTGATCACTGCAATCAATGGCGAGACCATTGCCGATAGCGCGGCGTTCATCGCTAAGGTAAGCGCCTCGCCGGGCAAGCCTTTGACGCTGACAGGATTGCGGAGTGGCAATTCCTTTACCCTGAATGTCACGCCGGAGGCGCAGCAGTCCAAAGACGGGACGATCGGCCGCATCAAGGTTGAATTATTGTCTACGATGCCGGAAATGGTGCTGTCCAGCAGCCCGCCGCTGCAAGCGCTTGCCAAAGGGGCAAAACGGACCTGGGACAGCAGTGTCCTGACCCTGAAAATGCTGGGTAAAATGATTGTCGGCGAGGTTTCCTGGAAGAATATCACCGGTCCGATCACGATTGCCGACTATGCCGGCCAGACCGCGCGCATCGGTGCATTCAGCTATTTGAGCTTTATTGCCTTTATCAGCATCAGCCTGGGCGTCATGAATTTGCTCCCCATTCCGGTTCTAGATGGTGGTCTTTTGCTGTATTATTCGCTGGAAGTTTTGACCGGACGCCCCATTCCTGAACGGGTTGGTGCAATTGCACAGCGCGCAGGCATCGGCATTTTGATGACGTTGATGATGGTCGCCATGTTTAACGACATCGTTCGGCTCCTATTTTAAACTCCTTTAAGTTCGGCTCTCTTGTCTGACAATCGTGGCGGACAAGGACATTGATAAAAAACGATCGCTAATGAAATTACATTCCGAGCACTTCCCTTTGTCGATTCTTCCCCGTCGTTTGATTGCTGCCGCTGCCTTCGCCCTGTGTTCGGGCCAGGTCATGGCGGTGCAGCCGTTTGTGGTCAAGGATATCCGCATCGAAGGTATCCAGCGCACGGAGGCCGGTACTGTATTCAGCTACCTGCCAGTGCGCGTTGGCGAGCAGTTCACCGACGAAAAAGGGACCGCGGCGATCAAGGCCCTGTATGCGACCGGCTTCTTCAAGGATGTGCGGATCGAGTCTGAAGGCGACGTGCTGGTGGTGATGGTGGAAGAGCGGCCATCGATCGCCGCTGTCGACTTCTCCGGCATCAAGGAATTCGACAAGGATCAGCTGACCAAGGCGCTGAAGGAAATCGGCGTCGGCGAATCGCGCATTTTCGACAAGGCCCAGGTCGACCGTGCTGAACAGGAACTGAAGAAACAGTACCTGTCGCGCGGCCTGTACGGCATGAAAGTGACGACCACCGTCACGCCTATCGAACGCAATCGCGTCAACGTCACGTTTGCCGTGGACGAAGGCGAAGTCTCGCGCATCAAGGAAATCCGCTTCGTCGGCAACAAGGCGTTCTCCGACGGCGACCTGCGCGACCAGATCAAGCTGCGCTCGCCGGGCTGGTTCACCTGGTACACCAAGGCCGACCAGTACGCCAAGGAAAAACTGTCGGGCGACATCGAAACCCTGCGTTCCTACTACCTGAACCGCGGCTATATCGAGATGCAGGTCGAATCGACCCAGGTGTCGATCACGCCGGACAAGAAAGATATCTACATCACCATCAACATCAACGAAGGTGACAAGTACAAGGTTTCCGACATCAAGATGGAAGGCGAGATGTTCGGCCGTGAAGACGAACTCAAGTCATTGCTGGAATTGAAAAAGGGCGATGTCTTCAACGGCGAAAAGCTCAACAACAGCACCAAGAAGATGTCCGAGCGCCTGGGTAACTTCGGTTACGCCTTCGCTAACGTCAACGCCAATCCGGACCTGAACCGCGAAACCAAGGAAGTGGCCTTTACCATCCTGGTCGATCCGGGCAAGCGCGTGTATGTGCGCCATATCAACGTCGCCGGCAACACCAAGACGCGCGATGAAGTGGTGCGCCGCGAATTCCGCCAGTTCGAAGACTCCTGGTACGACGGTTCCAAGATCAAGCTGTCGCGCGACCGCGTCGACCGTCTGGGTTACTTCAAGGACGTCGGCATCGAAACGCCGGAAGTGCCGAACACTTCCGACCAGGTCGATATCAACATGGCGGTCACCGAGAAGCCTACCGGTAACATCCAGGTCGGCGCCGGTTTCTCGCAGACCGACAAGCTGAGCCTGTCCGGTTCGATCCAGCAGCAGAATGCTTTCGGCAGCGGCAACACCATCGGCCTCGATGTCAACACCAGCAGCTATTCGCGGGTGATTGCGCTGTCCCAGACCAATCCTTACTTTACCGATGACGGCATCAGCCGTACCTACAACGTCTATCTGCGTACCGTGCGGCCATCGCCATACACCACGGGTGACTATCGCGTCCGCACCATCGGCAGCGATATCAAGTTCGGCGTGCCGTTCTCGGAACTGGATACGGTGTTCTTCGGCGTCGGTATTGAAAATACCAATGTCCAGGCCGATAACTCCAGTCCGTTGCTGTACCAGCAGTATGTCAGCGATTTCGGCAATGGCCACCTGATCGACAGCGGTTTGACGCTGCCTAACGGTCAGCCCTATAACGTATTGGAAAATCCAGCCGCCGCCACCACCAACAGCTTCCCGCTGACCGCAGCCTGGCAGCGCGACAGCCGCGACAGCGCACTGGTGCCGACCAAGGGACGCTACCAGCGCGCCACGGTTGAAGTGTCGGCAGTCGGTACCCTGCGCTACTATCGCGCAAGCTACCAGCATCAGTACTTCCAGCCATTCTGGGGCAATGCGGCAACGCTGGCCTTGAACGGCGAGATCGACTACGGCCGCGGCATCGGCGGCAAGCCGTATCCGGTGTTCAAGAACTACTATGCCGGCGGTATCGGCACCGTGCGCGGTTATGAAGGTTCGACCCTGGGCGTCGGCACCAACGTCGACCAGTACGGCGATTCGATGGGCGGCGCGTCGCGCGTGTTCGGCAACATGGAATTGCAATTCCCGTTCCCTGGTTCCGGCAGCGACCGTACCCTGCGCTGGTTCACCTTCCTCGACGGCGGCCAGGTCTACGCCGACAAGGCGCCGATGCAGTTGAGCGAGTTGCGGTATTCTACCGGTCTCGGTTTGAGCTGGGTTTCGCCTATCGGTCCGTTGAAGATCAGCTACGGCAAGCCTTTGAACGCCAAGCCGACCGACAAGACGCAGTCCTTCCAGTTCCAGTTGGGTACGGGCTTCTAAACCCGCCGGGGTCTGCGCCGTGCAGATTCTGGCAAGAGTGGCATAATGCACAAGTTGCATCATTTGAATTGCGGAGAATAGTGTTGAAATCTCTAATTAAATCATTTACATCATTACCATCGGCTGCAGTGCTGGCTATGTGTGCGTTGTCGGCGGCAGCGCCGGCGCATGCGGATGACGGCTCGAAAATTGCCTTCGTCAGCAGCGAACGCATTTTGCGCGAGGCCAATCCAGCCAAAGCAGCGCAAAGCAAGATCGAAGCCGAGTTTTCCAAGCGCGACAAGGATCTGCAGGACCAGGCAGCCGCCTTGAAAGTCAAGGCGGACAAGCTGGACAAGGATTCAGCCGTGATTTCGGATTCCGAGCGCACCAAGCGCCAGCGCGAGCTGAGCGACCTGGACAAGGATTTCCAGCGCAAGCAGCGTGAATTCCGCGAAGACTTGAACCAGCGCCGCAACGAAGAGCTGGCTATTGTGCTGGAGCGTTCGACCAAGGCGATCAAGCAGATCGCCGAAGCGGAAAAGTACGATATGGTGTTTCAGGAAGGCGGCGTCTACGTGAGCCCGCGCATTGATATCACCGATAAAGTGCTGAAGATCCTCAATAAATAAAACTATTCTGTCAAGGCCAATCAGTATGAGCATTCGGCTAAAAGAATTGGTCGAAAGCTTAGGTGGCCAATTGATCGGTGATGCCGATACCCAGGTATCCGGCATCGCTCCCTTGAGCGATGCCACCGCATCACAGATCACCTTCCTCTCGAATCCAAAATTTCGGTCCCTGGTGCCGCAAACGCAGGCAGCTGCGGTCATCCTGTCTGCCGCGGATGATGCGGCGGTCGGCGCGGATTACCACGGCGCGCGCATTGTCGCCGCCAATCCCTATGCGTATTTTGCCCGGGCGGCGCAGCTGTTCGCGGCCAGGAATGCCGTTCCCGTGGTTGCCGGGATTCATCCGGCCGCCAGTGTCGATCCTGGCGCCCAGGTCGCGGCCAGCGCCTGCATCGGTCCTAATGTGGTCATCGGCAGCGGCGCGGTCATCGGCGACAACGTTCGCATCGATGCCGGTTGCGTGATCGGCGCCGGCACCCGGATTGGCGCCGGCAGTTATCTTTATGCTAATGTAACTGTCTACCACGCCTGCGAAATCGGTCAACGAGCGATCATTCATTCCGGGGTGGTGATCGGCGCCGACGGTTTCGGTTTTGCCAACGACGGCGGGACCTGGGTCAAGATCCCGCAAACCGGGCGCGTGCTGATCGGCGACGACGTCGAAATCGGCGCCAACACCACGATTGACCGCGGCGCCCTGGCCGACACTGTGATTGAAGAGGGCGTCAAGCTGGACAACCAGATCCAGATCGCTCATAACTGCCATATCGGCGCCCATACGGCGATTGCGGCGTGCGCGGGGATCGCCGGCAGCGCCCGCATCGGCAAATACTGCTCGATAGGCGGCGCCGCCATGATCCATGGCCATATCACCATTGCCGATCACGTGCATGTGTCAGCGGGAACGCTGGCCTTACGCTCAATTTCCGAACCGGGGCAATATACCGGGTTTTATCCGATCGCCAAGCATGGCGACTGGGAAAAATCTGCCGCCCTGGTACGCAATCTGAATACAATGCGTGAGAAAATCCGCTCTCTGGAAAAATCCGTTAAACAGTTAATGCCTCAGCTTACCCAAAAAGATAATGAATAGTCCAAACCAAACGCTAGATATCAATCAGATCAAAACCTACCTGCCGCACCGTTATCCGCTGCTGCTGGTTGATCGCGTATTGAATTGGGAAAGCGGCAAGTCGATCACTGCGATCAAGAATGTCACCATTAACGAAGAATTCTTCAACGGCCATTTCCCGAACAAGCCGGTGATGCCAGGCGTGCTGACGATTGAGGCGCTGGCGCAAACCGCCGCACTGTTGTCATTTTTGACAGAAGGCCGCAAGCCGGATGAAAATACCGTGGTCTATTTCCTCGGCATTGACAAGGCGCGTTTCCGCCGTCCGGTGGAGCCGGGCGACCAGATCAAGCTGCAGGTCGAAATCGTACGCGTGGTGCGCGGCATCTGGAAATACAAGGCGGTCGCCAGCGTCGACGGCGAACTGGCGGTAGAAGCTGAATTCATGTGCACCATGCGCGACGCAGTCAGCCCCGGCGCAGCGTCCACTCCTGCGGTGAACAGCGCCGACGTCACTCCATCAGCGTGATCCGATGACGCGCATTCACCCTACCGCCGTCATCGATCCCAAGGCGAGTATCGACAGTTCGGTCGAAGTCGGCGCTTACACAGTCATCGGGCCGGACGTCGTCATCGGCGCCGGCAGCAAGATCGGGCCGCATGCGGTCATCGAAGGCCATACCACCATTGGCTGCGACAATACGATTTTCCAGTTCGGCTCGATCGGCGCCGTACCGCAAGACAAGAAATATGCCGGCGAACCGACCCGCCTGGAGATCGGCGACCGCAACACCATCCGCGAATTCGTGACGCTGAACCTGGGCACCGTGCAGGACGGCGGCGTGACCCGCATCGGCGACGACAATTGGGTCATGGCCTATGTGCACGTGGCGCATGATTGCCAGATCGGCAGCAACACCACGATCGCCAACAATGCCACGCTGGCCGGCCATGTGCTCATCGGCGACTGGGTCCTGCTCGGCGGTTTCACCACCGTGCATCAGTTTTGCCGTATCGGCGCCCATGCCATGACGGCATTCACTGCAGCCGTCAGCCAGGACGTCCCGCCTTTCGTCACCGCCGCTGGCAATCGCGCCGCACCAGTCGGCATCAACAGCGAAGGCTTGCGCCGCCGCGGCTTCAGCAGCGAACAGATCATGGCTGTCAAGCGCGCCTACCGCACCATTTACCGCGCCGGCCTGCCGCTTGAAGAAGCACTGGCCGCACTGGCGCTGGAAGAAAGCAAGACGCCGGATTCCGCTGCCTACCTGAAGCTGATGCGCGAGTTCATCGCATCCTCGACGCGTGGCATCATCCGCTGACATGGCGGGCAGCAGCGCCAATGTGACCGTCGCCATGGTCGCCGGCGAAACCTCCGGCGACCTGCTGGCCGCGCGCCTGCTGTCGGGGTTGCGGCCGCATCTGCCGGATGCGCGCATGCACGGCATCGGCGGCGCCAGGATGGCCGAATACGGTTTCGTCAGCGACTGGCCGATGGAGAAGCTGTCGGTCAACGGCCTGTTCGAAGTACTTGCTCACTATCGCGAACTGAAGGGCATCCAGAACACGCTGCGCGACCGTTTGCTGGTGGAGCAGCCGAATGTCTTTATCGGCGTCGACGCGCCGGATTTCAATTTCGGCCTGGAACAGCAATTGCGCGAGGGCGGCATTCCCACCGTCCATTTCATCGGACCGTCGATCTGGGCCTGGCGCGGCGGCCGCATCAAGAAGATCGCCCGCGCGGCTTCGCACATGCTGGTGATTTTCCCGTTTGAGGCGGAGATTTATCGCAAGGCCGGCATTCCGGTGACCTATGTCGGCCATCCGCTGGCGCAGATGATTCCGATGGAACCGGATGTGGCCGCGGCGCGCATAGCGCTTGGCCTGCCGGCTGCGGGCCGGGTGGTGGCGATCATGCCCGGCAGCCGCATGGGCGAACTGAAGCATAATACGATCGCTTTTGTGCAAGCCGCCAGGATACTGGCGCAGCGCGATCCCGGCATGCGCTTCATCGCCCCCATGGCAGGTGAAAAGCAGCGCAAGTTCTTTAACGAACTGCTCATCGAGGCCGGCTTACAGGATCTGCCGCTGCAGATCGTCGATGGCCAGTCGCACACCGCAATGGCTGCCGCCGACGGCGTGCTGGTGGCCTCGGGCACGGCGTCGCTGGAAGTCGCGCTGTACAAGAAACCGATGGTGATCGCCTACAAGATGATGCGCGCCAGCTGGGAAATCATGCGTCACATGAGCTACCAGCCGTGGATCGGCTTGCCGAACATCCTGGCGCGCGAATTCCTGGTGCCGGAGCTGCTGCAGCACAATGCAACGCCACAGGCGCTGGCCGACGCACTCTGGAAGCAGCTGGAAGATCCGGCGCACCAGGCGATGCTGAGGCAGCGCTTTACCGACATGCACCATTCCTTGCTACGCGATACTGCCAGCGAGAGCGCGCAAGCGGTGCTGCAAGTCATCGAACAGCATAAGCGTTCATCTTAATTCTTGCCGGTCCGACAGACCGCTCACTTTTGTACTGAATGCCGTGACCCAATCCGATCCCAATCTCTCTCTCTTTACCTACGACGGCGAAATCATTTGCGGCGTCGATGAAGCCGGCCGCGGCCCCTTGGCAGGCCCAGTGTTTGCCGCCGCTGTCATACTCGATCCGGCGCGGCCGATCAGCGGCATGCGCGATTCCAAGAAGCTGAGCGCGGAACGCCGCGAGGCCCTGGCCGAGCAGATCAAAGCCAATGCACTGGCCTGGGCCATTGCCGAATGCTCCGAGGCGGAAATCGACCAGCTGAACATTTTGCAGGCGACCATGCTGGCGATGCGCCGCGCGGTAGAAGGATTAGCGATGCAGCCGACGCTGGCGCTGATCGACGGCAACCGCTGTCCGCAGCTCAGCATCCGCTCGGAAGCCATCATCAAGGGCGACGACAAGGTGCAAGCGATTTCGGCCGCCTCGATTCTCGCCAAGACGGCGCGCGACGCTGCGTTGCAGGTGCTGCATGAACAGTATCCGCACTACGCCTTCGATCAGCACAAAGGCTATCCGACTGCGCTGCACATGGAGCGGCTGCGCCTGCACGGCGTCTCGCCGGTGCATCGCAGATCCTATGCTCCGGTGCGGGCCTTGCTGGCGACTGTTCCCGGCGGAGCGGCATAATGAAAAGCATCACTTCGTCCGCCAATCCTTTGTACAAGGAACTCAAGCAGCTGGCCACCAGCGCCCAGGCGCGGCGCAAGGCAGGCCGCAGCTTGCTGGACGGGATCCATCTGACTGAATCGTATCTGCAGCATGGCGGCAAGCCGGAGCTGTGCGTCGCCAGCGAAACCGCGCTGTCGCATGCCGAGGCCAGCGCGGTGATCCGCTCATGCCAGGCCGCAGCGGTGCAATGCGTGGTGTTGCCGGACGGCCAGTACCAGGCGCTGAGCCAGGTCGAGCACGGCGTCGGCCTGCTGTTCGTGATCGAAACGCCGAAAACGGCGCTGCCGGCCGTACTGGCCCAGTCCGCGGTGCTGCTCGACAACTTGCAGGATCCCGGCAATCTCGGCTCCATCCTGCGTAGCGCTGCCGCCGCCGGCATCAAGCAGATCTATTGCTCGGAAGGGAGCGCATCGGCTTGGTCGCCTAAAGTCTTGCGGGCCGGGATGGGCGCCCATTTCATCCTGGATATTTTTGAAGGCGTTGACCTGGCGGCGTTGATGGCAAGCACGCAGGTACCGGTGTTTGCCACCAGCTCTTATGCCGCTCAGAGCATCTACCAGGCCGATCTCAGCGCGCCGCTGGCCTGGCTGTTCGGCCATGAGGGGCAGGGCGTCGCCGAGGACCTGCTGCAACTGGCCAGCCAGCAAGTCGTGATCCCGCATCGCGGGCAGATGGAATCTCTGAACGTGGCAGCCGCGGCCGCAGTATGTTTTTTTGAGCAGCTGCGTCAAACCAGTTAGTCCACTTGTATGACGGGCACAAAGTGCTGCCCGCTCTCCAGCCATATCAGGCAAGCAATGCTTGGTGTGATCGCCACGACAATTTCTCCATTTTTGTTGCAATAAAGGCAACTGCGCGCTAATATCAGCGAATGTTAATCTTTGCGCAAGTTTCTTGCGCGTTGGTTGCGGCCGCTGTGTGCCTCCGCGACAATGAATGGAGAGATATGATGAATTTGACCAAAAAGAAATCTACCGGGCGAACTCAAATCAATGAGTTCGGCAGCAGCACCGCTCTGGTGGATGCAGCAAAGTCCGATGCGCAGGCCGTGGCGGCTGAAGTGCATGCCGCGGCTGGCAACACCGATGCTGCATCCTCTTATTCTGCGGCGAGATCCGTGCTGGATGGAATGCATGGCGAGGCGCAGCTTGAAGTCATCCCGTTAAGTCCGGGTCTTGTTGTTGACAAGCTGGCCCCGTTGCCTGTGACGGCCGTCGACAACAGCTTGGACACGGGCAAATTGCTGAGTTCCGTTTATATCGATCAGTCAGGCGGCTGGGGGCTTCAGGTGGCGCCGGAAAGCGTCCCTGATGCAAGTGAGCAGGCAGTGGCGAGCGCCAATGAAAAGGCCTCGGAAGCGGAGGTTCTCGAGTTGGCCAGGCCGATCATCAATCTGGCCTTGGCCGACGCCGGTGCAATCGGCGAGATAGACAATGGCGGCACGACAGATGATGCCACGCCGACGTTCTCTGGTTATGGCGAACCGTTCGCCCGGCTGGAGATCTACGACAACGGCTTAGCTATCGGCGATACCGAGATAGGCGAAGACGGCATATGGTCGTTTACTGTCAGCGAATCATTGGCGCTGGGCGAACATTCGATCACGGTGGCTGTCGCGGGCGTGATGTCCGATCCGTTTGCGCTGACCGTCAGCTTCCCTGAAGCGGATGAGCCGGCGGCCGACGGTTTGGCGCTGGACGAGTTGCTGCAGCCGCCTGCGGCCGAACTCATGGCCGGCGACGAGGCCGGGATTTTGCCGGTTGGCGAAGCCGCTCACGCTCTCGATCTGTCGAGAGAAACATTCGGCAGCAGTGTGCTTGCCGACGGGCCGTCAGTTGCGGCGGCGGGTGCCAACGGAGGGGTTTTGCTGGCGCCAACGCCGATGCCGGCGGAATTGTGGCAACCGGATCCGACCTGACCTGGCTGTCATAGTCCTGTCGAGATTTTCTTGAGTGATGATAAAGCTTGCGTGCCCTGCGCTCTCGTAGGGTGAGCACCTGTGCCCACGCGGACGCGACGGGAATGATGCTGCGTGGGCACAGATGCCATCATGGGCGACCTCACCGTCCTGTTTACAAACAATGCCGGCGAACGCGCAGAGCACATGCCTGCGGTCAAACAAAAATCTCTGCTTGCTTCCATACGCCCGCCGACAGCGGGCACTTCTGCGTCATCCGCTCCTGCCTCAATATTCCACCTCAGCTAAAGCATGCTCAAAGTATTACGGCGAGCCTTTTCCGGTAATCCTATTTTGCCGGCTGCATTGCCGCCGAAGAGCCACATGTTTTTACGCAATTTACATTCAATTCTATTTATTAAGCCAGCGCGGGATATCAGTTGATTGTTTTTAAATTGGCGCGAATGTCAGGAATTTTTGTTACAAAAAATGAAGCTTTTAATATTGTCTTTTTTGTAATGATTTAAGCGTTGGCACGACTATGTCCAAGGCTGGGTAACAGTAAAAATATCGAAAAGTGCAAAAGCAGCTTGCTAGCCGTCCTTTCGGGATGGTCATGCATTTTGAGGTAAATGTCGCTTTTTAAACATCGCCGTTTTCATGTTGTCACTGCCAGCGTCCTTAAATTAATTTGTAGAGATTGAGAGAATGTATGGATTCCAATAAAAAAAATTCTGATGTGTCCGGTTTGTCCGATGCGTTGAACAGCGCGGCTGTTTTTGCCGAGACGTTAAAGTCTGCTGAACTGGTCAGTAGCGTGTCCCCTATGATCGGCAATGCAGTTTCCGAAGTGTCGGCAACGCCGTCGATTGACAGTATCCTTGACACGGCCGGCACCCAGACCGGCTTTGTCGATAGCGGCGCCACGATCGACGACGTGCGCCCCGGAATCCAGGGACATGGTGGCCAGCCCGGAACAACCGTCGAGATTTACGACCAAAAAGGTGAACTCGTCGCTGCTGCCAAGGTTGACAGATTTGGCGACTGGAATGCCAGGGTTTTTGAGAACCAGGCGCTGGCGCAGGGCGAGCACGTGCTTACCGCGGTCAGTGAGGATGGCGTGCGGTCTGAGCCGTTTACTTTGCATGTGGATATCCCGGCTTCTTCTAGGCCAACGATTGATGCCGCCATCGACAATGTTGGCGTCACCGGAGAGGTTGCCAACGGTGGCACGACGGATGATCGCACGCCGCAGCTGAGTGGCCATGGCATGGCGGATACGCAGGTGCTGATTTACATCGACGGTCAGCTGGTTGACAGTGCGCCGGTTGGCTCAGACGGTTCCTGGACCTACAACGTGAATAATGCCAAGCCTCTGGCGCCAGGCGAGCATGTGTTTAAAGTGAGCGGCTTGGGCATCGCGTCCGAGCCGTTTGTGCTGACAGTGGGCGATACCGAGCCGGTCTCCAAGCCGGTGATAGAATCAGCGTTCGACGACTTCGGCACTCCGGGATATGTTGCCAATGGCGGCAATACCGACGACACTACGCCGACGCTGCAGGGCCATGGCGCGGCGCCAGATGCCCAACTTGCCATCTACGATGGTGGCACCCGCCTGGGCTATGCGCTTGTTAACAGCGACGGCAGCTGGCGCTTCGATGTGAAGACGCCGCTGGGGCTGGGCGAGCATATGCTGACGGTGGCGTTCGTCACGCCATCGGGTATCGAGTCGCGTTCCGAGCCGTTCACGCTTACGGTGGAGGCCCCTGATTCCCCCAAGCCGATGATCGACTCGGCATTTGATGACTTCGGCACCCCGGGATATATCGCAAATGGCGGCAATACCGATGACGCTACGCCGAAGCTGCAAGGCAAGGGCGCGGTACCCAACACGCAACTGGAAGTCTACGACGGCAGCACTCGTCTGGGGTACGCGTATACCGATGGCGATGGGAACTGGACGTTCAATGTAAATAGTCCCCTGACGCTGGGCGAGCACGCGTTCACGGTGGTCGGTGCAGGGGTGAGTTCGGATGCGTTTGTGCTGAACATCACGGCGCCGGAAGCGGCCAAGCTGGTGATTGATTCTGCGTTCGACAATTTCGGCCAGACCGGTGCGATTGGCAATGGCGACACGACGGACGACGTGA
>Ga0210409_10000744_pt1 | contig 48307 bp, 74 predicted proteins | sample IncBWH17MmetaG_FD_161649 | JGI IMG/M metagenome (GOLD analysis project Ga0210409, IMG submission 161649) | Forest soil microbial communities from Barre Woods Harvard Forest LTER site, Petersham, Massachusetts, United States - Inc-BW-H-17-M | ecosystem: Environmental > Terrestrial > Soil >... | reverse complement strand
CTCCCTGCGAAGAAGGTCATCGCGAATTCAGGAAGAAATATGGCACAGTAGAAATTAACGAAGCAATCCGTGCGCTCAAGGGCCGCTTCACATTAGCTGCACCACAGGTGCCCAAGATACGAACGCAGAACATCGTGCGGCGCGCAGTTGAGTCAATGATTGGCATGGAGTTTACGAATCAAGAGGGAGAGGAGATTATCGAGTTCGTGCGAACTAGAATGCGCTTACCAGAGCGGGCTGCACCACAGGTGCGTGAGGAGAGTTCTAAACCGTGATGAACACAACGGAATACAACCGAGCTTGGAGGAAGTCTAACGCTGAAAGAATAGCGATTCATCGCAGGAATGAGAAAGTAAGAAACCGTGAAGCGCATAGGGCGCGCCGTGCGATATACAAAGCAATACGTTATCGCGGGATGTTTCGTCCCGACCATTGCACGAAATGCGGACTTGTCTGCAAGCCGGAAGCTCACCACAAAGACTACTCCAAAAGGTTCGAGGTTGTTTGGTTGTGCCGCTCCTGTCATCTTGCTGAAGATATTGTTTGCCGGGCGGGCTGCGCTGGCCCCGCGCGAAACGGAGGGCACGAAATGAAGCGCGAAAGTATCTTTGCTCAAATCGAGCGGCACGAACGCTTCCGAATCAAGATGCAGAAACGCCATGATAAACACATCGCGAGCGGTAGGTGGCGACCGAAAACCTGCTTTCAATGCCGGATAGAAATCGGACGTGAGCGGCGGGCGCGCGAAACGGAGGAAGGACGATGAACGGCCTCACCAAACAAGAACAAGCAGTCAAGCGTTCTCTAATGCGAGCGAATCCATGCCCGAAGTGCGGGGCTGGCATCGGGCAGCCGTGCCGTATATACAGAGGGCCTCTCGCGGGTAAGAATGTCCCTACGACGCAACACAAGGAGCGCCCATGAAACTTTTGGCCCTAGCGATCTGCTTGCTGTGCTGTGGGGCTTGCGCTGACCATGACCTGAAGTTTCCGCGCCCTGCCTCTCACATGAGCTATGCACACTGGGCGGATAAGAGCATCGGCAGTTATCCGGAATTTGACATCGTTTGTAATTCAAGCGGTTTAATCGTTGGCCGCGTTGAAGGCATCGGGGAAAGTTGGTGGGGCTATGCAAATATGGGTCGTAATGATTGGGTGCATGGGGTCACGGATTTTGGAATGAGCGAAGAATTTGAAACAGACCTTGCCGCAATGGACGCGGTAGAGATGCGCGTGCTAGATAAAAAGCTTTGCGAGGTGCGCCCATGAAACTCACTCTTTTGTGTTTGCTGCTGGGAGCGTGCTGCGGGAGTGCGGGAGCGCAGACGGCACACGTTTAGGAAATCGCCAATACTTGATTCCCCGACTCTCTACTGGCTTGCGTGCTGGCGCAAGCGGAGGGCGTGGCGAGTCCGCACGAAATAGCTTGCAATCCTGCATTAACTAGCTTATCTTCCTTTGAACAATGCAGTTGGAGTTTCAATCCGACCTTCATCGCCGTCCTACAGAATCAAATACCGCCATTCGCCACAATGCCCATTCTAAGCATCAGAGATTAAATCCAGCACCGTAACGCCGTGCCATGCCCAGAACTCCTCTCAACCTCGCTTCCCGTGCTAATAAGCTAGAGTTGATTGAAACGGAAGCCCTTCGTAAGTATCGACGTTCACTGAACCATTTGGTTAAGCTTACGACCGACGCCAAAGATGAAAGCACACGCATCGCCGCTCACCGTGTATTTCAGGAATATGTCGTAAGCTATTGGAAGGATGAGGCTAAGGAAGAGAAGAAACGGGCGTTGTTGGCTGACTCCAAGCATCTGCCTAGCAACATAACACTGGCCCTGACTGGCCTACCTGTCAATGCGCAAGTTGCTGTCGCTATTAGAGATGGAGTTTCCGAGCAACATATTGTTGATTATCGGCAGCCGTCAGATAACACTGCACTTGCTGTTCTGCCAGGCCCAGACCCCACGGCAGGGGAAGCAGCCGAAATCCGGCCCGCCGTCTTAACTGATACACCTCACCCCATAGATTTTCCTTGCAATTCCAAGGAAGTGTGCGACACTTCGTTTCAGTCCGTCTCACAGGATGGTGGTGGGTGTTCCGAAGAATCAAGGCAGGACAGAGCAGCATTCGCATCTGCTTCAGAGTTGCAGCCGACGAGTGGAAAGAGTTCTGCGCGCTCGCGGACAAAGCGAACCCAGTCTCGGAGCTTATCCGGGACGCGCTCCGGCAGTACACCGCGAAGTACGGTCGGAAAGTGTGAGGGGTGGAAGTACGAGGAGCAGGGGCGGGCGGAGTGCGGGGAGATATTTCAGAAGCGGAACTGGAAGCAGTTGAGGTGCGACAGGTGCAGGGGGGAGTTGCAGAACGCGACGACTCTGGCGTGGCGGAACCGGAAGAACAAGAAGACGGCAGCGGTGTTTGAGGTGATACGGGAGAATTTGAATGGGTAGACTTCTGGCAGTGCTATTCATGGCGGCGGTGCTGGCAATGGCTGTTTTTCTATTCCATGAGGCATCGGTGTTCTTGGTGTTCGTGATTGTGCTCGGGATACTGGCGTGGCCGACGAAGAAATACATCTGAAATGCCTCCCTGCACCCTCTGCGGTGAGAAGCTCGAAGTCGTTGAGGGTGTCGTACCGGGAGAACTTGACCTCAACTTAGCCCTGCACCGCATTCAAGCCTGCCCTGCCATCGACATGAGCATCCAGAAGGCGTTCCTTTACTCGGACGCCAAGCTCGCAGCACTATCGGGCGGGTTCGGCGCGTCGAAAAGCGTGACTGGATGCGTTTGGAGTGTCCTGCTGGCGAACCGAATTCCCCGTTCAGAACACCTCGTAGGAAGACTTAACCGGCCAGCCCTTGAGACGACTACCAGAAGCACGTTTCTGAGCCTTGCGCCGCGCGTCTGGGTTGAGGACTGGGTTGAAACGAAGGGTAAACTCATCTGGAAGAATGGTTCGGTGACTTGGTTCAAGCACCTGGACATTGCCGATGCCGACGTAAAGGGCCATATCCGCTCGATGAACCTGACGAGCTTCCTGGTAGACCAGTCGGAAGAAACCCAGAAGGGAACTTTCCTGACTTTGATTGGCCGGTTGCGCCGACAGACCGACCCGCTCGCTCATTTCGGTCGTTTGCTACTCAATCCCAACGGGCAGGACTGGAATTGGGACATGTTTTTCAATCCCAAGCGCAAGGAATCGTGGAAAAAGAACATAGGGCTAACGGTGGCGACGACCGACAACGCCAAAAACCTTCCGCCTGACTATATCCAGAACATGCTCGACAATTACCCGGCTGACTGGTCCGAGCGCTTCATTAGAGGGTCTTTTGCCGAGTTTGGAGACCAGATTTACAAGGATTTCTCCGTAGATATGCACGTCTGGGAAGAGGCGGATTGGAGTCCTCCTCTTGATTGGCCGGTGATTGTGGGTATCGACATCGGCGGCGTTGATCCCTGGGCCATCGGGTTCTGGGCCGTCATGCCCCAGACGGGAATTCTCTTCAAGTTCGATGAAATTTATCAGGCGGGGATTCTAGTGGCCGACATCGCAGCGGAATATCACCGCATCATGGAAGGCCGCACGCTCGACGGCCTCGCCTACGACTATGAGAACCAGCAGGCAGCCCTGGAACTTGGAGAATTTGAGATTGGCGGCACCCCGGCCATCAAGGAAGTGAAGCCCGGAATCTTCAAGATGCAGTCGTACCTGCACCCGAGCGAAAAGGTTCCGCACTTCTTCAAGTCGATGGGCAAAACGGACCCGGTGTACCCCGGCCCGCGCATGTACTTTTCCTCGAAGTGCGTGAACTCGATTCGCGAGTATCAGTCCTACAAATGGGCGAAGAACCGGCAGGATGAGTTTACCGAAGAACCCGACCACGCCTGCTCGCACTCACCCGATTCGGATAGGTATGCGGTCCACACGTTCCGGCCCGAACCGGCGCGCCTTTTGCTCCCGAAGAATTACGAGTCGAAGGAACTGACCCCGCATTCCAGACTTTACTGGCACCGCGCCGCGATTCACAAGCAGGACGAAGAAAAGCAGAAACAGAGTCCCTTTGTACGTTCTCCTTTCCGCACGCGCAATCGTATGTTATCGTTGCCGCGAAGATGAGCCGAGACCTCGAAGTCGAGCGTGGCGGATTCCCCTTATACAGCGAAGCGCAAGTTCCTAAAATCAACGCCATGCGCCGCGTTTTCTCGCAGCCCGATTTTCACGGCGTACCAATCCTTCAGCCAGGACAAGTTCTATTCGTCACCGCCGAGTCCATGCACGACCAACCTTCCTCCTGCTACAACTGCATGACTATGAATCCGAAGGCGATGACGTGTAAGCGCATCGGCCCGGAAGTGCTCGTCAAAAAATTCACACGTGGCAAAGAAGATGGGAAAGCGATAGAGTACTGGCCATGCTGCGGAATGCACGATTTCGGAGAGCCAAGTGAAGGAAAATACTTCGCACACGACGACCCCGATTATCTTGACCTTGTGTGGATTAACGCCCCCGAAGTGGGGCAAGATTACGGAGGGGCAAATTGTGGTGGCGTTTCAGGTGGTGACGACTGCGACCACTACATCACTGAAAGCATGAAACCAAAATGGGAATCAGCTACAGGGTTTTGCAGAGTTTTGCAGAAGATGGTAGCCGCTGGCGATAACTGCACGGCATGGGGCGACGACGATGAAGTCGATTGGCGCACCGCCCAAACGGAGTTAAAGAATGGCTAACCTTTCCTCGATGGGCGCTATTTTGAAACCGCTGATGCAGCACGCGCAGAAATTCTCCGCCAAGCAGAAGGGCAAGAAAGGTGTGGACGTGAAGGCCAAAGTCAAAGCGAAGATTTCCATGAAGGCCAAGTGATTGACTTCGATGAAGTCGTTCGCCGATTGCGATGCGGAGAAGTAATACGCAGGGACGAACTTAGCGATGAAGTCACGCAGAAAGTCCGGGAGTGGATAGACGGTTATGACCGACGCGCTGGTAAAACAGATTCAAATGGAAGCGGAAGAACTTCGCAACGTACCGAAGATTCCGCTGCGCGAATTCTATAGCTGGCAGATGGGGCGCTGCGAGAAGTGCGGACAGGTTGTGCCTCGGGAAGAACTGACCGAGTTCGACCGTGGGCGCAAGCAGTGCAAGGCTCACCATGCCTAAACCAGAAATTCCACTCGAAGCACCCGGAAAGTTCGGCCAGCAGGACCAGTGGGAAGAATTCACGCGGGAGGAAATCCTTGCAAACATGGCTCCTATTGCTCGTGCTCTGCGCGACGCTACTAACGCGCGAGTGGCAGCACCAAAAGACGGTAACGGCTCTGCTTGACCGGCTGATGAGCAAGGCAGGCTATGAGCCGTTGACTGAAGAAACTTCTACTAATGCAGAGCCATCAACGGTGACGAAGGAAGTGAAGTCCAAAGCGCAACTCCTCGCGCAAGCAGGCGCGGTGCATTTTCGGGTGCCGCAAAGCGATATTGAAATCAGGTAATGGCTGAAGGACTCATCTCCGGCGTCGCATCGAATCTCCGCGATATGTTCAAGGGCGCGAAGAAGCCCACGCGCGACGTTGCCACCAGCAAACCCCGGCCTGTCCTGCCCGAGTATCCAGTTGAGCTATCCAAGCAAGAAAGAATCAAATGGCTGATGAAGCGCCACTACTACGAACTTCAGTACGAGAAACTTCAGTTCCACCGCAAGTGGTTCCGCAACATCCTTCTTTTTATGGGCTACCACGATCTCAACATTGTCTCCGACATCGACATCAACGCGCTTCTCCAGAACGCCAGCGAGTATGCGTTCCCCTCGAATGATTACCGCAGCTACATTCGTTACGGAGCCGCCCTCTATGTGCAGACCGCGCCGGAATTCATTTCGCAGCCAAGCTCTCCTGACCCCGAGTCTCAAGCGGTTGCTGAGGCGGCACGCGCAGCGCTTGAAATCAATAAGGAAAACGTCGGATACGACGGGATGCGAGCTTGTGAAGCTATCAATCTTCGGATATTCGGGAACTCGTTTCGGTACAGTTACTACGCTACTGACCCGCGATACGGATTCGTCACCGTCCCTGTTTACGAGGATGTCGAAGTAGACCTAGAGCAGGCCCAGTGGTATTGCCCGGTTTGCGGTGCGTCCGGGCAAGGAGAGAATCATGTCTGCCCGAACTGCGGCCCGCAGGAAAACCCCGACCAGCAGCCGCTCAACATCCCCGCGCAGAAAGGAATGCTCCCGCAAGTCAAAGGGCAAACCAGGTTCCCGCGCGGCCAAGAGATGTCGGAAGTTGTCGGCCCGTTCGAAGTCTACGTCCGCTCGTCGGCTAAGGACTTGTGGCACGCGCCGGGGCTGCTCCGAGTCCGAATGGTTGATAAGGTGGCACTGGCAGCTCAATACCCCAAAGCCGACTTTGGCGCAGATAAAATGCCAGGAGACACTGTTGAAGCATCTGAGGACATCGGGATCATGTACCAGCAAGCAATTCCCGACCTACCCAGCGACCCTACACAATACGCCGCCTGGTACGAACGCGCCGTAGCGCCCGCAAAAGTTCCGCTGATTCAGGGCTGGCTGCGTCAGGCCCAGTACGCTTTCGACAAGGAACTAAAAGCGGAATTCACGGAGGGGATGTATGCGGAGATTGCCGACGATTGCTTACTAACGAGCCGCTCAGAATCCCTCGATGACCACTGGGTGCAGTTCAAACACATCCACGTGCCGGGAAGATTCTGGGCCGATGGAGACGACGACCTTGTGCCCGAGCAACTGAAGCTCGATGAAATCGACCGCATGATTCTGCGGCATATCGACTTCAACTCCATGCCGGTAATGATGTACGACAAGCAGCGCATGGACTCAAATCTCACGCTAAACGATGCCGGAATTATGATTGCCCTCAAGAATCTTGGAGGGAAACCAATCGACCAGGCGGCAAAGTGGTTTCCGGGAGGGCAACTTTCTACCGATGTGTGGCGTCAGCGCGAGACCATCAAACAGAATATGCAGTTCCACTCCGGCGTTTCGCCTTCCTCTATCGGGATGCACGAAGAAGGAATCAATACGATGGGCGGCCAGCAACAGGCCATTACCCAGAACCAGCAGACGCTTGGCCCGCTGCAACTCATGTACAAGGAAGCGAACGAAACCTGGGCCATGCAGATGCTCAAGATTGATTCGGAGAACTGGGTGGACGAGCGCGTGCAAGTCACGATGGGCATGGACAGGCAGTGGCAATTCAAGAAACTGCGCGGCGAGATGATTAAGATGGACAGCGTGCGCGTGAAGGCCCGCATCATTCCGCTTGACCCGCTCCAGCAGCAATCGTTCAATCAGGCGATCGCCATCGGGGCTTTCAATCCGCAGTTGCCGCAGGTGGTGAAGAACAAAGTTCTCGAACTCTACCAGTTGCCCGAAGAACTTGACGAGACTGCGCCGCAGGTCAAGAGCCAGTGGAAAGAAATCGAGTCGATGAAACAATCGGGCCAGCAGATTCAGCCGCAACTCATCCGTGACAACGACATGGTGCATCTCGGAGTGTTGCAGAAGTACATGAATTCCGATGAATGGGCCACGCTCCCGCCGCAGACGCAGGCTACGATTTACGACCACGCGCTATTGCACGTCGGGAACCAGTCGAACTCAATGGCGATGGAATCGGCGATGCAGGGACACGCCCAGGAAGTCGGGCCGGGAACTCAACAGCAGAACGGCCAACCGCAGCAGGGCGCGGAGAATCCGAACAACAATCCGCAGTTCCGACACGACCGGGGAGTTAAAGGTCAAGCTGCGAAGCCACACCAGTCGCAACCCTCGGGAGGGAACCAGCACCATGTCGGAAAGCAAGGACAGTCCCACTCCGCGCAGCAACGCCGCAGAAATCCATAATCGCGCTTGACACGCCAGAAGATAGCGCTTACATTCCCTTCGTATGGCATCACCTGCAAACGTAAGTTGGGAGGAATTGGCTCCTGCAACACCTGCGAAGCCCGCTGAATCGCAGGCCACGCCAGAAGCCACTCCCGCAGTTCCGGCGCAAGTAACTCCCCCTGCCGAACCTGCGAAAGTAGAAATTCCTCAATTCACCGAAGCGGACGCTGAATCACTGCGGCAGTTTAGTGAACTGGGTATCACGCCTCAGAACGCTCGAGAATTCATCGAGGCGAAGCAATCGCTTGCGAATCTCGACCAGATACTTCGCACGAACCCAGACTTGTTCATGGACCAAATCCAGAGGACAGACCCTAAATTGCACGCTGAATTGTTGGAGCGATTCTCCAACCGTTGGTGGTATCAGTTGCCCGAAGAAGTGAAAAACGGCACAGCGCAGCCGGGGAGTACGAGCAGGACTCCCGGTTCGGCACCTTCGCAGAACGATTCCGAGCTAGCGAGCATCAAGCAAACCCTCAATAGCCTCATGCAGCGTTTCCAAATGGAAGACCAGTCGAAGGCCCAAGAAAAAATCACCACGGGATTCAACAGCTCCCTTGACCGGCTGGCCGACAAACTTCCAGAAGGAACGTCTGAGAAAGACAAAGATTATATTCGCTTGAAAGCTCAGGAACTCATCTGGAAGGACGAGGCCGCGCGCAGCCGCGTGGCTAAAGGCGTCTACGTGGACGTGCCGAAATACTACGCCGAAGCGATGAAAAAGGCGTCTGCTGAAACCAAAGCCGCTGCGAATTCAGAGCGCACCAAGCGCGAAGACATTGAGAAAAACGGGACGAAGCAAATCATCCCCGCTGCCGAACCTGCTGGTGGAACTCCTGTGGCATCCGATAGACAGGAAGACCCAATTTGGGGGAACATTTCCACAGGTGAAGTAAACGCAGCCGTGGCCCGTAAGTAAGCAGCGGCACCCGTAGGGGTGCCAAATGGCATTCGACCTTTCAGCAGCAGACCCAATCTTCAAAAACGTCTTCAACCCCAGAATTGAAAAGCAGTTCAATACCGCCGCCGTGCTCTGGAACGATGTGTTCGAGGGCGATGGCACGATGATTTCTAACCGTGGCCTTGAAATCCCCGTGCATATGGCACCGAACGGCGTGCATATGTGGTACGCCGATGGCGGCAACCTGCCGACCGGAGATGCCGAAAAGTTCAACCGCGCCATCGTAGGGTTCTACTCCTACGTGAAGCCTATCCGCTGGACGGGTGCGGCGCTCGATGCGGGCGGCGGCGGAGACGCGACGAACTACGCGAAGTCGCTGTCGGTCAACGTCCGCAACGGTGTGGTGCAGGCCATCAAGGAACTCAACGCCTACAGCTTCCTCGACGGAACGGGCATCATCGGGAAAGTCGGGGCCATCGTCACGCCTTCGACCGTGGCGACCTGGACGCTGGACGTGACGGGTTCGGGCGACGGCGCGCGCTACCTCCGACCCGGCCAATTCATCAACGTCTATACAGGGACAGTCGCGCCGGTAAAGTTCTCGGCGCAAATCCTGCAAGTCAACAACACGCTTGGCGCGGCTGGCACCATCACGAACGCCCAGGCTGGCGGCGCGGTAACCCTGACCATGAACCCCGCATCATCGGCCACGGCGACGGCAGTCGGCGACGCTATCGTTTCGGCGGCTGGTTCCGGTGCAGGTTCGGCGGATTCGTTCAACAAGGTAATGGCCGGACTAAAGGTCATCGTGGACAACGGCACATTCGCCACGAACTTCCAGAACATCAACCGCGTCAACAACCCGCAATACAACGCGAACGTCATTCCGCTTACTGGAACCCCGCCGCTCACGCGCGACCATCTGCGCCGCCCGATCTGGCTGATTCAGCAGGCGCGCGGCGCAGTAGACCTCTCGAAACTCCGCATCTGGTCGCATGGCGCACAACTTCACGCCTACGCCGAAATGGGCTGGACGATGAAGCAGTTCAACGGCACCGCCATGAAGATGGACTTGGGTTTCACCGCATTCGAGTGGGAAGGCATCCCGTGGGTCATCGACACCGACGCCCCGCGCGATACTTTGTACTTCATCAACAAGGACTCGATGCTCAAGACCACGGCGCGGAAACTGAGCTTTGACGACCGCACTGGCTCGATTCTCAACCGCATCCCGACAACCACAGGCGGATATGCCGATATTTTCGAGGCATACCTTGAATTCCGGGGGAACCTCGGCTGCCGATTCCCGAACGCAAACGCTGTGATTACAGGTTTGAACGTTCCGGCATCGGGCGTCCAGGGCGGCTACTAGGAGTTACGCGGATGGCAAAGAAGGACATTTACGGATGTGACCCGGACGGGGGCGCAAAGGAAACAGCAGACGTTGCTTTGCGCCTTATGAAATCGAAGGGCATCACCTACGAAGCGGACAAGCCGGAAGGCAAAGGCACGTCTTCTTCGAGCGACGTAACAGGAAAACTTGGGCAGGCGAAACCATAGGAGGGCAGCATGTCGAAGAAAGAAATCTACGGCGAAGTGCCGGACAAGGACAACGGAGACTCCGGGGTAGTGAGCGAAGCGCTTACCGACCTTTCAAAGTCGTTCTCGAACAAAATCAACGGGCCAGTGAAGGGCGGAAAGAACGTCGAGTACGACCCGGAAAACGGCAAGTAAGGAGACCCGATGGCTCTGACGATTACCAGGATGTACAAGTGGGCATGGGGCACGACTGAGTTCATGTCCATTATTTTGACCCAGGGGGATAGTAATTATCCCACCGGAGGCTATCCGCTGACGCCTTCGATGTTCGACTTGACCGCTTTCGCCTCGACCTCCGATTTCCAGTTGCAGGCTCCTCCGCCGAACCCGGTCGGCGTTTGGGCGGATGAATCGAACACTGGCGCAGCGGTGGGAGGCTATGCGGCCATCGACGCGGTTACTGGGAACATGCGCCTATTCCTTGCTACCGGAACGGAAGTGGCGGGAGCGGCAACTGCTGCAACTTTCAAAACCGCGCTCATTGCGTTTGGACATTAGCCGATGGCAAACGCCCCAATCCCGTTCAAGTCCCTGCGCCTTGGCGTAGACGAAGCGCTCTACTCCGCCGCTGCTGGGGCCATCAACACGACCGGAGCGATGGGAACCTTCGGGCTTCCTCCGCAGGATTCCATCTATCGCGGGATTCTGGTTCTTCAGGCCGTTCCAATCGGCGGGACGGTGACGGCTATTTCGTTTCAGCTGGAAGTTTCAATGTTTCCGCAACAGGCACCAAACGGGCAATCGCCTTTTGGTATTTTCAATAAGCTCGTGGTGGCAACCCCGGCGACGCTTTCTCCTTATTCCGGCCTAAGCCTGCTAGCGCCACTAGCGATTGACATCTCGGGGATGGGCGGTTCGGGGCTGCTGCGGCTCAACTTCACGACTGTAACGCTCGGAACGGGAACAGGATTCGACGTATACGCACGAATCGGTTAAGGAGAAAACATGGCGACCTTGGTTGCAACCAGACTGGTAGTAACGAACCTTGTCAGTTCGTCCGGTGCGGCACGCTTACAGGTTTTGACCGGCACGCTGCCGAACCAGACTTTGCTTGTGGACATGGAACTGACGGCTGCGCAGAACGCGGCGCTCTCGACGGCACTCGCCGCCGCCGCTGGCACGATCACGAACTTCGATTTCGCCGCAGCCGAGGCACCACTGCCCGGAATTTATCAGGTCGCTTGATGCCGGACTTGCCGAAGTCGTGGAATCTAGAAACCAAGCCTCGCCCCGATGGGAAGCTCGACATCGTGGGCAAGGACGTGACGGGCGCGGAGTACGTGGCACGCACGACTGAGAATCCTGGAATCACCGAAGAGGACGTAAAAATCCTTGCGGCTGGCAACCGCGAGACTTCGACGCCTGACCAGTTCGTTGAGTTCTATGCCAGTTCGCGCCGGAACTACAAGCGCGAGCATGAGCGGTCGCAGGCCGACGCTTACGATGAGGCTGCCGACCGCGCGGTACGCGCCATGATGCACACGGAAAAAACCACGCTGGGATATTCCCGGCGTTATGCAGCGAATTACGACAGCGCATTCGAGGAGAACTAATGGCAACTACACTCGCATTTGCAAGCGCGAACACTCTGGGCGTCACTACCGACATCAAGGGAGTGTTTCGCTACCAGTGGATGAGGGACGGTGAATACCTGGGCGGCTCGCAGGACAAGAGCTACACCATCGTTAACCCGAAGCCGGAAGACCTCAAGGCCAAGTACAGCGTGCGCGTCACAGGACAGGACGGCCATTCGGAGACGAGCAACGAACTGGTTCTCGGCTCCTACGTCCCACCTGCCAAGGAATCAGTGGCCTACAAGGGGCCGGAACGTCGAAAAGCCGTCACGCCCCGGCGCAAATCAATCCTAGCCATCACGCATCCTGACCGCCGCCTTGCCAAGGCGGAAAGGCGCGGTGCAATTCAACCCGCCGCAGCCGACGTATCCAAGTTTGATTTCGGAGGTAAGCGCTAATGTGGGCACTCTACACGGCTGAGGCATTTCCGAAGCGGAGCGATGACGGCTGGGTTGACTACCTGCAAGGACTCGGCGTGCAGGTTGTCCTAAAGGCCCATGAATGGACGCCTCTTCTCGGAGAAGATGGCGACGGTTTGCTCTGGCGCATCACCTATCACAACAACTGGATTGACGCGGCCGGAGACGCCAAGGAAACCACCGTCACCTGCAAACAGGTGGCGGAGCGCATTACCGGGCAGTTCCGGTTGCGCGGCGTGCGCTGCGCCGATCTGGACAGAATCACGCCGGCGCAGAAAGCGGAAATCGAGAAAGACTCGGAAGACACGAACCTCAAGTTCCGGGAACTCTTCATCAAGCGGTTCGAGCACCAGGCTAGGTTGTTCTCACTCGGACAGCCCGGAGGCCGCGCTACTCCTACGCCCTACGAGGAAGAGTGCTACAAGATTCTGGGCAAGAAGGTGCCGGACTTCGGCGTGAGTTCGCAGCCGATTCAAGGGCCGGAAACCAAGGTCATTATTCAAGAGCCGAACCCGGAATTGATTGCCTTGCTCGTACAGCAAGAATTGGCAAGGTTGACCGCACCCGGCCCGAAAGGAACGTAGTGGGGAGAATGAATGAATGCTTCCTCGCTTGTCGCTCGCGTGTCTCGGCGTATTTCTGGGTATGACCCTAGCGAGATACTCGATGAGGTCAATGCTGCGTACAAAGAAGCGTGGGATTATATCACGCAGCTTGAGGATAGCTATTTCACCGAGCAGCAGACTGTTACCGTCGTAAATTCTTCCGACACTTTCGACTTCCTGTACAACGCCAATGGCAACCTGAGTTCTTCTGTTTCCATCCGTTATTTCCAAATCACTCGCATCCAAGTCAAACAGCCGAATGACACGAACTTCGTTCCGGCCAATCCGCGTGACTGGAATTCCCCCGACGTACTGGCGCTGACGCAGGACTCAACGCAACCCATTTCGGCCACTGCCCCATACCTTTATACGCTTTACGGCAAGGGATTCATAAAGTTCGCTCGGCCAGTACCAGCAGGGACGCAGTTCCGCGTTGTCTACAACTTCGTGTTCATGCCGCTCGTTATGCTGACGAACGGCCAGGTAGCGATGACCGGAAAAGTTGTCACTGGCACGGGCACGAACTTCACGCAGATGGTTGGCGGAGATTACCAAGGTTCACTCCCAGGCGTGGACGGCGATACCGATGTCGGGATGGAATTCGTTTTCTCGGGGCAGAATCAGAACCTCAATCCATTCCAGGCGCAGACTTACCGGGTGCAGCAAATTTCATCGGACACTTCGGCTACGCTGTTCAACGCACCTAGTCCGCCTCCGCCAGCAGCAAGTCCATACGTTCTAGCATCGGTTCCTGATATTCCAGAAGGGCACCACAACGTCATCTCGACTATCGCCACGCGGAACTTTATGAGCACTCCGGCGAACGACTCGCGCTTTATGCATTGGGTCGCCCTAGCCAAGACGGAACTCGACGCCATGCGGGACTCGATTCAGACCAGGCAGAAGCAAGAACCTCCACGAAGAGGGAAGTTCCCATTTGGGCTTGTTAGAACCACTGCGTCGCCAACGGTGACTCGCTAATGGCGCTGCGTAAAAGGCCGGAAGACTTTCAAGAGACACAGCAGGCAACCGGGCCAAAGCTCGATACGCTCGGCTCGCTAAACGGGGGATACAATGGCTACAGCTCGCCGGAACTTCTCTCGCCGCAGATGTGGGCGCAATCCTCAAATGTTTACTCGGGACAGTTTGGAACGATAAGGCGTGCGAGGTTTGCGCCAGTCGTAAATCCAAGCACTGTCGGGTACGTTCCACAGGGAGCCAGATTCAGTTCTCTATTCTCGTTCCGTGACGCGACTCCGCAGGATATTTTGCTCGGAGACATCGGGCAAACCATCTGGAGTTTCAACGTGAACGGAAGCTATGCCGCGACGATCATCAACGACAATGTTCTCAACTTGACATCCTCACCGACATTCACAGGGCCTTGGTCTCGCGTTGGAATCGGTGGGCTAGTCTTCGGAATGAACGGGCAAGTCAAGCGGCGGCTGCGTGGAGCAGGGCTTTTGATTTCCGAGAATTGGGGCCTCGATACCCCGGACTCCGCGCCGCAACTAGCGACAACGATGATTGGCCCAAACACGGCTGGAACAGGAACATCGGGAGCGGGAAGCGGCACGCCGTGGTCCAATCCGAGCAATGTTACGTCCGCCGTCTCGAATGCGACCGTTGCGTTGACTGGCGTGAACAGCACTTCCAATCCACTTAATGCAACGACCTTCGGGTTTGCCGTCCCCGCTGGAAGCTCCATTATCGGCATTCAATTCAGTTTCGTAGAGAGTGGTGGCGGAACCGCTCCTCCTATTTTTGACACCACGCAGCTAACCGTACAGTTGCTCAAGGCCGGGGTTCCCGTAGGAACGGCGCGCAATTTTAAAAGGAACGTCGGCGGGCCTTCCTTCTTCGGCGGCTCAAATGACTTGTGGGGAGTGCCGTGGCTCACGACCGACATCAATGCGGCTGGTTTTGGTTTCCAGTTCATCGCCTACACCAACAGCAACGCTACTTCTTCATGGACGATTCGCAACGTGCAGGCGACCATCACGGTCATCGGGGCAGGCAACGGAACCATTACCAAGGCGGTAGGGCGCAGCTACGCGATTGCCTGGGAGAATGCAAACGTCGCTTCGGTCGGTGCGCCTTCGCCGGTTTCTCCATTCATCCCCGAGACGAACGCGCTCAATACCATCCAGTTCATCGAGGCAGGAACGGTCTCGACTAACATCGGCGTGAATACCGTGCAGGTGAACGGGGCCACGGCCTCCGCCGCATGGGTGAATCGGCACCTATGGCTGACGGGGATTGGCGACGCGGGGCGCATCGTATCGGTGAATGTTGGGGCTGGAATCCTCACGCTAGTCAACCCTGCCATTTCAACGCAGACGAATGCTCAGTATCAAATCTTTGATGAGCAGGCAACGCACATCCGGCTTTATGCCACGTCAGATGGCGGGTCGGTCTACTTCCGCATCCAGAGAAACGTGTTTGTTCCTTCAGCAACCGACCTTGTATCGGCTGGGCTTTCCTTCACCGACAACGACAATTCCGAGCCGCCGAACGGAGAATTCACCTCCGAAATTGAGCAGATTTACAACATCCCTCCGCCTATCGGGACATTCGTGCAACTCTACAGTTCGAGCCTTTTGGTCTACGGCGTTCCTGCCGCCAAACAAAGTTTCTTCTACTCGAACTCGCAGAACACCAGTGTCGGCTTGCCGTGGGACAGCTTCGCGCCGCTCAACCAATACACCCTGCCAGTAGGCGATGCGTCCTTGAACGGCATGGCGATTCTCCCGACAGGACTCATCATCTGGTCTGACAAGCAGGATATGTTCAAGGTGACGGGACTTCTATCGGACAACACGGTATCGACCGACGTGCAGCTTGGGGCCACGGTCTCAAGACTTCCCTATCAGATAGGGTGCGCTTCGCCCTATGCGGTGGTTGTCACTTCACTGGGAACTATCTGGTTTTCTTCTGACCGGCAAGTGTGGCTGTTCACAGACAACTACGCGCCGAAGAATATCGGCAGGCCGATTCAGGACATCCTCAACACCGCCAATCGCCTGCCATTCGCCAAAATGAAGTACTACAAGAACGGCGACCGCTCGTGGGTGGAACTCAACATCTCGACGGGCGCGAGCACATTCAACAATAAGAAACTCATCTTGGACATTGACCTGCTGACCTCAAACGGGCAGCCCAGTTTCTTTACTTTCGACATGGCGACGAACCAGCCGACATGGTATCCATACGACGTGCCATGCGAAGCGGTGGAAGTGACGCCGGACGTGACCAAGACGTACCACACGCTGGCTGGCGACCTCGATGTAATCACCGAGACAGACTGGACGCCATTTCAAGTGACCCTGGCGCAGCCCGCTTACTTTACCATCGGAGCAGAGCAGTCGGTGCAGAACTTCAACACACTCCACGCTCTTGGTAACGACTCACCGGAACTCATGCGGCGTATCGGGTGGATTCGCTGGAACACGAACCAGCTACCGAAGAATCTAGCGAGCCAGGGATGGAAGTTCGGAGTGCTCGGTTACGACGACGATACGACGGTGCTGGGCGTCTCGGCTCAAACGACTTTGCTCATACCGGGAACGGACTCGACTTCGTTTATCATCGGGCTTGAGAATTCTCCTGCGGTATTCAGGTTCGCGGGATTCAAGCCGCTTATCGGAAGGCGTTTTCAGATTCAGACATTCTTGCCGACGCTTCCGGGGTTCTGGGAGTTTCGTTCGGCGCAAGTCAGCTATACGGCGATGGCCGCGAGATAGCGATGCCCGGAAACGGTCTGTACATCAATCCACCAAGGCCTGGGCCTCCATCGGGAGGCACTGGAACCATCAACGCCCCTCCTGTTGGCAACCACGTTTTCCAGCAGCCGACGCCACCTCCAGTGGTGCAGGGCGGAACGGGGCAAGGTGGGCCGACACCGGGAAGTCCGATGGGATGGCCGACAATGGGAACCAGTCAGAACCAAGTCATCAACTCGAACCAAAGTTCTGGCTTCGATCCCAGCTACATGCAGAACCTTGCCACAAGCCAAGGTGGACTGTTTCAAAGACCGCAAGGGGGATTGAGTTTCAATCCACTCGGGAACCTAACGGATATGGCTGGAACACAGATGACGGGCGGAGGCAACGCGCAGATACCGGGATTGCCGCAGACGTACCTGCAAGCGGCGCTCGCGGCGAATCCCACGTTCGCCTATCAGCAGCAACAGACTTCCCAAGCAAAGCCGCAGACTCCCAACCTTTTTAGCGGGATGGGCGGTGTGTCGCAACTTCCGAATATCGGCGACGCAATGCGGCAGACATTCGGCGGCGGAATGAGTATGTTCGGATGAAAATCGAAATTGCCAAAGGCGAAGCGATTAAGGAAGTGAGCGACTTTGGTGTCTCCATCGGGAATAACATTCTAATACCGGGCGTTGCGGTGGCTGCCGTGCTTCGTGATGACGATGGAAAGATTATAGGATTTGCGGCGGCGCAAGCAGCTTGCCACGCGGCGGGTTCGTACATCTCTCCTGAATTTAGAAAGAAGGGATACACCTACGACTTGCGGATGGCTCTGGAGAACGAATTGAAAAGCGACGGTATCCCGGTTTACTTCGCCATCCCGAACACGGAATTCGAGCGCGAACTGTTCAAGAAGTACGGAAGCAAGAAGCCGATTAAAGAACAAATCGTTCAGATAAAGGAACTCTGATGCCGATTGGCGGAGGACTCACTGCGGGATTGCTTGCGGGTGGTGGAAGTCTACTGGGTGGATTGCTGGGCGGCCCTCCAGGGATGCCGCACGTCGAGAAACAGCTACTCCAGCAAGAACTCGACCAGATGAAGCAGATGTTCCCGCAGTTCATGGGGGACGCAACGCAGCTACAGAATTTCTTTTCTCCCTACATGCAGTCAGGCTCTCCGTTCCTGAAGAATATTCAGGCGGCGACGGCACAGCAGAATTCGCAACAGTACAACAATCAGGCCGGGATGCTCAGGGGACAACTGCAGGGCGCGGGACTTGGGTTTGGGCCTAGTGGGACGATGGCGTCGGCTCTCGGCGGGCTAGGTGCAAGCGCAGCGAACAATGCGTCATCGAGCTATTTGCAGAACCTTTTGAACAACGAACAAATCAAGTTCCAGGCTGCAAACGGGCTACAAAATGTGTTCTCGAACCTCAAGCCTGGGCAGCCTGCGACATCGAATATCGGAGCCATGCCTCCGAGCGGATTGCCGGGTGCGATTGCCGGGGCGGGGAACGCGCTTGCCGGAATCAATTTCGGCGGCAACGGAGTGACAGGCACACCGATTGGTTCACTGCCCGGTGGTGGGCCAAGCGCGACTAGCTTTGGAATTAACCCGCCGTCCGTTGGAGGCACAGGCTAATGAATACCAGCGGACTCATGGCTGCGCTTCTGGCGATGGGGCAGCAGCCTCAGAATCAGCAGCAGATTCCTCCTCAGCAGGTAATGCCTCAATCGCCACAGGGCGGGATGCCACAGATGCCCGGTGTACCGCAAGCACAACCACAGGGCGGTGGGGGCATGGGTTCAAGTCCCATGCTCCAGATGGCGATGCAGCAGATGTCGAACCCGATGAGCCAAACGATTCCGCAAGCACCGCAGGCCGTGCCGCCGAACTCCGCGCATCCGATTCTGCAAAGAATTCTTCAGGGGCTAGGCGGCGGACTTCAGGGCATGGGCTACGGGATGATGCGTAGCGACCAGCAAATGGAATCTCAGCAACTAGCCGCGAAGAAAGCGGAGACGATGGCGAACATTGCCTCGACTCAGGCATGGCGCGAACAGATGGGCGGCGTAGCGCAGCAGAAGGCGAACACGATGGAGGAACGCGCCAAGACCGCAGAAGAACAGGCGCAAACCCAGAAGGAAAAGGTGAGGGCTTACGAAGAACTTGGGAATCAGCGCAACGCGATTATGAAGGCCAAGAGCGACTGGGAAAAAGACCTCGGCCAAGGAAACTATCAAGTGGCTTTGCAGAAGATGCTCAATCAGGCATCGCAATTCCAGCAGAGCATCGAACAGAAGAAAGACCTCTTCGAGCAGAGCCAAAGCCTCAAGGCTGAAGCCCTGGAATCCTCGAACTTCTTCAAGCAGGGCGCTCAGGACATTCTCAAGACGGCACTCTCGCAAAAGGGAACCATCGGGGCCGCTGAAATCATGCAGAAAGTTCAAGGCACCGGCCTTGAGCACTGGTTCCAGAACGCTATCGGCAGCGTGGATTCAGGGCAATCGCTGATTCAACAAGGACAGGGCGCGGGAGTTCCCGGCGTCGGAGCGCCGACTGGCGGAGCAGGGTCAGCGCCTCCAACAGGACAACCGCCGTTGCCAACAACCGAAAACAAGGCGCGCGCCAAGGGCGGAGCAGCGCCTAAGCCTAAAGGGAAAGTCTTAGTCGAGGGCCGGGACTTCTAATGCCGCAAGAGCAGGGCTACACTCCGGTGCAATTGAAAGATGGAACGACGCTCCATCTTCTCGGAGAGAACTTGTCTCCCGATGTCATTCGCCAGAAGGTGGATGGATTCCGTGCGAAGCAATCAACCAATGGGCCATCGTTTGGGCCGGGGCCGTCGAACACTCCGTTCGCCAGTTCGCTGCAAGACAGATTGCCGGTAGCGACACCGACGACTCAGGTTACTCCGCAGATGTCGATGGCCGGATTCACGCCGGGGAACATGGCGAGCAACGCATTGCAGACCGCGAAGGGCGGCATCGGAATGCTGGGTGATTTGCTCAACCCGACCAAGCCTATTTTACAAGGGCCGGATTCCTTGCTGGCGAAGTACGTCACCAACCCAGCCGCAGAACAGAAAGCATACGGCGAGGCACAGTTACAGAAGGGGAATTTCAGCGAAGGTAAAACTCAGAAGGACTTGTCCCATATCCCGCTTATCGGGCCGGGAATTGGTCAGTGGATGAGAAGCGCCGGGGAAGGTGACATCGGAGGGCCAACAGCACAACTTGCCACGATGGAAGCGGGCGGCAAGATTCTAAAAACCCTCAAGAGCGGTGCCGATGTTGTGACTGGTAAGAAATCATTTTCTTCTACATCCACAGGTCAGGCCGTGCAGGAAGTAGGAGGAGTCGGCCAGAGTGCTGCGAACCTCAAGACATTTCTTCACAAGTCGGCCACGGAAAAGGTGCAGCCCATCGTCAGGAAAATTAGCGAACTGGCTCACGATCAAGCGCAAGAGGCAATGGCAAAACCAATCGCGGTGGTAGACAACGCGCACCCGGAAGGATTCGCTTCGCGCGGAGAAATCAGCAGTCTTGTGAAGGACAAGGTGAGTGATGTTCTAAAGAACGACCCGACATTGCCGCCAGCTCTTAAGAAGCTATCCGAGATGTCGGATGTGAAAGACGTAAAGCGTTCGACCGGGCCAACCGTAGGAGGAAGGCACTACGACCTTTCAGACCCCAATGACTTTCGGGCCTTTCAACGAGCGAAGGCGCAGGGAGTTTTCACACCAGAAGAAATTCAGCGGATGGAAGGGCAGGCACCGACTTCCAGAATAACAATGGCCGAATTGAATCAAGACGTTTCCGACTTGGGGCGCACACTAGGAAGCCTCGATAACAAAGGGGCTATCGGAAAAGCGGCGGCAGATTCCTATGCGGCCTTGCGAGACTTCCAGCGAAAGACGATGGAAGGCCACGGAGTAGTTTCCGACTGGATGGACGGCTTATCAAAGTACAAGAACTACGTGAACGACTTCAAGCGCTCCCCGCTAAAAGATACCCTCGAAGGCGAGAACGCTGTGGACATCACACATCCATTCGTCGGCAAGTCTGCGGTGCAGGTGATGAATATTTTGCAGAGGTATTCCGATTTGGTTCCACCGGGAACCTTGGACTTTCTGGACAGGGAAATCAAGAATCATGCTCTAGGAGAGAACGTCCTGAATATGTCGAAGCCGACCCGCAGAGACTTCGTGATTGCCGCCGTCTCTCCGAAGATGGCTGCGGTTCGTCAAGGCGTATCGCGCTTTCTCCGTTCGCCGAGCGTCATCGAAGGAATTACTGGGGCGGGCGGAGATATGCCGGATATTCCGGCCAGTAAGGTTGCAATCAAGAGAGCGCAAGCAGGAGGGAACAAATAGATGCTCTACCTACTTCCAATCCCGCTAGACAGACTTGACCGACGAGAGCGCGCGAAAGGATGGAGGCATCTGCCTGTAGACCGCGAAGGCCGCAAGAAATTGCAGGCTATGTGCCAGCAACTCAAGGACAGGGGCGTAACGGAAGTCTATTGCTCCGACCTCGATGAGTTTGCGGGAACGATTGTCGCAGAAGAACTCAAGGTGCCGCTCGTGAAGGACTACCAGTTCCGGCGCTTCAATGTAGGCAAGTGGCATGGGCGGCTAATGAAAGACCTCGACGGCATCCTGACGAACGTGATGCGGAAGTGGCAGCGCAACCCGGACATTCCAGTGAAGGAAGGCGACTCGCTCACCAGCTTCGAGAAACGATGGAACAAAGCATACGACAAACTGCTCAATGTGAACTGTGGAGCATTCGTGGCAGATGAACAGACGCTCAGATGGATACGCGAGCGCAAACCAGAAGCATTGGTACGCAATGGCAATCGACTCGACATGGACAAGGTGTACGTCCTGCGGAGGATTGAGAACTAATGCCTGGGCCGCTACGACCGTGGAACAACGTACCGAACGACTCCGCTCTAGGTTCGGAGACGCAGCGGTTTCTCTCGTGGGTGATGACGACACTCTATCAGTTGCAAGCCCCATTGACTCCTCTCGCAGCACCAATTGTTACGACCGTGAGCCAGCCGAATTCGGTGCAGGTGGTGTGGAACGAAGTGCCGGGAGCGGTCAGTTACGCGGTATTCGAGACGAACACGAAGACTCCACCGGCAGGCGTTCCGTTCCAGACCGTCCCTGCAAACATTGGCGGACTGTCAAATTCCATCTTGAGGCCCAACATTACCGATACGATTACACGCTTCTACTGGGTGCAGGCCATCGCTTCAAGCCCTAGCGCGCGTGGGCCTGTTTCGTTGCCAGCGCCAGGTAAAGCAGCCGCAACCACAACGACTAACCCTATCTCGCAGGTTCCAGTGAATCAATCGGGCGTAGGCGGTGGAGCAGGAATAGGCGGTGGTGTTCCGGGGATTCTGAATCCAAGGGTGTTCAGGTAGATGCCGACTCCGTGCTTGGTAACGGGAAGCCTTCGCACATTGCTAGGCGGCAGCGCGACTTTTGGGAGCGTGGTGTTCACGCTGACCAATCTAGGGGTAGGCACCGTGCCGCGCGTTATCGGGACAGGCATCTTCCCGGCACTAACGCAGACCGTGCAGGCGGATGAGAATGGAAATGTCAGCACGAATCTTTGGGGCAATGACAACATCGATCCTGCGAATACTTTGTACCTTGTCACCTTCCGCGACTCGAACAAGAACGAAGTCGGGACGGTGCTGTTCCTCATCAACGGAACGAACTTCAATCTGAATACGGCGGTAGCGCAGAGCGTCATCTTGCCTCCGGTTATGACGCAGCCGGGAAACATCAACCGGATTCAAGCCGTACTGGGAAGTCCGCTTGTGATTGGCGACTTCGCATTTTCCGGTTGGGGAACGGGAGCGACACTGACGGCAATCGTCGGAACGGATACGATGTTTCAGTTGCTCGTTACGGCGGGAACAACGCCATCATCGAACCCGACTATTACGCTGACGTTTCACGACGGAGCGTGGCTGCTTGCACCGCTTTCCCTACCGAAGATGACGAACGGGACAGGGCAATTCTCAGACATCGAGTACACGACTACCACGACACAGCTTTTGCTGACCTATTTAGGTTTGCCTGTGGCGACAAAGACGTACCAGATCACCGCCTTGCAGGTCGGCCACCCATGAGGAGCATGATGAAAACACTTTGGATTGCATTGCTCGCGCTAATAGCTTCCGTCGCCCAAGCACAGACGACTTCGCAGGTTCGCATGGTGATGGGAGTCGGGTACGCCAATGGAACAGTGGAGGTAATGGCGATTGCTCCAAACGGGGGAGCTGTCAATCACACGTCTTATTTTCTAGACCCGAACGGAAACTTGACGATTACTAATTTGGTTCAAGGTTCCGTGTCGGTAATTCGGGTTTGCAATTCCACGGGAGCGAGCTGTCTGCAAACGAATGTGCAGCCAACCGGAGTTTTGCAAGATATAACCGCCGCACTGAATGCTTCACCGCTCGGGGGAAGCGGCAATCCCAATTCCGTAACTTCCATCGCTGCTCAGTTGAATGCCGCATCTTCCGGCATCATCGGCATGTACCTCATCCCCGCGACGGATACCGCTGCAAGCCTGACCGACTTCTCGACGGGCGGCGTAGGCAATGCCACAGGGACAGTCGGCACCGCTCCAACGGTAATCGCCGTCACCGGTGGACTGAACTGCACGCAGAACGGAGCGGTAATCCTTCCCGCAGCACTCAACTCAAACGGCGCTAATCCGGCACTCGCGATGATGGCTTGGGGCGCGGTTTCCTCTGATTTCAGCACATCCGCGACCGACATGGCGTTCATTGCAGGGAATGGAAACGGAGCGACGGGCGGTAATATCGACATGATGCTCTCGAATCGTTACGGGGGCATCACGGCGGCAATGGGTGGCGGCATGGGAATCCGCGCTGCGGGAAACAACGCCTACACATCGCTCGCCTCATCTTCCTTTAATGGGGCGGGGAGCCTAGCACTGGTACCAGCCGCTACGGATGTGCTGTATGTGAACGGGAAGTTTGTTACCGATTGCCAGAATGGCATCGGCTCACCGAATGGGGCTTGCGGCAATACTGCTGCGAAGCAGACCACCGGAGCCTATCAGATTTGCGGTACCGCTGCTGGCAGTGGCATGACGAACACTACCTATATGTTCGGCAAGGTCTACGCCGTCATATTCTGGAATCGCGTGCCTGCGGCATCGGAAGTCCTCGCCGTCCACAACATACTCACTAGTTACGTGGCATCGAAGGGCGTCTCGACCGTCTTTGGAAACACCGACAATGGTACGGTCAACGCCATCAACCTACTGGATGAAGGTCTATTTCTAGGAGATTCAATCACCGAAGGATTTGGCGCGATATTTCCGTGGCCGCGCATGATTACGTTCTCAGGTGCGTTCAACACGCCCGACGTTACTGGTAATGCCTATCCGAACCAGTCAGCTGAGAACATTCGCGGATCAGTCCCACTCAACACCTGCCCATATTTCAAGCCGTTCGCCGGAAAGAATTTCGTACACATTTGGGCCGGTACGAATGACCTTGAGCTTGATGCCAAGAGTGCCGTTCAAACCTACAATAACCTCGCATCCATTTCGGCCCAGGCCCGACTCTGTGGATTCAAGACAATCGTGGCAACCATGCTTTCTCGCGGCGTAAACGATTCGACGCGTAAGGATGTGCTGAATCCGCTCATCCGTCAGAACTGGACTACGGCGTTTGACGGGCTGAACGACGTAGCAATGGATGCACTAATAGGCGCGGACAACGCCGATGTTGGAACTGGATTTCAAGGCGACCACATTCACCCGACCTCTGGCAGTTATTGGAACAACATTTCGTTCATGGGGCAGCGGGGAATCAATGCCTTCTACGGCAACACCACATGGGCGACCGCGAACACTTACGGCGTCACGGCGACTGCCCCGAACACCATAACGGCGGCAAGTGAGTCGGGTAACACAGTCACGCTGACATTCGCCGCAAACGTCTTCCCGGTTGGCTCCTGCATCACGGTCGCTGGCGTAACTCCTGCTGGCTACAATTCGCCCACCACGGCAGGGGCGCTCCAGTGCTGGCACGTCAACGGCTCGACGGGGACAACGGTAACTTTCTTCACCGACACAACCGGACTTGGCGCTGGAACGGTATTCGGAACAGCAGTCACCGCGCAGGAACTAGACGTTGACGCTTACGCGCGCCTCACGCAATGCACCACCTGCACGCACACGCTCCAGACCTGCCTCGGCAGACAGACCATCTTCCGCAGAATCGAGAGCACTAGCGCATGGACAATCACACCGCAAAACAGCGGCGAGACAATCAATGGCGGAGCGACATTCACCGCACCCGTTTCGGCTGCGACAAACAACCCCGTTGTGAGACTGGACGTTATCCCCGTATCGCTCAGTTCGGCTACGGGCGGCTGCACGTGGAAGGCGAGTCTGCAATAAGATGAAACGTGTCTTAGTCCTGATCCTGTTCTGCGCTCCGCTGGCAAAGGCCCAGACTTCGGTGACCGGGCGCATCACCGAAGGATTGCTTGCGGCTCGTCCAACAGTTTGCGCGCCGGGAGATTATTACGTTGCCATCGACCAGAACCCCGTAGTGGAATACAAGTGTTCGGCTCTCAGCGTTTGGAATCCAGAAGCTACGGGGGGCGGAGGGGGAAGCGGGAACCCGGCATCCCCTGGAAACGCCGTCCAATTCAGCAACAATTTGTTCACTGCATTTACTACCGCGTGTAGCGGTGGAAACTGTGTGGTAGTCGATAGCGTTACGTCCCCAACCCTATTGAGTATCCCATTTAGTTTGTCCATTACCGGCCCACGTCCGTTCGTGGACGTTACAGCTCAACCTTACAACGCACCTACCGCTGGCGGCGACGCGACCGCAGCCATTCAAGCAGCCATCAACGCTGTCTGCACAAGCGCACCCACGGGCGGCGGCATCATCTACCTGCCTGCGACCGGCACAAGTGGATTCAGCGTCACGCAAGCTCAGGGCGGCAGCGGCTCTATCGCTCCGGTGTTCAACATCCCATGCGGCGGCATCACGTTCCGTGGCGGCGGGCAGATTGCCAATGGCGGAGACCAGTTCGGCATGGCTCCGCAGACAGTCATTCAAGTTGCCACGCTGGGCGCTAACCCATCGGCTGGCCCGGTGTTTGGCTTTGGGGCGGCCTACAACACGTCGGCCAATCCGAACAACGGAATCACGCTTGAGAACCTGAGCATCGGCGGCTACAACCAAGCCGTAGCGTCGCGCAACAATAACAACATTACCCTTCGCAACGTAGTCCTCTCGACGCAGACAACCGGCTTCACGGGCAGCGGCACTACTTACACCGATAACGCCACGCTGCTGACGACGAGCTTTTGGTTCAAGTGGCTTGAGGGCGGCACGGGAAGTTGCGCGAGCGGCAACACGGGTCACGACATTCTGCTGCCCGCCGACAATCTGGGGAGCGGCACCTACGACGACACGTTCGAGAACCTCGTCCTCACTTGCAGCCAGTTTCACTCGACCATCCGCCAGAACACGCAAATAGCCGGGAGCCTGTACTTCCGCAACATCACGCGCGAGGCTGCACCGAGCGGCTCGGACTTCGTAACCGTGAGCAATGATACCGGGAACGCTTGCAATCTGGCGCTCACGGGCGGCTTCACCGACATACTGATTGACCACTTGATTGACGCCGACGCGATTGGCACAGGACAAGCGGTTCTATCGTTCAATTCAAACATGGCTGGCTGCGTTGGGCGCGACATCCTCATTCGCAATTCTTACGCTGGGAACGGCAGCTCTGGCGTGCAGATCAGGATGAATGGCGGCACCTTACAGAGCGCCACGGTTATCGGCTCAAGTTTCGGAGGCACAATCGCAGTCGTGGACGGCAACGGCCTGCCCGTTGGCGGCGCAGTCGTCAACAACATAAATGGGAACGACACGATTGTATTCACGGGCGGCGACGACCCGCGAGGAGCAACTGGCGTGCCACGGCGTTTGAGCACCGACCTTTTCACTCAGGGGTTGGCTCCTGCTTCCGGCTGGGGCATAACCGCATCGGGCAACGCGCAACGCTCGCTCGCTGGCGACCCTATCAACGGGATACTGTTCGCCAACGGAATCGACGCTGGCTACACGGCCAACATTCAACAATCGGTGCGCGAGGCTCTGGACTTCTCGTTCGCAGCAGCAGCGCCGCCATCGAACTTCGCCGGGTCAGCCACAACGGGCGGCTCACTCGCTCCCGGAACCTATTTCTATTCCATCCGCGCGGACACAACCGGGAATTGCAGCACGATAGCGACAGCCTCAGCACCGGCCATCACCGCTACCGGAATCGTGGTGGGCGGCGGCAACAACGCCGTCAACCTGACGTGGACTCCGATTGCCGGTGCCGTGGCGAACACTTCCTATTGCTTGCAGCGGCAGACCACAGGCTCTAACTTTTTCAATACGCAAAATGGCTGGACAATCTCAGCGCCCGCTTCAAGCTACCTCGACACCGGCGCGAATCCCTCTCCGTGGGGCGGGAATGGGAGCTACACGAATCCGCTGGTCAATGCACACAGGGTAACGCCGTTTAGCATCGACTTTATCGGCCAATCCTCTCCGCCGCCTAATCCAGCGACAAACTTCTGCCGCGTGTACTTCAATCTCGTATCGGGGCAAATGTCCGGGCTGACGAGCGCGGGAGTGAACTGCCTGACAGGTGGCGGCGGGTCAACGGTCAACAACGCATCACAATGGTCTGACCCAGTTTATTGTGCTTCCGGTACCACGAATATCATTTGCGGCAACGCACCGCCAGTTACGAACGGTCAGTGGATACCGGAATACGTCGTCACGGCAAACGCTGCGGTCAACAAGACCATCAACCAAGTGGGGCTAGGCGGGCGCGCAGCAGTCGCCTCAGACTTGGTTGGGTTCGCGGACAACGCGACGGTGATAACGCACTTGCACTCGTCGGGCATCTCGATAACGCAGACCTTACCTACGCCTACGACTCTCAGCAATCCTAATTTCGTCTACTCATATTGCAACGATTCTCCGCAGACCGATTCTATTGCACCGACTACGAATACAATCCAATCCGGCAACACTGCCGCTGCGTCCACATTGGCCGTCATCTCAGGGGCTTGCTACCGGATTCACGTTGACCCTTCAAACTCCGGCAACTGGCTCGCAGATAATTCCAGTCTACCTGTTAGGTACACAGCCAGTTTTACGAGCACAACATCCCTGAGCGTGCCAGCCGCCACGCATGGGCTAGGCGCAACCTTTTTCAACGTGACCGTCTACGACTCGGCCAATCCGCACAACCAAGTTAGGCCAGCAAGCGTGACGATAGACAACTCTGGCAACGTAGTCGTGACATTCTCAGTGGCGTTTGCCGGGCAGATTGTCATTCAATAGAGGAGCCAATAGGAAAACGATGCGAAAACTTATTCTGACTCTAGCCCTCATAGCAGCGTTCGGCCTTCCTGCCGCAGCGCAAGAGATTGAGTTCGGTGCGCCGTCGAGGCCGCTGCAAAACGATGGCTCTACCGGCACGACGCTCAACGCCCCAGCGAAAGTGATTGCGGCGACGAACACGGCCATAAATGCTGGCACGGGCGACACTACCATACCGACGTTTATCTGCATGAACAACTGCGGAACGAGCGGGCTGGTCGGATTAGCGACGAACGGGCAAGCACAATGCATCATGGACAGCAACCAATCATCTGCGGGAGAATTCTTTGTCATTAACAGCACGACCACGGTGTCTGGGCCTAGATGCCATGCTCAAGCGGCTGCGCCCGCAAACGGCACGTGGGTTATTGGCTTCCTATCGGCGACCTCCACCACCGCTGGCGCTCTTGCGAATGTTTGGGTCAATGGATTCTTCTACGGGAGCAGCACAGGCGGAGGCGGAGGTGCGAACCCAGGCGGGGCAGTTTGCAGCTCACAGTTTCAAGTGAACAGCACGACGTTTGGAGGCACAACTGACCTGTGCGTGGTGAATGGCGGAGCCGGGTCAATAGCGGCACTCACGCTGGTAGCCAATACTAAATATCTCATCACGGCTAGCGATACAGAAACAGCGGCAAAGAACGTCACCGTTCCCAACGTCACCATCGAGTGTCCACCGGGCGTCACGATTCAGCAGACCACCGCCTCAACGGATATGTGGTTTCTGACCACCGGCGCTAACAACTTCACAGTGATTGGTTGCTCGGCAGAGATGCCTTCAACGGGAACGATGGGCGTGTGGCTAAACACCGACCCACTGCATCCGGTTAACTACGTAACCGTACAGAACCTCACGATAAACAGCTTGTCCTCAACAGCGACGAATGGCGGCGCTGGCTGGATAAATTTTAGCGGTGGTACAGGCCATCGAGTTATTAATTCTAAAGACCCATTCTCGAACGAGCACATCGTCGTCGTAGACAACCAGACTCCATCGACGCACAACCAGATTGACGACCCTGGCGTTATTGGAGGGGATTACATCATCAACGCAGATGGGAAGTATGGTCTTTATGTTTTGAACAACAGCTTGGCCCTTGCGGCCACGCGGGTCAAATGGATTGGTGTAACCTGTGCCGCCGTAGGAGGCTGCTTCCTAGTCGATGGGAACGCCAATATAGAATCCGGTGACTTTAGCGGGAATGTTCAGTGGATAACCGGCTCCAGTGGGTCCAGTCACCTCACCCTCTTGGCATGTGATTACTGCAATGTTGGGCCGATTGAATTCTTCGATGGCGGTCCAGGAGGGAATCATTCTGGGAAATCCATGATGTCGGTAAGCAACGGCGTCGGAAAGAACTACCACGATTTAACTTTTAGGTCTGGGCTTAACAATATTGGCCCTCCGTTTATTTCTTTGGACGACCATGGGAACACGTTCAGCCACATAACTTGCGGTGGGCCAGGAGGCAGCAAGACAGTTCTGAATTCCACTGGTGGTTGGGCAACCAACCAGCCATGCATGTTATTTCAGGTAGATAATACGAGCAACATTTCATCGGATAACATTCTTGATGACATCGTAGCCTGGATGCCGCCGTCGAGCACGGCAGACGGTATAGATTTCACCTGCTCATTTGCATCTTCCATTTGTGACCGCTACCAAATCGGTTCTGGCGTGAAGATAATCGGGCAGGGCAGCACGGGAGCCTGTATCAAGTTCACGAACACAGGCGGCACAGGCTCATCTTCGACCAACCACAGTATTGCGGACGGCGCGACATGCCAGGGATTCGCGACCGGCGTGAACATCGGCTCGAACGTCAACAATACCAAGATTGGTCAAATGAACTTCGTCAGCGTGACGAACCGTTTCAGCGATAGCGGAACGGGAACAATCCTCAAGCCTCTCACGGTAGCGAACGTCACCAAGACATCTCAAGTGGCCGCGATTACGGCGACTACGCTTTTCACTCCTGACGCGAACGCTGGATACAGGGTAAACGTATCGGTAAATTGCGATAACTCATCCGCAGCGGCGACCGTGAACCCAACGATTTCGTGGACTGACCCCAGCAACCAAGCACAGAGCCAGTCACTAACTTCGGCGGCAACCTGTACTGCGCTAGGTTCGGGCAGCTTCGGACAATTGGCGTTTCCATTCCGCGCCAAGAGCGGCACGAACATCCAATACTCCACGGCGATTGCCAACACGCCGACTTACGACATCAGCATAACTTTGGAACAGGTGACGACAAACTAGATGCGCTCTAATTCTGTAATCTTGGCGGAGAGAAACTCGCGGCTGAACTTTATGGAAGCATCGCCAGAGTCAAGGCGTGAAAGAAGGTTGCGAAGATGAGCGATTTCCTCGTGGTTTGGTGCGTCAGGATGAAAGGTAGGTTCCATGCCTAGAAAGTACCTGAAATTGGCGGTGGCGGCAATCTATCTTTTGTGCGCCTTGCCCTGCTCCGCGCAGACCTACAATTATCCTAACGATGTGTTCGGCGGCAATACAGTCGTTCGCGGCAGCGCGCACGCACACTCGCTCACGATTGTATCCATCACGCAGAACAGCGGAAGCACCACGCAGACGGTTGTGGCAAACAATGCCAGCGGATACCTATTCGCTGTGAACGAGCCGATGTACATCTCTGGTACAGGCGTCACGGCGCTCAACACTGCGTTCGTCAACAACACGACCAGCGCCGGGGCGAGTATCATCACGTCAACGAATTGCACGGTCAGTGGCGCGCAAATTCTCAGTTGCCCCAACACCACGAATTTCACGCTTACCGCACCATCGGCGGCAGGGTCGAACCTTAGCGCTAGCGCCGGATTGATTGCCCCAGCCCGCTACAACATCCAGACGATTACGACTCCATTCGGAACTGGCCCGCAGTTCGTGACTCCGCTCGACAACTGGCAATGGCTTGAAGCTATCGGATGCGCATCGGATGGACAAGGCTGCGGTGCTGGGGCTGGCCTTGAGGCGCTGATTCAAGCGAAGTTTGGCGGCACGTTCTGTACCGGGGTTAGAGAGGAGCAAATCAGTTTCGTCTCGCTGAATTTCAATGGGATTGCGCCATTGTCCGATACCGGATACTCGCCAACGGCCAGCGGCAACTGTCCGACTAATCAGCATCTTCCTTTCTGGAATGATGTACAGACCGGCCTCTATAGCAGCGCCAACTTGAACGGCTATGTTTCTCAGCCATTGCACAACGTCAGCGTCCCGCACGATTCCAACTGGACTTGCGGCGGCGCGAGCCATGCAGTAGGAGATTTCTTCGACCCGCGATTCCAGACTTTTCAGCAAGCCTACATGCTTAGTGACGCTCCAACAATCAATGCGTTCAAGAGTCCTTGGACTATCGGTCACAGCGGAGAGGACACCGACTTCAACGGAATGCCGAATGCTGGTTGGCAGTTCCACAGTTATCTTCCGCTGCAAGTGAACGACTGCGATTACGCTTGGAAGGTAGCGGTATCTTCTCCGGTGCAGACCTTGAGTACCTCGCAACCCTACGGTGGTGGGATGCAGCCTCCGTTCATTTATCCCGACCCACTCATCTACACAAAAACTCCCGCCGCTTCTCCTCCAGCAACGTGCTCGCTGACGACACCTTGTACCCTCTCCGATTTCCTATCGAAGGAATATGGCACCATCGGAGCGCTCAACACCGCGTGGGGGTCAAGCTACACCACGTTTGGCTCTAGCGGGACCGGCATAGGCTGGACTTTCTCATGGCTGGCGAGCAGTTCTGGGACTCCTGAATTACTCTGCACTGGCGCTGGGTCTAGCCGATTCTGCAATCACACCCTAGCAAGCACGGTTGTCAGCCCGTACTCCGTAATGATTTATATTACGCCTGGTGCTGGCATTCTCGGCCCAACTCCATTCGCAGGAGATGACGGCGCGGGGAACCTGAAAAATGCTGGGCCATTCCACGGAAGCACGGGCTATCCGCTGAATTCCGTATTCATGGACTCAAACGGAAACATCGAACAGGTGACGACAGCGGGCACCACGGGGAGCAGCTTTACAGGCCCTGGGACTTGTACGGGAATCCAAACCACCGTAACTGGGACAGCGACAGTCACGTGCCTTGGGCCAGGGATAGGCACTACAGGCTCAATCGTCTATTCAACGGGCGCAATCTCCATCACGCTCTCAGCCAATTCCAACACGGGTGCGACGTACAACGCGAACTACATCGCAAACGGCTGGCCTACGGGAAGCGGACTCCTGGATGAAAACGCCCGTTCGTCTCACCACGCATGGACTGGCAGCGAAGGCATGTGCATCGTCACACTACCCGATTATCAGGTAGGCCACGCCTACAACGTCTATGATGAGTTCAAGGATACCGCCAGCAGTTCATGGCAAGTCGTCACAGTAGCAGGGATATCCGGCGCTGCTCCAGCATTCACAAATACGCTGGGAGACATCAAAGTAAGTGGCGCAACTTTCCAGAGCATCGGCCATGGCGTCTGCCAGACAGGTGGAGACTTCGCGCCTCCAAATGCGGGCGCTACTTTTGCCACAGACACCACCACTTGGGAAGGGCAGATGGCGGCGCAGTATTTCAAGACCTGGAAGGGCACATTTACGAACGTGTTCCCAGACATCCCCTACGGTTGCGCGGATAATCTTGGCACGTGGCAGACTCCTCCGCGCGGCCCTGTGCTCGACGCCGCTCAAGTGTGGTGCGATTGGGCCTACGACCAAGGCTCGCTGATGGACACGGCCCTCGACTCACAATCGCTACTCAAGTACGGATTTATGACCACGCATTTTCAGAAACCGCTTGTGCTATTCGAGACGCCTGTTTCAACGCAGAGCAATAAAGGGTGCGGTGGGAACTCTCCCTGCCTTGCAACGCAGCAGCTACGCGGGCAAGAGGAATACACAATTACAAACAATCTCCTTCACACGCTCGGGGCGACCGGAATATTCCAATCGGCGGGCTACGTCCATTGGGGGTCGCACGATTTCGTAGGCGGGCAAAATGCCAACTTCGGATTCAAGACGCAGAGCGATAACCTATACGATGGGAACGAAGATGTCATCGCAGTAACGGCATGCTCTATTCCGCTTCAGTTGTTTAACTGTGGAAACGAAGCATCTGGGATATGGAATGGTACAACCATGTTCAGCGGAGCGCAGAACCTAAAGAGTGGCTTGGGCCTATGGTTCTCCGTCGCTCCTAAACCTCCAGCCCCATGTATAGCTCAGTGCTTCACCTTCAACGTGCCCGCTGGCTCGCTGCACACTGACCCCAACGTCTGCCCCGTCCATTGCGGAGTAGTCACTTACTGTGGAGCGGGTGACGGATATTGGGTATATGATGCAACGTGCAAGTGGAGTAAATTCCCAACAGGGAGTTTTCCGACTACGGCAACCATCACGATACCGGCGCAGCCAGCACAGACGATTACAGGAAAGGTGCAATGACCATACCCCTAAACCAGCACCAGTTGGGCGACGTGCTCTACTACCTCGCGTTTCTTGGGGGGCAGCTTCTCTTTGTGCTCAAGCGTTCGGCGCAAGCGATTCGCTCGAAAACGAATCCAATCAAATCGCGCCACGAATATCTAAAGGCCAACTGGGACGTGCTGCTGATTCGCATGGCGATTGAGGCACCTATTTTCTACCTGTACCGGCATTACGACGTGAATACGATTCTCGCTTTCTTCACGCAATGGAAAGCTCCGTTCGCGTTCCCGCAAGGTGCGATGGCGTCGTTCACGCTCGGATATCTGGCAGATTCGCTGCTCGACTGGTTCGGCACGTCGAAGGTTGCTCCCGACTGGCTAAAGGAAAACATTCCCAATGTCCTTGTGGCTGAATCACACACGATACAAACTGGCAGGGATTCAACGGGAGCGCCGGTGACGGTTGAGCAGACGGTTTCCGTTACCAAGGAAGCGCCGGAGGCACCGAAGCCGTGACGGAGATTAACTCAGACGTTGATGCGCGTTTGCGAGTTCTGGAGGAAGCGGCGAAGAATATTCCGCTCATCGACCCGACCGCCAACGTGCTCAGCCTGGTAGCGGCGGCGATTACCAGACAGGATGATTTACGGCAAGCCGAGAACAGGCGCATAGACGACCTCCGAAAGCAAGCGGAGCACTACACTGACAAGATAGCCGCTGAGAGGCTGCGGTCGGAGGCCGACGCCAAGGCAGCGGAGGCGCGGCGCATTGATGCTTTGCTGGTAGCGAACACGAACAACGTAGCGCTCGCGCTAGAGAAACAGAGCGCACAGGCGATGGCGCAAGACAAACGAATCGCCGTGCTGGAACTGAACCAGTATCAGGGCGTGGGTGCGGCAGGACAGCGTATCGAGGGACGCCAACAGAGCCAGTGGAACGTGGACAAACTGTTCTCGCTGCTCATGTTCCTGCTGGCGCTTGCTGCACTGTATTTCAAGATGAAACCGTAAAAGGAGAGAGTGACATGCTTATCTATTTGAGTTTACTGATTTGCGTGATTGGCCTGCTAATGTACGCGCTGGCGTCCAATCCCAAGTTGGTCGAAGTCGGTCGCATGATGTTCTGGACTGGCCTGCTAGCGTTTCTGCTGACGGGACTTGGGCCGATGGTCAGTGTGATTCACAGGTAGTTAAAGGTGGCCTGTGGCGGGCCGCTCTCGTAAACGTGAGGCGTGATGGTCGCTCCCGACTGGCAGACGACGATTTCGATTGCAGGGGTAACGGCTATCGTGAACGTCGCGCTGACGCTGATTGTGAATGCTGTTTACATCGGCAGGAAATCTAAAGAGTGGGACGCCGCAGCCCAGCGCAGTTGCAGGAATGAAATAGACGTGCAGAAGCTACGCGAAGCATTTTCGGCCATTACAGGCAAGACTGTAAATGGGGCCGACTACAGGAGGCGTTAATATGAGCGGAAAACCAAATCCCCCAGGTTTCGCAGGGGAAATCGAGGCCCTGCAAGTTCTCGGGAACACAGTGCTGTTCAAGTTTCCGGGGAAGGGAGCGCAATATTTTCAAGCTGGAACCAAGTATATTGCTTCCATCACTCCTATTGCTGACGGCGAGCCTAGCGAACCTGAGCCGGGCAAGAGCTAAGTGGCTGAGAGCGTATTTCACAGCGCACACGTTTTGCTATCTGTTCATGTTTGCGCTCGACCCGGAGACAGTCTTGTACGAAGCGACGTTTAGCATCTTCACGTTCCTGATTCTCGCGGCCTCGGCGGGCTACGTGCTGGAGTGCTCGCGCATCGTGGTATGGCAGGTGCGGATTGCCGTGCTGCTAATCAGCCTGACGCTTCCCGTGGCGCTCTACGCCTTCACGATCAACGGTCTATCCTCTGAGATGCAAACGCTCCCAAGCTACCTGGCTGTTTCGCTCGCGGAGTGCTGCGCTATATTTGCCCTGGGGATTTGCCTGTCGGTGTTCGCTCCGATTGTTCGCGGGGCGTCAATACCGCTGGCGCTTCTGTGGCTATCGCTGGCCGCTTGGGAGTACGCATGGACGCTTGGGTATCCCTTCTACCCGGAGACGTGGATGCGGCTGAATTCGTTTGTGCCCACGACGCTGGTGGTTGGATTCTTCATCTGGGCTTTCTTCGCGGGGAATAGCGGGGAGAGGATTAACAACTATGCCTCTGAGTACCATATCACTTGAGCGGCTGAGTGAGGTGCATCCCAAGCTCGCAGCGGCAATCAGGCAGATGGATGCGCTGGCACCGGAGCTGGACGTTCAGGTGACGCAGGGACTCAGGACATGGGCCGAACAGGATGCACTCTATGCCGAAGGACGAACAACACCTGGAAGAATTGTTACACATGCTAGAGGGGGCTATTCCTGGCACAACTATGGCCTTGCGGTTGACCTCGTACCTGAGGACATTACGCCCGGAAGCCCCGATTGGGACACGGCTCACCCAGCATGGGCAAGACTGGTTTCTATCGCTGAGTCTCTCGGACTTGTTAGCGGCAGCGAGTGGCACGGAGCAGAAAAAGACACGCCACACTGCCAGTTGACGGGAGTTTTTCCAGTGTCGCCGGACGACAATGTTCGTGCAATTTATCAGAAAGGGGATATTATCGCAGTGTGGAATGCCAGCGGAATAGGAGCACCATGAAAAAGAAACTTCTCGCCGTGGGCCTCGTAGTTCTACTTTTTGCCGGATGCAACGCACAATCGGCTGCCACAACCCAGCGTGTTATCGCTGCCATCATCGACACCTTCCGCGTAACGATTCCTGACCTTCCCGCGCAAGACCAGTTGCCAGCCACGCAATTCGCGGCACTGGCCGTGACGCTCGATAACCAGCTCGCGCAGTGCATCTCGACCGTCCCGACTGTGATGGGCACCAAGGGACGCGTGCAATCGTGTTTCACTATCTTCGCTAGCGGGCTGCTGAGTCCTGCCGAGCTAGCACAGTTGCGAGTCCTGAGCGGAAAATCTCAAGCGCGCGTACAACTAATCGTCACTGGAATTGTCGCGGCTGTGAACATCTGGGTCGCATTCAGTACTCCCGTCGTCGGGCCAGCTCCGAGCGCAGAGGAATTGCAAGACCTTCGGGACAAAGTTCTGCCCGCAGCAGTCACACTTTCGGGAACACCACGAATGCGGATTGTGAATTGCAGTGATGTTGTTGCCTTGGCTGAACTTGGTTATTGTGGAACTCTAGGACCGGGGTTGCAGTGAGCGGAGAATCCAAAGCCGAAGCGATAGTGGCGGAAGTCGGAGCCATTGCCGAGCAGCTAGGGGCGATTCCTTCCCCAGCCAGCATTCCCCTGGAAGTCGGTGGGACGCTACTCAGCGTCGTAGGGCCTGAGGCCGTCAAGGCGTTCGCATGGGCGTTCCACAAGCTCTTTCACAGCGGCAGTCCCAAGGTGGTCGCTATAGCCGCTGCATCGGTAATGAACGCGACGGTGGACACGGCTGCAACCATCGACCCGGACGGAGAGGGCAGGGATGTTTGACAAGACCATCACGCTGACCAGCACGGATGGAACGGTGAGCCTCTGGATTACGGCTGGCACGGAAGGCGTCAAGAGCATCCTGATTAATTCTCCGACCGCAGCAGCGAAGGCCATTACAGCGCAAAAGCTCATCGACATCGTAACTCCGGCGCTCAGGGAGTGGCTCAATGCAGCTGTCTGAGTTTGAACACCGCCTCATCCACGTACTACACGAGATTGCCTACTGGCTGCGGGTGCTGGCGGGCAAGCACCAAACTACGCTCCCTAGCGGGGGCACAATCACTCAATTAGGAGAAAATGGAATGCCGCGAACAGATGGAAAGATTCAAGCAGGAACATCGGATGTTTTTCAGGCCACTTTTTCACCGGCAGGTTCCGTTGTGCCCGCCGCAGACAAAATCAGCTTCGCGTCAGATGACCCGTCCGCAGTGCTTTCCGCAGACCCCGGTGGCGACCCGACGAAAGTCGTGGTATCCACGCCAGCGTCGGACTTGCAGGGGAGCGCACCGGCAGGCAGCCCCGGCAGTCTGAATCTGGCCTGCACGGTCAGCGGGCCGGACTTCCCGACGCCGCTGAAACTTACTCCGCTAAACGTGCCCATCGTCGCGCCGGTTGCGTCTAACCTGCCGACTGGCGGCACAATCAGCGAAATTTCGTAGAGTTTCCCTCCAGTAGGGGCGAGGGGCGGTCACTTCCCCGCCGCCTCTCTTGCCTTCGACCTTCGCATGGGCAGCACCCTGGGAGAACGGGAGCGGAGAGAAAACCGCTTCGGCCTAATTTCGGTGGCCAAGCTGCCTGTGCGAACATTTGTGTCGCGCGAAATTTTCAGAGAGATTCGCTTCGATGGACTTCCTGCCAACCCGTACCACCGTTGACTTCTGAGTTGTTTCAACCCACCTTCAACACCAAGAGAGAGGCACTTCTACTTCAAAACCTATAAGAAAGATAGCACGGCACTTACCAAACCTATGTAACATTTTGTTACATACCTTCCTAGATGTAACATTTCTACCCATCTTCGGGGTAGGAACTACCCATCCGGTAACAAAAATAGACGCATTATTTTCTTGACAAGTTCAGGGTAATAATAATAAACTACGCGAGAAATGAAACAGTGGACAGCAAAGACGTGCCATCAATGTGGCGCAATATGGGTTCCGAGAGTGAAGGAACCTGTCCAGTGCCCGCGATGTAAGCGCGTTGACTGGAGGAAGCCGTGATAGCTGTTAAACAGAATGTGCTCAGGCGCGAACCGTGCCCCAATTGCAAGGGAGTCTCGGGCGACTATGCCTGCAAATATTGCGATGGCTGGGGAGAAACGCTGCACGACAGGCGCATGGAAGCGACGGCGCGCACGGCGGGGATTTGCCTGCTGTTCGTTTTACTCGGGATTCTGGCTGCGCTGGTGGTGGGGTGCAGCGCTTATTGGCATCCACCAGAGATTTCAGGGTATCACTGGCGATGCGGAAGTATTAACTGTGCGCTCTATGATTCCGATGGAGTACAGGTTGCTGATGTCGTTGGCAGCGGTCAGGCTGGCGAAAGTCAAGGGTGTGCCTTTAATCACGGCGTCTGTAAAAGATTTGAGACTACTAGGCAAGCCTTCGATTACATCCGTTCTATAGAGAGTAAAAATCCGTGAGCAACGCAAAGGAACTCGCAGCGCAACTGGCCCATGCACGCGCCGAAGGCTACATGGAAGGATTCTTTGATTGCCTCGATGAGATGCTGCGGCAACGCACAGAGGCAGATTTGTGGAAGGAGACTGAGCACCTACTACCGGAGGCGTCATGTCCTACGAGGACGAATTGATTCAGCGCGACCAGAACACGCCACAAATTTGTGAGATGTGCGCCGAGCGGCACCACGACTTCTGCGAAAAGGAATATTGCGCTTGCTGGTGCCGGAACCCAGCGGACATCGAGGAGGACGTATGACACGCCCACTCTCTTTGCTTGCGACGCGCGAAGTTATCGACCTGCATACGAGCTTCGATTATCCCCCGATTCCGTTTCGCGGGTTCGACTGGAGCGCCATAGATAGCAACATCTATGACGCGGATTACGACTACGAACGCGGAAGCTACGTTTCGAACTGCGCCCACGGGCATGGAGCAACCGAGCAAGAAGCCATCGAAGATTTACTAGACCAACTGGAGGAGCAAAGTGAATGACAAAGACCGAGGAAGCGGAAACGCAGCAAGCGATATGCAAGGGAGCGGAGGCGCTCCGGGCCATCTTCCAGGCAGCGGACGAACAGAGGAAAATCACCGGGAATATGTGGACGCGGAAGTTGTCGAATCCTCTGTCCGAACAGAAATAGTTCCGTTAGCGCAGACAACCGATTTGCATGTGGCGCGGGAGCCTGGGATTGTACTGGCCGAGGCGCAGCGCGCTGCGAAGGCGTTGCAGGAAGTCATCGAATCGAAGCCCGACAAGGTCAGATTCAACGGCAAGACCTACCTCACCTTCGAGGACTGGCAGACGGTCGGGCGCTTCTACGGCATCGCAGCGAAGGTGGTTTCCACTACGCTCGTTGAGTATGGCGACATCATGGGATTCGAGGCGCGAGCTGTAGCTGTTCGCACCGATACTGGACTTGAAATATCAGGAGCCGAGGCGATGTGCCTCAAGGACGAGCAGAACTGGAAATCGAAGCCCATGTATCAGCTCAAGAGCATGGCTCAGACCAGGGCGTGCGCCAAGGCGCTGCGGAACGTCCTAGCCTTCGTACCTGTCCTAGCTGGATATGAGCCTACACCTGCCGAAGAAATGACGGAAAGGGGGTCTACGGGAGCGGCGCAAGAAGTCGGGCGTCGTAAGTTGGCCGAAGCGCAGCAACGCCGCAAAACGGCCCCTAGCGCTTCTGGCATAGACGCCCAAAAGGTGATTTTCATCGTTGGCTACCCGGACAAGGATGTAGAAATTACCGGTCCGCTATCTTCTCTCCAAGCCATTGGAGCGAAGCGCGCGATTCCCAACGCCATTCCGGGTAAAGAGAATCATCGGCTCATCCGGCACGATGTTCTGCCGAAGCTGTACGACACTTGCCGCGACAAAGGCATAACCGTGAAAGACCTGACGGTGAAATCAGCGTGACGGAGCCGAAGTACCAAGTCGGGCAGCGGCTAATGTTCGTGCGGGAGAACAGCGGTGATGCGCCGCGCGAGGTTGAGATTGTTAGTTTGCAACCGTACTCGCGGATGATTTACGCCTACAAGTTCGTTGGTGCGCACTACCTTTCGGGATTCGCTTACGAATCGGAGCTTACGCCCTATGCCCACTAAGCGCATGTTGCTGGAGCGCCTCAAGCACGATGTCGAAGTAAAGGGTGAAGGCGACCACAACTGCTTCTTCGAGGACGTGACGGTTTCGCAGGCAGAGAGAATCAAGAATGGTAAGCGCAAAGAGAAATTCGTGCTCGTCACCGGAGACCCTGATTTGTGCGCTAGGCTTGAGGGACACAAAGACCGAATCTTCCGCAAGGTGCGGAACAAGGCTTTTATGCTGACGCTGATGGAACGCGCATGGGCCGAAGCGCTAGCAGATACGGAGTTGGATAAGATTCTTGCAGCAGAGGAAGTGGAATCTTGACTCGTCGGCACGATTGACGAGCAAGCTAGCAGCGAATGAAATCCCTTGCGCTGCGTTGGATGCACTTGTGGAGAGCCGATGGCGTTAAAAGCGACACGGACTCAACGTCGGCTCTCTGCGGTGCCGAGAAAATGACCCAACGAATCACAAGGCGAAACCGCCTCACCTACACCTTCCCTCCGCAGCTGGAGGAGTTGCTGAAGCTGGTGCAGCTGTTTCTGATCCAGCAGATGAAGCCCAAGGTGTTCTGCCGGACATGCAGGGCAGAGGTGCCGGATATGCACGACTATTGCGCGCGGTGCGAGCAGCGCAGAAGGATTTACGAACTGGTTTCCCCGCAGGTCAAGACAGTGGGAGGGATGGCGAGGATACAATGAGCGACCGCATGAAATATCGCGTGAAGTGTTTGGTCTGCACTTTCAAAGGCTATCGCAGCGAAGCATCTCTTGCGGAGCGTAAACCGTGCGGCCGCTGCGGTGGACCTGTGGGGCCAAAACTTAAACAGAAGGGCGGTGGGGGGAAGCGTTAAGTTTTGGGGGCAAGAATGATTGCGCGAGCGCCGAAATTTAAGACGGGAGATTGGGTTCAGGCGAGAGGCTACGACCATACTTTTCAAATAACTGAGCGCCGCACAATCAAGGCAAAGTCAGGCTATCCCAAGTATGAGTACAGAGAAATTTGGACGTGGTGGCCGCAGAAAGATTTGAAAGCGGTTCGGACGGTGGGGGGGGATGGTGAGGATACAATGAGCGTACGAGAAGCCTTGATTGTTCGGCGCGGCAGATTCACGTTCTACTTGATGGAATGCACAGGCTGTTCTGATACTTGGTATTACGAGCCGAAGAGAAAACGCTGTCACTTGTGTGGATGCAAGTTGGAGCGTGTACGGTGACCACTCAGCTCGATATGCGCTTCAAGCCTGCGACAACTACCGAAGATTGGCTGCAATATGCATACCGCATGGGCCACGACTGCGGACTTAACGGGCCGAACAAAACTAACTGCCATTTCAGAATTTTCTCTACGCGCGAATTTACAAACGAATGGGAACGCGGAAAGACAGCGGGTGAGGCGGAGAAAATAAAACGCCTATTCACGCCGAAGAAACGCGACATCACCGCCCGAAGGCACAAGGGCAACCCAGAATCCGAGGCAGCCAATCCCACGCCGTTAGCCAAGACGCTGCAAGCCTCGCTCATCTATAACTGGTTCCTGAAGCACCCCGGCTCGACGTGCGAGCAGTGCGAGGACGGCACGGGCATCGCGCACCAGACATGCTCTGCGAGGGTGTCAGACCTGAAGTGCAGCGGGCATCTGGTGAAAGTAGGACGCGGAACCACGCGGTCGGGCAGCAGCGCAGCGACTTACGAGGCGGTGAAACGTGCGAGTTCTTGACCTATTCTGCGGGAAGTGGGGAATCGGTGGAGCGTTCGGAGCGCGAGGACATTCCGTAGTAGGAGTTGACTTGAAGAAATATTGCGAACCGCCGGCAAACTGCGAACTGTGGATTTGGGATGTTCTCAATCTAACAAGCGATTACGTGAAGAGGTTTCATTTTGCCTGGGCTTCGAGTCCCTGTGAGGAATTTTCTGTGCATGGAATGAAGCACTTCTTTACAAAACCCAAGTACCCTGAAATGGGGATACGACTTTTCAACCACACTCGGAGCATTTTTGAGCAATCGGGAGTTCCTTACGTGATGGAGAATGTTCGATCGGCGCAGCAATTCGTAGGAGCAGCTGTTCACCATTCTGGACCATACTTCCTATGGGGTAATGCTGTTCCACCACTTATCCCTGCGCGAGTCAGGAATAAACTGATAACGCTTGCTGGTGGTGAATATGCACGAGCAAAGAAACATGGAAATATCAGGGAAGTAAGGAATTCTAAGCCATACAAGAACGCTAGCGACGCCGCGGTTATCCCTGCTGAACTAGCCAACTGCGTAGCTGATTACGCCGAGAGAATCTGCGAGCGGGGCAGCACGGCAGCCATTTACGAAGCACAAAAGTAGCAAATGCTGTGGGCTTGAGAGCAAAGTCCACTTCGCCCAACACCAAGAAAAGGGCTTGCGTTCTTACTCGGGAGTTGTATTATGAGATGGCCTGAACACAGCGTAGTTTCTTTTGGTCACGGGGGCCGGGTACTCGCACTATCCGGCCTCATCTCTCGTGCGAGGAGAGCCTTGGTGAGTTGGCAAGCCGTTACCTGGGTATTAGAGAAGTCAGAAGCCCGATTAGGTTCCCGCCTCGTTTTACTTTCCATCGCATCGCACGCCAATCGTGAAGGCCGTGATTCGTGGCCGTCCGTCAACATGATATGCCTTGAGTGCCGACTGTCCCGCCGTGAGGTTCAGTACGCATTAAGGGCACTTGAGAACAACGGAGAACTCCGCACGACGGAGATTCGCGGCCGGTCTAATAGGTATTCAATTCCGCAAGTGGAGCAATGGATAGGGGCGCAAACTTTGCGCACGGCAAAGATTGCCCCTGCGCAATCTGAAGCAAGTACCTGCGCAATGGAATGCGCCCCACCTGCGCAACCCAGTGCGCCCGAACTGTCCTTTAAAGGTCAGGAGAAAGGTAAGAGAAAGCGCGTTCACAAACCGAACGCGTCCCCCTCCCTTTCCATTGAAGAACAAAAAGAAGCGCAAAGAAAATTCCTTGCGATGATGAAGCGAGTTTCCGGCGAGCACGATATTCAGGTGGCGATTCATGCCGGGACTGGCCCAGAGGTTCGCCGGTGACTAAACGCCTACTCAAAGCTATCGGCCTGACGTTCTACGTTTGGTACGACGAAGGCGATTTGCGGCCACTGACTAAGCGAGAGCGGGGGCCGGTAGTTCAAAGGAGGAAGTGATGGACAGGAAATGCGTTCGCATCGAGATTGAGTACGAGGACGGCACAGTGGAATACCAAACAGGCGATGCGGCGCAAGAAGTGTGGTCTTGGTTCATGTCCGGCGAGCAGATGAACTGCATTCATGGAGCGCAATATCATGGAACGAAGCTGCTTGAAAGAAAGGCTACTTCGTGACGCCCGAGCGAAACGTGATGCGACTGTTGGGCAAGATAGCTCGGGACAAGGGCCTGCCACGCACGCTGACGGAGCGCGACCTGCGGATAGAACTAGCACGGCAGAAGCGGGAACTCGATGAGATACGGATTCTCTTGGAAGGAAATGATAATCGAGTGCGACACCAAAAACGAAGTTCGAGAACTTCTAGCTCTATTGATGGTGAAAGAGCATCTGGGATGGCCGACAGATGAAATATTTTGGACTATGGAACAGCTAGAGTTTCTGAATGCGGTGCAGGGGAGAATTTGGAAATGGTGAGCGATGCCTAGAGGCGCACAGAAAGACGAAGCGGTTACGAAGATGCTGCGGGATAACGGCCTGCTGCTAGAAAAGCGTTCCTTCGTCAGCCGCGATGCTCACTTGTACTTATTCGGAGAGGACAAAGTAGTTCAGCGCCAGAGAGTTTTCAATCGAGACAGAGGCTTTTGCAGGAAATGCGGACGCCTCTGCGCTTGGGAAGCTGGCGAATGGCACCACGTTCAAGGTGGACTCGTAGGTCGCTGTGATTGCCTGCATAACGCGGAGTGGCGTTGCGGAAGGTTTACGAGCGATTGCCACACACGCGAGCACGTCCAGACGAGATTCTCAGGGAGAACAAAATGAAACAAGAAAAAGTAGAAAACTGTCAGCATTGTTGGCATTCGTACGAGGGGGCAATGTGGAGCGTGCTCCACAGCGGAGAAATAATCGAAGAATGCTGCAAATGTCACGCGCACCAAACGATTCACCGTGCCCACGCTTACGAAGCGCGAAGATGAGCACCAGGTTCCCACAGCTTCCCGTTCTCGGCCACGTGCCGAAGAAGCGCAAAGAGAATCTCGACAAGGTTCTCACGCTGCGGCAGATTTACGAAATATTGGACTCGGAATGGCTGGCGGATTTGATAGCCAATGGAGCGACGGACGGAGACTACTGTTTGCAGACTCTGCGGCAAGAGTTCAAAGCGGCGGCCCGGCGAGCGCCCGGAGTTGGAGAGGAAAAGTGATAGTTCCGCATTGCTGGATTGGCAATAGCGAAGTAGTGGAGTGGGGCAGTGACGCTTGGGCAGAGGCTTTCAATAACCCAGCGACGTGCATGTTGCTCGACGGGCATGAAGGGCCGCATGAATTTGTACCAGACAGCGAGATAGTCGTGAGTTTCGAGGATAAGCCATGAATCGAAGTAGCACAGCGGACAAGAATTCCCGGAAGCTGTGGAAGATATGAGCCGTGAACAGGTGGAGCAGATAATCGCGCGAGTCAAGGCTGACATTCGCGGTGAAAAGAAAGGCAAGCAAGCGCAAGCCCAGTGAGGCTGTTTTGCTGTTTCCGCAGCATATGGCAGAACTGGATGTTTTCGTGCGGCGCGAGGTGCGTGTCTGCGATGACCGCCGATGGATGCTGGATTTCGCAGAGCGTGAAGTGAGGCGACCACGACTGGCCTTTGAGATCGAAGGCGGCATCTGGACAAGTGGACGCCATGCGCGTGGAAAAGGAATGCAAGACGACATGGACAAATATAACCGCGCAATCATTGAGGGATTTATTTTATTTCGCTTCAGTTCGCAGGACGTGCTCTGCGGCAAGGCAAAGGAAACGGTGCGACTGTGGCTGAACGTGAATCGGTGAGGCGGGCAGGCTAAGGGGAGGCGGACGTGCGAATAAAACTAGACGACTATGACTTGGTTGCTATGCCTTTTGTTGCGCTGCTTTGCAGCTTTGGGGCACTTTCTGGTCGCCCGGAAACATTGCTTGAGTTGATTGAAGGATTCTCATTTTTCGCCGTTATTGCAGCGCTGATATGGATAGGGATTAAAAAAGCGTAGGGGAGGCGGACGGCGTGAGCAAGGCAATCGTGCTGATAGTTTTACTGGTCGCCATCGGCTATTTGATTTGGCAGGGATTCAGAGAGAAGGGGAGGCCATGAGCACCGAGCGGAGCAATGGAGGAGACGATGCAAAAAGGTTATGACGTGAAATGTTACGAACTGGCGAAGTATTTTCTAGCAGGGGACGACTTGGACATCGAAGAAAACCGCGAGCAATTAGCGCAGCACATCCAAGACGAAGTTGAGACTTTCATCGAAGGAATGTGCTCGTGACAGCCGCCCGGAGCAACGAACCAAGCAAGCCAGCGGTGCCGAATGAGGAGCGAGGGAGGCGCAAGTGAGCGACACGACTATTAAAACTTTTGACCTAGAAGATTGGAAGCGACGATTCGAAGGCAATTCTTCTCTGGCAGAGAGTAACTCATTGATGGATTCTGGTTGGTCGGAGCGAACGGCTAACAGGTGCGTTGCGGTAGCCTGCGGATTGTTCCGCGAATTGGCTGAGGCTCTCGCGGCAATTGAAACCAAGCCGGAGGATTTATTCGACCGTCCAGTTCTAACTGCGGTACAAGAAGCCGCTCGATTCGCAACGCGGGAGGCAACCCGATGAACGCTGAGAGAAGGTGCCCATGCTGTAACTATCCTGACTGCGGGCACAAGCATCCGAAGAAACATTTGCGTTCTGATTTTTGGGGCGTGTTTCAAACCGACGAAGACTTGCTGCTGGATGTTAACCGCCAGCACGTTGCGCCCTGCGATGAAAACGGGGCTTTGGAAGATGGGCATATCCTGTTTGATGGTTGCGACTGCACGCCAGAAGAGCAAGGGCTGATAATTGTGCATCGGAGAATTGAATGACTGAGGTCACTCGGGAACGGCTGGAAGCTGCGCTGCGCGAACTAAAAGAGAAGTATGCCAAGATGAAAGAGCAAGATTCCAAGAATATGAAGATGTCTGACAGTTATAGCGGTTATCACGAATATAGGAAGGACCGCGATAGATTCACTCGATTGCAAGCAGACCTGCAAAACTTTTTCATGAGTAACGTGGACGAAATAATGGCCGCCCTCGCCGCCTCCGTCGCTGAGCCGCCGCCATGCGAGTGTGGCTGTTGCCGCGAAGTCACCAGTCAGAATGCGGCAGGCAGACAGGTACTCGTTTTCTGTCATTGCTTTGAGTACGCTGACGAAGAACAGTGTGATTGCCCGAACTGTTTGCAGGCGCGGGCCGTCGCAGAGAAGGCTCCTGCGCCACGCTATCAGGTGTGCGGTTGCGGCCATAAACTCATTGACCATGAAGGGTGGGGTAGGACATCAATGGGAATTACCCAGCCGGGATTGGATTATAAGAAGTGCTCAAAGTGCTCTTGTAGAGAAGCCCACAATGTAGTGTTCACGGACGCGGCAGAGAAGGCTGCGCCCGCTGCACCGCCGCACGTGGAATTCGACAAGTTCCTTGAACTGTTGCGAGAGTTTCACGATATTCAGAATAAAGGAATTTCGTACATCGGAGCTGCAGCTAGATTTTATAACGCGGCGCTGGCCGGGGTCGCGCAGGAAGCTGGCGAAACAGTATTGCCGGGTGGAAGCTATTCCATTCAATCAACGCCTGACCCAGAGCATCGCACGACGGCATGGCAGCCTAATCTCGCGGCGGCCAGTCCACTGAACGCGCCTTTAAAGTTTCGACACGATCACGAAAACTTGTGTGAATTCATCACGCATCTGTCCAAGGCGACGGATTACGATACTCACGATGCGGGCCATGTAATCGACTGCTACTGGCGCGATGAAGCCGCGGAATGGGTAAAGGAATTCGAGGCAGGATTTGCACAGGCCAATCCATTGAACGCGGATGAGATTGTGGAGGCGTGCGCGAAGATTGCCGACGACGAATGGGAGCTTGATAAGAATACTCCCTGCGAAGAAGGTCATCGCGAATTCAGGAAGAAATATGGCACAGTAGAAATTAACGAAGCAATCCGTGCGCTCAAGGGCCGCTTCACATTAGCTGCACCACAGGTGCGTGAGGAGACGAAGAAGTGAGAACGAAGAAATCCGCGAATCATTTGCACGCACTCGTTGACGACTTGCAGTTCTTTGACCGCGTGACACGCAACGTTAGAGCGAAACAGCGAAGCCGGTCTTTTGACGAGAAAGAATCGTTGCGGCTCGCGGCTCAGTTCTCTCTGGAGAACAGCGAGGATTTCACGGATTTTTGCGATTCCCAATATCCGACGCAGGGGAAGGTTTTAGTCAAGGCATTAGAGCGACGCGCGAAAAGGGAAATCGAATGAGTATTCTATTTGAAGAAACGATTCGCCCAACAGATACCGAAATTAGAGAAGCTATCGCTATCCGTTGTAGCGAATGCTTCACGGCGATGCTCTGGGCAAATGCGCTCGGTGGAGGAGAGACGATGCCGTGGAGAATTATAAAAACTTTCAAACTACCAGAAATGATTGCCGAGGCTGAGTCGCGCGGAATCGACTTGACCAAACTTCCAGTTGCGGTTGGAGAGGAACCAAAACAGATGGTCTCGGAAACGGAACGATACAGGCGGGCTGCGCTGGCCCCGCGCGAAACGGAGGGCACGAAATGAAGCGCGAAAGTATCTTTGCTCAAATCGAGCGGCACGAACGCTTCCGAATCAAGATGCAGAAACGCCATGA
>Ga0210409_10000742_pt1 | contig 48377 bp, 76 predicted proteins | sample IncBWH17MmetaG_FD_161649 | JGI IMG/M metagenome (GOLD analysis project Ga0210409, IMG submission 161649) | Forest soil microbial communities from Barre Woods Harvard Forest LTER site, Petersham, Massachusetts, United States - Inc-BW-H-17-M | ecosystem: Environmental > Terrestrial > Soil >... | reverse complement strand
GATTACATGGACCTGCGACGCAGGTTAATCCAGTGCTTATACTCGCAAAATAGTTGTTCACTGATGAACAGTTGGCATTGTTGCAGTTAATCCCAGTAAGGGGCGTGAAGGCGAAGATGGAATCGTCTACTAGATTTGTTCCTTGCCCCGATAAAGAGACACCAATGTAGGACGCTGAAGCGCACCCTCCAAACGCGCAGAAGTTTTGATAGTTTAACTTATGGAAGTGGGCCTCACCTGTACCAGTGCTGTTGCCTATGAGTTGTCCTGCCGATAGGCTGATGCTTTGCATGGCGATGTTCACGACGCCAAGGAAACCGGAAATCGCCGTCATGCCCTTGCCCACCGCGCCAATGAGCGGCATCCCCAAGCTGGTCAAAAACATGTCCTGAATCTTGCACTGGCCACCGATACCACCGCCGCCAAGGGTGCCTGTTTTTTGCGTTGGGTTCCAGGTCGCAAAAAATACCCCCCCAGTTCCAAGAAGAGTTTGTGTGATATTCGGATGTAGAACAAAGTGCGTATTACAGCCGTTGAGGTCTTGTGACTGGTTTACTTCATCCTGGTTGGTTAAGGCGGGAAATGGAATTGTGGTGATGCCGATAGCGCTCCCGCAAGGCAATGCCAGTTGTTGATTCGCGGCGTTTGCAGCAGCGTAGGCAGAAGCGAGCGCCGCACCGTTCCCTGGAGGGAAAATCATAAACGTCTGGCTGCCAATTCCCGCGCCACCTGTAGCGTTGACACTCGTTGTCCAAGATGCACCGCTGCAACCCGTTACTGTTGTCGGTGGATTATTCGCAAGCTGGAATGAAGCAAAGCCGGGGCTGTAACTTGCGATGATGTATCCCGTTTGCGATGCGCTGCAACTCTGTGCTGTGCTGGTGACTACGTTTGAGCCCCCAGAAGTCGTCATGTCAAAGCCGTAAACGACGCCCACTTTCACGTTATACGGTGCTTGTGTCGGGTCGAGCAGGCCAGCGGAGAATGGTCCGTTCGTTGCTGTAATCGTACCACCGGACACGGCACTGATAGTGGCACCCGCGCCTACGCTGATGGAGCCTGGTGAGTTGACCGTAACCGCCGTCGTGACGGGGAAGCTACTGCCACCGGCGCCGGGTCCGTACCCACCCGGCGGATTCTGCGCTACCGAAAATACAGCGACAGCAGCAAGCACTAAGACCACGAATAGGATTAGCTTTCTCATTGCACTACCTCTATCGCCCTCTTGGCGTCAATCAGCATTTGCCGCTGTTCCGGTTCTGTCGCGGCTTTGAACTTTTCCCACATACCGGGCTGCCTCATCATATAATTGCGGGCTTCACCCTCACTGGTGCTGGATGATGGGGCGCCACTCTGACGCATGGTGGACTCCAACTGCTCCCCTGGCGTCGGCTGCCCCGGCGGTGTCGTCTCGATCGCACGCTGCCAATCCGCTACCCCGGCGCGGCGCTCACCACCGAGCGGAGGGGTACTGGGGCCGAGAGCACGCCGATTCTGACCGAATGGAGTCTGATTGCCTTGCGGAATGCCACCGCCCTGCGATTCTGGCTGGGCAGGCGAGGCGATCTCGGTTGGGGTGGCACTAGGAGGCTCAGCGGTACCAAAGAGGCTCTGGCGGCCTTGTAGAGCGTTAAACTCAGGGTCAGCTACACCTACAGTCGGCTTAGGCGTCACCAACGGAGGTCTATCCCCCACATTCGTAAGGACATCCAGAGCACCGGGCTGGCCGCGCAGCGCCCTCGTCGGCAAAGTTGGCCTCTCAACCGACCACATCGAGCCCGGACGGTCTATTGGCGTCTCCGCTCTCGGCTCAGGGAACCACTGAGGATCCGGTTGCGGTCCCAATCTTGGCGTTGCTGGCTGCACTGTCGGGAACGGTGTCGGTGAGCCCTGTGGTACCGAAGGCAGTTCCGCTGACCCTACGGGTGTCGCTGTCGATGTCGCTGTCGGAAACGGCGACGGCGGCGCTGGTTTCGATCCCAGTCTTGGTGGCCCCTTATAGCCGCCGGGGACAGGAGACTCTGTAACTTTGGAGAATGGCCCCTTCGCTATCGGCTCTACCGTCGGTGAGCGCATTCCCAGTCTGCCACCAACACCGCCACCGAGTACGGCACCGGTTAAGCCTCCGATGTCCTCACCGAGTTCCGGCGCATCTACTTTGTTGCCAAGATAGCCGCCGAGCTTACTGCCGCCGTATCCACCTACGAGGCCACCAGCGAGCCCAAGTCCAGTTGCGAGAGCCGGAGCACCAATGAGGCCGGGAGCAGCGGCTCCCATACCCAGTTTCACTGTGTCACTGACTGCCGAGCGCGGAGACTCCGTTATCGGCGGAGCAGACCCCAACTTCGCTACTGCGTACGGATCTGGGTCTCCCTTCTGCGGTGTCGTCCACCAGTCGTTGATGCGCTTCAGGATACCCGGCTTCGGCGCAGACTGGTCACGTACCACATCCTCGTCACGGATAACTTCGCTATCCGGTATCGTTATGGCTGGGCTGGGGCTAGTGCCCACGGTGCGTTACTCCCTTTTGGTCTCTGAACTCGCTGACCTTTCCAGGTGCCAAATTCCATATTGGTATCGGTACCGGTATTGGTACCGGACTTGAACTTGTACGGCTGTTCCTTACCATCGTCACGGTATTGCTTCATCAGGCGGTCCTGTGTCGCCTGCATGTTGGCAATCTGGCGCCGTGCCGTCACAGAGTCCGGTGTCTTACCGTTAGGTATCTGGTCAATGATGGCGCTGAATACCTGTTGGGAGCCTCGGCCAATACGCCCACCCTGCATCTCCATTTGCTGTACGATACCTTTGTCCTTCATGGCCTTATAGTCGGCAATGTATTGCTTCAGCGCTTCTGCCGTCTTCTTGTCGAGGGCACTGTTCTGGAGAGCGGTGTTAATCATGTCACCCATGCCAGATGGCAGCGGTATCGAGCCTCCCGTACCGGCAACAAGGATGCCCGCACTTGCTCTGTCAATCTGTTCTAGCGTTGTCGCCATGATGTCTCTGGCGGCAGCGTTGTCGAATATCTCTGGGTGCTCGTCGATGTCCTGTGCGACACGATTGAGAGACTGCTGTACTATGTTGGCGGCACCGGCCTCGCGTTGATGGAGAGCGTAGTCCTTGTCGCCGCCAATAGGCTCGGCATCAGCGCCCTTGGGTACTTTGCCACCCTTGCCAGTCGTGATCTTGCCCGTTACAGGGTCAGTCCAGCGGTAGTACGTGTTGGCGTCCTTGATGTCCTGCGCTACGCCCTTCTCAGCCGTGTTGACAGAGAGATTCGTTGTCGGCGTTGGATTGGCAGCAAGGTAGCCGGACGCAGCCTGATGCTCTTGGGGCGTAATCTTGCCAGACTTCATAGCGGCGTCAAGAGACTTCGATAGTTGCCCCGGACCTGTAGGAAGTCCTGCGGCGTCTACTTTGGCTACGACACCTTGAAACGCCTCCTTGTTCTCCGTTGCCGTATCTGGCTTATTTGCCGACTTCGGCGCCCCCACCTTGATGTCATAGCGATTGGTGTCATCGTTGTACTGGTACACACCGTCACCAGTCTCTACTGTCTTTGGCTGCGCTTCCGCCTTCGGTACGGGCGTCCTGTCGCGCTGCCGTGCCTGAGACTCAATGTCGGTAATGTCGGCTTCCGTCTTACGCATTCCCAGTTGCCGTGTCTCTTCCTTCTGTGCCTGCCCTAACCGCATCTGTCTGTTGGCGTCACTGCCGGGGATAGAGCGCTCAACTATCTGTTCTTCGGGAGCAAGACCAAACGCAGTGGCACCGACACGGGCAGCGGTTTCAAGTCCCTTCCTCCACCCGCCCAGTTTGGGCTCGGCTTGAATCTGCTGCGACGGAGACAACGCTGGCGGTGGCTTCAATCCCAGCGTCGGTGTCGCTGCCGGGGCCGGAGTCATTGCCTGGTCAGCCGACGACTGTGCAGCATCAGCACGAGCGCGTCCTATTCCCGGTGTCACGTCACCTGGCTGGTTAATCTCCGGTGGCTTCGGTGGCGGCACGACTGGCCGAGGCGCAGCACCGCCAAAGAAGCGTCGGAGCTTCTCGTCGTCCGTCAACTCTTCTGGTGCGGTATCGACACCGAACATTTCAGCCATCAGCCACCCGCCGCCATTCCGGCCTCTGCTGTCTTACTGGCATTCTGTTGAGCGTTAAGGAACCACTGGTCCCAGAATCCCGGCTTGGCTTGGAGATTCGCCAACTGACCAGCGGTACCGCCACTGACACCGAGGCGTCCAGTCTCAGCTCCGCTTGCAGTACCGAACAGGCCTGCTTCACGGTTGAGGGCATCGTTACGTCGCGCAAACTCAGTGTTGCCGATGTCGGCGGTAAGAGCCTGATTCGCCTGCGCTGTCTGCTGTCCCCTCGTTTGCGCTTGCTTATCGAGTCCGGCTTGGTACCCGCTAAAGTTACGAGTCTTGCCAGCGAGATTACCAGTGGCCTGTGCTGAAGCGTCGAAGGACTCCGCTAACGGCTGCAATGTTCCCTGCGTACGCGCTTGCTTCTCCGCATCCGTCATCGGATTGGCAATGGTGGCTTTGTCGGCCGCGCTGACGGTGCCGAAAGTGTCTCCAGCTTCACCAGCAGCGACATCGGCGGCGGCGTTGGACTTGCCCAACTGTGTCTGTAGCGTTTTCTGTCCTCCGCCTCTACCCATCGCTCACCTCGATCTCGCGGAAGTAACTTTGCCACTTGTCGCGCTGCCACCCGAGCCTGCGTAGTCGCTTGGCGAAGTGGCGCTCTATTTCTGGCGGCACATAGGCGTGTACATCATCGAATCCACGCTCCCACGCACGTTTGGCGGCAGCTCTGTGTAGGGATTGGAATAGTCCCCAACGCTCCATCGGCGTCCCTGCGTCCGGGTCCAATAGCAAATACGCTTCACATGTAATCCGTAACAGTAGCCCTTGGGTAACGACACCATTGTGCTCTGCCACCAGTTTGGTATCGAATAGAGGGTGTGTCAGGTCCGGCATCGGATACTCTAGGCCCTGACGACAATGGATGTCCGTCAACGCAGCGAGGTCAGCTTCGGTATAGTCTCGCACTAGAATTGGTTTGGTCCTTGTGCGCCGCGGAAGCCCGTAAATGACCCTGGCTGACTCGGAGTGTTGCCGAAGCCGTGACCAGGCAACGTCGGATTGGTGCCGCTGCCCTGCTCAGGTAACGGTGCTGGTCCAGCGATCGCGCCACCACCGGCTACCGGAGTCGGTACCGCTTGGGTGCCGAAGTAGATTATGGGTGATGGCGGTGACAGTGGGTATTGACTGTAGCAGCGGAAAAAGAAGTTGCCGCTGCCAAGGAACCCCTGCCAGTCTCGACTTGGCCCCAATGCCAGCGTCACTGGAGCCGGGAATAGTGCGTTGGTGTCGTGTTCCAGAAAGTAGTTGATGCCGCGGCTGATGGCGCTCTTGTCAATAATAGTGACGCGGAACACGCCATTGGCGGCAGTGACAACGAGCTGACCGACAGTCTTCGGCGCCGTCACGTTGCCACTGGTATCTATACCGTGATAGTTGTTCAGCTTGTTGATGCTGACAATGAGCTGGGAGATGATTTCGGCGGTGTAGGGGTCTTTCTTCTTGAGCGCCACGAGCTGTTGCTGGTTTATCACGAGAGGCCCCGCAGTGGTATCACACCCGGCTTCAGCGACGGTACGAACTTCTGCATCTTGAAAAAGGAGCCGACAGCGTTGGTGCCGAACAAGAAGAATCCGCGCTCGGCCGTAATGTTGCCACCAAGAGTTTGCTCGTGGTCTCGCGTTGTCGCCGTACCAAGCAACCATGTAGTGAGTTGCTGCTGTGTCGCTGCCGGATTCTCGGGCATGAACAGGACGTTGCAGAGTCCAGCTCCGGTAACGTAGGCGGTAAGGTACGTGTAGTCCTTCTTGTGACTCCCTAGCTGTAGCCCCTCTTCCTCATCGTGCGACGGGAAGCCATAGGGGACGTAGAAGCCGTTGATGGCGGTCTGAGTGACGCCAATGAGGTCGTACAGTTGAGTCTCAGATAGGCTCCAGATTTGCCCGTTGTGGAGTCCGCTACCGAAGAACACCTGTCCGGTGCCGTCACCACGCTCGATTACGGCGCCACAGTTCGTCGTGACATTCCACGGCGACCACTTGCGGCTGTGCTCGTAGTTGATGACCTTACCGGCGTAACTGGTATGAATGGGCGTACTCGCTATGATGTCGCTGCCGTCGTTCATGGGGCGGTAGTCGAGATAGAAGATGCCGGGGGCTGTAGAGCCGTCGCCACCCAGCGTCTTGACGGGGACGCTGACGAAGATGCGGCGATTCAATGTATCCACCAGCGTCCACAGGAATTGGCCGACGCTCCAGTCCACGTTGTCCCAGTAGAACTTCAGCGGTATGTCAGTCTGGTTGGACTGAATTTCCTGGCTTATCTTCGTAGGCTCCCCACCCGTAAACAAGTAGAGCCCGTTACGGTTCGCTATGATGGCCCAGTCCTCACCGATGGCGACACCGTTGACGGATGGCGTACCGACAGAGCCGCTGACCTGATGGATAGACCAGTTGGCAGGCTCATTGATACCGTCGTCCTGCGTGACGTAAAGAGAGCGCTCCTTCACGATGTAGAGAAACTCCCTCAGTTTGAACATACAGCGGACGCCTTGGCCATCGAAGGGCTGCGGAGAGATGACACCGGTAACGCCGTCGAAGGACTCTGGACCCAAGTTGGTATTGGCACCGACGTTGTAGCTGGCGCGGATCTGGGTAAGGTTGTCAGGCTGCAATGTAGGAAAGATTTCGATACAGTCGATGAGGAAGACGCCAAGATTAGTGGGTGTGCCATCAGCAAACACGAGTACCGTCAGCGTTGATGCAATCGCTATCTGAGCCGGAAGCAGCACAGCCGTAAATTCCTGATAACTTGTAGTCAAGGCCCCCGCTGCGACGTTGATACCATTCGCCGGAAATCCGGCTATATTGATGTGAACAGTACCAGCGACTAACACATTGTTGCGTGCCAAACGGACTCTGATGCTATACGACGTGTTGGGGAGAAGAATAGAGACGCCACGGAAATCCTGAAACACGGACTGTGAGATTTTACCACGTATCGCTGTTACTCCGTCTCCAGTGATGGCATAGGCGTCACCCCAATACGCAGGCAATCCCGCCGCCAGTGCTGAGCCACCACCAGCCCCGGAAACATTGTCGAGTAGCCAGCCGAGAGGAAATCCAGCGCCGAAGCCGCCATCAAACGTAGGATTGACGAGGTTATTGAGCTTGTTGCGCTCTCCCCACCAAAACATTCTGTCGGCGTAATCAATGACGCCAGCACAATCGCCTAACTCTATCAAATTGAACAGGGCGTCAGCATTGATGCCGGAGAGCAGCACAGCATCAGTAAAGTCTACAGTGACAGTAGTAGTGGTGTTGTCGTTGATTATCATGTTGCCGATACCAAGGGGGGACTGTGGGCCTGTGTAGAAGAAATTGGCCCCTCCGGTGGCGGTGAAGATGAGAATGCGGGCGACGACGTTAGGAGGGCCTATTGGAATGCCACCAACGGTAACAGCGAGGCCACCAGCAGCAGTCCACTTCGACGGTGGTGCTGGTGCTGTAATGTAGCCCTGCCGTGTGACGAATACGACACTGAGTTGATGGACGCCAGCCGAAATGTTCCCAGCCGCCGTAATTGTACCATTGCCGGAGTTGCCTAGCGTCCATGCCGATGGCACGGCGATAAGAACGTTGATGCCCGCTAGGATTCCTACACGGACCTGCCATGTGGCGTTGTATCCGGCAACACCAGCACCAGCAATGACGATATTTTGTCCTGTTACGAACCCCGCGAACGCCGCCGTTACTGTTACTTGCACGATTCCGGTGTTGACTGTGCCCCCACCGGATGCAGCCAACCCTGATAGAGTGTGGACAAACGTGAATGAGCCAGCTCCGGCAGCAATGGACGCAATGGCCCAAGTGCCATTGTAAGCAGCTACGCCAGCACCCGTGATTTGGATTAAATCACCAACCCTTATACCGAGAGGCAGCGTACTGGCTGTTAATGTCACCGTGACGACGTTGCCGACTTCTATGAGTCCGTTTGGACTGTTGGCGATTGTAGCAGTCTGAAAAACTAGACCACCGGGAGAAGCCGTGATGTTAGCCGTAAGTACTTGGTCTATCGCAGACGGTGCCGCTCCCGGTCCCACTTGTGACACCCTGTCAAAATTAGTATCATCGTACTGTCTCGGTATGTCGATGCCATTGATACCGTCACCGAACGCAATGTACTCGCGGCCAAAGCACGTTGTACTCTTGCCGAAGCTGCCGGGGACAACGGTGCCGATCACTGTGTTGAGCGTCCCCATCGGCGTCTCTTTGTAGACGTTGCCTAGGGAGTCCAATGCCAGCAGCCGTAGCACTTCCGATGGCGTTATGTACGTCTTCATGTAGTTGACGGTGGGATTGCCGGGAAGCTGGAACTGTTGGAATAGTCCCGGCCGGGTCTTGACGCCGCCCCTAATAAACTCAACGTCCTGACAATTTGGTGAGAGCCCCGGCGGTAGTGACGCTGGTGGCAGTTCAGGACAAAAACTTCCGAATGTCTGGAGCGGCAAATCAATTGCGCCAGAAGTTGTCATGTGGTAGAATACTCTGCGTGTCTAGTAAAGAATCGAAACGCCGGGATTACGAGCGTCATCGTGACGCCTACATTGCGCGTGCTAGTGCCCGCTACCAACGGCTGAAAAATGACGCCAACTTTAAGCAGAAGAAAGCTGAGCAGCTTCGTAACTGGGCAGCAAAAAATCGGGAGCATGTCAACGAATCGGCTAACCGACGACAGAAGAAATTGCGAAAACGTGATTCCAGCAAATTTCGCGCTGCTGACAAGCGCAAGTACGCCAAAATCAAGGCTGACCCAATTCGGTACGCAGCGTTGCTGAAGTACTATCGAGAGCGTCCCGCACGCCGTCTTTACAGCCTTCGTCATATTGCGCGTAAAAAAGGCGCAAAGGGTTCTCACACGCTCACTCAATGGCTTGCCCGCGTTGAGTACTATGGTTGGTGCTGTGTCTACTGTGGTAAGCATCTGACGGTGAAAACGCTAACGAAAGACCACTTTAAGCCCCTTGCCAAAGGCGGGGCTGACTTCGCTTCCAATCTCGTTCCCGCCTGTCTCTCTTGTAACTGTCGCAAAGGAGGACGCTAGGCGCCGGAGGTCGTCACGTTAGAGGAGCTTGTTATAGACGGCTGTGAAGGCCACAATGTCGGCAAGGACAGCAGCGGGGTAAGCCCCGGTAGCGAGTTCGGTACCGAAAGTAGCCGACGCACTCAACTTGACGCGCCACGCATTCAAGGCCGTAGCGAGGTTGCCATTGGGCGTGTACTGAAACAGAAGGTTACCAGCTTGGCTCCAGACGGCTACCTGGCGAATAGCACTGCCGGGAACCCAGTCGTTCAGAGTCGTGAAGTCGAGAAGGTCGCCACCGATGGCTGTAGTATAGTTCCCGGTAAATTTCAGTTGCCCCATGACGTAGATGACGCCGTTTGGCGTAGCATCCACGTCACCAGGTCGGCCATTGAAGGGGTTTCCGTCAGTCCCGAGTATTGTAATTGGCATTGCTTTCTCCTTTTACCTGTTCAGTCCCTTGCGGTGACTGTAAGATCTGCGTCGGCGTCCTGTAACCTGGTCCCGGTGCACTACCATCTGAACCATGTCCTCAAGGGCATCGGTACCTTCTGTGAGATAGCGCTCTCCCAACGGCGATCCTTTGCTACCCGCCGCCTCTGCCGCCGTCAACAGTGCCAGCGTGTCCAGCACGTCGCGGGTCAAGATGGTGTCGCCACCACCGATGAGGTCCGGCAGCCCCGCCTTGTAGCGCATCCTGACATCGACACTGCTGAGACAGCCGAGGAACACGAGGGCGTCAGTGCGCCACTCCCACAATGACAGTCTCGTCGTGTCTTGCGGGCGTGATGGCAGCCCACCGTGGCCCGTCATGTCCACCATCTCAACGAACTGGTCCGTAGAGCCCGTGAGGCGCTCCCACAACTTGTCGGGCTCAATGAGATTGAACGGCAGATTGTTCGGTGGCGGTGTGGCGTCGTTGACGGTGACTTGCACGGACGGGTCCGCTAACGCTATCGGCGCTACCGTAATGACGATGTTGTCGTAGACGAAGGTTTCGTCACCAATGACCGTGAGCTTGCGACGGATAGTGCGGTAGCAACTGTTGAGGTACGGCATCAGGTTTACTTGCGCCGGGAGTATGGTGCCGCCCTGGAATGTCGATGTGCCGCCGCCACTGGCACCGAGTCCGCCAGCGCCAATGTTGTACGTAAATGTGTAGGGCGTTGGCGTTGTCAGCACTGTATAGGTACCGTTGTAGCCTGCGACACCGACACCGGCGATGACCGTCTGCTGACCGGGATTGAGGCCGTGCGGATTCACGGTGGTGATAATGACAGTGACGCCGACGACGTTGGTGGCGCCGAGGGGAGCGCCAACAATCGGTTGCGCTAGTCCCGGCACCGTAAACACGTTGCCCTGTGGGTCATTCAAGAGCGACTGTATCAACGGAATGACGCTGCTGACGGTGTTGTACGCGCTTGTTGACAAAACAGGCATACTGTGTTATACTGCTCCTAGAGGTGCCAAATGAAATTTGGAGACCGACACTCGGAAGAGACAAAACGCCGAATCGGACAGGCGCTTACTGTTCCTGTGGTAGAACGGTTCTGGAGACTCGTCGATAAAACTGGAGATTGTTGGTTGTGGCTTGGGGCACGCTTCAAAAGTGGTTACGGTGCTTTTTGCCTCGGGGGTCGCCACAATGTTGGATATGCCCACCGTTTCTCTTGGGAATTGCACCATGGCCCATTGCGCGGTCGTGAGATACATCATCCTCCAACGTGTCCTAAGCACTGTGTCAACCCTTACCATCTTGTAGCTGTTCCGCGTCAACACAATCCCGATTCGCCGTCGCATCTTAATAGGCTGAAGACACACTGTCCGAAAGGGCACTCATACTCAGGCGATAACGTCCGTTACCGTGGAGGCCGAAGACACTGTAGAGCTTGCGGCAAATAGCTGTAGTTGATAGTACTGGCACGTTACCGAATTACTCTCCAGTTGATGACGATGGCACTTACGTTCTGTGCTCCCGCTGTTGGATTAGAACGCACAAAGTTGACATTGCCGGAAGTCACATAAGCTGAGACGATACACAGTGAGTCTCCGGCTCCCGGTGCAGAAGCGTAAGACCATTCGATTGCGTCCGTCGTCAAGGTATTTGTGGCTGCTGTTGTTATTGCCGCTTGTGAAGTCGTAGCTCCCAGTGCGGCGTTGGCAGTCAACGTAGAAGTGCCACTGGCAATAATTCCAGATAAAGTTTCGGTTCCGCCACTAGGGTTCGGGAGATTGATAGTCCCATTGCTGCCAGTCGAAACTGGCTGGACTGTAACTGCGCCACCAAGTGTATTGAACTGAATACCGGCTTGATTCCCCAAGACCGTTGGGTTTGTGCTAAACGTAATAGTCCCCAACGTAGCAGTGCCACTGAAGACACCATTTAGGCTCCCGCCACCACTCAGCGCATTGGGGCCTGTGCTCGTCAGCCCCGCGTTGAACGTTTGCAGCGCCGTAAACGTATTTGTCCCGCTCGCCGTAATCCCTAGCGAGAATGACACAGGTCCATACGCCGTGATACCGGTACCGGATACGGTATAGATGTAGTCACCGGGAGCGATGAAGAAACTGAAATTGCCCTTGTTGTCGGTAGTGAGACAGCCGACTTGAGCTACACACGGTATCGTCAAGGCTTTATCGGCATAGACGGCTACGACGGGGGCGCACGGGACTCCGGTGGAAGTAGCCGGACATACCGTTATCGTGGCCCCACTGGCAGGCCAAATTCCACCTGAGGTGTATTTGAAAGCGACATTGCTATAGCCAACGCCCTGACTATACCCGCGGGGAGTTAGTACGGTCAGGGCTGTCAGCAACAGCAACGGGATGAGGCATCGCTTCATTGTTTGTTCGGGTCTGTAAGCGCGTCCAGATCGGCGTCACTGATTTCGTCTGCCTGCTTGGCTGTAATGGGTACTCCACCGGGACCAACGGCAACAACTTGGGTGCCGGGGATAGGCGCTGTCATTTCGGCGTAGCGCACCTTGTCTACCACCTGGCCGCAGCCGCCGGGGCCAGCGTGAATAACGGCACCCTTGGGCATAGGGCCTTTGCAGAAGGGACACTCAACGTTGGCTTCGGGAGCAAAGAGCCACTCACGACGAATGTTGAGACGCTCGGCTGCCCGTCGCTGTGCACCGGAGATTTCCTTGTAGTCGTGCTTCTCGCTCCAGACTTCATCGGCTTTCCTGACGAGGAAGGTATCGAAAGCCACGAGTCGCTGGTCGGACTCTTGTAACTCTTCATCTGTTGGCGTGTCGCCAGCGCAGAGAAAGACACCGAGGTAGCTGCCCTTGAACTCTTCATCGCCATCACTGTTGATAGGGCCAGCATCGGAGTTACAGGAATGTACGATGTCTTCGGCTACTTCAGCGGCCGGGAATGTCACCTTGATTTGGTGCTTGTCGTCGTAGACAATGCGATCGTGGTACTCGCGGATTGGCGTAAGAGAATACCGCTGCCCCTTCTTAGCGGGCTTGACATCGACGTAGCCAAACGTCCGTGTCATGTTAAACGGCTGCCGTGTCGTATTGCAGACGTAGACTACCTTCCGTGCCGTCAGCATCGTTTCTTTATTGACGGCTTCAATCTCACCGCTGATGGCTTCGGCGGCGCCGAGGTCTTTATCTCGAATCGCCGCCTGTAGCTTGATAATCAGATCGTTCAGAGTCGTTGTCACTGACATTGCTTCCTCCTATGGTTTTACTATGAATGGTTGCTGATGGAATGCGCGGACGCCATCGTCCAAAATGTCGTAGTCCTCTTCCACGTGGTCGCGTTCCTTCTTCTCTTCACGGGCCATAATGGCGTTATAGCGCTCCGTCAGCGTGAACGTGCGCGACTTCACTATCATATCGACAATAGTGCGAATCTGACTGGGATTGATGACGGTACCGATGGTGTAGCAGAGTTCGTAGCCGCCCCGAGGTGGGCACTTCTCCGGTGGCAGCCATGCCTCCAAGTGCCAACTGTCGCGCGGCAGATACTTCGGCTGCATCGTACCCGTGATGTCGTCGTAGGCAAAGTTCTCTTTGGACTGGCCCCAGATGAGTCGAAAGTTGGGTTCGCCGTGCGGGTTGACGCCACCAGCGACGGTGAGGTGGAATTGGGGATCGTAGCGTTCTATTAGCGGCATTGTTGTGAGGCGGAGGGGAAGGAGCCTCCGCCCCGGTCGTTACCGTTGTTGTTATTGTCGGGTAGACTAGAAGCCGGACGGTCTTGCCAAGGTATCAATAAAAGCGCCCGACCTTGGCGAATCGTTCCAGACCTGGAAAGAAGTGACATAATAAAAGTCATACGCAGCCGCCACACCGCCGGAGGCTCCGTAGATCTGGAACATCGTCTGTCCGTTGACATCGTAGAAGTCGATGTCTTCCATGATGGCACGGCCCCAGTGTGTCAGGTCAAGGAAGTCGATGCGCGTCTGCTGTGCGCGGATGCTAGTCTTGATGGTAGCGTCACCCATCATCTTGGGCATTCCAGGCAGAGGGTTCGGTTGCGCGTTGACTTGGTTGAGGATGACTTGGCTGATGGTAGTGCCGATGTTCTCCCACGCCGTCTCTTGGGCCGGATGCAGACACGCCGTCAGTTTCCCAAGGGCGTCTTCACCCAAAGCCAAACGGACCTTCTGCATGGCTTGGCGTACGAATTGCGGCACCAGGGCAGAGTTGGCAGCGTTAACCCTCGGTGTCTGCAACTGGGTAGCGTAGGTGGCACGGTTGAGGTTCAGCCAGATACCGGTCGTGGCATTGCTCTGGTGGTACGGAATCCCAAACAGCGAGGATTGCGTAGTCACCGAGCCCGTGATGCCGTCATGAGTAATCTGGTCGCCACTGACGACGCCACCGGGCAGCACATCCACTGTTACGGTGAAGTTGACGATGGGGTCAGTTTGCACGACGTTGGCGGCGCCGCGGAATACGGTACCGGTGACATCCCAGAAGAGGATGGTTTGGCCGACGTAGAACAACGATGACCCTGGAGGCACCACTGTCGTAACGACGGTACCAACCGGGGCGCCGCTGACAGTGGCGAGCACGCCGTTGCCGGGAGTGTACATCAGAGCGTCGAGGAACATACGGAACTGTTTCATTCCGTTGGCGACTTCGCGCTTGGCCGCATCTTCTACGGCTTTCTCCTTGGCGTTAGTAGCGATCTCAACCAAGTGGGTGATTTCCACGGCGAACCGGAACGACATCGGCGTAACTTGCGCGAAGTCGTAGGTGGTCATGGTGCCACGGCCGAGGTCGCCGCCGTCGGGGTTGTACATACCGGCCTTTCCGCCGGGGTTGATCTGGAGCGGAAGACGCATGAAGCGGGTGGATACCTTCTCTACGTCGCCGCGCTGCTGAATCATCTGGAGAATCTTGTCACTGCGCTCATACAGCAGAGGTACTTTGTCGCGCACTTTCTCCAGTTGTAATGCAATTACCTGGTTATTCGGCATTCCTTTGTCTCTTTCTCAGCAGCGCAGGCGTATCCGTTATCGTCGCTTTATGTTGCCAGAGAGAATGTCGGCATCACTCGTTTTGGAGTAGTCGACTTCACCGGGCTTCGGTGTGGCTTGGCGTCTGTTATCGCCAGCACCACCACCTACAATGTCGGTACGGCTCGCTGCTGCGGTCTTTTTGTCGAGCGTGGCCTTGTTGACGGCCAGCACGTTGGTAGTCCACTCACCGAAAATAGTACGCGCCACGTCTGGCAGCACTACTTTGGCTCTGTTGACGAGAAGCTGAACGTGCTGATTGCGTGTTGCGTCGTCATAGCGTTTCAGCGACAGTAGCGACTGTATCTGGTACTGCAACGTCGCGTCCGCTCTCAGCTTTGACTCCACCTCGTTGAGAATCTGGTCGGCAATCCGTGCTTTGGCACCGTCAGCAATGGGAACGTCTTTGGTGAGGGTGTCGAGCATGGTGGCGATTTCAGATCCGATACCGTTGATGGCGGAATCGTTGAGGCTGGACTGGTAGGCGGTGTACTGTTGCTGGTTGAAGGTTTTGTCGCGGGTATCCAGTTCGGCTTTGCGGCGATCAAGTTCAGCCTGCCGCGGGTCCGTTGGCGGTTTCCTGAAGCCTGCCTTCTCTGAGGCCCACTCATAGACATCCTTGATGGCTTTAGCAAGCGCCGAGTCGGGCTCTTTCGAGGCCAAGTCGTAGAGTTGCTGGATGTGGGCACCCATCTCACCTTTGGCGAGGGCACTCTGGAGAATGCCGTCACTGAGGCGGGCGTACTCCTGCGGCGCTGTGTCACGAAGAAACTGTAGGCTCACTTCCGTGGTGCCAATGACGGCAGCAGGGTCGTCAGCGTAGAGTGACTTGATGAGTTCAGCGCGTTGTTCGGGTCCGCCTTCGTAGAACTGGGAATCGACAGCCTGGATACCAATGGCGTCGTTGATGATGCGGTCGGCTTCGGCTACGCCACCGGGGAACTTGTCCTTGAGGGCCTTTAACTCTGCGGCTGGCCCTAGTGTGACGTAGTTCTGCATCTGGGACCACAGACGGTTCACTTCAGCACGGACGGCGGGATCGGCGGCGGAGGCACGACGAAGTGCTTCCGGCATCTGTTCTCCCGGCGCTACAGGCTTAGGTTCCGCTGTGGCTGCTGGGGCCTGAGTGTCTGGTGCCGCCGGAGCCGCAGTGGTGTCTGGGGCTGCTGGCGCTGACGTATCGGGCGCATCCGGTACCGGAGTCGTTGGCGTACCACCACCAAGGATTTGGGCATCGGTCATTCCGTCACCTGCGCCAACGGGAGTCGAAGCTGCCGCTGACGGAGGTGCTGCTGCTGTACCTTCAGGCATTAGTATGCCTCCTTTGTTGTCACTGCATCGCCGTCGTTACCGAGGGCGAAATTCGATGTTGCTGGTTGCTGGGGCACTCCGTAAGGGTTCGGAGGCTCGACTACAATTTCAGTCTTACCGTCGCCAGAGAATCCAATAGGACCACGATTACGAGCGTGAATGACCCATGCAATCTGGTGCATCTCGTGCAGAGGTGGCGTCCGCTTGTCATCGAAACCGGAACAAGATTCGACTGGGAATCGTACAGCCAACGGCCATCCATTTAGGCGACAAACTGTCAACTCCTGATTGTTGAGCCCCCGCACCACTTGAGCATTGCGACAGTTGACGCACATGCTTTTAGTGCCGTACGGAGTTCCGCCGCGTACTTTGTCCATTAGTCGGTTTTGCCCTGTGCTGCCTTGACTCCACTCGCGGCCTGCTCTGCCATCTGCTGTGCTTGCATCAACTGGAAGTGTTGCTGTGCATGAGCGTGTACGTTAGCCCACCCTGGCGGATTCTGACTCTTAGCTTGCTGGCCCTCTTCTGAGTTAGCCCAGCGTTTGCACTCCTCGAACTCGACAGCGTGGTCATCGAGTAGTGGGTCCACCATGACGGAGGGCTGGTCGGGGCCGACAGCGCCAGTTACCATATCCGGCATCCCTGGGAGCGGTGCCGACTTCAGTAGCTGGTCAATCTCACGCATCTGCTTGTTACTGGAGTCCTCACCAGGCACAACAAGGTCAGTCAGTCCCAGCATCGAGCGAATGGTGCCGAGGTTGGCGGGCTCACTCAGTATCTTCAGCACTAGCGGGTCTTCCATCTGCATCATGTTCTGGATAACGGCACGCTGCTGTGATTTCAGCCGTGGGAAGGTCTCGTCGGGCTCCGGGTACGCAATCAGATTGCCCTGGAGGTCGGCTAGGTGTATCACCTTCTCGTCGAACTCGCCATCCTCACCGAGTATCGGCACCGGTACGTCTTCGCTGCGGTTGTCCTTGAAGCACTGGAGCCCCAGAAACATCATGTCGGCCCAGAGTTCCTTGACGGCACGCCACACGACACCGATACGGCCCATAGCTTGATCGCGGGCCATAGCATAACCACTTGCAGTCTCACCAGCCGCACCTTTCACTTCGGCACCGTAGATGGCGGGGAATAAGCCTGTGACGAACTGGGCGACAGGCCCCACCAAGTCCTGCATGTGCTGCACCATGTCGCGCTGGATGACAGCGGCAGGCTCAAAGAAGAAAGAATTCTGTAGCGGCTGGCCGGGGAGTGCGCGGGCACTGTACTTTGCTGCCGGCTCCGATGTCTGACTCGTCCAAGCCTCGGCACTGATAGTGGTAGGGTCACAATACCCGGCTGGGATGCCATATTCATACGTTTCTGCTTGGATGTTGGAGAGGGTATTGTACCGCTCCTGAATCTGTATCATGCCGTCGCCAACACCAGGACGCGCTGAACCGTCACCGGGCTCTGCTGACTTGAAGGCCCAGTGTTTGCGTCTGTTCTCGTTACGGGCTTCACAGTAGGTAGAGCCGGCGAAAGCGGCGTAGCACCCTTTCGTAAACTCGTTCATCAACTCAGCCCGCATCTCCTTGTCGTCGATTTCCATGAAGGCGGCAGGATCGAGCCAAGTGCGCGTAAATGTGACGACGGCGTAGAGAGCGTCGGCGGGGTGGACCTGGGGCAGACCTTGTGACGATGCCATACGAGATACGCGGGCGTACACGTCCTCGGCGTCCTGCGGTTCCCCGGCCTGAATCTTGTCGGCAACGTGGGGGTACACGGCTCTTAGTTTGCTACGATGTACTTCTACTTGCCACTGACAGTACGGCATCTCGTTCCACTCACGGCACCACACGGGCGTGTTAAACTCCAGACCGCCCACAATCGTGATGGACTCTTGGCCGTTGGGAATACGATGCTGTTGCTTCACCGAGGGTGCCGTCACCATCGGGGCAGGCTGCAAGTTCTCTTGTGACAGTGGTGTACCACACTGCTGACACATTGCACCGCCAGCGAACATGGCGCCACCGGCGGGCTGACGATTGCCACAGTTGGGGCAGACGTAGGTGTCATCTCCTACTCCCTTCTGTTGCGCTTCGAGTTCTGGCATCTCATCATAGCCGAAGCGTTCGCCATCGGTGACGTAGCGCACGTAGGCGGCACACTTGCCGTCAGTCCAAAAATAGTAGGCTATGTCGCGGAGGAGTTGCGTGGGGTCGTTGTTGCGCTCGATGAGGTCACATACGTCACCAGCGGCCTTTGCTGCGTAAATATCTTGGACGTTTGTAGCCGACTTAGGATACCAACGAACTGTGGGAACGTCCTGAGATAGAAGAGAGACAAAGGTAAGCCCAAAACCCTTATAGTAGTTGGTGACGAACTGATACCGCGGCTGCTGCTCAATGTTGGTGTCATCGTCGAACCTACTTTGGAATGGGAGATTCCAGTTGAAGTTGCCGGGATCCCACCAAGCGTACTGGAGACCCTGCCAATAGAGACGGGCGAGCCGATTGCGTCTGATTTCCTGTCGCCGGGATACTAGCCCCTCCATCCTGTACTTCATCACGAGGTCGCGGAGAGTCGATACCCACTTCGGCTTCAGCTTCTCCATGTTCTCGTAATTCGGCCCCATCTGGTCAGGAGGCGGATTCGTCCCCTGACCCTGCTCGGCAGGCACTGTTATGCCAGCCTGAATCGGTCCCTGATTGTCTTGGGAGTCGAGACCGTTAGACTGTTGCGGAATGGGAGGTGCTGTCGCCATAGTAGAAGGCCACTGATACGCTCAATGGCCGAAGCGGTAAAGGGTTAGGACTCGGAACTGATGGCCAATCCCGTGGGCGCCAACGGTGCCACTGGAGGCGGTACGGGTTGCGACGGAGGCAAGCCGAGCGGCGAACCAATCGGCGGGTCAAGCGTCTGCCACGTCACGGTACCGTCCTGCGTAGTGCCGCCAATGACGGGATTGTAGGCGACAACACTGGTGGAGGTAATACCAGCCGCGATGGCTTCTTGGTAGGTTCCGGTCGCGCAATCGAAGAACACGTCTCCGATCTTCACGTCCTTCCCGCGTCCGTTGATAATGAGGACGATGGGGATGAACATAGCGACTGAGTTGGTGTCCATCGTAATGGCGCCATTCAGTGCAATGAGTTGGCCGTCAACGTTGGCTCCGGTAACGAGCGTGATGGAAGTTTTCGCAAGCAGAATGCCGTTGAATACAGAACCGGTACCGATAGTGGCGGCGCTGCCCACGATCCAGTACACGTTAGCAGCCTGTGCGCCGCCGCGAAGGATGATGGCGCCGGCCATTGTGACGGCAGTGCCCACTTGGAATATCCAGACTGCATCGGCATTGCCACCGGCGTCCAAAATGACGTTGCCAGTGATGCCGAGGGAGTCGGGAGCGAAGTAGACACCAGGCTTGAGCGTTGTGCCGCCGATGTTGACGGCAGTACCGAGGTTGGTTACGGAGCCATCAGGGTTCTTGGCTGCCATGCCTGCGTTCCAGGCTGCGAGGGCATCAGCTTGGGCGGCAATGGCAACGAAGTCGTCGATGTGTTCGGAACCGCTGTAGAAACCGGGGCCACCGGGAGTGTCGAAGCCGACGATGGAAGTGCCGGGAGCGACACCAATGTCGCCGCGGACTTCAGATGCGCCAGTATTGGTAATTGTGGTAGCGGCAAGGACGCCAAAGCCGGAAGCTCGGCCAAGCGGAAGGTTCGGAGCACCTGCGGCGAACGGAATACGGATGGTTACTACTTCGTTCGAGAAAGGACTCTCTAGACCGCTCTTGAAAGCTGCTACGCGGTAGAAGTAGATATTGCCAATGACCACGGTGGGGTCGGTGAAAGTGGGCTGAACGCCAGGAGCGAAAACGAGCGGGGAGGCATTCAATGACAATGGTCCTTCAGCGTTAGATGAAGTGCCGCGAAAGACGGAGTACGATACGTTGGGATCTGCGTTTGCGTTCCAAACAAGTGTGACTTGGGACATGGGCTTTTCCTTTTCTACAATCAGACTGAATGTGCGTGTCGCTGTCTGCGGCATTACGCACCGGAATCAACAACTTGGGCCGTGAAAGCTGCTGGGGTCACAGTGGCGGCAAGCGGAGTGCCGGAAATGATGCCCGTAACAGGATCGAGGGACAACCCTGCCGGGAGAGCACCCGCGATAATGGACCACGTATAGGGTATCGTGCCCCCGGTGGCTGTGAGTTGCTGTGAGTAAGGCACGCCCACCTGTGCGTTCGGCATCACAAGCGTCGTGATGACAAGAGGCACAACGGCGGCGGCTAGAACATTCATGGACAACGGTTGACTTGCTGTTTGAGGCATACTGCTCCTTTTGTTACCTGTCTTGGATAGAAAGTCGGTTACTTCACTGCGGCTTTGAGGCCTGGGGCTTCAGCCGCCAGTACGGCTTCGACAGCGGCCTTGGATGCAGCAGCCGCGATCCCGGCGACACGGGCGTCTTTCTTGGCCTGTTCTGCAGCGGCGTCACTGGCAACCTTGGCGTCGGCAGCAGCCTTGTCAGCAGCCACCCTATCCGCAGCGGCTTTGGCTTCCGCTTGTGCCGCCAACGTCACCTTGCGAGCGGCTTTGACATCGAACGTAAGCGTGCCCGCGCTGAAGGCCACGTTCTCGATCGACCAGTCGTCAGCAAGCAACGACTGTAGATGCGCGACCTCTTGGGCATCAGCGCCTACTGCCGATACTTTGAAGTCGAGTTCATTCCTTGCTTCACCCTCTGTCCAACCACCACTAACGCTGATGTTCATTGCTTTCTCCTTTTCGGTCTTGGGAAATGAGCCCGACTACGCTCCGGTAACTCGTTCATTTTGCGTCCGTGCATCTGACTGATTACTTCCTTGGCGAAGGTCTTGTCACCGCCGGTGCTGCCCTGTACGGTAGCGTGAGCCCACCGCACCTGTGCCTTGCTGTCCGGCACGCTACGTCGCCTCTAAATCATCGTGGACGTAGATTTCTTCGGCTTTGATGTAGTGGTCGCCCACACGGATGAGCTTGTGGTGGCAGTGCCAGCATTCGGTCGTGACTTCCTCACTGACTTCGAGCCACAGGGGCTCACCACAGTTGGGACAGTTGACGCTCACTTGGCTCCCTCGGCGGGACTCGAACCAACATCGACAGGCGAACGCCTATCCGCGACCTCTTGACTAGTGGTCAAGTGCTCTACCGCTGAGCTACGAGGGACTTGGACTTCGTTGCAGGCACATTTCCACGGACGCAAGTGCTTCAATGCAAACGAAGAATTCTTTTCAATAGGATACGTGGCGATGGCTGTCAGGTGTTCGCCGTCAATCACGCGGTCAATGTCGCGGTATTCAACAAACATCACGCCTTCACCGATGAGCCGCTGACAGAGACTTTCAAGCTCTGCGTTGTCAGCTACCGAAAGAATAATAATATCCTTATCCTGTGCGTCTACGTCAGGAATCAATCGCTGAAGTTTCGCCGCCACATGAACAGCATGAGAGGCGATACGCCCCGAGGTCATGCAAAGTTTACGGTCTGGCAAGTCCAGATTGCGAAGCACGACGATGTAGATTCGTTCACTCATTTGGGCCTGACATACTCACAGTGACCACAGTCGAACTTGCGGGCACCCTTGAACGGGTCAAATAAGTTACAGCAACCGAAGTGCTGAGAGATGCCGCCCTCCACCTGTACGATTTCGCAGTCGCCGTCTTTCTTGGCGCCGTCGAGTTCCATGTAGCCCGCATGGTCAGCGCTAACTCGGTCTTTTAGTGGCAGAGTTGGCATTGGGGAAGGCTTCGTCGCAGAGGTCTTTCCACGCCTGCGCCTCACGGTTGCGAGCGTACTGGTGGAAGCTGTGGACGCGGGGCCGTAACGCCGCCGGTACCGGCGTGTCAGCGATGGCGAGCTTGCCGCCCGGCAGCACTACGGCGCGGCCTTCTTTTAGTGCGGCGTTCTCGGTTTCGAGTTCGGCAATGCGTGACTGTAACGCCGTGATGCCGAGCCATCGTTTAATTGTTGATAGCAAAGCGGAGTTCCAATCTGTTACGCAACGACGGTACTGGTGCTTTCCACCACATCGGGTTACGCCGAAGGAATTGTATCTCGTGCGGTATCCTCCAGTGGCGGCACGGGGTCTCGAAGGCGTACCACATTGCCGCCACTATTGGGTACTTGTTGGGATCGAGAAACGCCACCTAGTTGATGACCTTTGCCGACAGCGATTGCAACGTGTAGCCCGCGCCGTCAGTGGCGGTAGTGTGCAAGTAGATGACGTTGATGCGGGCTTCCATTGCCAGATTCATGGAGCCGACAGCACCCGTCAGTGTATTGCCCATCACGGTGTTGGTGGCAGCGAGGTCAACGCCGGAGATGGTGCCGATGCCGCTAAGGGGGTTAATGGAGCCGCCCGTTGCGGAGGCCGATGCCACTGTAGTCATAAAGTCCGCACAGAAGGAAATGTGACCGGTGGTGGCGAGGGTAGTGGTGCCGGTAAGGTTGCCGATGACGAGACCCTTGCCTGCAGTGTTTTGGCCAAAAGCATCCCACTGGAATGAGATGTCCTCAATGGTAGAGGCCGTGGCGGTGGTAGTGGCATACCCACAGATTTCAAGTGTGCGGCCTACGTAGTTCATTATCCCTGGAGGCAGGTTGATAGTGCCAAGGACAGTCGGTACCACAGTAGCGGGAGCGGCTGCGATCGTAAAGGGTAGGAAGCCCCCTGGGAAGCCGTAGTAGCCAACGTGGGCAGCAGGAACGTAAGTGTAGGTGGTGCGGCCACCAGCATTAGGCGTAAATACCGTTGTGCTCGATACCGTAGTGACCTGCGGGTCAATCGGTGACGTGCTCACCGTGAGAGCGGATACGACAGCGCCGCTCCCCGTTTGGCCGTAGGTGGCGTTGGTGACGGCACAAGCCGGAGTTACAAACTCAACTGCCGTCAAGGTACAGACGCCGTTGGAGAGAGGCAAGGCCCCGACTACGGTGGGCTGCGTTACCAATGGCACCTTGTAGGCCAGCACGTAGGATCCCGATGTCAGGGAGATGTAGGGCACCCAACCGACAGCGCCGGGGGACGCAGCAGGAGCCGTGAAGCCAATTTGGTTGGTGGTACCGGAAGCTGGAGTAAACGACATAGTGCCTGAGCACGGACCCTCTTGACCGGCAACGTCCACGTAGGCGATACAGACAAAGTAAGCTGCGGCGTTGGTGTAGAATCCGCTCGTGGCATTGGCGCCGTTGACGGTGATACCGACGGTAGTGGTGTTGACTAGCGTAGTCGGAGCCGCAAGGGTAGTTAGACCGCCCTGGGCATTCCAATACACCGGTGCGCCCTGCCGCGTGTCCATGATGACGACGCTAGGATAAGGAACGGCGGCGGTAAGGGTGGCGTTAGTGCCTCCCCACGCCTTATCCACCACCACAGTGCCACCATTTTTTATGAACGCATCGTTGATGGCTTCTTGGAGTCCAAACGAGCCGGAGAATACGGGAGCGCCCTGGCCGTGTGTATTGGCGAAGGTGGCAGTAATGTTACAGAGAGATGGCAGTGGGTTGCCAGCACCGACGTTGCAGCCACTCACAGCCGACGGCGTCACCGTTTCCTGGTTGGCACCGAAGTCGATAGTGATAGGAGCGTTGACGTTGAACGGATTGACAAGTGAGCCGTCGGGAAGTGCGATCTGGCCGTACTGCACCTGAATAGTCTGGGAGCCGGTAGCCAAGTTGCCGTTGACCACGATGGCTTTCCACTGATTGTAGACCGTGGCCGTAAAATAGCCAAAGCCGCGAGAGTACTGTGCATATCCTTGCGGCACCGACTGCTGTGCATCAAGAGTGGCGACGGGCATTATGGTGAAAGCCAACGCCACCAGTACGGCGAGTAGTTTCTTAATCATTTGATTCTCCTGTTAGCGATAACTCTCCACAGCATAACGCTGCGGCCCCCAACGATGCCTCGGATTACGGCGGGTCGGTTGGAACTCTTTTTTCAGCTTCGCTTCCGCTATACGAGATTGCATGGCCACGATATTGTAATCGGTGACGCCCTCGACAGTAGCAGGCGCTATCTTCTGCATCGCCGCTACTTCGGCTTGGACGCGCTCACCGTAGGGTGTTGGATTCGCCGGGGCATCGGAGTAGACGCCGTACCGGGCGGCATCGGCGGCGTCGTCGCCGTCGAACTTGATGCAGTCTTCGCGCTTGTCATCGTCGCGGGTGAGAGACGGTAACACTTTGATGAGTTCCCGGCAGTCCTCGCTGATGAGCCACTCGTCGTACTTGAGGCCCTGATACATTCGCATCCAGCCGCCAACGCGGTCGTCGAGGGCTTTGGAGGCACTGGGGAAACCGTTAGCAAGGAATATCTCATTCATTTGTTCCGCTATGCTGGACTCCGCTGTACGATGGGCAAAGGCGTCCGGCGACAGATAGATTTCCATGATGCGCTCTTTGGTGCCGGACTCCAACCGTGACATCTGGCAGATTTGCTGGGCCAACTCCCGCGGCGCCGTCTGGTTGACGACGTGCTCGCGGTACGTTTTCGTCACCTTCTTCGTTGGGCTGGCGTTCTCACTACTGTGCCAGTACGCGGCGGCGTTGTGTGCGTAGCCCCAGTCAATAGAAATCCAGCGCCGATGCCAGTCCTTGATGCCGAGGAGGTCTAGAGCGTGGATGTGACGAGCACGATCGAAGATGTCGAAGTACTGGCCGGCGAAGATGTCCCAGCGCCCGAGGAGATGGCCGATACGCATAGCCTGTGGTAGGGCATTGAGTTCCCGTCCGTAAGTGGATTGCGTGACGAAGCACTGGAACCGTTGCTTGTCCGTCCACACGTTGTAGTAGGTGAAGTCGCTAATGCACTCTTTTTTGAGGTACGTCCGCACCCACTCGATATTGTCCCACGCATACGCCTGTATGAAGGTGTAGTCGGCCGGAATTTCATTCTCGTGGTAGGCTTTGTCGTGGAATACGCGCTTGATGAAGCCGTGGCCTACGTTACCGGGGTTCATCGTCAGCACCATCTTACACTTGTTGTCCTCAATGCCGGGAGCGCGGTTGCACGTCTTCAAGAACTTGATCTCATCTTCAGTAAAATGGGTTGCCTCGTCGATGAAGATGTCCATGAACTCCTGGCCCTGGAAGGCATTGATGTCGCCTTTGTGCTCAGCATAGCCAAACTTCGTAATGGAGCCGTTCGGCCACGTAATAGCCTTGTGCGTGGCACTGTACCATTGGCGAGTCTGTGGGATTTCATCGAAGTACTTCAGGATGTGGTTCTCGTACACTTCGTCGAAAGTGCGGCGGATTACCAGTGAACGGCTGGCGGTGTGCTGTAGCCGCCTCATAGCGTCAACACGGCGTATGGCCGCAGATTTGGCACCGCCGCGGGAGCCGCCGAAGCCGTCCCAAGTGGCAATAGAGTCCTCGACAGTGCGGTACAGTTGCATCTGCTTAGGCTGAAACGCCACACGGATCTTGATGCTGCCACTCTTAGCCACTATCGTTTCGTCCCAAACATTCCAGCAGGTTTTTTGCGCTCCGCTGCATCAGCAGCCCACCGACGCGCTATTTGACGAGACCTTTCCTTATTAGCCTCAGCCGCGTCTGTCATGGCATTACCCTTTGTCGGAGGCCAACCTTGCGGGTCATCGGCAAAGAAACCGGCGACGGCACTTCCTTTATCTTTTTTGGTATCGTCTTCTTGCGGCATCAGCGTCCGATTGTACCCACGATGGAGACGGCGTTAGTCCGCGATCGCATTAGCATCCGGGCAAAGCGGGCATCCGTAATAGCTTCAGCGTGGAACGTATTGTTGACGGCATCAACGGTAGTGATGTTGAGATTGGCGAGTGTCTGATAGTTTGTATCGACATCGACATCGGCTACTTGGCAGTCCACCTCAAATGCACCGGGAGCGCCAGCGAACTTGCCATCAAAGTGGACAGAGGACGACTGCGACACCGCTGTTGCCAGCGCCACCTGAGAGGATGCAGAGGCGCCACCGGCACCGGCGGCAGGAGTTTCGGCATTCCAGACCGTTGCCACGTCACCGGGGGAGATGCTATTGGGGGGCTGGGCGTTCTGGTAGGCCGGCATTAGCGCCCTCCACCTGTGGGATACCGAGGCGTAGTCTTCACGTTGCGCCCGGTATTGCGACTTGACCGCGGCATAGGGAAGTGGGCACGCTTCTTGGGCGCAAACTGACTCGTTGTCGGATTCGGCGCCTGCCCCGGCATCGCACCCTTCGACGGATGCGGCGACATGCGGCCGTTAGCACCGCCACCGTACTGGGCGTCAGGGCTGTTAAAATTTGACGAGCCTCCAGCAGGAATCACAGTAGGAGGTGCCCCTTTTCCTTTTATTTTCCATTTCATGTGAAGTGCTCCTGCTGGTACAAGTAGCTCATGTAGTTATGTAGCCACCGATGATAAGACTTGGTGCAGATAACGAGATTGCAGTGCCTATTGTCTGCTTTATTTCCGTTCAGATGGTGGACACACTCATCGGGCGTGAGTGGGCGGCCAAGCACTTTACGGGCAATAGCGACGTGTTCCAATACCAGCCTGCACGGTTCTCCCGGCCTTACTTCGGGGTCTCGAACACGGCGATAACCCCGTGTATCCGTTCGCACGTGGTCACCGCTCCATGCTTTCCCAGTTTGAAACTTGGACTTGCGGTAGCAGTCTATACACTGTAACGAAAACCTCTGATTGACAACGTGCCCACACGGAGCGAGGTAGAAGCCCATGTTGCCTACGGTACCAAGCCGGACATTGGGCTTACGAATTCTGGAGTGGCGCTGAGCATACATTGTGCTGCGGCTCATCGTTTACTCCCCCACATTCCCGGCTTCAGCTTGACTGTTTTGCCCGCCATCGTGACGCCTATCATGCCGCCAGGATCGACACCGCCCTTGAGCGCATCAGGCTCCGGCTTGCCATCGAACAGGTGTGGGAGGCGGCGCATCTCTACACTGTGGTTCACTGCGGCTACCGGTCCTTTACCCGCCCGCACTGACCTCTGGCCAGCCTTGACGACACTCCTGGCCGCAGCATCGGTGCGGCTAGTGAAGGCGTTGAAGGACTCTCCACCCGGCACCGGTGTGTTGCGCTTCTTTGTGGCGAAGACACGGAGCTTGGGGTCTTCCTTCTCGATGGGCTTACCCTCGGCGTCACCCTTGTCCCACGGCAACAGGCCGTCGTTGGGCTTGAGCTTGGCACCGGTAGCGTCAGCAATGGCTTTGGCGGTGTCACGACCACGATCAAGATGAGTATGTTGCACCGACGACACCCCGCCATGTTGCGCGAGCGTGCGTCCAGCAACAACAGCCTCTTTACGTCCATCGGCGTCAAGTGGGACGTTGGCTTGGCCACGGACACGCTCAACGTCGCCTTCGCCTTTGTTGTACTGAGTGTCTCCGTGCCTGACGAATACGGCGGCAAGGCGAGTACCGGAATTGCGTGTCTTGTCGGGTCGGCCAGCATCCGGCTTAGGTCCGCGTTGGTCAGCACTCTCCTCGAACGGTGGCGTGTCCGGTCCATAGCTCGGTGCTGCCTTAGTGCCATACACTAGTGTGCCCCCGCTGCCATCACGCGTGCCAGTAGTCCGTTAGGTCCAGGCTTAGTATGTCGGCCCTGTAGCTTGGCTGTGGCATAGCTGCGGTTACGCTCGGCTCTGGCAATGACGATAGCGCGTGCCTGCTCTACCGTCATCTTACCCTCGACAATCTGGAGCGTTAGTAGGCGTAGGAACGACACACTGTAGCCTCGCTAGCATTGTTACCGGATTCTCTAGGCCACACTCGCGGTACCGCTTGCCGTCCATCTCGATAACGACATCAGGACCGGGCCAGCGGTCGAGCGACACGGCCGGCGCCAGTGCCAGCGTTGCCAGCGTGTTCTCCGTCGCAGTCATGCGGACAGTGTGGCATGGGATAGTGCAGAGGTACTTGCGATCGCCAATGGGCTTGACGTGTGGCCGTAGCGAGTCTAGCTCCCGCCGGTTACAGTGGCGCTTGCTACCGTCAGTGTAGGTTATGAGGTACGGTTTAGACATCTAGCTGAAGTAGACTGCAGCAAAGAGTAGGCCTAATGACAGTACGATCGCAATGCCAAGTAGCGCAATGATGACGTTGACTAGATTGTCCAGCAACCAAGTGTAGAGACGGGAAGGCATTGACGATACGTTGCACTGGGCTTAACGGCCAGTGAGGCGTTAGTGTACTACGGGCTTGACTGCTTTGTTGCCCACTGTAATGATGCCGGCCTTGCAATCGGTATGAACGTGCTCAACGAAACGTTGCGGTGTCGAGTACGCTCTGCCACACTCGCAAGGATACTTGCCTACTTCACTGATACCGTGCTTCACTGGGCCCTCCCTCTCATTGCCCACCAATGGAAACTACTTCAATGCAGATGTTATTGACTACGGCGCTATCGTCGTGCGATGTGGGCTTGCCGTCTACAGTGTCACGAATGAAAGCGGCCGTCTGATAGTCGCCGGCTGCAATGTCGGTGAGCTGATCGGCAATGTGGTCCAGCCTGGTTGCGCCAGCCGCAATCTCTTGATTCAGCGTCTTTAGGAATGCGCGACGAAATTTCGCACTCTTAGGCCTGCCATGAGGATTTCCGGTCTGTCCAGGTTGGAAACGAGTAGATAAATTATTGCGTTCCTGTGCGAGCACGCCAAGCGCAGCAATTGGCCTGTTTTCGGTTGCTTCAGCAAGTCCTAGTTGTTCCATCTCAGTCTGAGACGCTAACACCAGTTTCTAATTGGAGTCAAGTGTTTCTAGCGTACCAGTACTATCAATTTGAAATTGGTACTTGACTGTATCTATATACATAAGCGATTATGGATTCACAGGGGAGGTACACAATGTCACTGACAAAGAAAGCGAAACTGGAAACGTTCGACACGCTCAAACGCGAGTGTGATCTATTGGAGCGTTACTTCTGGGATTCGCGTCAAGGTATCAAACCAGAAGCAAAGTCTCGCATCCGTACCAAGTCTGGAGACATTCTGCTATTTACGCTGTACCAGACTAAGGCAGCACACGGAGGGTACATTGTACTGGAGTCTCAGTTACGCTATGAGGCTCACGGTCGGCCAGCAACACGTCAAATGGGAACACCACAGATTCGCTACTGGGATGATTGGCAGATTGAGACTCGCAACCTAACCGATTATCTCAGCGAATACGTCCAAGCCGCAAGAGAAGCATTGGAAAAATTGCATCGTTCAACGTACCGCGTACTCACCGCTGAGGATGTGCATCCGATATGCCTTGACGGTGACGGCGCGGTTATAGCTTAGGTTGCTGTACAGTTTGAGCATAGAGGAGGGAAACACAATGGTGACATTGCAAAAGGGAAGCAAGGTCTACATAGACGGATTCGCCGGTCTGATTGCTGGCATAGTCGTTGATATGCTTTGCCAGGACCATTCCGGTATCGTGAAGTACCCCACGTCAGCGTCAGTTAAAGTCACAGCAAGGTCTGGACGTGGATACTATCGCGGTGAGATAGTTACCCGGCCAGTTTCAATGGTAGTGCCTCGTGAATGCGTTCGTCGCCGCAAGTACTCGACGCGAATCCTGCCCTACAGTGTGTTGGTGTAATCGTGAGCAAGATACGAGACATTGAGAATGTAATTGGCAATGCCCACTGTCTAGGTCCAGACCCATTGAAGGACTATCACGCGGCCCGTAAAGTGCGGAATGCCTGCCGTGTTGTTTCCTGCAATGAACGTTTCCTCATAATCAGGAATGCATTGCACGCTTACAATGTTACGATAACTTTACTATCCAGCGACCCGATACAAATTCGCATTCGGAACAATCGGGCCAACACTGAGATAGTGCTGTAGGCCACTAGGCCGGAATGGAGAGGGACAATGCAACTAACGCGACGCAAACTAGCTAGACTCACGCCAAAGGAAAGTCACGACTGGGCAAAGTTCTATGCCTATTACATTGAGCAAGGCGACCGTCCCAGTGTCTCGGACAAGAAAGCGTGGAAGGACATTTGCGACACCTACCCGCGACTGAAAGCGTTCGATGGAGCGTTTCCACAATGAAGTACCGCACTATTTACGCTGACCCGCCGTGGTCTGAGTTTGGCGGGGGACAGATTAAGCGCGGGGCAGACAGGCACTATCCTCTCATGCACACGCGTGACATCTGCGGACTGTGGATACCAGTCAAGAATGGTGACATTGAAACGCCAATGTCAATCAAGGCGATTGCAGAGGACGATGCTCACCTGTACCTATGGGCCACCAATAACAAACTGCTGGACGCCTTGGAAGTGGTCAAGGCGTGGGGATTCGAGTATAAGACGCTCATTACTTGGGCCAAAGACCGCTTTGGACTAGGCCAGTACTACCGTGGGCAAACAGAGCATGTGATATTCGCCACTCGTGGAGTCTGTCCCTATCGCTTAGGTGAGAATGGCAAGCGCGCACAAGGCAGGACATTGATTGACGGATTCGATGCACCGCATGGGGAGCATTCAGTTAAGCCCGAAGTGATGAGGCAATGGATTGAATCAGTATCACCTAGGCCTTATCTGGAATTGTTCGCACGACGCAAGGCAGAAGGCTGGGATAGTTGGGGTAACGAAATCGAGTAGTACCGTCACCACTCTACGGGGAAGCGAGTGGAATCACGCAATGGAGGGCGGTATGTCAAAACGTAGCACAGTGGTCAAGGAAAAGGACTTTCAGACGGTTACAAACGAAGCTGCCCACAATTCGCTTGAATGGATGCGTGAGCACCTGGACGACGAAGAACAGCGCGAGAGGATTATGTCTGAGGATGCATTAGAGGTCACAGTACGGTCGGACTGGTATTCGCCTGGACAAGAGGATGAGGCAGGTAAAGCGACGGAGTATCGCATCTTGCTAGGCACTGGCGGGCCCGCGTCGCGCATCGTGGGTGAACTTGACCAATACTGCCAGCCCACAACGGCGGTATATGAGTATCAGGACTGGTGGAAGCCGTGGACGGCGGCGGAGGGCTTGACGAACGCGGAACAAGCAACGCTGCTGGAATACGCGCAGCAGTTCTGGTTTGGGGAGTGAGGTGCAATCGTGACGATCAAAGCGCAACCGAAACTCTACAGGTACTCCGACGGCAACACATACACAGACAATCTGACGCTGGCCAAGGCGCATGAGTTTGTGAGATTGCAGGGAGGGGGAACAGTGACGGCTATGGACAAGGTGACGAAAGCGCAAGGGAAGCACACGCCCGGCCCGTGGCATCTCAACACGTCTATTCGCAGCAACCTGTACGTGGAAACGTACAACGAGCGCATGCCGTTTATCTGCGACATGCAACTGTCGGTTGCCGCTGAAGATGATAAGGACGAAATTGAGGCCAACGCCCGGCTGATCGCGGCGGCGCCGGAGTTGCTGGCGCTGGCTCAATTAGTCGCGGCGGGTAATACCGAATTCGCTGACTTGGAGCGCGTCGCGCGGGCCGCAATCGCCAAAGCCGAAGGGAAAGCCGATGGACTGTGAACTGTGCGGCTATAGTCTCTGTTCCCACGGCCTCTGTACCAATACCGGCGACCCTTGGACGGATGGCTGTCCTAACTCCCGTGGCACCGATGGGTACCAGTGCCAGAACTGTGCCGAGTCACAGCACGAGCGCTGGCTAGAGGACTATTACGGCGGCAATGGACCGCAGACGGATCGAGAACGTGAGGAAGTAGAAAGGCAAAGACGATGACAAAGGTATCGTGTCCCAGTTGCGGCCGTACTCGCGGGGTGCGGTGGCGTATCAAGCTGCAATCGTTTGTCTGCACATTGTGTAGTCACATCTGGAAACCTATTGCCGTGGAGGTGCCAAAGTGAACGGTGAGCATCGCGTTAACCTTACCGCCCTCGATACCGTACTGACTCCCCAGTGGGGCCTCACGTGCATTGAGAGCGCCACCAAACACGTGCTATTTGGCCCTGAGAAGTACCTAACACGTTCGGCATCGCTAACGGCGTTACGGGATGCCAGGTTCAGAGTGCTGTCGGGGATGCCACGATCGGTACGGGACCAGAGAAAGGAAGGTGTATAGTGGCAACAGTATTCTTACTCGGCCTCATTAGCGCCCAACTGAGTCTTGTCGTGTGGCAACTCTCAGACATTCGCAAGGCTGTCTGGTGGATACTGGATAAGGAGAAATGACAATGTGCTCTAACTGCCGTGGTGACTACGAGGATCCGGACCTCAATCCAGATTACATTGAGGAGGACTGTGACACCAAGTACGGTGTGGCGGACTCACTCGCACTCGATACTGGTGGATTGCGGAAGGTGCCGGCGCCCCACTACCACCGTAACGCTGCCATCATAGGGATACTCACGCTATTGGGTGTCCTAGCCGTCATGCTGGCGCTCTCTCTGCTCTTCGCTGGGTGTGCCAAGGCTGACCCCCTACCTGATGCCCCAAAGCCCGTCCTAGAGCCCCGCAGGCCCCTGCGTTGGCACCTTGACACGGGATGGTGGACTCGCGCTCACGCTACTGCGGCTGGATTCGATGGCGTTACCACGGCTCTGTGGGTGCGGAACTGTACGCCCCACTGGTCCTGCTTCGAGGCCGATCCCGTAGATCGGTTCTTTATTGGCCGCCACGCTACTCCATGGCGCATGGGGCTATTTGGCACCGGCGAGGTCATCGGTACTGCCCTGATACCGAACAAGAAGGTGCGCCGGCTAGTCCAGATCGGCCTCATTACGGCTCATGTGGTGTGTGGGGCGAGGAACTTGCGCTAACGACGCCAAAACTTACTCGGTACCGAATCACTCATATCAAACGCCTCAACCTGTCTTGCGAGTTCAGTCCAACAGCTATGGCAGATCGGGAGGCGCTCGCGGCTGTACCTGAACTTTAGGTACACTACGGCTTTAGCTTCCCCACATTCCGAGCAATCCGTTTCGGTTGTTATAGCCATTTGTGGGAACACCATCGCGCTCCGCTTTTCCGTCATTCTTCCGCCGCCTCCGCCAAGGATGCACCCCTCTTATTACCCCCCACTTTACTGCAAGATTGCACTAAATCCGTAGGTATAGTTAGAGGGACTGCAAACTTAGACGATTTATTGATTTCAAAGACTTTAGCGTGACCCTTGAAAGATTGCACCACCATCAGTTTTCCGGGGGCTGCAATCAATTCTTTGAGGCTTTCAAGGTACTCCCGAGCGCGGCGCTCTTTCCACCCGAAACGAGTCTCGGCCTCGGCTACGAGGTCCACCCCCGACATGGCTTTGCGCTCAAGCAAGTGCAGGTACGGATGGAATGGGAACAGGCGGTACTCTACATGGTCAAAGTACAGAGGCACGGGCTCGGGCTTCTCGCCAGCCCTCATCTTGCCCCAATGGAAGTGCGCTACCGGTGCTCTGGCGTCCGGCCTGACCATCTGGTGTACGATGTCAGGGTCTTGTTTGAATCTACCGGAGCCCACTATCTCGTCGTTGCCTACGGCTTTCAATCCGTGGAAGGGCTTACGATCATGAGCCAACAACCAAGAAGTCGGGAGGCGTTGGAGTTGGTTGAACACGTCTGACGCTGATGTCTGCTCGTTGGTGTCGAAGCCTGGAGGGAATAGCTTGGAGATACTATCTATGCTGATAAAGTCCAGCTCTTCACCGGCAGCCCAATCAGCTATCACCTCAATGCGCTCTCGCGGCGTCTTACACCCAAGTGCGAAATCCCGTAGAGTCTCTGGCAGTACTGCAATCTCAGGCATGGTAACGGTGAAAAAGGCCGCGAGTCGGTGGGCAAACTGCCGGGGCTTCATCTCCAACTGCACGATCCCGGTTCGGTGTCGGTTTGGCACCTTGCGTCCGAGGAATCGAGTGCCGAGCGCCAAAGCCTCGTGGAGCTGGAGCGTCAGCATCGTCTTGTACGTCTCTTCGGCACCGTGGAAAACGTGGACAGCATCCTCTAGGACTACCTCGGGGACAAACCACTTGAGGGGGTGTTTCTTGGCTAAGTCTATGAGTTCTGAGACTGTTAGGGCATCTGGCACTTAGTTCACCTGATTCGTGGCGCTGGAGGTGCTCAGGTGAGAACACCCCCAACCCACGCAATTCCGGTGTCGGCACCGGCAGCCGGTCGCGTCCGGCTACGGTACTGGTATCACACTGAGATTACGTTGTCAATGGGATTTGGGGGGGCGCCGACAGGGGTTCTGGTCCAGAGGAGGGAAGAGATGCCGACGCCCTCTTGCTGGTGTCTATGATACTGGTACCATATCCAATGGCGTCCTGTCAATAAAAAAGGGAGCCTACCTTTAAGTCGGCCCCCTTCCGTCAGTTAGGCTGCGACGGGCAGCTCTTGTAGTTCGTCAGTTTTTGTTTGTACTAGAACTGCCGTACTACGCAACAACTTGGCAGAGGGGACGCTACCATACCGATACCGCCTGTGTCAACTATTTTCGTGTAGGCCCACGGTAGGCATCTTTTTTGAAAATAGGGCTTGACAAGTTTTCGGCGTTGTGATTGAATGCCGTCCGTACCGAGGTAGGAACCCCAACATATGACAACTGTGCGGTCCAGTCCGAATCACCGTCAGCACCGATACCGGCGCGAGGCAATACTGTCGCGGAGATGGCTTCTGCGGAACCGTCCCGACGTACTGAAGCGCATCCGGGCGCGTGTGAAGCGGGAGATGAGACTGGACCGCCCTGTTGTAGAAAGTGCAGGCTAAGGGTTGCAGCGGGCGTCAATGGGCCGCAGTATCGCTGCAATCGACCTACGGGGACTAAGCTGGGACAGTTAAGGGTTTCTTTGGCTGCCCTAACCTGTATTTCCTTGACGGTTACAGGTTCCCCGTAGGCGAAAATTTGCTGACGTAACTTAGGAGGAACGGAATGGCAAAAGGAAGTCTATTACCCGAGAACGCCGTCGGTGGTGGCGCAGTACCCGACGGCGACTACATCATCAAGGAAATCCAAACCGGCATGTTCGACTACGGCGGTCGAACGGAAGAAGTGCCGGCCATCACGGTGCTCTACGCTGCCGACGACGGCAGCACTGTCGAACAGAGCTACAGCGCTGGCAAGGGTGCCAAGCTCATGGACCCGCCGGACGGCAAGCGCTTTGAAGTCATGGGCAAGAACTCCAATGCGTTCCAGTGGATAGGCTCTATGCTCTCAAGTGGCTTCCCCAAAGCCCAACTCGACGATGATGTCACCGTGTTCAAGGGGTGCCGCGTCACCGTCGTCAACCAAGCCCAGCCGAAGCGCCCCGGCCTCAAGGACCAGACCGAGGGCAAAACAATACCCCTTGTCACCAAAGTGCTGGCGCTACCCGGCAAGATCGGAGTGACACCGAAGGCTCCGGCACGCCCTACTGCCGCCGCCACTGCGTCAAAGACTGCGCCACCTGCCGCGTCCTCGAACGGGGAGCCCACAGAGCTTGACGCCCGTGCCATCGAAGTGATTCAGCAGATCGTGGCAACGGCGCCGGACCTGACAATCAGTCGGCTTAAGCTAGGCACAGCAATTATGTTGGGCCTTGCTAAAGCGAAAGATCCTCAAATGGCAGTCCTGAAGAAAATGGGGACTGACGCTGCATGGCTCACCCAGTATGCGGAACTTGGGGGCTGGACCTTCGACAACGACACGCTGGTGCTGCAACAGTAGCTCTACCGGGGCCGCAGAGCGCCGCAAGACGGTTAGTGACCGTTAGCGTCTCAGGGACTCAATGGGCTGACCTCAGGTCGGCTTGCAAAACGACAACCCACAGGCCCCGACCAAATTCTAGTGTGAAGGAGAACAGGATGAAGTACAACGTCAACGTGCAGTACACCATCGAAATTGATGTCGAAAGCGCTCACGAAGCCGCCCGTGAGGGTCAACATGCAGCGCAATGGGGTGCCAACGGCAAGGCCATCACCAACATCAACATCGGCGTTGCCCTCCCGTTTGATTACAGCCTCGCTCAAACGGCGAAACTTGAGGCCGAGAAACCAAGGGAGGTAGCATGAACTTGAACGCAGTCGTAGTCAGTCAGCTTAAGAAACGCAGGGCCGCTATGGTGGCGCGTCACGCTGCCGAGCTGGCACCGATCGACGCAGCACTCAGCGCATTCGGTGGCGGTACCGTTACCGAGTCTGCTGCCCCCGTGAAGCGCCGCCGTCGCCGCAAACTGTCACCGGAGGCCATCGCCAAGATGCAGGAAGGCCGGAAACGCGCTAGGGAGGCTGCACAGGCAGGGACGCAAACACCAGCCACACCAGCCCAGCCAGCACGCGAATCGCGGCCCAGGCTCCCCCAGGGGCCAAAGGGGGCATCACTAGCGGCGGCAGCGGAGTAGCAAACGAGTTCCGGGGAGACACAGGTGCAAGTCCTGTCCCCGTCCTGATGACCCGGAAACCTGAAAAGGCCCGGCGAGGGAGGGGGTAGTTCAACGAGCAGAACGCCCTGGAGTACTTTTATGAAGCTAACCGAGCGCGACATCGACTTGAGTACCCTCATAATCAGTGAGGAACAGTCTGCGTCCCGCACACTAGGCGTCCACGTGTCCAGCATCATACGCAATATCGGTATCGCCATCGGCACCAACAAGGGCAACACCTTCACCGAGGGCGACCTCAATCAGTTCGCCATTATTGGGAGGTTATGGGAGCGTGTCCTGTCTGAAGTCCTATTCTCTCCGCCCCGCTATGAGCGCATTGGCGAGATAGAACGGGATGGCATCATAGGGAGTCCTGACTGTGTTGACACCGAGAACTGGTCTGATGTCGAGCTCAAGGTGACGTGGGTGTCGGCTAAGGGCTTCACGGAGCGTCAGAAATTCCGTGAATATCTTTATCAGTGCAAGGCGTACTGCTACATTCTCGGCATGGCGAGGGCTCGGCTCATAGTGCTGCACATCTGCGGGAATTACGCGCCACCGGTGCCGATAGCGAAAGAGTACGACCTGACTTTTACGGCCCAGGAGTTGACGGAGAACTGGAGAATGCTGCTGGCCAATGTACCGAAGGAGGGAACGTGATTAAGTTAAGGAACGGTGTAGTTCTCGATAAGGTCTTGCGCGAAGAATTTGGATTTCAGATAACCAAAGCGGAAGCCAAGAAGGTATTCGGCGCTGCTGGCCGATTGGGCAAGGTGACGGTGACGTGTACTAAATGTACCGAGCCACATACAGACACTTTCGCTGTCATTCGTATGTCTGGTAAAGTCACAATAGGCTGCTGTGTATTCAGTCCAGACATGGTTGCCAAAGTCAGAGAGTGGGCCAATGGGCGCAAACGGCGGAGCACATCGAAGAAATCGGCGTAACGAGTGTATCCGGCTCCGTGCCCTGTTGCTGTCGGCCTGTAAGCGCCTGGACGAGTACGGTATCGAGATGCCGGATAGAGTGGCACGCTGGTGGCAAGCACAGAAGGCCCTGGCGCTGATGGGACGGATTAGGAAGTCAGAGTTTGGCGTACTACAGCAGGCTATAGCGGTAGAGGAAGCAAGGGAAGAGGCACTGAATGGCAACTCAGACTGAAGTAAGACCGCAAACGTCGTCACAGTTGATGGACACGGCGGTACCGATACGCGAGTTCCTGTTGCTGGCGGGGAAGGACAGCACAGGGAAGACGAGTGCGGTCGTATCCCTGGCCCGGTACGTCGAACTAATGTCCCCTGACGTCACCGTCTACGTCATCGACACTGAGAACAAATTCAAGGGGGCCATGCGCTCATTCGGCTCTGATGCCCCCACCAACGTAGTGTACTACAAGTGTTCCAGCATGAACGATGTCACGTCTAGTACTGCCACAATACTGGAGCGCCACAAGCCGGGGGACTGGCTGGCTGTAGAGTCGTTGTCGCGTGTGTGGGAGTTGGCCCAGGATCTCGGCTACCAAGTTCAAGAAGGTGTAGGTAAAGCCGAGTATCTGGAAAAGAAGCGCGGTGATCGCAAGAGTCCTATCCCAGGCAACCCTGGAGACTTCTGGGCAGTAGTGAAGGGCGCCCACGACAGCGCATTCTTTCACCTTCTGACGCAAGTAGATGACCTCAATGTCATCTGTACCACTACGATCGCCAAGCCCCCGAAAGAGATGAGCAACCGGAAAGAGAACGTGGACAGGAAGGCGCTACGGGTGGAGTTGGGTATCGACAGCAATCTCGAAGGGGCACCGCGGCTACCGTACTACGTCGAGTCTCTAGCTCTCTTGGACCTTGTTGGTGGCAATGTCACGTGCCGAGTCCTACGTGATAATCTTTCGACTAAGGACGACACCCGGATCGAGTTCCCTGTACCCGACAAGAAGTCGTGGGGATTCGCCTTCTACGAGTCGTGTAGGGGATAGAGTTTTGCTCCCGCCGCCTGCCAGTATGGAGCTGGAGAGGGTAACTAGGCGTAACTAGCACCGGACGGCGGGAGCCACACCATAGCGAGGGTACAATGGCAATACGACTCAGCGGGGCACAAGTTACCCGAATAGATGAGGCTCTGACACGGTTCCATGAGAACTCACGCCAGAGTCTTTATCGACAAGGGCCCAACGTGCCCCACCAGACTGCTACGGAGGAGTTAGTTGAGGACATACTGAAGGTGGTGCTGCCAGAGGTGGAGATTGGTGTTAATCGACGATAGAGGTGGCGCCAAAGCCATGACGGACGCGCAACACTACCCTACGCGGCTACAGGCGCTGATACCCAATTCGGTGCTTACGCGCTTGGATTCGGGTGACGTAGCCTTTTCCGGTGCTAACGGTATCACAGTAGGTATCGAGCTGAAGCGGGTACAGGATGCTCTGTCTTGTTTGTACTCCAGTCGCCTAGCCGACACTCAGTTGCCGGCGATGGCCCAACAGTACGACATTCGCTATCTCGTCGTAGAGGAGCCATACCGCGCCGAGCCCGGAACGGGGGTGTTGCAGCGCTGGAAGGCGTTCCCGTCATCGAAAGAGACCGTGTGCGGCCGCTGGTACGATGCCCACGCCGGACGCAACCGGGTAATGTACTCTACCTTTGAGATGTGGTTGCACACAATGAGCGAACTAGGTGGGGCTAGACTAGAGCGGACTGCCGACGTAGAGGGAACGGCGTCACTGATAACGGCGTTGGCGGTGTGGTGGAGCCGTGAGGAGCACAAGAGCTTCAACGTGATGTCAGATCCCGCCATGACGGCGGAACTGTCAAGGCCCACGATGACGCGCCGGATGTACGCACTGCTGCCGGGGATAGGGTGGGAGAGGTCTAAAGCGGTAGCCCAGCGGTTCCACACGGTAGCTGATGCGGTATCGGCTACGGAGAAGGAGTGGGCTGAGATTGACGGTATCGGTAAGGTGATAGCGAAGAGGGCGGTGGAGGCGCTGAATGGCGAAACAGATTCATAGTACAGGACCAGTCCCCTGCGATTACGCCCTCATTGCCGAGCGCCCTGGCAAAGTGGAAGCGCGTATCGGCCGGGTACTGTGTGGTCCATCGGGAGACGAAACGGATAGATATTTGGCTATCAACAGCGGCATACCACGCCACGCTATCTTCTGCTCCAATGTCGTCAAGGACTGGCGTGAGGATGAGCCACCGTCACACGATGAGATTGAACGTGACCGAGCTCTACTCGAACGCGAGCTCAGAAACGTCCAGCCCAAGTACATATTGGCAATGGGGCTGTATTCGGCACGGTGGTTCCTGGGCGACGACATCGCTATCGAATGGAGCCACGGTCTAGCTTTCCCTTGGCGGGACTCTATTGTGATGCCAGCATACCACTCAGCTAGCGGTCTGCATATGCCTGCGAATGCCGCTAAAGTCGCATGGGATTTCGAGTCCTTTGGTCGTCTGATTAAAGGCGAGGCACTTCCTACTGGGCATCTCAAAGACGCCTATCCGAATCCAATTTACAAGGAGGTTCGACATGCCTTCAGTATTTCCCAAGGATGGAATAGTAGCGTACATCAGGCGAGCGATCCTACATCATCGTTGCGAGAATCCGCTGTGTGTCAACCCGTATCACTTGGAGCCTCTAACACTGAAACAGCACCGAAAGTTACATCTGAAGCAAGTCTGTGTCAACGGTCATCCACGGGAAGGCAACGTCAAAATGGTGGGGCATCGCCGGAGACGTTACAGTTGTATGGCTTGTCAGAGAATGCGTCAACAATTATCGCGGTCGATACAGAAGGCTCCGTAGAAAGACCGTGGAGTGTTCAAGTTAGTTCTATTCCTGGTACTGCTTGCGTGATCCGTGGGCCAATAACCGAGACTGTGCCACTGATCGTAGGACACAATCTATTGCACGACCTTCCTGTGTTGTCCGCTATGGGTATAACCGTAGAGAAATTTGAGGACACGCTCCTGATGGCGGCTCTATTGCAGACAGAGCCACAGGGATTGAAGGCACTAGCTCGTCGTCACTGCGGCATGTTGATGTCCGACTATGATAGCATTGTGGCGCCAGCACGGAGAGAGAAAGCGTTGCAGTACCTTAGCCGAGTATTAGACTACGCTACGGCAGTGGTGCCATGACCCGCAGCGGGAAGGGACGAGGGGCGAAGGTGAGCAATAAAACGGCCACAGGGATGTTGGCTCTTGAGACGAAGGATTTACTGCGCGAGTCCTTGTGCGGGAGCTTGTTCCATTCGTTTTTGCGAGCAGGCTACAGCGACAAGGAGTGCGCGAAGCTCGTGGACATTGCGATTGGGCCTGTGGTTCACGCGCTAGAACTTGCTTACGCAGCGTACAAGTTCCATGTCGAAGCCATAAGCATAATGCAGAGCGTTAACCCAATTTATCCTAACCCGAACGTCATTGACTTTGACGCAGCGGCAAATGCTCTACCGAGGAAGCCGTGACCAAGCAGAAGGCAGGGGATTGGGCGCGATGAGCGAACGTTGTCCAACGTGCAAGCAGCCTATTGCCGCGAGCAGGATTCGCTTTTGCGGACGCTGTGGACAGGCAATAGACCTGCATCACAAGTGGCGCTTTGAGTTTCGGGGCCGTTCAGTTCGCATGGTGCATCGGCATTGTGACTACCCGGAAGATTACCTTACACCGAAGCAGAAAGCGGAGAGGCCATGAGCGCGAAGAAGGCAGCACGGGGATCGAAGAAGCCGCGTTGTAAACACTGTGGCCGCAGAATTGTAGAGGATACGGCTGGATGTGGCTGGCGTCATGGCGAAACGGGTCCATACCTCTGCTCAGAGACGTACGCAACTCCCGCGCTGCACCGGAAAGCGAGGCCCTAGAATGGACGAATTGAAGGCGGGACAGACGGTTCATGTTCATGGAGTTGTAGAACGCATTAAAGACGATGGCACCGTTCTAGTGCGAGTAACTGGAAAGTGGCAAGACCAATTTGTGCTTGTAGACCGTACCGCTTTACTACCTACCGCCTCCCCGCAGACCAGCGGGGGAGTGACGCCAGCTTCACAAGCAGACGAGTCTCCATCCGATTTCGTGCTAGGGCGGAAACTTGGCGCAGCCCGGAAGGAGACGCCGTGAGCGCACCGCAGCGCACCGTTTGAAAAGTGGTTAGAGGAAGTAGCCGAGCGCAGGAAGGTGAATAAATGAGATTGCTATGCTGGCTATTTGGCTGCAAAGCCGAGACTTTCTGCATGTGCGGTTCAACGCAGCGCTGGTGCTGCCGATGCGAAGCGGAGCCAAACCATTTCAGATTTTATCGAGGTGCAGTTTGGGGGCGCCGAGCGGCCCTCGGAGGAGGAAAGGAAATATGAGCGATGAACAGAAAATTAACCTTGGATTCTGGGAAGGTATTGTTCTACTTTTCTTGGGCGCTATCTTTGGAGGCGCTTGTTTGGCGTTCCATTGGTGGTGGCAAGCAGCGGTAAATCTCCTCATCACCGTTCCGTTTAGCGCGTTGGGCCTAAAGAGCAACCGCGAATCCTACATGCTCCATGCACGCATCGAAGAAGTGGAAAAGAGGTGGGCGCAGCCATGAACATTGGAGACCGAGTGCGCTACATCGGCACCAAAGAGCAAGACATCTACCACGGCCTCTGTGTAGGGCGGGAAGGCATTGTGCGCCAGCTTGAGCCGTGGGTTGGCATCGAGTTCGACGGCGAGGACGGGATTCGCAGCGTAGGCAGCTTGGAGTTTGGAGCGCCCGTGCGGCCCGTCGAGAAGGGAAGCGAGTGAACGCTGATGGCAAGAATCCCCACTGAGGATCGGAAAGAGTATTTGCGTCAGTGGCGTCAATCTACCCCGTTTCCTTATCACGCAGCTACAAAAGAAACGTCGGAACGTCGTCGGGAGTGGTACCGTAAATGGCGGAAGCAATATAGCAAAAAGAACCGAAAGCGCATAAACGAAACGGCTGTTGTATGTTACCGTCGTCGCCGTGAGAGAGCCCTCACTATGTACGGCGGCAAATGTGCCTGTTGTGGAATATCTGATTATGAGTTCTTAACCTTTGACCACATTGATGGTGGTGGTCGCTATCATCGCAAATACGTTATGGGAGGCAAGGGCGTATCAGATAACTTAGTTCGATGGCTACTCTTGAAGATGCGTCCCGGTTTCCGTGTATTGTGCTACAACTGTAACTGTGCCATTGGTCACTACGGGTTCTGTCCTCATGCCAAAACAAACACTTCAGCAACGAGTTGAGCGGATTGTCAGAGACGCCGCTGACGACCCCATGCTCGACATTCGGGCACGCTGGAACAAGGTCGTAGCTGACGGAATAGCCTCCGATGTCGTCTCTTTTTTAGGGAATCTTCCTGATGCTACTTTAGATGATGTGGAGTTATCGGATGCCATTTTTTATTCCGCGAGAGACGCCGATGCCACGCTGAGACTGTACCCGATACTACAGCGTAAGATTATCGACATGGGGCTTGAACGCGCTCTCGCCATCGACGAAGCTGTGGTGCCGATGATAGTGGCGATGCAGCGTAACGGGATGCTAGTAGACCGCGGCCATCTTGCCGTCCTCAACGACGCCTTCACTCAGGCACTCATAGATCTGGAGTACCGTTGCAACGACCTAGCCGGCCGACGGTTCCTCTTGACGAGTGGGGACCAAGTAGCCGAGGTGCTGTATGACGATCTCGGACTCGCTGGCAGAAGGAAAACGAAGTCGGGTAAGCGGTTGAGTACGGATGAGAAGGCGCTACAGGGGCTAAAGGGACAGCACCCTATAGTGAGTCTGATACTGGAGCACAGAGAGATTAGCAAACTGCAATCAAGCTACACCGAAGTGTTGCCGGGGTTGCTGTCTCCCGATGGCCGCTTCCGTTACGAACTCGGTCTCACAACGATACCGAGTGGAAGGCTCAATGGGTGGGGCGGTGTCAATCCCCTGGCGATACCAGTACGCTCAGACCTCGGCAAAGAAATCAGGCGTGCCTTTGTGGCGCCCCCAGGTTGCGTGCTCGGCTCCATTGACCTCAACCAGATCGAGATGCGCGGTATGGCGGTAATATCGCAAGATGAACGAATGTTGGAGGCATTCAGTACTGGCGTCGATATTCACACCCAGACCGCACAACTGATGTTCAAGGTGACGGCACCGACACCGGAACAGCGCCACCACGGCAAACAGGTTGGGTTCGGCATCATCAACGGCATTACGGCGATAGGGCTGCTGGACCAGATGATACTCCGCGGGGCTACGGACTGGACGGAAGTGGATTGCCAGCGCCTCATTGACCTGTACCTCACCGAAGTCTATCCCGGTGTTGGCCGCATGTTCGACTCCACTTGGGAAGAGGGCCGGCGCAACGGCTACATCCGGTGCTCGTTGTCAGGGCGGATACTGTACACTCCGGGGCTGCGCTCGCCAATCGAGAAAGTGAGAGCTGAAGCGGAGAGGGTAGCGACGAACTGGAAGATACAGACGTGGGCTCAGACTGTGATGAAGCTGGGAATGGCTCTGGTGTGGCAATGCTGGCCCGAGCAAAGGTACCTACTCCAAGTCCACGATGAGTTGCTAGTGGAGGTAGAGGAGCCGTCGTTGCTCAGTGATATGGCGGAAGTACTGTGCTGTGGCCATACCGATGTGATACCGATACTGGCATCGTGGCATACCGGAGCTACTTGGGCGGACTTGAAATGATAATGTCACCGCACATGACATATATCCGGGTCTGGTATCCAACTGTAAACAACCCGACATTAGTGCTGACAGCAGACCGACACGGCGGCTACAGTGACTACGAACTCTTCGACTACGTTGACGGTGTGTGGATACTGAGATTGCGGGTACTTGACAGTGGCGAGCGGATTGACTTACGATAGCAATAGAGGAGGGACCACAATGACACAGCGAGAGCTTCAAGCTAGGGAAGAGTTGGGTATCATACCGGAGTCGAAGGACATGTTCGGCAGACGCGCTGCCAACTTCGACAAGCTGGTGGAGGAACGTGTGGCGCTGAAGGAACTACAGAAGCAGACGGAAGCGGAACTGAAGGACATCGACAACAAGCTGACGCTGTACCTTGCTGACACTGAAAGTAAGACAGTGCTGTCCGGTGGCGTTAAGGTGACCCAGTGTAGCAATCCCGGCCAGAGCAAACTGAGTGCGACAATGCTGATCGAGCACGGTGTCGCCGCCACCACGATAGCGGAATGCACGTTGCCGGGTAAGCCCTACCACTACATCCTCGTTACCCCACAAAAAGTGGCGTGAAGCCGATTAGACCCCACGCCAGAATACGCCTAGAGCGCAATAGGAAGCCCGTAGGCGTCAGAAATAAAAAACAGGCCCCGTTGATACCGTCTGGCTGTAGTTCACGCCTATAAACTGCCCCGGTGCGTGAAAGCCCTGGTAGCCGAAGATCTGCCACCCCACATGCGCTGCCATTGGGTAGGTCAGGCTGATGTGGAAGGTCTCACCTATCGTGTTCTTCACCGGAGTCAGGAACTTGCCAGCGCCCCCGCCAACAGTGAAGACGAAATTGGACGGGTCAAAGAGCAAGTGTGACTTGACGGCTTTCGGCAGCAGCATGTCTACGGTATTGCTGTAGGTGGCGATACCGAACTGCCCCCGGACGGCGACACCGGACACTTGCAACTGTTCGTAGCCCACCGAGATGGTCTTCGTGAGTTGCAGCCCGGCGTACATAATTGAGGCCGGATGCGTGGTGGTGTCGCCCTTGAATCCCGTAGCGGTGCCACTGAGGATTAAGTGTGAGATTGGAGGCTCTGTCGGCAACGGAGTCTGTGCCGATACCGATACCGTTACCAATACCAATAATAGTACCAATCTGATTGCGTTCTTCATTTCGATTTCTCCTTAGGTATGATTTGCAACTGCTGACAATCCGACCTGCTGACGATGACCACCTTCGTACACTTCACATGGGTAGGGTCTGCTAGCGTACACTCTGTGGCTGGGCCGACCGAGAGCGAGATAATACAGTCATGGGGCACGATGATCTTGACTACGGGCTTCCTGGCAGCGCAACCGGGGAGCAGCGCCGTCAGGAGAACTGTGACCAGACGCGATTGAGTCCGAAGTTGATGTACCATCGGTATCCCATCTTTCTCGCTTCCGCCCAAGCGTCCTTTTTGCTCATACCGTGGCGTACTCGATAGGCTGCGATGACAATGCCGGTGCGGTCTTGGCCGTGGAGACAGTGAACTAGGCACGGCTTCGGTGCCAACTCCAGAGCATCAAGGATGTAGTTGAGCTTCCTGACGGTGAAGCCAAGGACGGGTATGTAGATTTCCCAGTCCGATATGTCGCCACACAGCACTCGCATCGGTGTCAGTTCGTTCTGCTCGGCTATGTCGGCATCTTCGCCTTCGAGGTCCAGCACACTTTTGAACTTGTTGAGTACTAGCGGCACGTCAATGGGCTCCGGCCGGGGACCGCGCCAGACCTCAGCGTCTACTTGGTAGAACGTGCTCACGGTTTCGGTGCCGCTGCCGCTCTCTGCTCCGGTGTCCAGACTTCCCGCGGTGGGATGGGCTGCGGTAGGGGTGACTTCGACAGGTAAGCCGCCGCCGTGATGATTCCACTAAAAAGGAACGTGGTACCCATCAGTGCAAGAAGATGATGCAGTCCGGTACCAGGATTGAAATGGTCAAAGTCCGTTACCATCCCGCCGAAAGCGGCGCCGATCGAGCCCGCTCCGCCACCGATGAACCCGCTGACGAGGCCGTAGAGCCACGCTTGCCAGTTGAGTTTCATCGTTCCCCCGTTGCTGCGTCTTGTACGTCGTCGTGATTATCGCCCATGTCAGTGACTCCTAAACACCAGCATTATCAGTGTTACCCCTGCCATCACGAGGCTCAGTACGCCACCGACGACGCCGACGAGGGCAAGGTACGTTGTCGTCGTGTCCTTCTTTTCCTCACGCAGCAGCTTGATGGCTTCCTGGTCGTTTGTGCGGTTGGTTTCAAGGGCCGCAAGCCGCTCGAATATCTCTTTGTCTCGGTCATCCATGCCGCACCAACTTAGCCAACTCAGTCAGGTACCTGTCCTGTAACGCTAGAATTTTCAGCAACTTGTTCACTTTTGAACAGACACGCTTCCCGCGTTTTGCTACTGTGCTATCCTTAGAGGTGTCTATGGAACGGATTGCGTGGGTCAACTCGGCACCAACGGCAGATCGTGAGGCTCGTTTTCTCATTCGTCAGTCCTCCCCGGACGGTGTGCGGGAACGTGTGCTGCCGTACTCGGAGGCGGTGCCGGAGCTGCGTCAGTTAAAAGAGACGGGCTGGGATCTGCGGTACGATGAGAGATAATCAATTTGGCTTCCTCTAGCACTTTGCCACCGGTGATGCGCTCGAGTACTTTGCGTTCTCGCTTGCTCAGTTTTACGTCGAAGACAACTGTTTCATGGAACGCCATACCACTCTAGTCCCTCATCTTGTTCGAGCAGGAGAAAGGCCCTAATTGCAGCATGGCGCTCCGTGAAAGTCAGTTTGCGTCGCTTCCGCCAGCGAGGCGCTACAGAGAAGGGCGAGAGCGAGAAACTTTTTCATTGAACGGTTCTCCGTTTACGCCAATCTAGGTAAAATAGGAGTGATAGAAACGCTCCCAAAATCAATCCATCGAAAATAATTGCGATACCCACTAATCCCTCCCGTTCAAGTGAATCGATTCGATGCAGGGTGCTTCGTGGCACCAGTTCGGCACGTTGCGGCCCTTGTCATCTTTGCCTAGAGGGAACTCCGCAATCAGTTCGGCTTGTGACTTCAGCGTGAAGCCTTTGCACTCCACATGAATCTTGTGGCCACGCTGGACCTTGAGCGTCATTCCGGTCGGTGATTCGTTTGTCTTTTGCGGGACAGAGTTGTCATCGCTGTCCTGCCAGCGGCAGGCTGGCGCGCTGATAGCGGACATTTCTGGCGGGTAAGTGATTTCCACTTCACCCCACTTAATCCAGAACAGATGTGACGCGGAGACATCCGTTTTCCATAATGGACTCATTCTCACCATGTCGGGGTGGCGCATAATCCAGCCCGAGCCCTGCCCCCTCGCTCTCCCTGCGCAAAATCCAAGCAGCAAGAAAAACAAAGCGCTGAGCGGTGGCCGCCAATCGTAGAAGAAACTCTTTTGCATTTCGCCCATCCTTACCATATTTGTGCCTTTAACTGCCGCTGTGTTGCGGAATTGCTCGCACTAGCCACCGTGAACGCGATGGTGATTTGCAGCGTTTGCGCAGCCGTCAAATCTATCGGGGATACCGTCGCTGTATTCACATCCGCGAACGTGCTATCTGCGACGGTGTTACCAACACCCAAGTCAATAACCATGTTTCCATGCGCTTCAAAGACTGCGGTCGTACCTGCCGTTACAACGGTGAAATGGGCTTCCACGTTGAATTGGTCGTTGGTGGCCTGTATTCCAGCTAGAGCCGTAGAGGTCCATGTCGCCAGAGTGAGCGTGCCTAATTTCGCTTTGACGACTACAGCAGTCGTGGACGCGGCAGGAGTCGAGTAGACACCGGACAGCCAGATACTCAAGGTGACTCCGGGCGTGTAAAGGAAATTCGCAGGGATAGCGCACGTCATTAAATTCTGGTCTGTGGCTACGTTGGCGCTGACCGTAACTGGCGTTGTGTTGGTGCAAATGCCTTGCTCGACAAGAGCGAAGGTTCCAGTAAATTGCGTCAACGGTCCAGTGAACGTATTTCCCCTACGCTCGTTCACTGTGCCGATGCCAAGAATGCTCCATCCGGAGGTTGTGGCCGTGGCGATGGTCCCGCTGATGTCGAGTACTGAAGCAGCGTTAGCTATCTGAATGGTCTGAAAGTTTGGGGAGCCGGAGTTGAGGACGTTCCCGAAAGCGAATATTGTGGAAACATTCCCACCATCCGTGAGGCAACCTTGCGCGCCGGAGCCGCTAAGTGTTCCGCAGGTATTGTTGATATATATCAGATTACATGGACCTGCGACGCAGGTTAATCCAGTGCTTATACTCGCAAAATAGTTGTTCACTGATGAACAGTTGGCATTGTTGCAGTTAATCCCAGTAAGGGGCGTGAAGGCGAAGATGGAATCGTATATTA